>Ga0008651_10002109_pt1 | contig 11148 bp, 7 predicted proteins | sample SaaInlV_200m_DNA_6_FD_59173 | JGI IMG/M metagenome (GOLD analysis project Ga0008651, IMG submission 59173) | Marine microbial communities from expanding oxygen minimum zones in the Saanich Inlet - SI037_S2LV_200m_DNA | ecosystem: Environmental > Aquatic > Marine > Intertidal zone ...
ATGCAATGGTGGTGGGCCAGGGGAATATGCCAGCTATGGATGCGGTATTGATTATATGACCAAAGCCCTGTTGTGCCATTATCGAATGCGCAGCATGGGTTCCGTGCACAACGCCAAGCAGATTGATATCGATGCACCGCTGCCAATCCGTCATTGTAAAGTCCTGGAATTTTCCATTAATGGCGATTCCTGCATTGTTAAACATATAATCGACTCGCCCGTGCTCCTCAAATGTATCCTTAAGAAGAGTGTTCACGGCCTGCGCATCGGTTACATCCAGCTTTGCTGCCGTAGCTGACCCTCCTGAGCTTACTATCTCTTCTGCGGCAGCCTGGGCCATCTCAAGCTGAATATCCGCAAGAACGACGGTACTCCCACGCTTAGCAAGCGCTTTGCCCAGGGATCGACCGATACCGGAGGCTCCTCCGGTAATGACAGCCGTGGCGTTTTTATATGTTCTAAGTTTGGCACTTCTCCCCATTATGATCTCCTAAATACTCCCTACACTAAAAAAGTAATCTATTTAAATTCGTGCCAATCCGTTGTCAAAGTCATGTCATTAATCCGCCAACCCTCAGGTGTCCTGGTAAGCTTGTGTGTATAATGGCCCCATACCGAAAATGTGTTTTCCTTGGTAAAGTGAAGGGCTTGCAGATAGGCAGTGGCTTCAGCTGTATCACCGTCAATATTTATCATGTGATTGCTGATGATATGCTGAGTTTTTTCAAAGTTGGCCAGCGCCGTAAAGGCTTGATCGGTCCATGATTTAGCCGTATGTTCAACGCTTTCTCCGGCAATATCGACGAGCAGCTCATGCGTAAAGCACGTGAGGTACACCTCTTCATTACGTGTGTCAACACCAATGGCATAACGGTTGAAGATATCAATAATCTCAAATTTATCAAGAATCAATTGTTGTTGTGCTGTATCCATATTCATACTCCCTATTTACTGTTGTTTTAAAAAAAGGTCGATTCCCATGGCGGCCCTGCGACCGTCACCAACTGCTTCAACGATGGTCCCAGCGCCGCGGACGATATCACCTCCGGCAAAAACACCGGGCCGCTGATTTATCTGCATCGTCTCCTTATCCACATTAATCAGTCCATTGCTGCCAAACTCTTTTTCCAGATAATCGGCTAATTCCGGTTCAGTAGTCTGACCCACTGCTATAATAATCTGATCAAAGCTGAAGTCAATGGTCTTTGTCTTATCAAATGCAGGATTGAATTGTCCATCGCTGTTAAAGACAGCATTGCACGCCATAAAGGAGATTTTGGACCCGTCAATAATCTCTTTAGGCCCCCAGCAATTTTCAATACCGATTCCCCTGTCTTTCATATCGTTAAGCTCGCTTTGCAGGCAGGGCATCTCTTCAGCCCCCTCAAGGCAGACGAGTGTTACTTCATCAGCGCCGGCATCTTTTGCTGCTATAGCCGTGTCGGCTGCTACGCTGCCGCCTCCTATGACAAGCACCCTTTTCCCGATTTCAGCCTTCTTCTCCCGGCTGGCTAACAATAGGCTCAGCGCATCAACAACATTGGCTTTTTCAATTCCGGGAATCGCAAGCCGCCGCCCTGACCACAATCCCGGTGCCAGGAATACAGCGTCATAGTCTTTTTCCAAATCGGTTACATTTATGTCAGTCCCAAGCGTCTTGCCGAACTGATAGCTTATTCCCGGACCACCTGCCCCCGCTATCTCCTTTTCAACAACCTCTCCTGGAAGGCGGAATTCCGGGATGACATGAGACATCATTCCTCCCGGTTTGCTTGCCTTATCCAGAATATCCACTGAATATCCGAGCCGGGAAAGGAAATGTGCGCATGACAGACCTGCAGGCCCGGCGCCGACAATAGCCGCCTTTTTGCCATTGCTTGCCGCTCTTGTCCCCCAGCCATCGCTATCCGGTACATTTTCACAAACCCACTTATGCAGATCCCTGATTCGGGTCGACTTGTTGCTGAACTCATGGCGGTTACAACTCTGTTCGCAGGTTTTTTCAGATGGGCAGACATATCCACAGATCCCGGTCAGGGGATTCATCTCGCGTATACTACGTGCCGCACCTGCAAAATTGCCGGATTCTATCCTGCGGTGAAATCCAACCAGGTCAATGTCCGCGGGACAGGCTTTATTACAGGACGAGCTTTGGCATTGCTGGCAGTCCTGTGCGATGCGCTTTGCCGACGTTTCTGTTATCGCCTCTGCCGGGTCGGGTGACGGTGTCCAGGGTCTTCCTTCGACAATATTAACGTATTCACGAGGAAACTCCCGGTTCTCATACGCTTTCTTTTTCATGTCACGCAAAACAACATTTGCAGCACCTACAGCCGAGATCGTTGAAGGAAGTACACCCAGTGCAATTTCGGTAGAATCGCCGCACATATACAGGTTCTTCCAATCGCACCTGGCACCATGACGTTTAATCATCTGCTGGCCGAGCATCTGCTTCGGGCCTCCCACGTTCCCCCAGTTTTTAAGGGTAAAGCGTTCCGTGGTTGACGGTGTAGCGATCTCCATGTATTTAATGTGCTTTTTGAAATCCGGGATATGTTTCTCGACCCTTCCGAGAATCCTCTCAGCTGCCTCTTCTTTCCGTTTTTTATACTCCTCAGATTGATATTCAGGTTCCCATGGCCTTGGCCACTTCTCGTCGGAGACCTCTGTTATCGTCACGGAGCATAAGTCAGGAGGAGAAACTCCGGGGTCCTGAAGCGTTGGCAGATACACAGTGACCCCATGAGCAGAAACATTATGCATATCGTCAATATATATCTCCATGGGATGTGTGTTCTCAGGTACTCCCTTTGCGTCCAGAATGATATTCAGGATAAAATTGCTGTGGCAGGGCTCAAAGCCCTGTGCCCACTTCATCCTTTTCGGCTTGATATGCTCCGGTTTGACCATCTTTCCGTAGAGGTTCCATATGGAACCATTATAGACCACGCGGTCAGCCATGATCTCAAGACCGCTGGAAAGGCGCACACCATGAGCAGTGTTTTTTTTTACAAGAATCTCGTCAACCATTTGACGGTACAGGATCTGCCCGCCGAATTTCTCAACAGAGTTCTCAAGTTTATTGGACAACATCTGGGGTGAACCGGCTGGATAATATGCCCCGCCTACATGGTTGTCTGTAAACATGGTGGCTGACAGAATTGCCGGACATTCACTGGAATCAACATACGAAAACGTCCGTGTCAGCATGTCAAAGAAGGCAATGAGTTCTGGGTCTGTAAAGAATTTTTCAAAAAGCGTGGTGGCACTTTTAAACATCAAAGCAGACATTTTTATGGTGCCTATTGGAGACTTCATGAACATCTTCATGTTATCAAGCGGCGTCATTGAAGACGGCGTCGAAATCGTCTGGAGTTTCAACACAACATCATAAAACTTAAATAGATGATCATAAAATTTCTTAAGCTCATCTTTCTGGTTTGGAAAGAGTGCAACCAGCTCATTAAAAAAGCGTTCATACTCCAGCCAGAAAGTGATTTTTTTATCTCCCACATGCATATTATAAATTGATTTTCTGGGAGTCATATCAATCTCTTCCTCCAGTTCGTTCATAACGAACCGGTGCGTGTTCAGACCTTTCTCGCCAAATCCGTACAGAACCGTTGCGCCCACGTCCATTGTTACGTCCTGTCTTCGTATAGCCGCACAGCAACCTCCGGGCATGTAATGCTGGTCTATAAGTAAAACATTAACGCCCTTCTTGGCCAGCAGGGCAGCAGTTGTAATCCCTCCAATTCCGGCACCAACAACAATGACCTCATAATGATCTTTAATTACTGCATTATCTACTATATGCATGGCTATCACTTTTTCTTAAATGTTACTTTAATGGGCATCTGGATTGTTAAACTCTTACTGAGCACCGAAGGGTTTGTTTTTCAAGAACCCTGGAAGCCAGGGATGGCTTGCAGGAGCTCCAGGAACGGATTCATACGTTTCTGGATATATCATTTGCCTTAGGTGCGGATAAAAATCGTTTCTTTAAATAATCAAGATACTCTCAACTCTATTATTCAAGTTGATTTCTGAAGATTTTTATCTAGGCTTCAACCCGATCTTTCCGGAATTTTTTTGTACCTTCCTTGCCAATAAAATCGAACAATCCCGGGAAAAGCCGGAACAACCACCAGAATATCTTTGCTTTACCGGGAACAATTATGACGCCCTTGTTTTTTGCAACGCCCTTGAGCATCTTCCTTGCAGCCTCATTTGCATCCATCCATTTGACAGGCAGGTTGGCGAACCAGTTTTTATCTTTCATACCCACAACAGTCATGGAGCCTTCAAGCATGTCAGATTTAATATTCATGGGGCATATAACACTCACCTTGATCCCAAGCTCGGCGGCCTCTGCCCTCAGCCCCATCGTAAAACTCTGCACAGCAAATTTTGTGGCAGAGTAGACAGACTGCATGGGAAATGTAATCAGGCCTGCTATGGAACCCAGGTTCACTATGTGTCCAAAACCCTGTTTTATCATCACCGAATAGGCGGCCCTGCAACCATAAAAGATGCCCATGATATTGACATCAACAAGACGGCGGTACTGATCAAGTTCCATATCACGTACCTCGCCCATCAAGCCGATACCGGCATTATTAATCATGTAATCAATCCTTCCATATTCGCTTACAATCTCATCAATGAGATTCTGTATCGCTTCTATATTTGTCACATCAAGCTGCTTTCCTGTCGCACGGCCACCGGCTTTATTAATCTCACCGGCAGTCTTCTTCGCATTTTCCGCATTGATATCAGCTATAATAACCATAGCACCATATCCTGCCAGTTCCTCACATAAAGCCCGGCCAATACCTGCTGCACCACCAGTTACGATTGCTATTTTATCCTCGAATTGTTTCACAAATATCCCTCTATTTTTTTTAACAATAAAAACCGTGCCCTTTGGGTACGGTCAAGAAAAATGGTTTTGCCGTTGTTTTTTCATAATCGTAATAATAATCTTAATTCCAAGAATGTCTCTCGCGCTATGTAGAGTAAGATTACGATTATGATTATGGGGGAAGCAGCCTTAGGTTTTCCAGTGACCTGAATTTATTTAAAAAGGTGTGGTACATCATTTTTATTCCCATCGAAAACATGCTACTTTTAATATGCTTCTTTAGCTCATCATTGGTTTCAAACTGGTCTATCTCTTTCGCCTGATTATTTTTAGTCTGAGTAGTAATGGTATGGGCCAGCTTCTTATATTCATCAAGGGCTGAAGTTCCTTTTTTATCAGACTCGATAATAGCCATTGCTGCAAACCGGCCGGAAAGAGCTGCCGCATCCTGCCCGACCCCTCTCACCCCATCAAGCAGGCCGGCAGCATCTCCGACCATCAAAACACGGCCTTCTCCCAGCCAGACCCGATCGCCTGATTTGACATCTATGGCCGTCACAAACTCTTCAACCTCAACAATCTTCCCGGTAACATTAAATTTTTCTTTCACATGATTAAAAAACAGTTCCTGCCGCTCTTTAACAGTGTCAGTGACAGCTCCGGTACCAATACACCAGTAATCCTTTCCATCATCAAGTGTTTTTGTATAGATCCAGGCAAACATGGAATCACTGAATTTCAAATCCCAAAACTGGTACAGGGCATTGGGATCAATATCGGCCTCTCCGTCAACGTAGTAGTTCATGCCGCCACCAGCGGCTTTTTCGCCGAAATCCTGGGGGCGTAGTTTTTTCCTCAGGGGCAAAGCGCTCAAACCGGTAGCGTCAACGGCATATCGCGCCTTGATCTTCTCAGGTTCCTTCCCCCTGGATTGTATCGTTACGACAAGACCGTCAGGCACTTCTTCAAAATCCAGAAACTCACATTCGTCCCGGAATTCCGCACCATTCTCCCGGGCTAAAATATTGAGCCAGTTATCAAACGTCTTTCGCATATAATTAAATGCACTGAAAGGCGCGTTAAAGGTGGTCCCATCATGAAAGTACATCTTTGTTTTGGTAATCTGTTTATTACAGAGCCGGTCCGGCGGTATCTTTTCGCCAAGAATCTTCTCAAAATAATTAAACTGAATACCGGAACAGGGCTTTGTTCTGGGAGTCTTGCACTTCTCAACAAAGAGTGTTTTTAAACCGCCTTTGGCAGCATATCTGGCCATGACTGAACCGCTCATGCCGCCTCCTGCAATAAAAACATCGTACTGTTTCATTTATTTGACTCCCTGATTACCGACCGACCCTTCTCATAGCCTGAACTGTAAAATCAGAGTCTTTCAACCCCGTATTCGGAATATCCAGTTTTGTATCTTCGGAAATCCCTCCTCCCATAATTTCGTATCTGCCGGATTCAAGATTTAGATAGTGCAGTGCAACAATTATCCTGTAATCCTGGCAATAATCCAGATAGGTATGGAACTCAGCTATTCTCCAGAGGTTGCCGCGGGTATCGTAGGCATCGCTCATCACACCGTACCAGTTATCTTCATCGGCGTAGATAACCCGCTTGCTGTAGGGGTGATTAACACCATCTTTAAGGGTTCCTTCTATTGCCCAGACCCGTCTCAACTCATACCGCAGGGGTTCGGGGTTGATATCACCGGGAAGACATTCCTCCTTGTCAGGTGTCCCCACCTTAAACATACTGTAGGCATTGGCCGCAATGTACATCTCCTTTTTACCGAGGAGTTTCCAGTTCCAGTCATTGACAGGCCCGCGAAAGAAGTATCCGAGCTCATCCAGGGTTGTCTCTCCGCCCAAATTGCTGCCCCCGCCCATGGTAGGGGCGCGTCGAACTCTGCGCAGCGTAGGGATATACAGCCATTGAGAGTCTTTGCGCCTGTCGTCTATATAATTGAACATCAACATGCCGGTACCTGCTTTGTCAGCAGGATAGGTATAAATGCTAAGGATCTTTCTGGCCACTTTATCGGGGTTTGGTATTTCGCTGAACAGCCTGCTTTCATCTAAGGTAATGGCACGAGAATAATTGATCTCTTTTCTAATCCGGCCCGAGGGACTGACGATTCTCGCAACCTGTCTTTTTATGGCATCGTCGCCGGTATACGGTCTTTTAATATTCCAGATGGCCTCGATTCCGTTTTTTGGCGTGGGGAACGGAATACCACCGTTGAATCCCTGCAGCATATTATCTTTGTCGATTCTGGTGGTTTTACGGCTTTTTGTAGTCGCGTCTATATGTTCTTTGGGGAACACCCAATTGCGACGAGTAGGATAAATATTGAAATAGAAATTCTTGTTTCGTTTTACACGGGCGATTTGACCGGGTGAAAGCCGCGTTTCATATTTGGCGACATTGGAGTGGTCAATGCGGTAAAGCGGCTTGTCATCTTTGTAGGGATCGGGTACGAAATCGCCCACTTCATAATTTGCAGGACAGGTCAGCCCTTTTTTCCCAACCCATGCCGTAATTTCACCAGTGGCATTCGGGCCGGCCTCCGCACCGATCGGGGAAGTTTCGACGGCAAGAATCGTTTGGATATGAATAGAGAAAAGAAAAACAACAACCAATAGTACGACAATTGACTTTTTCATTTTTTGCCTCCGTTTGCGGGATCCAACAATGCCAACACTTCCATATTTCCCGCGAATCTAAGTGTGTTGGAAATGATCAGTTTTTGAAATATATATTCGTCCGCCTTGCCCTGGGCCATCTGGAATATGAGTTTGTTAAAATCAGCAGCTTCCATAGCAAGGATAAGATCGGCCTGATTTATACTCCCCTCAGTAACCTCTATCTTTTCCCTGGAAAGCAGGAGATTGTAATTCCCCCCGCCCCGGCCGCTCAATTCGAAACGGAGCACCACCGGTTTGTCCAAAGAGAGGTCCCCGCTTTTTATCATATCCGGCATTCCCTTGATAATAAGGCCGCTTGGGATCACAGGCTGCCAGATCACGATGACCATTACAACCACCAGAACTATTAAAACGACGTTGTAGATTGATTTTCCAGTTAAAAATTTCATGGCAATCCCCGCTTATTTACATAAAATACCAGGTAATCCCTAAGGTCAAAGCGTCCCTGTCAGGCACCCAGCCGGGGTATGTGATTGCCTCGTTCGGATCACCACCCTTGATGTCATATCCGAACATAAGTCCAAGATTGTCACCGATCCGAGCCGTCAACGTGGTTCCAATACTGTAAAAACCTTTTTCCTCTTCGTGCAGGCCGCCGGAAAAGGCAACAGTCAGGGACAAAACTGTATTGTCCACCATGTCCGCACTGCTGAATGTAAGGTTTATCATGTACCAGGCGCCGTCATCCGGCATTAAGAAATTGTAGGCCGGGTCGTCGTAATCAAGGTTGGTTCCACCGTAAAAGTCAAGCATTGGACTAAATTGAATGCTCCAGGGCGTGAAAGGAAAAAAATCGGAGAGCATCCACGATGCGCCGAGTCCCCAGTTCACCTTCCGTACTTCTTCAGGACCGGCAACCGGTCCGAAAACATTAACAAGCTGGGCCGGCTGATTGGGCCTGTAGGTCAATTCACCGTACAGGCTAAAACCCCCGAGAGCATCGAAAGCCTGAGAGAAACTCATACCATACATGTCCATATCTTCATAAGTTACCCTAACCGGAGGAGTAGAAAAAAAATCTAAATAAATGAAGGGATTGAAATCTATATAGTGAGCATAATAGAATCCCAATTCAAGGTCCTTGAGAGCGGGAATAACCATCCGGGCGGCAGCACCGTACTGCCTGTCCTCTGAGCCTGTCGGTATCTGAACATCCATTAACGGGGTGGGCCCTCCCCAGCCCATCATATTTAGAAAACTTTGGAAGGTACCCACAACCGGCAGGGAGTCCCTTGGTTCGAAATCCGTTGAGTAAACAGCCTCTAAGGACAGGTAATTCGTCGCTTCCCAGCTCAGCCATCCACTCATTACCGGCACCTTATAGTCACGAAAAGTATAGCCGGCAGCGCCGGCCTTGGACGCGTCAAACATATTTATTACGCTGACACCCGGAGCCTGTACAGGCCCTATCATTTCACCCCATTCAATGATCTGCTTGCCCAGCCTGAATGTCAAACTGTCGTTATGCAAATCAATATAGAACTCCGGCACATGTATCCCCTGAAATGCGTAGTCCTTGGCCTCGCCAATATCGGTTCCAGCGGGATATTTATCGTCATCCTCGTACACGTCATCCCGCAAAGCATAAAATCTGGCGAAAAGAGTCGTGTATGGTGCATCGAGCGTCGCCTCCAGTCTCCCGGTAAATTTATTATTGACGATATCGCCTTTATCAAAATTTTTGTTACCTTGTGTTATATTCACCAGCAGTGGGTCGGGATCTTCCATTCTAAATCTAGCGGAGTAGGTGATGTCTCCCTTAATCTCTAAATAAGCATTTTCACCTAACGAAAAATCATATGCGTGAGTCAGCGTTGGTAAAAATACAGCAATTGTCAGGATGTAAATTATTGAAATGATTCTACTTGTCATCTTACCCCCTATAGAGATGAATGAAAGAGTTAATTGGTACAAAAAGATTTGCTCAAGAACGTACTTTCCCCCTATAGTCGACGATATAAACAAGTGCGGGTAGCAGCACCAGTGCCCCGATCATATTCGATAAAAAAAGAAAACCCAGTAAAAGTCCCATATCCGCCTGAAATTTCAGATCGGACAGCAGCCAGGTAAACACACCTGCACTCAATGTAAGCGCTGCAAAGAAGACGGCAACCCCGGTGCTCGTTAGCGTTCGCGCGACCGCCTCCGCAAAATCGAACCGGGATTCTAATTCGGTTTGCAATCTGGAATAGATATAAATACCGTAGTCCACACCGATACCAACGCCCAGCGACGCCATGGGCAGAGTGTTGACGTTAAGCCCCAAACCGAACAATTTCATAAAGGCAGTGGCCAGCACTGAAACCAGAAACAGCGGTGCAACAATAAAACAGGGGGCCTTTATGTTCCGATAAATCAAGGTGCATAAAACAAATATGGATAGATAGATCAGCAGCAGCATCGGTATTTGAGCGTCACCGACTTCTTCATTGGTGGCGGCCATCACCCCGACATTTCCACCGGCAAGGATCATTTTGGTTTTCCCGGGCAGGGGATGAGATTCAATAAATTCCCTGGTCTTTTTTATGACGCGCCGGATCGTGTCTCCCTTGTGGTCGCTGAGAAAGATTCTCATATTCATGTCTTGACAGCCCATACTCATAAACTCGCTGTCATCCGTTGAACCGGCGGTTGCGAATACCTGTCCAAGTTCCAGACTATTCTTTGGAAAAGCACGCCAGCGCAAATTGCCTTCATGCAGCACTTCGTTGACAGCTTTTCCTATCATCAGCGGTGAAAAAACAAAGGTCACACCGGGGGTATGGCCAATTTCCCATTCATAGTCTTCCATAATACGAAGAGTATCGTAGCTTTTGCAGGTGCCTACTTCCTCCTCTCCCGCCACAACTACCGACAGGCAGTCGACCCCAAGCATGAAATCTTTCATAATCTTGGCGGCATCCTGATTGTAAGTCGAGTCTTCCCACAACAGAGGTTCGCCGGGATTGACGTCGCCAACCTTCATTGTGCGGCCGGCAGCCAGACCCATCAGAAGCAAAACCAAAGATATGACAACGACTCGATAGGCATTTTTCCCGTATGTCAGTGTAGAAGCCCATCTTAAAAGGCGATAGCTAAAATCCCCGGTTTCTGGTGCCAGATCAGGAGCTTCACATACAACCGGGTCCGACAAAAAGGAGAGCATCAAGGTCAGGACGATGATATTGGCCACAATAATGCAGGCGATACCGATACTCGCAGTGATGGCTAAATCCTGAACCACCAATATCGGTACAAACATAATGGTAAGAAAACCGATAACGTCGGTGATCAAGGCAACAAAGCCGGGAACCATCAAACCGGACAGAGAATGCAGAGCAGCATCGTATCCCTTCAAATGGATGTCACACACTTCCGTATAACGTTTGATCATCTGGGTCCCGTGGCTGACGCCGATCGCAAAAACGAGAAACGGTACCATCGTCGTCATGGGATCAAGTTGTTTTCCGATAAGGCTTGAAATCCCCAACGACCATAAAACAGCCAGCCCACCGGAGACCAGGGGAAGAAGAGCAAGGCTGACACGGCGAAAACCCCGCCAGAGAATCAAAAATATGATCAAGGCAGAGAGGG
>Ga0008651_10002122_pt1 | contig 11112 bp, 8 predicted proteins | sample SaaInlV_200m_DNA_6_FD_59173 | JGI IMG/M metagenome (GOLD analysis project Ga0008651, IMG submission 59173) | Marine microbial communities from expanding oxygen minimum zones in the Saanich Inlet - SI037_S2LV_200m_DNA | ecosystem: Environmental > Aquatic > Marine > Intertidal zone ...
GAGGATCAATGGCCGCGCATTGTGTTTCCGGCACTGGTCATCCTGGGCCTGCTGGCCGTGATGCTGCGTGGCCTGTGGCGCCGCAGCTGGTACGGCTTCCTGATCGCGTGGTTTTTCCTGATCCTGGCCCCGACCTCGAGTGTGGCGCCAATGCGGCAGGCGATCTTCGAGCACCGCATGTACTTGCCGTTGGCGGCTGTCATCATGCTTGCGGTTGTGGGTGGGGAGTATGTCATTCGGAAACTCGTCACGGACCCGAAGCGACGGGCCGTGCTCGGCGCGTGTCTGGCGATGGCGATCGTGACGCTGTTCGGATACCTCACGCACGTTCGCAACAGGGACTACCACAGCGCCATCCGGATCTGGCAGAATAATATTGCGCATCAGCCCGAGAGCCATGTGGCCCACACCAACCTGGGTTACCACCTGCGCAAGGCGGGGAGATACGCGGAAGCGGCCCGGCATCTTCAGACGGCCCTGCAACTCAAGCCCAACCGCGCTGCGGCCCATTACAACCTGGGGCGTGCCTTGCGAGGCCTCGGCCGTACCCGCGAAGCGATCGCGCATTATCAGCAGGCCCTGCGGGCCGACCCCGGCCTGGCTGATGCCCACTACGACCTGGGCAATGCCCTGCGGGTGTTGGGGCGCCACGAGGAGGCGATCGGGCATTACCGTCAGGCCGTGCAGCTCAAGCCGGATTACGCCGATGCCTACAACAACTGGGGGGTTGCGCTCGACGCGGCAGGGCGGCCGCAGGAAGCGGTGGTCCAGTATCAACACGCCGTGCGGATTGATCCCGGCTTGCCGGATGCCCATTACAACCTGGGCAACGCCTTGTTCGTGCTGGGCCGCCACGAGGAGGCGGTTGAGTATTACCGCCAGGCCGTGCAGCTTAAGCCGGATTACGCCGATGCCTACAACAACTGGGGTGTTGTCTGCCAGGCCGACGGCCGGTTTTCCGAGGCGATCACGCATTTCGAGCAGGCGCTGCGGTTGAAACCGGACTATACTGCGGCACGTGAGAATCTGCGGAAGACCAGGGAGATGATGAAGAGAGGGCTGAAGGATGAAGGCTGAAGGATGAAATATCCACTCAAGCGCTGGCTTCCTTTCCTCCTGCTCATGGTGGCGGGTGTGCTGGCGTACTGGAACAGCTTCGACGGCGTCTTCCTCTTTGACGACTTTGCATCCATCCGGGACAACCCTTATATCCGTGTCCTGTGGCCGCTAAGCAGGTCTATGTCATTGCCGCTGTCGGATACGGGGTTGACCGTGGACGGGCGTCCACTGCTCAGCTTGTCGTTTGCTCTGAACCACTGGCTCTTCGGCCCGGAACCGTGGGGTTACCACCTGGTCAACCTGCTAATCCACCTCACGGCCGGGTTGCTCCTGTTCGGCATCGTCAGGCGTACGCTGGAGCTGCCGCAGTTCCGTGAGCGGTACGCTCAGAGCGGCACCTGGCTCGCACTCGCTTCGGCCCTGATCTGGCTGGTGCATCCCTTGCAGACCGAGAGCGTGACCTATATTGTGCAGCGTGCCGAATCGCTGATGGGGATGCTGTTTCTCCTGACGCTGTACTGTGCGATTCGGGGTTTTACGGGTGCAAAGTGTGGTCGCTGGTACCTCGCAGCGGTCCTTGTCTGCGCCTGCGGGATGGGGGTCAAAGAGATCATGTTCAGTGCTCCGCTGCTAGTCCTGCTGTATGACTACATATTCAATGATGGCCTTGCACCTGGTGGCCTCGCGCTCGGCGAGCGCGGGCTACAGAGAGAGGGCCATGTAGCCCGCGCTCGCCGAGCGCGAGGCTGGTTCTACGCCGCCCTCTGCTCCACCTGGTCGATCGTCTTCTGGATTACCGTCTCCGGGTGGTCGGAAGCGACAAACTACCTGGATAAGATCAGCCCCCTGCGCTATGCCATGACGCAGCCCCTGGTGTTGCTGTACTACCTACGGCTGGTGATCTGGCCGTCGCCCCTGGTGATGAGCTACGCGTGGCCGTATGAGGATCAATGGATCCGCGCCGTGTTTCCCACGCTGGCGATCCTGGGCATGCTGGCCGTGATGTTTCACGGCATCCGCCGCCGCACGTGGTACGGCTATGTGGCCGCGTGGTTCTTTCTGATTCTGGCACCCACGTCCACTATCATGCCATTGCAGCACCCGATCTTTGAGCACCGCATGTACCTGCCGCTGGCGGCCGTCGTGATACTGGTTGTCGTGGGCGCCGAGAGCGCCATACGGAAGCTCGTCAGTACCCCGAAACAGCAGGCGATAGTCGGGGGCTGCCTGGCGATGGCGGTGCTGACCGCGTTCGGATTCCTCACGCACGATCGCAACAGGGACTATCACAGTGAGCTCTCGATGTGGAATGACAATATTCTACACTGCCCCGACAGCTCGCCGGCCCACCTTGACCTGGGCAACGCCCTGCTGGCGTTGGGACGTCACGCGGAAGCGATTTCGCACTACCGGGAAGCGCTGCGACTCAAGCCGGACTCTGCCGAAGCGTATAACAACCTGGGGAATACCATGCTGGAGCAGGGCCGCCCGGCGGAAGCGATTGCCCACTACCAAGAGGCCCTGCGGCTCAAGCCGGCTCTGGCCCGAGTGCACAGCAATCTGGGCAACGCCCTGCAGAAGGTGGGCCGCACGGACGAGGCGGTTGCGCACTATGAACAGTCCCTGCGGATCAATCCTGAGCAGGCCGAGATCCAGAACAAACTGGGTAACGCTTTGCAGGGGTCGGCCGGCCCCGCGAAAGCGATTCCGCACTACCTCGAAGCCCTGCGGATCGATCCGGGCTCTGCCGAAGCACATAACAACCTGGGCAATGCCATGCAGGCGTTGGGTCGCACCGCGAAAGCGATTCGGCACTATGAGGATGCGTTGCGGGCGAATCCCGCCTACGCGGAGGTCCACTTCAACCTGGGTCGTGCCATGCAGGCGTTGGGTCGCACCGGGGAAGCGATCGGCCATTACCAGCAAGCCGTGGTGTTCAAGCCGGACATGGCGGATGCCCACTACAACCTGGGCAATGCCATGGTGCCACTCGGCCGCACCGACGAAGCCATCGACCACTACCGACAGGCCGTTCAGCTCAAGCCGGACCACGTCAACGCCCACAACAACCTGGGCGCCATGTACAGGGAAGGTGGCCGCTTGGCCGAGGCGATCAAGCACTTTGAGCAGGCCGCGCGATTGAAGCCGGACAGCACTATGGCACAAGAGAATCTGCGCCTGACCAGGGAGATGATGAAGAGAGGGATGAAGGATGAAGGCTGAAGGATGAAACATCCACTCACACGCTGGTGTCCCTTCCTCCTGCTCATCCTGGCGGGTGTGCTGGCGTATTGGAACAGCTTTGACGGTGTCTTTATCTATGACGATATTCTGGCCGTTCGCGACAATGTACATATTCGCAACCTGTGGCCGCTATCCGAAGCCCTCTCTCTCGACCAGTGGGCAACGGGATCGACGGTCGATGGCCGTCCGCTCCTGAGTCTCTCTTTTGCTGTGAACTATGCGCTCCTAGGCAACGCGCCGTGGGGGTATCACCTCGTTAACCTGCTGATTCACCTTGCCGCTGCGCTCCTGATCTTCGGGATCGTCAGAAGCACGCTGACGCACACCGGACGGTTCCGCGCTGCGCAGCCGACCGCTTTGGCCCTCGGCGTCGCATTGCTCTGGACCGTCCACCCCATTCAGACGGAGAGTATCACCTACATTGTCCAGCGCGCTGAGTCCCTGATGGGTCTGTTCTACCTCCTCACGCTCTACGCGTCGCTTCGGGCGTTCCACATCAAGCACTCCCCGTCAGCCATTCCCTGGCGTGGCGTAGCCATACTGGCGTGTGCCCTCGGTATGGCGGTCAAGGAAGTCATGATCACGGCCCCCATGGCGGTGCTGCTCTATGACTACACGTTCGTGTCGGGATCGTTCCTGAAGGCGCTACGCAAGCGGCCGGGCTTCTACGCGGGACTGTTCGCGAGCTGGATCGTACTCTTCGGGCTTGTTTTCTGCAACAGGGCCGACGTCGCGGAGAACTTCGGGGTGGCGCCGTGGCCCTCGTACCTGTTCGCGCAGCCCGGTGTTATTCTGCACTATCTCCGTCTCTGCGTCTGGCCGCGCCCTCTGCTTCTGGCCTATGACTGGCCCCTCGCCAGCGGCGGGATCGTCGTCATGGTGCAGACCGCCCTGGTTGGCGGGTTGCTGGTCCTCTCCTTGTGGGGATTGTGGCGCCGACATTGGGCCGGTTTCGTCGGCACTGTTTTCTTCCTGGTTCTCTCCCCGACCTCCAGCATCCTCCCCAGTCTGCAGGTCATCCACGAACACAGGATGTACGTTTCCCTTGCCGCTGTCGTTACGCTTGCCGTCGCAGGTGTGCAGGCCGCCCTAACCCGCATCCCGCGCGTGTCTGCCGTAGTAGCTCGACAACCGAAGAGCGCTTTCGCTGTCCTGCCGCCCATCCTCGTCGTTGCTGTGCTCTTCGGCATCATGACCGTTCAGCGAAACCGCGACTACCACAGTGAAATCGCATTCTGGCAACACAATGTCGACCATCGTCCCGAGAGCTATGTCGCACACTGCGGCCTGGGGCAGGCGCTGCAGTCGCACGGTAGGCCCGCTGAAGCCATCGAGCACTATCGAAGGGCTCTGCGAATCGAACCCAAGTATGCGGAGGCCCACTACAACTGGGGGCTGGCACTGACCACGGTGGGACGGACACAGGAGGCGATGGCCTGCTATCAGCAAGCCCTGCGGCTCAACCCGAATCACGTCAACGCCCACAACAACCTGGGCAATGCCCTGCAGGCGTTGGGACGGACCCGCGAAGCGATTCCGCATTACCGGGACGCGTTGCGACTCAAGCCGGGCATGGCAGAAGCGCATGACAACCTGGGCAATGCCCTGCGTGCCTTGGGTCGCTTCGGGGAGGCGATCACGCAGCACGAGCAGGCCCTGCGAATCCGGCCGGGCTGGGCTGAGGCCCACTACAACCTGGGTAACGCCCTGCGGGCCCAGCGTCGCTTCCGGGAGGCCATCGCGACATACGAGCAGGCTCTGCGGGTCAAGCCGGACTACGCCGAAGCCCACTACAACCTGGGGCTCGCGCTGGAAGCGATGGGGCGGCCCCTGGAGGCCGTCGGGCATTACCAGGCCACGGTGCGGATCAAACCCAACCTGGCGGTCGCGCACTGCCGATTGGGCATCATCTACCAGCAGAGCGGCCGGATCGCTGCTGCCATCAGACATTACGAGCAGACGCTGCGGCTGAAGCCAGATTTTGCTGAGGCACGCCAGGGGCTGCGTGAGATGAGGGCAATGACGAGGGAGCCTGTCGTTGAAGACAGCCTGTGAGTGTGTGGGTGTAAGTCCATTCGTGATGCGGCCGAACGCGAGCCGAACAGCTATGCCGGGCCCCTGGCTCTACTGGATCGGGATCTCGATATCGGGCCGACGCTTGAACAGGTCGAATCCGATGACGCTCAGCCCGAATGGGATATGGCCGACCATTCGGAAGAACCAGCCGGGATTGTTGCGCGCCGTCCATAGAAGCAGGCGAAACACGTTGCGGGGGGAGCTGTAGAAGCGTTTCTTGACTTCACCGGCGAGCTTGAGGCGTTCCTCGTAGGGATAGGTCTCGTCGATTTCTCCCGAGCGTAACTTCTCACGCAACTCCGTATTGGGGAGGAACACGAGTGGATAGCAGTCGATGACAACCGGCCGCGCTTCGACCAGCAGATCAATGATCTTGTCGACCTCGTTCTCGGGCGCATAGGGGAAGCCGCTCATGAAATGCACGATGGTCAGAAGGTCCTGCGCTCTTGCGTGGCGCAGGCACTCGGTCAGGACGGCCCCGCCTTCCGTACTGCGACGAATCGCGGCCAGGGTCGCTTCATCCACCGCCTGCATGCCGATGACGACCGTGTCGCACCCGCTACTCCGCAGCAGTCGAAACGCCTCCTCCTGCCGCCCGCGGTGCGTCGAAGGGCAGAAGTTGACCTTGTAGCGCAGCGGGTAGTTGCGCTCCGCGAGAAGGGCACAGAACTCCTCGAGCCACTCCCATTCGCTGCCGAAAACCGAATCGAGCATCGTAATGTAGCGCACCCCATACTTCTGCACGAGTTCGTCGATCTCGGCCAGTACGTTGCCCGGCGTACGAAAACGGACCTGCTCCTTCCAGTGTCGCCAGGCCGTGCAGTAGGAACACTGCATGGGGCATCCCCGGCTGGCCATGAGCGTGACAAACGGCAGGCGCATGCTCGGACTGCAGAAGTCGCGGTACATGCGAATGGGCGAACCGGTCCGGTCGGGGAAGGGGAGGTCGTCGAGATCGGCGATCGGTGGTCGCGGGGGGTTGTGAACGGTCTGCCCGTTACGCCGCCACGCGATCCCTTCGACATCCTGCCATGCGGGACGGCCACGCGACGCCAGCTGGGCGAGTTCCACGATTGTCTGTTCCCCTTCGCCGAAACAGACCGCGTCGACGCCGGCCGCAAGGAAGCGATCGGAATCACAGGCGGCCAGGGCGCGTTCCCAGCAACAGGCGGCGTGCGATCCGGAAGCCACGGGTGATGTGCAGGATACGCCGACGGGCCATGCGGTACCGTCCGTCGACGAGGACGAGATCCCCGCTTCGAAGATACTGGGCAAGCCGCTGATCCACGGTGGCTTCGTGGCCGCACACACGGAGCAGTTCGTCTCGCGTTGCCGCCCCGCCATTGCGGTGTATCAAACGCAGGGCCCGCAGCCGGATGGCCGTGCGATGGAAACCGTAAAGATCGGCGACTGTGTACGCCAGGCCGGCGTAGAGTGCGAGCGCCGCCACGGCCTCGGCGATCCGGCCCGGGTCGTGATCGCCGGCCGGTCGCACCCACAGCCATAGCGCGCAGAGCAAGATCCCCGCCGCCAGCGGCCCGCCCAGCACGCTCCTTAGCGATGCCCGCCGCCAGATCCGCCCCACCACGATATGTAGTCCGATCGCCGCCGCGAAAGAGAGCAACGAGGGGGCAAGAATACGACTTTCTACAATCCAGCTAGTCATCGGTCGTCTCCTCCTGACCGAGCAACCCGAAGCAGGCATCGAAACCCCAGCGGATGAATCTCCCGGTCCGCGTCGCCGAGAGCGTCCCATCGGCCTCACGCCGCAGCAGTCCGCCGCTTTGCATCGTGTCCAGGCGCTCCTCTACGTGCCCCAGTTCGCGGAAGCCGCGCACGATTGCCTCCCGGCCGCACCCTTCGGCCCCCGCTTCCTCGATCAGTGTGAACAGAATCATGCTGGGGGTTTCCCCCTCGATGCACGTGTAGTTCCCAAGAAAGAAGTGGACGCCAGACACGTAGAGAATCGCGGTTGCGACCCATGCTTCGATGCCGTGGGGCCATCCGGCTTGCCACCCGAGGAGCAGCGCGTTGAACAGATGCCACAGAACAAATACGGCCAGGTAGATCACGGCCAGCAGCACGTAGGGGTGCTTTGTGCGGAGAAATCGCCAGAGGAGGAATACCGCGATGGTAGCGCCCGCATAGGGGAGCAGTGCACCCAATAGAACGCTCATCTATCTCTCCTCCCTTCGCTTCACAAACGCCAACCCGCCACACATCGCCAGCGCCGCGACCAGCGAGGCCGCCGAGATCCAACAGCCAACCGTGATGCAGCGCGGCCTGAAGCGCAGCGTGACCTCGTGGTCGCCGGCCGGGAGCTCGACCGCCATCTGGTGGTGATTGACCTTGTGGACCGGTGCCGGATCGTCGTCGACCGTGGCCTGCCAGCCGGAATGCCAGCACTCCGTGATAACGGTCATGGCCGCGGTGGCACCGCGACTGCGCAGCTCGATTCTATCCGCGTGCGGCCGGGACCACGTCAGCGGGGCGGGGGCCTGCGCCTCTGCGGGCGGGTGCTCAACGGGTTGTATCCATCTCAGCCGGGTTCCCGGCAACACCAGGCAGGCGTCACTGAAAGACCGGGAGAGGGTCGCCGCGAGCTGGTTGGTTTCGTCCATTTCATGCACCACGGTTTGGCGGTAGACCGCCGGTATGGGGTCGAACCGGATAACACGCTGGCCCGAGGCGGCGAGCATGAAACCGACGTTCTCGTTTTCCAGGAACTGCCGCAACTCCTTGTCTTTGCCCCGCTGGATGCCCAGTCGATAAGGGAAGCCCTGGTACACCTGCCGCGCGGCCTCGTAGAACCCTTTGATGAGGGGGCGACTGGCGTAACCAAGCAGTGCGCGTGATCCGAAACACTGCGCCATGTTGTCACCACGCGACCAGGCCATGGCCCATCGGCAGTTCCCCTCTTCCGCCAGATCAGAGAGCTCGGCTGCAAAATTGAAGGCGTTGAGTTCACCAAGATGGGCGAACTTGGGGCGGCGGTTGCCCCCGGGGGAAAAATCCAACTCGTGCTGCGAGACGCTGGTCGTTGCGTATATCAGCGTGCCGGCGAAGACACCATACTCCACGAGCAGCACGAGCAGCACGATCAGGGCGAGAGAGGCGAGCCGGCGGGCGGGACAGAACCGTGCGGCTGCCGCACAACCGATCACGGACAGCAGCACATAGATGCCCGGCCCGACGAGAAGCCATCGGATGCCCCCGGTGCTCCGCATGGCATGGACCCACAGGAGGCGGGGGTGTTCAGCCGAAAGGTCCTGCATGAGCGCGGCCGTCTTGGAGCTCAGGGCCTCCGTGTTAATCGGAGAGCAGAGGGACACCATGACGGCCGTCACAACCGCCAGTCCGCAGCCCACGGCCAGCCCCGCGAACAGTTTCCGTTGGCGGCGCTGATCGATCGCGCTCAGCTCTGCCACTCCCAATCCGGCCAGAACAGCCAGCAACCAGCATGCGCCGAACTGGTAGTAGTGAGGGTGAGGCCCGCTGACGAGGAAGCCGCCCAGTCGAGCCAGGGGGGCATACAGGAACGTGTGTTTCCCCATCATCAGGATAATCAGAAAAAGGCAGACCCCGGCAGCGGCTCGCCACCATGCCTTCGCCACCCGGTCGGCATCGGATCCACCGCGCAACAAGCGGATCAAACCGTAGAGGATCACGGACATCATGGCCACGCCACCCCCCACATGCCCAAGTTGCGTTACCGGCTGGTCAATCGCGACACCCCATCCGTGCAGGGAGACGACGCCGAACAGGTCGGGGCAGAACAGTGATGCGAAATGAAGAACGGGTGTGTGGCCCTCCGCCGCGTATCTCTGCACCAGTGTTGAGCTCGCCGTGGTCAGTTCGGAAACAGCCGATTGCACGAGGGGCCAGGCCTCGTAGATGCCGGCCCACATTGGGCCCAGGATTCCTGCCGCCAGCACATAGGCACTTGCCAGTCCCGCCAGGCGGCCGATGCGCGCCGGCCAGGCCCCACCCTCCGCGCCCAGCCCCAGCCATACCAGGAAGAAGAGCAGCGACGTGAAGGCGTACATACGCACCAGCAAATGCATCACGCCGCTGCTGTTGGCCGCCACCAGCACCAACAGGGCTGCCGCCCAGCGAAGCGCGCCGCCCCGCCTCAGGAATGCCGTGCCGGCCACGGCCAGCCAGGGCAGCCAGGCCATCAGGGCCACATGGTTGATGTTCTCAATGGCCGTGCTGAAAGCGGGACTGAAGGCGTAGAGCACGCCCCCCACCAGTGCGCCCAACCGACCTGCGGCAAGAGTGTGACGGAGAAAAACATAGGTTCCCGCCGCCGCAAGCAGCATGTGCAGGAGGTAGGGCAGCAGAACGGCACTTCGCGCGAAGGAGGCCGGGTCCCCCCCATCGGCCATCATAAGAAAGGGCCAACAGGGGACATAGTACAACCATATCGGGTCATAGATTGAGGGCCGCGCCCCCGCAAACACGTCTGGATTCGATAGCGGCGGCCCACCAGCTCGCAGCCCTCTCGCGAGTTGCTGCAGTTGTGGTATTTCATCGTGGAGCGCGTCGTTGACGAAGGTCGGTGTCCCAAAGAAGAGGGCCGGCGCCAGCAAGGCCAAGCACAGAAATGCCAGCAAGCTCAGATCCAGAATCCAGGATTTCTTTCGTTCGCTCTGCATCGATGACTCAGTATCACCATTCCCGGGGGCGGCGTCAAGGGGCAGGCATGGCGCGTGTTTTTGCTGCGCAAGGGGCTTTACCGGGGTTGACGACATTGCCCATGTTGTGACAGCCTTGATGAGAACCGACTTCACGGAGTTGAGGCCGAACGCGGGAGGGATGACCATCTGGCGTTCGACGTCTCGCGGCGGCGGGCTGTTGCCCGGCGCCGAATGGAGCGGCCTGGCGGAAGGCCTGAAGACCTACGGGGATGTGAGTGATACCGGAACCGATTTTCGCAGAAGATGATATCCTGGAAGTGGACCCGGCCACCGTGGAGCGGCTCAAAGCACTTGCGGCGGATTCGCCGCGGGGGCGATCCAGGCTGTGCATGCATCACAGCACCGACGACCCGCTGCAGGAAATGGTCATTGCCTGCCACCGGGGCTCGTATATCCGTCCGCATCGGCATCCCGAAGGAAAGTCCGAATCCTACCACGTCATCGAGGGCAAGATGACGGTATACTTTTTCGATGACGAAGGCCGTGTGGTTCGGCGCCTACGGATGGGCGCGGCCGGAACCGGGACGACGTTCCTTTACCGCCTCTCTGCCGGCCGCTGGCATCTACCCGTGGCCGATTCCCCCACGATCGTGTACCACGAGACGTTCCGCGGCCCGTTTCAGAAGGAGAGAGACGTCGAGTACGCGCCCTGGAGTCCGGCGGAAGACGACCGCGATGCTGTTGACGTTTTCATGCGCGGCCTCGAGGAGACCTGACGCAGGGCAATGCGGGACGGCGAATCGACGCGTGACCCAATCGCCTAATCATCTCGGTTGCGGCCGCATCCCGCCTGGTGGGAAAGGTGGGGAAGTCGAAGGAGGCGCATTCCCTGTAGCCCGCTCTCGCCGAGAGCGAGGCAGAAGCGGCACCAACGCCTGTTTCTACGGGGGCCTCGCGCTCGGCGAGCGCGGGCTACAGGGGGGGTAGGGCGATGCTGGGGCGGCGCGAGGAAATAATGAAGAAGAGCATCACAAAGAAACTGCTGCTGACCGGGGTGGGTCTGTTGCTCGGGGTGGCTGTTTCCGAGGTGGCG
>Ga0008651_10002165_pt1 | contig 10990 bp, 12 predicted proteins | sample SaaInlV_200m_DNA_6_FD_59173 | JGI IMG/M metagenome (GOLD analysis project Ga0008651, IMG submission 59173) | Marine microbial communities from expanding oxygen minimum zones in the Saanich Inlet - SI037_S2LV_200m_DNA | ecosystem: Environmental > Aquatic > Marine > Intertidal zone ...
TTATCATTAACAAATTCCTCAAGTTCTTCAGGTGGAATGTTTCCTTCACCAAGGTTGGCATGACGATCACGACCAGAGGCAAAAGTATCTCTACTATCATTGACATGAACACAAGCCAAAGTATCTAGTAGATCCAGCTTTTCAATTGTATCTACAACAGAGTTCTCACCAGATAAATTCCAGCCTGCAGCAAAACCATGACAGGTATCAAAACACCAACTCACTCTATCTGACTTAAGTTGATCCATTAACCAACGAATCTCTGTAAGATCACTGGCTATTTTCCCTTTTTGACCAGCCGAATTCTCTATAATAAAAGTAGAGTCTTCTGGTGTGTCTTCCAAGACTTCGGATATTCTTTGGACCATTAGATCTTTGGTAGCATCAAATCCTCTACCTTGATGACTACCCAAATGAACTACTACTCCAGCCCCCTTTATATGGCTATCAAAACGTAAATCATGCTCCAAAGCCTCTATAGATTTTTGAGCTAGTTCTGGTTTATCTGTAGCAAGATTCACCAAATATAATGCATGAGTAAAGATTGGTGTAACATCATATTTATCTCTATTTGCAGATATTTTATCTACATTGATTCTATCCAAAGAGGTACGTCTCCACATCCGAGGACTTCCCGAAAAGATCTGTAAAGCATTGGCCCCAATTGCATGAGCTCTCTCTACGGCTTTATCTACTCCACCTGTAGTAGATAGATGAGCTCCTATTCTTTTTGTTTTTGCACTTTTCATAATTTTTCCAATCTAAAAATAGAGTTTCTCTTTCTATTACCAGTTACTATTCCCAAGTAAATAATGGATACTTTTCTGCCAAAGTTTCTACTTCATGACGAATAGCTAGCAACTTTTCATTTTTAAGAGCTTTTACTCTAAAGTCTTTAATGAATTGACGACGTTCTTTTTTATCACTTGGTAATTGTTCTCCTTTTACTTCATCAACCACCGCAACTATCCAGTCAGCAATTTGCTCCATTTCTTTCTCTTTCATTCCTCTACTTGTTACTAAAGGAGTTCCAAGTCTTATTCCAGATGGATAAAAAGGAGAGCATGGCTCATGAGGGATTGTATTTCTATTGGCATAAAGACCAGCCACATCCATCGCAAAAGCTACTTGTAATCCCATACCTTCTCCATAAGGAGTTAGATCTAAAAGCATTAGGTGAGTTTCTGTTCCTCCTCCTACCAATTTGAGACCTTTTTCTTGAAGAGATGCTGCTAAAACATCAGCGTTTTTTCTTACCTGTTGTCCATATTTCTTGAATTCAGGTCTAGCTGCTTCCTCAGCTGCAATAGCAATACCAGCTGTAGTTGCGTTATGAGGACCACCTTGTAGTGCTGGGAAAACTGCTTTATCTATTTTCTTTCCTAGATCAGGATCTCTATCAAGTCCTTTTTGAGTTACCAATATCATTGCACCACGAGGACCTCTAAAAGTTTTGTGAGTTGTAGACATAATCACATCTGCAAATGGTACTGGAGATAGATGTTCCTCTGCCACTACTAGACCAGTGACATGAGAGATGTCTGCCAATAACCAAGCTCCCACCTCATCTGCAATCTCTCTGAACTTAGCAAAATCTAACTCAAAGGGATAAGCTGTATTTCCAGCAATTATTAATTTTGGCTTATGTTTCAGGGCTAGTTCTCTAACTTGCTCAAAATCAATTCTGGCATTTTCATCTAGACCATACTGAACAGAATTAAAGTATTTACCAGAGAAAGTTACCTTGGGATGGCCGTGAGTCAGATGTCCTCCTCCAGAAAGAGCTAGACCCATCATTGTGTCCCCAGGCTCTAGCAAAGCAAACTCTATAGCTCCATTTGCTGGAGATCCAGAATATGGCTGAACATTAACATGAGGCACACCAAATAATTTTTTTATTCTTTCTTGAGCCAAAACCTCTATTTCATCAACAAACTGATTACCTTCATAGTACCTACGATGAGGATAACCCTCTGCATACTTACTAGAAAGACAACTTGATAAAACCTCAGATACCTCTGGAGAAATATGATTTTCTGAAGGAATCAAACCAATCATTTTTGTCTGACGATCACATTCTTTATTAATTAGGGAAAAAACTATGTGACCCAGGTCATCTTCTCTTGTTTTACAATTCACCTTATCTTTTTTCATGAATAACTACTTTCTTTTTATATAGTAGATCTTAATATACTACTTTTTTTATTGAATTACTGAATTTATACAAATACTTTTAAAATGAAACGAAAAATAACCAAACTCAAACCAAGTATGATCTGAATCTAATCAAAAAAACCTTAGCTAGCTAAGCAGTAGAAAGGCTAGTTAAAAAAAATAAACGAGATTTAATCATGATCTAGGTATTTTACTTTGTTTAGTAAAAACTGAAAAGAAGCTAATCTAATTAGCCTAAATCTTGGTGATACTCTTCTAGCCACTCTTTTCTAGCACCCAACTGCATCATTCTCTTATTTATCTCCTCTACAGAAAGACCCTCTTTACTCCATTTTTCTTGGAAAAAAGAAAAAGCTTCCTTATTCTCATAAGGAAAAACAATCCAAGCACTTGTCTCTGGACCATGAAAATCTGGTTTGATAACTGAATGCTTTTTATAAAACAAAGTTACTATCGTAATATCCTTAACACCAGCTTCCAATAAATACTGCTTGGTAAACTCGAGTGACTTACCTGTATCTGCAACATCATCAAACAAAACTACACTTTCTCCTTTGACAGAGATTGGTAATTCTTGGTAAACAACCGGCTTTTCAAAACGTTCCCCTATTTCTTTTTTATAGAACTTAACTCCAACACTAGCTACTTCTTTGATTCCAGTGAAATCTACTAAAGACCGAGTCATTGGCCAACCACCTTTTGCCAAAGTAATAATTCTATCTGCTTTAACTCCTGCCTGTTTCATTTTCTTTGATAATAAAAAAGTAATCTGGCTCATCTCATCCCAGGTGGGAGCGATGTATTCAATAGAATCATTAGAAAATGTAATTGTTGAAAAATCCATAGATTTGCTTTCTGTTATGTTAAATTAAAAAACTAGTAACTCTGTTTATTTTTCTTTCAAAAAATCTAATACTTGTTGTAGATCATCAGCTAAAGGTGCTTTAAACTCTACTTTTTTTTGAGTCCTTGGATGAAAAACTTCCAAAGTTTCTGCATGTAAAAATTGACGAGGACACCAAATAGGATCTATCTTTGCTCTTTTTCTGCCAAGATAAGTAACATCTCCAACCAAAGGATGCTGTTCATGGGCCATATGCACTCTAATTTGGTGCGTTCTGCCTGTTTTTGGCCAGCAATGGACCAATGAAAATCCCTGATCATAAAACCTTAGAGATTGCTTCATTAGCTTTGCTTTTTTTTCTTCCAGTTCTACAAAATCATCTTTTTGAAAACCTCTATAAACTGTTTTGACCAGGTACTTTGTCTCGGCTGCTCTGCCAGAAACATCCACTGCAAATTTTCTACGATCTACTCTGGCTCTAGCCAAAGGAGCAGAAATCACTCCAGCCGGAACTCGGAATGCTCCATGAACAAGGGTTAAGTATTTCTTCTGAGTTTTTCTTTTACGAAATTGAGCCAATAAATTAACCAAACTACCAGGATGTTTTGCAAAAATCATTACTCCACTCGTATCTTTATCTAAACGATGCACCATCCCTTGTCGTTGTTCAAATATCTCTTCTGGAGATCCATACTCTGTAGAGAAATTTACAGGCACTAACTTCTGCCAATCTTCTGGAAAAACAGTTTTATTTTGTAGATAATTATCTGTAAACCACTCTTGTAGAGATTTTTCTTTTACTGATACGGCTGCATTTGTCACAACACCACTGGGTTTTGAAACAATAACTATATCTTGATCTTCAAAAATAACAGTAATTTTATCTAGTAGGTTTGTTTTATTTATTTGCACTTTATTTACTTGTGCCCTTTACTTTGGGTATTACTTTTTTTAACTAAATACAAATTAATTATTTCATCCCCTATTATGCCCAAAAAGCCAATAATTATAAAGATGTCTGCAAAATTATTAGTAAAATTAAAAAAAGGTAACTGCAGCCAATCTCTTACCCCAGTAAAAAACAACCTATCTAGTAAATTAGAAAAAGCTCCAGCTAGAAAAAAAACTCTGCCTAGCTTACCTATAAAGGCAGTTGGTGGGTAAAACTTTAGTAAAAAAAGAATAGTTGCTACAAAAAAGAAAACTATAATAAATAAAGTAAAAGGTAGATTAACACCAAAACTAACTCCTGAATTGATTTCTTTTACTGGTGAAAGATACTTCGAAAATTGATCAGCAAAAATAATAAATATGCTCAGTAAAATCCATAGAACTTGTTTTGAAAAATTATCAGAAGAGCTATTCTTCACGTTTCTTCCTAGATCTATTTCTAAGTTTTTCTCTAAAAGAAGCTGGCAAAAATGGTTTATCTGATCTACCAAGGAGCATCCTTACTCCATAAAAAAGTATTCCCAAATAGATCCAACCATCTAATGCCTTTCCAGCAATAATAAACTCTGGTAAACGGAAGAAAAGCATTAACAAAGAAAAAAGAGAAAAGAAAATCCAGAAGTTACTCATCAAAAAACCAGTCTGAGCAGCTTTCTTTCCTAATCTGTACCACTCAAAAGTTCTATAACGACTCTCTGCCCAATTGAGATATATATAAAGAATAAAAAAGAAAATTATAGAGTAAACCTGAACTGGATGAGTTTTTTGAATAGCTCCAGGAAAAGTAATACCTATAAAGCTCTCTGTAAATTTACCTCTACCAACCCCAGCAAAGAACTCTCCAATACTCCCAAATAGAAGCCAAACAGTCAAAGTAATCGACCAAAAATCAAGCACTTCATGAACATCCCATTTTTTTCTAGTCGAAAAAATCTTTAGAAAAATACTAGAGATAATAATAAAAACAATATCTTGCAGACCAGGATTACCAATAAAATCTAACCATTTACCAATGTTTAAACCAAATCTAGACCAATTAAGTAAGATAAAACCTATACGAGCTCCCACCAATCCGACCAAAAAAGACAATAAAAAACCATCAAAAAGTTGTATCTCTGAGTAATGCTCTTCTTTACCTCTTCTCCAAAAAGCCAGCCCCGTTAGAAAAAATCCAAGTAATAAAATAATGCTGATTGTAGATATGCTAAATGATCCAAAAGAAATAAGAGTAGGCCACATAATAGTTTCCTATTATAATACGGAACATGCTTTCAATCTCACACGGATTAACAGGAGCCTTTTTTGCAGCTCAGTTACAAGATCCTATTCTATATGTACCAATTGCTCTATTTTCTCATTATCTAGAGGACTGGATCCCCCATTGGGACATGGGAACAGGACTCTCTGACGGAAAAAGAACTAGATCTGCAGCTATTATTTTAGGAAGTATTGAATTATCAATTGCTCTTGGAGCTATCTTTTTTTTGTGGGGCTCCCCTACTCTTGCCAATTATCATATCTGGCTGGGAGCGTTTATTGGCTTGTTACCAGATTTTCTAGAAGCACCTCGTAATTTTCTTCATTGGGAACCAAGTTTCCTGAAATCAATAAATAAATTCCATGCAGGGTTTCATCACTCTGTCCCCAATAAAGTGTTGGGACTGGTGCCACAGGTATTGTTATGGGGTATAATAATAGCTCTTACAATATCAAAGTAATATTATCTTGATAGGTAATTTTAAAAAAGATTTAAAAAAAGAATTTAAATTTATGCCAATAAAACAAGAAAATTTAGCTAGAGAGACTGCTATTAAAGCAGCTTTAGAAGCAAAACAAAGACTAGATGAAGGAGAAAAAATAGCTCTAGAGGATAGAACTGCTAGTGCTTTTAAAGAAGAAGATTTCCAAGCAAAACATTTTGAAATTGTGAATACTATTATGATGGATGGTAGCAGTGAAATAGCATCTGATTATCCTGAAAAAAATCTTAGACAAATAAGACATGTCATGGCAAAAGCCATAGAACAATCCAGTAATGTTTTTCGTAAGTTTACTGGAGAAGATGCCCTACCTGTATACACAACTGATAAGAAAAAAACTTCAGAATATGCAGAAGCTATAGATATCACTGGTCCTATATCAGCAGAATTTGCTCAAGAACTTCTAGAAGTTGCTGGACTAGAAGAAGTAAATGCAGCTGAACTTCTTGGTAAACTGTCTTTTACAAATTTGCTGGAATATAGCTATAGAAAAATAACAGGAAATGAAATAACAGAGGACTTATCTAAAGTAACTGAGGAAGAAATAGAAGCTATTCTTTCAGAGGTTGCCCCAGAAGAAAACCGCTGGGACTTTGATAATGAAGTTATTGATAGCATTAACTATAGCCAAGGAGAAAATCTCTCTGATGCTGAAAAGAAAGCAATGGATTTGTTATTTATTTTGATGAACCAACTCTGGAAAGTACAACAAGTTCATCGAGCCACATTTGAAGATGCCAGTCATAGAATTTCTTCTAGAGAAAATGTTGATTATCAGACCTATGAAGGATATTTGGCTTATGCCTATGATGAATTCAGCGACAAATCCTCTCTCCATGGACTCATTAATGCAGGATATGGAGTTCAAAAAGATTTGATGATTTATTTGAGAAAATAAAAAAATCCCCTTCGGGATTTCTTTATTTTGTGTTATTTTGTGCCGAGAGAGGGAATCTACCCTCCGGGTATTAGCCATGCGCTTCGACTTTCAATTATTTCTGAGTGTTACTACCTCGCTTGGCGGTAGAACCTATCTCGCTCTGCTCGACCTTCAATTCACTTTAGCTCACCACAAATTAAAAACCCCTAAAGGGGTTTTAAATCTGTGCCGAGAGAGGGAATCGAACCCTCACGAAGTTGCCTTCATGGGTTTTTGAGACCCACGCGTCTACCAATTCCGCCACCTCGGCTAATTAATGTTAGTGATTATATCACTTCTATCTTGCTTTTTCCCTCAAACCTCGGCATAGTATTAGAGATGGAAATTTTACAAGACATTCTTCAAAAATCATTTGCTGTAGATAGTATTTGGTCTATAGTTACTAGAGGTCTCATTTGGCTCGGGGTTGCGATGGTTGTTATCGTCAGTATGGATAAACCAGATCCAGATAAATCACTCAAAGACCTCAAATCAAATCTTGGTTTCTTCTTGTTCTTTACAGTGATAACTGGAGGACTTATTTATATGCTATTTGGTTTTACAGCGGCTTAAAACTAGAACTAACTAAAATCTCCAAAAAAATTAGAAGCTCTCAACAATATTACAATTAAAAATTTGAAAAAATAATTAGAGATTAACTACTCTACCCAGCAACCTTTTGCTCCATACCATAAAAACGAATACGATCACCTCTAAAGAAGAGTTCTACCTCGCCCATGGCACCATTTCTATGTTTAGCTATTTTTAAAGTAACCTGCTCTCTAATGTCATCATCTTTTCTATACAAAAACATCACTACATCAGCATCTTGCTCTATAGATCCAGATTCACGAAGATCAGATAATTGAGGTGATTTTTCTCCTGTACTTTCGATAGCACGAGAAAGCTGAGCCAAAGCCAAAACAGGAATCTTCAATTCACGAGCAATGTTCTTCAAACCTTGAGAAATTTCACCAACTTCCTGAACACGATTATCTCTTGTTCTACCGTGAGCTAGCTGCAAATAATCAACAACTAATAAATCTATTTGTTGCTCTGTCATCAGTTTTCTAGCTTTGGTTCTCATCTCATAGATACTCATACCAGGGGTATCATCGATATATATCTGTGCATCAGCCAAAACTCCCATAGCATCAGATAACTTCAAAAAGTCCTGTTGATCCAAACGACCCGTCTTCAACTTCCAAGCATCGATATCTGCCTGAGAAACTAATAAACGATCTACTAATTCTTCTTTACTCATTTCCAAAGAAAATAAGCCAACTTTTTTATTATGCAAAACAGAAGTACTCTGAGCGATATTCAAAGAAAAAGCTGTCTTACCAGTACCAGGACGTGCAGCTAAAATAATAAGGTTAGACTTCTGGAATCCAGCCAACATCCTATCCAGATCTTGAAAACCAGTTGGACAACCACGTAGCTGTCCTCCATGCTTTTGTAATTCATCAATACGATCAAAACTTTCTACTAAGGTATTTTTCAAAGGAATAAATGATTTTGAAGAATGAGCCTGAGAAACACTCAAGACCTTTTGCTCAGCAAGATCCAGAATATCTTTGGCATTCTTTGATTCATCAAAAGCCAACTCACTTACTTCTCCACCAAGGGAGATAAGTCTTCTTTTGACATTCTTTTCTTGAACAATCTTGGCATAGTTAGCTGCATTAGCCGCAGTAGAAAGTGTGTTAGAAAGCTCTGTCAGCTCTGATGCTCCTCCAGCTTTTGTCAAAAGTTTTTTCTTTTTTAACTGAGCTGTCAAAGTAACAACATCGATTGGATCTCTTTTTTCATAGAGATCTTGCATTGCCTCGAAAATAACTTGATGTTTAGGCTGATAAAAACTTTTTGGACCCAGATGTTCTGAAACCCTCACAATAGCATCAGGATCAATCAAAACAGCCGCTAATACAGAGCGTTCTGCTTCATTATCATATGGCGGAATTCTTGCATTCATTTTACTCAATGTACCATTCCCACACGTAGAGTCAATAGAGTTAACAAAGAATTAACAATCTAAGTGCGTTCAATAATTACCAGCTCTTTTTCCTCTGGTAAACGGTCTTTCTCTACTTTTAGTTTATCTACAGTTTCTACTTTTTCTGCACCGAATTCTTTGACAAATTCTGACAATTCTTGGAGTTCTCCAAACTTTCCAGCATCATGCGCCGAAGTTTTGAAATGCATTGGAACTACATATCCAGGTTCTAATGATTTGACTGCAGCTACGGCTTGCTTTGCATTGATAGTATAAACCCCTCCAACAGGAACAAGTAATATATCTACAGCCCCGATTTCTTTAATTGTCTCTGCAGTAAGTTCATGACCTAACTCACCCAAATGACAAACCCTAATTCCATCAATAATAATCGTAAAAATACGATTTTCTCTTTTTTCCTCTTCTGCATCCTTACTAACTTGAGCAGATTTTACTCCAAAGACAGAAATTCCACCGACTTCATACTCTCCTAAGTTATTAACTACAAAAGGTTTTTTCCTTCTGGACGTACCAGAAACTGCAGAAGAATTATTATGACTACTATTATCGTGAGAGATAGTAACTATGTCAGCACTCAAGTTAGGCATAGAAAAACCAACCGAGCTACTGAATGGGTCTACAACGACTGTTCCTAGTTTACCCTTAAGCTTAAAACAAGAATGTCCGTGATATGTAAGAATCATGTGTTTTTCCTTTTCCTTATAAATTTTTTTATAAAAACTGTATATTTATGTATTGATAATACCATTCGTTACAAATCATTTATAATACAATTCACGACTTTTATAAAAGTACCTGTTTATGAAAAAAGAAACTATCATTGCTATTTTGGTTGGACTATCACTAGGACTCTTCATTACCTATGGTGTCTACCAGGCAAAAACTAGCATCTCACCAGAAAGTGATAAAGATCAAGAAATTCTTTCTTTAACACCAGCCCCAGAAAATGAATTTTCTGGAGAACTAGTTCTTAATAGCCCAGAAAATGAAATAATCCAAGAAGATAGCTCTATTAGTGTTTCTGGAACAACCCTTCCAAATAGCTTTGTTGTTATTTTTGTCGATAATAAAGAAACAATTACATCCTCTGATGAATCTGGAAACTTCTCTATAGAGATTTCCTTAGAAAATGGTCTTAACATTATTACAATCACTGTCCTTGATGAAAATGGTAGATCGATTTCTACAGAAAGAACAGTTATAGTCAGTGATGACCCTCTTGTTTCAGCTTCAGAAGCCTCTGATTCTGCTGAAGTAGATTCTAGTGAAGAAACAACAACTGGAAATAATTAAAAATATGCAAAAAAAAATCACAGCATTATTTGTTACTACCCTTTTCATTATCATCAGCAGTATGTTTATAAATCTTTCTCAAAATGCTGTTTATGCCCAAGAAAATCAAGATGAAACTGATACAACACCAACCACTACTGAAAAGTTGAAAGAAAGAATAGAAAAAATAGTAGAACAAAGAAAAGATAAAGTAGAACAAGTACTTGGAAATATCTCTTCACAGAAAAAAGGATTTATTGGACAAGTCTCTAGAGTATCAGAAACAACTCTGACTCTAGATGTTATCGGTACAACCAGAGTTGTTCCTTTTGATAAAACAGTCTCTCTCTTGAAAAATACCGATAGTGCAAATAATACTGAAGGTAAAGAAACCTCTACAGAAAATATTTCTGTAGATAACTGGGCTCTAGTCATGGGGATGTGGGAAGATGACACCTTAACCCCTAGAAAAATAATAATTTTTGAAAAATCACCTAGACCTGATACTCATATTGTTTCATTGGGATCTCTTCAAAAGATTAACAAGAACTCAATCAAGTTCCAAGCTAGAGGTAAAGAAGAAGTCTTGTCCATAACTTTAAATAACAATACAACCTTTGAAGATTTTAATGGTGAAGAAGCCATCGTCTCTAGATTTACAGAAGAAGATCAAGCTTTAGTAGTAGGTTACAAAACTGATAAAGGCTCATATGCCACTACTATCAGAGCTTTAGCTCCTTTTTCTAAAGAAGAATAATTATGACTTCAGTCACTCACTTTTACGCAAAACGACTAAAAATAATTCAAAAAAACATCTCACCAAATCAAGCATTCCTAATTTCAAAACCAACAGACATTACTCACCTAACTGGTTTTCCGCAACTTGTTCCAGAAGAAAGAGAAGCTCTACTTTGCTTAACTCACAAAAAAGCATTCTTGTTTCACCACAGCTTTAGTCCAACTATTCCTCACTTTCCAGAGCTCACATATATCCCCCAAACTAATCTTAAAAGAATTCGGCAAACATTAGAACAAGAAAGTATAGAAACAGT
>Ga0008651_10002173_pt1 | contig 10965 bp, 3 predicted proteins | sample SaaInlV_200m_DNA_6_FD_59173 | JGI IMG/M metagenome (GOLD analysis project Ga0008651, IMG submission 59173) | Marine microbial communities from expanding oxygen minimum zones in the Saanich Inlet - SI037_S2LV_200m_DNA | ecosystem: Environmental > Aquatic > Marine > Intertidal zone ...
GCGATCATGCTTCCCTTTCCAACTGTATTCCATCCCGAGGTTATTGTACGAGATCGCGACGTCGGGATGGTCTGGCCCCAAAGCCTCAAGCTGGACCGTCAGTGACTTCTCAAGGTACCCGATGGCGCGATCATGCTCCCCTTTCCGGCTGTATCCCATCCCGAGGTTATTGTACGAGGTCGCGACGTCGGGATGGTCTGGGCCTAGGGCCTTGAGTCTGATTGCTAACGACTTCTCGTGGTATTCAATGGCTCTACCGTGATCGCCTTTGCTGCCGTACTCACAGCCAAGATTATTGTACGATCTCGCGACGTCGGGATGCTCTGTCCCCAGGGCCTTGAGCCGGATTGCCAACGACTTCTCGTGGTATTCAATGGCTCGATCGTAGTTCCCCCCCGCGTCGTAGGTCGAGCCGATGTTGCTGTACCCGGTTGCGACCAGCGGATGCTCTGGGCCGAGAGTCCTGAGGAAGATGGCCACTGATTTTTCAAGATACTCGATCGCACGCCCGTACTCAGCTATTGCCAGGTAATCGTTGCCAAGATTATTGTAGTTAATTGCGGTGTCTGGGTGGTCCTGGGAAAGGACTTTGAGCCGGACTGCCAGTGACTTTTCGTGGTATTCAATGGCTCGACCGTACTCCCCTTTCTCCCAGTAGGCCGTGCCGAGGCCACCGAGACTCTCTGCAACATCTGGGTGGGTTGGGGCGAGGATCTTGAGTCTGGTTGCCAGTGCCTGCGTGTAGTACTTGACTGATTGATCGTGGTCTCCCTTCCCGCAGTAGGCCCAGCCAAGGCGAAAAAAGCTCTCCGCGACGTCCGGGTGGTCTGGCCCGAGGACCTTGAGTCTGGTGGCCAGTGATCTGTTTTGATGCTCGATGGCTCGGCCGTACTCGCTTTTGAGCACGTAGGCATGGCCCAAGTTGCTGTCGGCGAGGGCTTGGTGCGCTTCCGTGTCGGCTATGTCCGCCAGCTCCTTCGCGTAATGGATGGCAAGGTCGCCCTTGTACATCTCAAGCAGGAGATCGTCAAGCGTCTCCAGATACGTGAGCTGGGTCTCGCGGTCCAAGGTGTCGGCGCGCAGGGATTGGCGGTAGATGCGGTTCATTATCCTCTCTGCCTCGGCGAACTTCCCTGCCTCCTCGAGACGGAGCACTCCTTTGTACTCACGAGCCACACGTTTTCGCACCTGCTCGGGTGTTTCATCCGTAACGACCGATGCGGACCTGCGCTTCTGCCTGCCGGTCACGAAGACAACGTCCCCGGTACCGTAGAGGTAGCCGAACTGCGGGTTCTGCCGGCCCTCAGTCTCAATGGTGACCGCACGTTTGACGGCCGCAGCCATCTCCAGAGCCGACACTGCCCCGTCACTTCCTGACTCAGTTCTCCCCAAGAGCTCGTCAAGTAGGCCCATGGTAAACGCGCCATGCCCCGCGCGTTCGCCTGCCTGTTCCCCCTTAGTTCCCGCAGTGATGATCTGCACAGCTCGAGCACTGGTCATCGTGCGCAGATACATATCCAGGTCGTCCCGTTGGGCCTCGACGGGAATCGAACTCATGCCTCGCGCAAGCCCATAGCCTGAATAACAACAGTCCATGAGGAACAGCTGGTGCTTGGCCGGATTGGTGTCCGCGATGTCCTTGATTATCCCCATGGAGATTGCCGTCTCTTCTTCCTTGCCGGCCTTGCTGTCGACAGCAATGAGGTACCCCATCTCGCCGCCATCCTGCAATGGAACGGTTGACCCGTGCCCGGCGAAGTAGACCACCAGCAAATCGTCATCGTGGCTTTCCGCCTTGATGCGAAGCAGCTCGTTGACAATCTTCCTCTTCCTGGCGTCGACGTCCGTCAGCAGTGTGATGTCTTCGAACGCGTAGGAAGAGAAGACTCCGGCCATGTCCTCTGCGTCCTTGACGGCACATTCCAGGTTGCCGAAGCCCGTCCGGCTGTAATCATTGATCCCGATGCAGAGAGCGGCTCGCCTGTGGTAGTATTGACGGAACCTGCGCTTGACCCGCCTGATCTCCAGGCCTCCGGTACGATCGACGGGGCGCCGCTGGGGCTGGGCTGTAAACGGCACGAGCTTGCCAGCACAAGCCGGGCAGACTTTGAACTCACGAGCCCACGGTTGATCCCATATTTTTGTACACTTGGTGCACTCGCCTCCGGCAGAGACATGCTCCGCCAGCAGCAGGAGGAGACAGAAGCAGACAGACAGAAGATGCACAGAGCGGATGAAGTTGTCGCGGAACAGCATCGGGTTTGTTCTCCCAGCACTATGGGCATCGGGTTTGTAGCCAAAGGTCATCCAGACAGGAGCCTGGCCACCGATTCAAGGTGACGCCCACATCAAACTCCAGCCGTCTTGCCCGCGGGATTCACGAATTTTCCGCCTGAATCCTGAATCAGGCGCCAGACCTCCTTCGCGGCCTGTGCTTCCTCCGCGGGCAAGCCAAGTGCGGAAAACACTCCCACAATCCGAGAGCAGATCTGCCGTCCCTTGTCTCGACGGCGTCCGGAATATCAATAAGAAGACGTGCTCTGCCGGACGAACACCATCTGACCGTCTTCATGCCCTGAGCTCTTTAGACTGCCGCTCAACGGGGTTTGGGGCGAGTTCTCGGCCACGGCTTTCTGCACGCGTTGGGACAGCTCTGCGGCGGTGAACACGGTGTCATCCGGATGCGTCAAGGCACGCAGGAAGTAGTAGGCGAAGACGGAGTGCCCGTCTCTTCCTCCGTCCGGGACGGGTTCGTCGGCCCCGGAAGTAAGAGCAAGTCGTGATTTCCGATTGTCGGCCTTGGCGAAGAAGCCGTCAGGAACGGCCGGGCGGACGCCCATCCCACGGTCGCCGCGAGTAGGTTCGCTGAGAAAGCTGCCAGAGAAACACGAGTCGGCCACAACCATGACATGCTGCGCTTTCTCCATTCCCTGGACATAGGTGTGTAACTTCGAGTTGGCGATGAATTGCGCATCGTCGTCGCCGGTCTGGGCCTCCACCGGGATCCAATACCCTTCACCGATGAAGGTGTCTTTCCAGCCGTGGCCGGCATAGTAGATTAGCAGATTGTCCCCTTCCTTCAGTTCGGTCACCAGCGCACGGATCGCGGTCAGGACGCCTGTGCGAGTGGCCTCCCCATCGTAGAGTTCACGCACTTCGAAGCCATAGTGCTCTGTCAGCGCCGTGGCGATGGCTCTGCCGTCGCGGACAGGGTTCGCCAGTTCTTCCCAATGCTCGTATCTGTCGATCGCGACGACCAACGCCAGCTTGCGCCGCTTGCCGAGGCCGGCAGTGAGTCTGCTGTGGCCCGTTGTCGCGGCCGCCTCCCGGACCACGGTGCGCGATTCGCGTCCCACCAAGTTCGCCGCGTCGTGCGCGATGACTGTCACTGTATTCTCGTCCGCTGTCAGGGGAAGGCTGGCTTTGAATTTCTGGGTGACCCCGCCCGGATGTTGTTTCGTCTGCACTTGGATCTCGCTGTCGTTGACGGGTACCCCATTGAGCATGACCCTGAGCCGCGTGATCCTGCGGTCGTCCGTGACCCGGCCGGCCAGAATGAGTCGCTGGCCAAACGGTACATGCTCCCCGTCCTCAAATGGTTGCACGATGAATACGGTCGGCGGCTGGTTCGCTCTGACCGGTGCCCCATTCGCCGGCTTCCCGGTCTCTTCTATGACCAACTCGGTCATTGCCCGTGGCAGGATCTCGACCGGCAACTCGTGCTGTGCGTCCGGGAACCCCTCGTGCACAACGGTGAGCGGGATGACTGCGCGACCGGGATCAGCGGCGTTCTCCGCCATTACCTGTACGAGAACTGCGTTGCTGTCGGCGCCCGCCGGGACTGTGCCCAGCTCGATTCCGCCTGCATCCCCAAGGAGGCGGATCGACCGCGGCACATCGGCGAAAGACACGCGGACGTTCTCCGCAGCCAACTCCCCTTGGTTGCGAATGCGAAACATCACCTTGCCTGGCGTCCCCTGGACCAGCTGTGGTTCCGCAGTTACAATCGGCGCCAGGCGCGGCAACAGGACCTTGACCGATACGGTCAGCGTTTCCGTTGCGGTCGAGAACCCATCTTGGTTGAGGGAGATTGTGAGGATGAGAGACTCGTTGGTGCAGTCGCGTGGAATGCGTGCCTCCAGCGAAAGCAGTTGGCTGGCGCCATCGGCGGTTACGCGGTCGATGACATGTGACGCGGGTGCGCAGGTGACTTCCCGGCTGTCAGGCTGAACGCTCAGTCGAACGTTCTCCGCCGCGAGCCCGCCACCGTTGCTGATCTGCAGGTCAACCGTGAAGCTCTCGCCGTTGGTGGGTGTCCCGCGTACGGTTGGGCGACAGGTCAGCTTGGGAATGAGGCGCGTCGGTTCATACAGGAGCTCTTTGGTGCTGTTTGCCGTGCCACGGGCATCTGCAGCGCTCAAGGTAAAGGCCATTGGCTGGCACAGGTCGGTTCGTGGAATCGCCAGCCGAAGTACACTCTCAAGGGCCTCGCCGGAACTGATCAGGGAGAGCGTGTCACTGTCTTTCTCGAATGTGAACCGGGTGGCGTCTCCGCCCAGGCGGATGCTGACGCCACACGCCGGGCCTTTCCCCTTGTTCTCGAGCACGCACACAAGTTCCACCGTCTCCCCGTTCTCCGGGATGCCGTTCCCATTGCCCTGCGCGAAGCCCGCTTTCGTGTCGCGGACCTCCACCGACGTGAAGACCAGTTCGGGCGGCACCAGTCTTCTGGTCGGCAGGCGAACCTTGATCTGGTTCGAGTTGAATCCACGCTTCTCCTGTGCCCCGACCACGATGCTGGCCTCCCCATCCGGCGCCTCCGTGTCGGCGTGTACCAGAACACTGATCGCCTTCTCTTCCCCCGGCGGAATATCCCCGAGACGGTCGCTGACCTTGGAGCTGACATGTTCGCCTTCAGAGCTGGCTTGGAGAGCCACATCGAAGGCAATGCCTTCGCCTTCATTGCGGAGCGTTCCCTTCAGCACGGCCGATTCCCCGGCGTCCAACGCGTTGTTCGGCAGCAGGCTTCCGGCGTCGTCGAACGCAAGTAGCAGGACCAGCTTCGCCGGGGCCGATCTGCGGAGTTGCTCCTCACGTTCGTGTTCGAGTCGCTTGGCTCTCTGCTTCGCCTCGAACCTGGCGGATACGGCCTCCGTGTCCCACACCCTGACCATCCTGTCCTTGCTGTGCGAGACGAGGCGGTGTCCGCTCGGCGAGAACCATAGTTTTGAGACTTCCTTTGTGTGGCCTTCTAGATCTTCGGTGTGCAGATCCAGTGTTCCCGTGGCGCCAGCCGCAAAGCGTTCCTTGATCTTCCGAGCAGCATCCATGTGCGTCACAATGATCGCGCCGGACTTGGTTCCGACTGCAACCAAGCCCTGCTTACGGCTCACGGCCAAAGCCGAGAACTCCTTCCGCTCTGTCGGGCAAGGCAGCGAAATCCCACCGGTCCGGCAGCTTCCCGTGCGCAGAACGATGAGCTCGTCTCTGTCATCAAACGCCGCGGCCACCAAATCCTTCTGCTTCTCCGCAACGCGCCTGTACTTCCGCCGGCTCAGGTTGGCCAAGACCAAATCACGAGTGCTACCTGGCCAGAAGAGCGGCCCAGTCATTTGCACGATGCAGGCAGTCTGGCCGTCCCGGCTGAAGCTCACATCCTCGATGGCATCATGGGTCCACTCGGCCCTCCAATAGAGGTACTTCCCCAGCAACCGGAAGGACTTGGCATCCCAGAGATAGAGTCTGGAGCCCCAGTAACCGGCAAGCCGCGTGCCGTCCGAGGTAAAAAAGAGAGCAGACACCACCTCTTCCCGGCGAAGAGCCTTCTTGTGGCGGCCTGAGACGGCGTCGTATATCCTGAAGCGACGCTCAACCCTCGACTTGGCCACCGAACAGGTCGGCACCACGAGCACACGACCGTCGGCTGACGCCGCACACTCCCAGACGTCCCATTGCTCGCCTTTGGGAACGGAAAAAGGCGGGCGCGGAACACCGAACCGCAACCGCCACATTTCGTCACTGCTGTCGAACTTGCGCCCCTTGTACGTTGCCAGGCACAGCTCGGATTGATCACCTGCCGGTTCCCCAGCCCAGACCGCGCTCCAAAGCCCGAGCAGACAGAAGACGAACAACGAGCACCACGCACGCGACCGATCGCAGGCGCGAACGGAGGAACCAGTGGGCCCCATGACGAGCTTGCGCTGGTCTGTGTATGTCGCAGTAGCCATCTCCGCCTCCCGGCTTGATCCGCCTATCTCGGATACGTGGCGACGAAGCAGTGTGCTTCCCCCCACTTGATGGGTTGCTGTTGGTCGGCGACCGGCCGCATGCCACGAAACCTGATCGAGAGCTCCGAGCGTTTGACAACGGCGTACTGCGTCTCCGGAATCGCCTCGCGACTCTGGATGAGCTCGTCCAGGGCTTCCTGGCTCGTACAGGCCACCACTTGGACGATATCGGTGCCGAACGGCGGACCGATCTCAATGGCGAACCCTGCCTTGCCGCGTCCGGGTATGGACACCAGTTCACCGGCCCTTATGTAGGAATCGCGGCAGTGGGTGTTGGGAAAGAGCAGGACGGTCGTGCCGTCCACTTGGTGCACGAACGCAGCCACGTGGCAGTCCAGCGCTGCGCGCACTGTGAACGTAATGTGCTCGCCCCCGGCAAAGGTCGTCCGCCCACCGGACACCCAGATCTGCGTATCGACACCACGGTTCGGGAGCAAGGCAAGCATGGCTTCCACCGATTCGCGGTTGGCCCGACTGTCATCCAGGTTCTGAGGAAGCGCTGTCTCGGACATGGTGGCCAGTTCCGCCGGGGTTCCGGAGACCTGCCACGCCTGCGCATCTTCGAGACGGACGAGTTGTACGGTGACGGTGGCTCTCCGGCGCTCGTAGGTGTAGTGCCCGTTCAGCAGTCCGGTGACTCCTTTGACCCGCATCCCACGCATCTTCGTCCCGGAAGAGGCGAGGAAAGCGAGGTTGTCGATGTTGTTGCTGACGACAAGCTCTTCAAGGCGGCTCCGGTTGATGAGCCTGAGCTGCGGGTGTGCCAAAACGGCCCGCTCGATGCCCTTTTGGATGGTGGCCGAAAGGGTCGTCACGCCCCTATCGCCTTGGTAAGCACACGGGAAGTCACCCACGGCCACCGACATCGCTGCTCCCCCGCTCATTCCGGCTTCCTCAACAAGCGCGCGGACGAGCAGTTCGCAGCTGTCGAGATTCGGGGCAGGGGCAGACACGGCAGCGTTGGTCTTGTTGCCAGGTTGCGGCAGCGCTGGGGGCACTTGGGCGATGACCAAGGGGCTGACTCGAGGCACTTCGATTGCGCTTAGTGGCGGTTTGATGCTGTCCTCCACCCGTTCTCTGACAATCCCGCCGTCAGTCGTTGTTGTAGGCTGGAATGCCGCCGGCCGGGGAGCAGTGGGGCTGGCCGGCATGTTGGCAGGAGGCCGGGCGTCACTGATCGGCTTGAGAGAACCAGCGGAAGCTGTTGCAGGCTGTGGCATCGTTTGAGCAACGGCCACGCTGTGCTCAGGTTGGGCCTGCGCGGTTTGGCGCCTCCGCGTGAACGCGGCCAAGCAGGCAGCGGCGATTACAGCAACGATGATCCAGGACCGGAGCGACGCGCTTGCCGGTTGCCGTTCGGGCGCTGGCGACACCGGAGGAGAAGCAACAACGGGAATGACGGCCGGTTGTTCAACTACGGCAGCAGAGGGAGCCACGGGAGGAGGCCCGGGAGGCGGAGCGGCCTCGTCCAGCGGAAGGACGAGCCAAGCCGCCGGAGCCTTCTTTGCTCTGTCGATTAGGTCGTTAATCGACAGGTCCTTGTCTTCCGACACGTCTCTGTAGAAATCGGCTGCCATCTCGTTGGCATGCCCGGATATCGTGATGTTATTGATGATCGTGTCGATCACTTGCCGGGGCTCCTCGCTCTGTGTGTATATCGTGTACGGGCTATCTGCCTCGAAGTGCGATCGCTCCTCCCCTTGCCGGAACGATACAGTCCAGCTGAACGTCCGAAGGCCGGCCATGCCCTGCAACGGCAGGAAATCGAGGTTCCCCTCCTTTGCGACACCGGCTTTCAGCCTACTGAACGTCTTGGAGAGCATGACTTCTTTCCCGGTCCCGAGCTCAATCGTGCGCGCGGTCACTTCGACATCCCGCAGATCCTCGTGGAGGGCTTTCAGAGCGAACCGGACGGGGAAAACCACATCCTCAAAGAAGAACCGGCCGACGTCCACGGCGAACTCCAACTCCTCGCAATCAGAGCTGGCCTCGACTGGTTCAGGAGATCCTGCCGGAGAGGGCTTCCCATGCTGTTCGGCAGCGTCATCAGGGGAAGCGCCGTAGGGACTGTCAGCCGGTCCACCTCGGCCGCTCTGCGAGGACAGCGGGGGGATGTCGTCACCGGTCGGCTGTGGTTGCGGCTGGGTAAAAGAGGCTACTTGGGCGTCACGTTCCGCGCTTGGGCGCGATGTCCCACGTGTCTCCTGATCGGTCGGTGGAGCGGCTTGCATCGGTGCGGTCTCCATTTTCTCAGAGGGCCCGTCCTGAAGACAGATCTGTTCCATCCCGACGGGCGGCTGTGGGACGGATGGCTCTGCAGCGGCTGCCGTCCCGCTGGCGAGGTTCTGTTGAGGAGGGGAAGGGACTTGAGCGGTCGCCAGCCCTTGTTGTTTCCCGTTGGCGGACCTGCCTGGCGCCTGCCCTGGCCCCACGTCACCTGATGCTGCGGCAGGACAGGCGACTGACTGCTCTCCCGGCGCTATCGGGAGCGCTTCGTTTTCCTGGTCGAACTCCGTCCCACAGTTGCCGCAGAAGGTGACCACATCCTCTGGTAGTGGCCATTCGCAAGACGGACACTTTGCGAGTTCATCGCTCATTCGCTCTGTCCCTTCCTTTGCTCATAAGCACTGGAAGCGCTTTGTCTTTCGCCACGAGCTTTGCGCCACAGTTCGCGCAGAAGAAGGCGACTGCAGTTACTGGCCACTCGCAAGACCGACACTTTGCGGGTCCACCACGCACACGTCTTGCCTTTTCTTCTGCCGGCCATACCGGAGGCGCTTCGTCTTCCTGGTCGAACTTCGCCCCGCAGCAGTCGCAGAAAGCGTCTGCAGGCACTGAGTTCCCACAGGACGGACATTCTGTGCGGTCATCGCTCATTCGCTCTGTCCCTTCCTACGTTGACACGGGCGCCCGGATGAACTGCACCGTGCTTCCCTGTTCTCACGCACGCTCTCGGTCTCAGTGGGGCCGATACTTCTGCCTCTGCAGCCACTATTCCCAATCGGATCCTCGGAGAACTCCGGGCTCATTGCGTGGCTGCGGCTCTCGAGTTCCCACAACCGCTTTTTCCAGATGGGGGCGTTGCCCTCATCCCCCCACGATCACGCGTCACCATGGCCTTGGTCGTGCCCTCTTAACGGGGCGAGCCCCTGGCCGCGCTTGCGCCCTCACTTTCGCTTGACTGTCATGACGATCATCGGACTGAGCGGGCAAGGCAGACGCGGAAGCCCAGAGTCCCACTCGAGTACCCTGGCTTGTCCTCGTAGCGCCTGGCCACAGAGCAACCCGAGCCGCTCGTCGTCCAGCCGCCGCCACGATCCACGCGCCCCAACGTCCTCACAGTATTCACCGGATCCTCCTGTGGTGCGTTCGTGTAGTAGTCATGTCTGTACCAGTCCAGGCACCACTCCCAGACACTCCCAGACATGTCGTGGATCCCGAGCTCATTGCCTTTCCTCTCACCCACTGGATGTGTCTTCTCGCGACTATTCAGGGAGGACCACCCGACTTCATCCAGGTCATTCGATCCCGAATAAGTGAACCCCTGTGATTGCGGACCGCCACGCGCCGCATACTCCCACTCAGCTTCGGTCGGCAGACGGTACTCGTAACCCGCCGGCAGACGCCCGGCAGAACGCTCCTGCGCCGTCAGCTTACCGCAGAACGCCACCGCAGCGTCCCAAGACACGGTCTCCACCGGGTTCTGCGGACCCTTGAACGGGCTCGGGTTCATGCCCGTCAGTTTCTCGTATTCCGCCTGCGTCACTTCGTATTTCCCGATCCAGAACGCTTGCGAAATCCACACTTTGCGCACGGGTATCTCGTCCAGACCATCGTCGTTTGAGCCCATGAGGAAGGAGCCTGGAGGCACCTCAACGAACGCCATGTTCAGCACGTTTCCGACCGTCGGGTCGATCAGTTCCGCCATCTCCGCGCGCATGTCGCGCTTCCCCGCCCAGTCTGCGGTGAGTGTTTCATGGAAGGTTGTGTATCGGGTTTTGCCTTCCGCGGGGAGCGCAACACCGAAAATGTATGTCTTGCCTCGGCCGAGCCTAAAGGTCGCCGGGGTGGTTGCCTCTTGCTGCTTCCCGTCTACGGTGATGATCCCACCGGGTGCCTCAAGGCCGTTAGCTACCGCTATAATCCGGATCTGCGGGTGCAGGTGTTGCTCCACACTTTCCGCGAGCTTCAAGCGTGCCTGCAGTGCCGCTTTGAGGCGGCGCGTGAGTTGACTGTCGTCGTCGGCCAGGAGACGCGTGGAGGCGACACTACGGGTCTCCGCGAGAGCAGTACGCGCGTCTTCCCAGTTGCCCTCGGCTTTGGCAGCTTCGGCGGCCACTAGCGCACCTATGAGTTCCTTGAGCTGTGTGATCATGAGCCCCTCGGTAAACTCACTGCTTGACTTCTGCCAAAGCTCTTGGGCTCTTCTGAAATCACCGTCCCGATAGGCGTTCTCGGCCGCAAAAGCGGCCGAGACGGCGGCAGTCCAATGCTCTGGCACCTTTGCATCGGCGCCATCCTGCTCCGCCGGTTCTCTGGCCTTCGCCATCTCCTCCCGTGCCGTGAGCGCTGCCGCGTGGTCAACAAACAACTCATGTGCGGGGGCATGGCGCCCAGCAATTTCCTCCGCTACGGCGGCGGCTTCAGTCCAACTCTTCTCTTTCACTGCGCCTGTGAA
>Ga0008651_10002180_pt1 | contig 10953 bp, 10 predicted proteins | sample SaaInlV_200m_DNA_6_FD_59173 | JGI IMG/M metagenome (GOLD analysis project Ga0008651, IMG submission 59173) | Marine microbial communities from expanding oxygen minimum zones in the Saanich Inlet - SI037_S2LV_200m_DNA | ecosystem: Environmental > Aquatic > Marine > Intertidal zone ...
AAGTTAAACCGTTGGAAGTAAAAATGATAAAAAATGCCCGTCATCAATTAATCAATGAAATAGTCCCGGAGCGATCTATTGTTTTTGATATTATAAATGATGAACTTGAAAAGAGTTTAAACGAAGGAATAAAATGAAACTAAGAACATGTGTTGATCCATCAGGTAGTTTTATATATGGAATTCATAAACCTTCTTTTCGTGTGCAAAATCTACGTGAGTTTGAAAACATTTCTTCTCTGGGAGAATTTACAGACGGGTCTATTTATGAGAATCATGCAAATTTTCCTGAAGGTAATATTGAAGGAATACAAGCGGATATTATATATGAAATTCCAAATGCATTCCCTTTCAGGGGGACGACATATATTACTAAAAGCTGGGCAGACGAAAAGGCAGAAAATCCAGGGCTTATCTTCCTACCGAAAAGGTCTTCATTATCGTTCACAGATATAGTCAAAAACTGGATAGGTGAAGACGAAATTACTGATAAGAAACTTGACAGCATTTTCAAAACCCTTCCGGACTCATTACTTTTAACTATTGCCGTTAATTCAAATAATGCTGACGACTTGACCCGTATCGCAGAGGATTGCTGCGAGTTTATCCATGATCCGGAAAGTAAAACGCCGAAAGGGCTTCGTTATAAGAAGGATGAAAAGGGGCGTATACGGGCTGTAATAAATAATTTTCCAGTGTTTGAAGCCCTGGCAAACAATCCCCATATGCCCGATGAGTACAAGGATTCAATGGTTCTAAGACCCGGTGCTCAAGGGGTAAGTGAGATAGTAGGTGAGTGGCTTGCAGGGGATAAGGATAGTCATGTTTTCGAGTATCTAAGACGCAACAGTTATATACCCTGGGGACATTATGCCGCAAACATGGCTAATGATTCGATCCGGTACAGTGTTCGAGATCTGACTTTAGCAGATATGACAGGAATGCGTCATCTATATTATCAGAGAACATTTGTAAGACTTTCAGAACAATTGGGGCTTAAGTACTCTCCACGGAAACGAATCCATTCACCTGATGAACTTGAGGAAATGCGGAAAAGAATTAATGAAGCTGTTATTTCAATGGATAAAGAATCCTCCTTGAACTATAACAGCACATTATGGGGGTGGAATTTCGGTTTTGATTTTGCTCCTACTCATTACAGGCTGCATGCATCTCATCAGCAGATTCATCAGCAGTTTGCGCTTATTCCCCAAAAAGTTGCATCGTCACCAGAGCCGGATAAAATAGACTCAGATGAAAATAAAGATCAGGTTAATAATTTTCAGACATATGCATGCGGTGATCTGGTTGCCGATTTTTCAGGAGAATTCAGGAAGAAGACAGGAAAGAGCTTTTTTGATTCGTATATAAAGGCTATTTTAGCAAACAAAAGGATTGATGGCAGAGAAGGGGAGAGCAGTCTGATTGTTTACAAAGATGACAATGTAATTATTTTTGTTCCCAAGGCCCAGACGTCCCAGTGGGAACTTCAGCTTATGACGTTAAAGCCTGTAGGAAATATTATCGAATCTGATACGGCTACCAGGGCAAGTATTGATTGCGCTATGCTTGTAACCATGAAAATATATGAATCAATGGGTGCAAGGATGGTTTCCACATCAGAGTACTCTAAACGGTTTGATTCTAAAAATACCGACCAGAGACTTCTTTATTCTTTTTTGCCAAAAATGCCGGAATCTCCCGGTGCATTCAGTGAATCACAATTAAGATGGATAAATGGGCATTATCCGGAAGATTTTGCATCTGCATGCCTTGCTCATATGCCGGAGGATGAAGCACTTTGACTTTTGTCGTCTATGTGAAAGTTAAAAAGTGAAAGTTAAAAAATATGGTTTCAAAAGAAAATCATGAAAAAACTGCCGGGATATATGTTCATATCCCGTTTTGCTTGAGGAAATGCCCTTATTGTGACTTTTACTCAATTACCGATATTTCCCTTGAACAGTTATTCTTTGATTCCGTTTACCGTGAGATCGTAATGAGAAGTAATACCTCCTTTTTATTTGATACGATTTATATCGGAGGCGGTACCCCTTCTGTTGTCGCACCTGAAAATATTGGAAGGCTTATTGAAAAGCTTCACCATTATTATAAGATATCCCCGGAAGCGCAAATAACAATAGAAGTAAATCCGGGATTAGTTGATTTTAAACTCTTATCTAAATATCTATCGTATGGCATAAACCGTTTGAGCATTGGAATACAGTCGTTCGGTGATGAAAATCTGACTTTTCTCGGAAGGATTCATTCTGCATCGGAAGGAATAAAGTCTATAACCGACGCTAAAGAAGCCGGCTTTAATAATATCTCCCTTGACCTGATTTACGGTATCCCTGGACAGACGATGGAGGACTGGCTTTTGGATTTGTCACAGGCTGTTGCTTTTAAGCCCGAACATATATCCTGTTATATGCTTACTTATGAAAAAGATACACCTATGGAAAAAAGAATGCGGGAAGGTGAATTTCAGCCGTTGCCGGAAGAATTGGCAGGTAATTATTTTTCTGCAGCAAACGATTTTCTTAATTCAAACGGTTATAGCCAGTATGAAATATCAAATTTTGCGAGAACCGGTTCTGATGATTTAAGATCTCTTAAATCGAGACATAACTTTAAATACTGGTCATTTTCCCCATATATCGGGTTTGGTCCTTCAGCCCATTCTTTTTCCGGGGATGAGAGAAGCTGGAATCATGGAAATGTTTTGAAATATGCTGAAGATATAAAAAGCGATATACTCCCTGTTGCTGATACTGAAGTTTTAAACAGGGAACAGAAGATTCTCGAAGCGGTTTATCTTGGTCTAAGGAAAACCGAAGGCATAGACCTCAAGGAATTTAAGAACAAATTTGGTGTCAGTTTCAGGGAGATGTTTATTAATATACTCCCGGAGCTTATTGAAAATAAACATTTAGAGGTTAGCAAGAATCGTTGCGCTCTGACTAGTAAAGGAATGCTTTTTCATGATAGTATAGTTTCGATGCTTGTGGATGAGGACATTTGATGGCGTCGTCAAAATCTCCATCTACTGCGTTATAGTTTTTGGCCAGACGTTCGACATACTACATGTATGCCTTCACGCCTGGCCAAACATTATGCCTTGTATATAAAGATTTTGACTTAGCCATGTGCTATACTTTTGATGAGTTCATCAAAATTTGTGTTTGACTGAGAAATAGGGCAAAAAAGGATGTTATGCAAAGGTGATAACACAGCAGATGGAGATTTTAACGACGCCATCACACATCATACTCTGAGCTTTCTGACATCTCCTATCCGTAGCGTAATTTTCTGTGAATCGAAATATTCTATCAGGGGGATTGTGTATTTTCGTGAAACACCTGTTATTTCTTTGAGCTGAGGGGTTGTGACCTCACCGTTTTTATTTATAAACTCTACAAGCCGCTTCTTAAGATTATCTATTGCGCTGGTATGAAAATACAGATCATCTTTTGCCTTTATAATATCCCCTTTTTTTACAAGTAATAGAAGAACATCACCTGCAGCAGATACATCTACATCAAGTTCTGAACATAATGCCTTGAAATAAGGAGGTTTAAGATCTGATTTAAGATAAACATCCATAATCTTTTTTCTTATATCTTCCTGGTCAACCTGGAGGGCTATTTTATAGCCTTCGAGACGTACTGTATCTTCCTCGGTAATAACCTCTTTGTTTTTGATCATTTGATTCAGAAGCAGGTTGAAAAGTTTTGTGCCTGTTGAAGGGCGGAACTTTGATTTTAGTTCTTCTTTAGGCATTCCGGTCTTTAGGGGGTTGGATTTATGATATTTGGTAAGAAAGTCTATTGTTGCTTTCGAAAGCCTGTCCAAAGTTTTTAAATGGATGAAAATTCGCTTCTCCTTGTTCACTTGAATAAGAGTCCTGCTTGATAAAAGGCTTGATAATACGGACTGGAGCTGCTTTTCAGGAAGATTTGCCATGATTTTCAAATCAGAAAACGATACTCCTGTATTACCTGCCTGATCAACATGGTATGAGATGATTTCATCATTATTACTTTCAACAAGACTTTTAAGTCCATCAGTTACATCTTTGTCAAAAAGTCTATGTTTTTTCGGAACAGGATTAAGTATCTGCCCACCACCGATTGTTTTTACAGGTGAGTAACTTCTTAAAACGAACCTATCATCCTTGACACATGTCATAGTTGAATCAAGTCTTATCTGCGCCTCAATAGTTTCACCCGGATGAAGTTCTTCCCTGTCAAGGAGTACCAGTGTGCCCATATTTTCGCGAGTGCCGATGTGAAACCTGAGCTGTGTCCGGTTTTTCAGGGCCTTGGTATTGCTTTTCAGGTAGTGTACCGAAATATCCAGCATATAACTTTGTTTCAATGTATCCGGAAGAGCCAATACATCTCCGCGGTTTACCGAAGCCCTCTCAAGCCCCTGAAAATTTATAGCAGTCCTCATTCCTGATTCTGCTTCATTAACAGATTCGCCGTGGACCTGTAAGCCTCTCACCTTGGATGTAATAAGGTTTGGATAGACCATTATCATATCACCCACACTGATTTTACCTGACATGATAGTTCCGGTTATAACAGTACCAAAACCTTTCATTGTAAACACACGATCAACAGGAAGTCGGAAAAGACTTGACCGGGGACGTTCGGGGACATCAGCGCTTAACTCATCAAGGGTATTGACTAAATCCTTGATCCCTTGTCCTGTTGTTGATGATACATGTACAACAGGTGAATCTTCCAGAAAGGACCCCTGAACGAATTCCCTGACATCTTCAGTTACAAGTTCCATCCATTCTTCATCCACAAGATCAATTTTTGTAAGAACAACTATGCCGTGTTTTATACCCAGGAGTGTGCATATTTCCATATGCTCTCTTGTCTGGGGCATAACTCCTTCATCGGCTGCAACAATCAATGCTACGATGTCAATACCGGTAGCACCGGCAACCATGTTCTTTACAAATTTTTCATGTCCTGGAACGTCAACAATTCCGATATGTTGACCGCTGGGGAGTTTTATGGAGGCAAAGCCCAATTCGATGGTTATACCCCGAAGCTTTTCTTCCTTTAGCCGGTCGGTATCAATACCTGTCATTGCTTTGATAAGGCTTGTCTTTCCGTGATCAATGTGTCCTGCGGTGCCGAGTATTAGTTGTTTCAAAAACCAGCTCCCATGTTTGATGGCGTCGTAGAAAGTCTCCATATACTGCGTTATAGCGGTTAATCAGAAGCTCGACATACTACCTGTATGCCTTCACTCCTGATCAACAGCTATGCCTTGTTTATGAAGATTTCTACTTAGCCATCGGTTATACTTTATACAAGTTCATCATATTTGATGAACCCGTAAAACCGTTTGTGGGAAAAAACCCATAACTGTTTAATTGATTATATTAGTTTTGTTATTTAACCAGTCAAATATCGTTAATCTGTTTTCTTTTTGCGCAGATATTCAAAAAAATATGACATTCCTACAAGGAATATTCCTAGTCCGAGTGCCTCAACAATGCTTTTATCCGGATAAAAAGTTTTGCAGAGAAATACAGCAATTGTAGTTCCCATTATTGTTCTTAATGCTAATTTTATCACTTCGTTCATTATTTCCTGCTCTTAATTCTTTTAGTATATAAGCATTAACAAATTAGTATTAACTGACAAAATATGATGATTTCTCAAAAATGTAACCGATGAAGGTTTTATACAACACCGTTTGTTATTATTATAGAAGCAACTTTTGGTCAACAATATAGATGTATGATGCTGAAAATAATAGTGATGATTGGTAATAATAAAAAACCTGTATAATTAACTTGAAAAGATGTGAGTATTTTGGTAGTTTACGTCTTTCACATGGTGGGTGTAGCTCAGGTGGTAGAGCACTAGGTTGTGGCCCTGGTTGTCGGGGGTTCAAGTCCCCTCACTCACCCCATAGTTTTTAGGCGCCTGTAGCTCAGCTGGATAGAGCGCCGGACTTCGAATCCGTAGGCCGGGGGTTCGAATCCCTCCAGGCGTGCCAATATTACAAGGAGGTAGCCACAGCAGTGGTTAGCTCCTTTTTTTTATTTTTTGGAATCAGCTGAATTCTAATAAATTTCCCTCATCCTTGTTGAAAATACAGCTTATACTCCTATCGGGAAATATTACATCAAGTTATTTTATCTGATTTATATATGTTCTCAAAAGTATTTGTCCTTATAATGTTTTTTTGAAACTTTTTTTAAAATTAATTTATTTATAATAAAGGAGCAAACATGAAAAAAATATTGATTGCATATCATAGTAGAAGCGGAACCACTGAAAAAATGGCAAATTATTTAGCCGAAGGTATTAGAATCGCAGGAAATGATGTGGAAATTGCCAACATATCAACTATAAAAAAAGCAGATCAACTTGCCGGATTTGATGGATTGATTTTTGGATGCCCCACATATCATAAAGATATGACAGGGGGTATGAAACAATTTCTTTTTGTAGCCGAAAGAGCTAATCTTTTAGGGAAGATCGGCGGAGCGTTCGGATCACACACGCATAGCGGTGAAGCAGCTCCCATGGTTTTTGACACCATGCTGCATGTGTTCAAAATGGACATGATAGATCTGGGCCCCTTAAATATGACCGAAGCACAAATGGAAACAGATGAGGGGACTAAGGCCTGTCAACAGTATGCAAAGGCGTTGTGTGAAAAATTCAGTTAACATCGTCTGTTTTCTTAATGTCTGACATGTCGCACCGAGTTGAACAACTCGGGAAATGATTCAATGTACGAAAGTTCGATCTTAAGAATCCCTGGCCAAGACGTGATGTTTATCATGATTAAAGTTCAGGGATTTTTTCTATAATTTTTAGAAGTAGAACAGGTTAATATAAGGAGAGAGTGAATGCTGAAGCTTGGAGAAAAAGGCGCTATACCGCAGAGAGATAAAGAAACCTATGCTATTGCCCCGCATATTCCATGTGGTGTGGTAACCCCTGACCTTTTGAGGAAAATAGCAGATGTGTCTGAAAAATATAATGCTGCTGCTTTGAAAATAACCGGTGCAACACGTATTGCAATTGTGGGATTAAAAGAAGAGGATATTGATAGTGCATGGCTTGATCTGGGTCTGGACAAAGGGGCCGCTGTCGGCATGTGTGTTCGAAGTATACGGACATGTCCCGGTAATACATTCTGCAGGATAGGCAAACAGGATTCACTTGGCATTGGTATGGAACTGGACAAAAAATACCATGGTTTTGAACTTCCTGGTAAATTTAAAATGGCTGTTTCCGGATGTCATCTCAGTTGTGCCGAGTCCTGGGTAAGGGACGTTGGCTTGATTGGAAAAAAAGATGGTTGGTCATTAACTATAGGGGGTAATGTAGGAGCTCATCCACGTATCGGAGATGAGCTGATAGAAGGTTTGGATGATAAGGCCGCAATGGATGCGATAGATAAAGTGGTGGTCCATTATCAGGAAAATGCAAAGAAAGGTGAACGTCTGGGTAAAATGATTGATCGTGTAGGACTCGATGGTTTTAAAGCAGCCGTGAGTTAAATTTCTATAAGGAAATTTCAAAGCATATATAATGTATTAATAGTTTTTATGTGCAGTACCAGATAGACATAGCTAATTGGAAAATACTGAAAATTTTGAAGCCGTGGCGGTGTAATGTCACGGCTTCTTTGTTTTTAGGTTGATAGGAATACTTTATATGATCTGTCCCGGCATAGGCGGTGAACAGTTTGGGCGTGCCAGGTGCCGCGTCCTGATAAGGTTGGAATTTTTTCTTTTACCAGGTGGTTTGCGATATCTTCATAAGTTGCGTTTTTTTCTCTCATTTTTGTAATGATTTTGAATATTATTTTACGATTATCATCAAGGGGTCTTTGTTTGTATGGTCCGCGGCGAGTTTTAGATTCTGTTATTGAATTCTTTGGGGTGAATCCTTCCATGTAGTTTTTTATAATTGAGAAGAAGGTTTCTATGGATTCTGTATTGCGGAGTTCTGCATTTGCTTTCCGCTGTTCTGCTTTGATCAGACGTTTCTGATTTTCCACATATTCTATAGCAAACTCCTTTATTGATGGTGTAAGTTCATCCGGTATAAGGCTTGACCCTGCCATCGGTTCAGATTTTCTCCTATTATCGGATCTTCTCTCCCGATCATTATAATGGCTTATATTCCGGATAAATTCCTGATCTTTGTTATTTTTATAATTGCTCATATGATCTCCTGCTTAACCGGGCTTCTCCAGCCTGCGGTGAGATGCAACAGGCTTTTAAAAATGTGATAAATTTTGACATCAGGTAACACAAAAAAAGTACCGTTGTCTCCCGGTAAGTTGTTCAAGCACTTGTTATGCAAGGCTCTGCGCCGATAAAAACAATAAACAAGCCCCTGATAAAATATTTAAATATATAATTACATTTGATATCGGTAAGTTGAATTGGTTTGTGTCTTTTATGATTAGTTTGTGTACAATAAAAGGAATTACACCTCCAATTCCCAGAATTATCCCAATAATCATTCCTATAGTAGAATTATTTTCGATTTCAATTAAACCAAAGAAAATGAAAATTATAATTAGAATGTGAAGAAGTAAAAAGCCGGTGATTTTACCTGGAAGTTTCAGGATTTCCCATTCCTTTTCGTAAGCTGATTCAATTTCGTGAAGTAATAGTAAGGTGGCATTTATAATATAAATTAAAGTAAGAGTTTTCACATTTTATCTCATAATTTCAATATATACTTTGCAGATCCTATAGTATATGCAAATTGCCGGTTATGGGAAACAGCAAGCATCTTTCTTAGTAATATTAGATTATATTTGAATATTAAAGGGATTTGAGTCTTCCCTGATTTTTGTGAAGCTCTATGACTATATCTATGAGATATTTGTATGTCAAGTAATATGACAAATCAAATAGTTACGTATATTTGAAAGATTTACTTAAATAGTTTGAAAATATACTATAGCAAAACGTAGTATTCACTGTCCCTTACAACAACACCCTGGTTAATTAATTTTTCCAGGTGTTTTCGCATATGGGAACGTTCGCCGAATTCGTAGAAAATACGCGGTTCGCGGGCTTTCCCGTAAATTATACAGGCGTTGGCTATTTCATTGAACTTTCTTGGCGATTTAAGTAAGTCGAGCAGCTTTTGTTCTCTTGTATCTATGACGTTCAGATAATCATCCCACAACTTGTCGGGAGCTTCTTCAAAAAAGCCGGTTTCATGAGATGTCAGCCATATTTCAGCAGGAATCTTCTGGAGTTGTTTTACAGACTCAATGGTTTTATCGATACTTGAGTCTAAATCACCGTACCATGGTCCGAATTTTGTCAGGTCATAATCCCCAAGTAATAGTATGCCGGGTTCTTTAAAAAAGAATGAAAGATGCCCGGGTGTATGGCCCGGTGTTTTGATGATTTCCACTGTAACAGAATCAAGTGAAAGAGTTTTATCGCCTTCTAAGAATTTTGACGGTCTGCGTGGGTGATACCCGACCTCTTCAATAAAAAATGAACGCCAGCCATCGCGGTGGTCATCGTCAATACCATAGAAGTCTATAAGCGTCTCAATATCATTAAAAGGTGGTGCATCCGGTTCGGAAATGCAGAATGGCAGATCATCAAAAATGTCTATATTTAAGAAATGATCCTCATGCCAGTGGGTCAACCAGACTTCTTGCACATGGTAGTCATCTTTTAATTGCTGAAGATTCTCCCTGCCTGAAGCAGGGTCTATGAGTATACCTGAATCTTTAATAAATATTGAATGGCAAAAAGGATATTTGCCGTGATTTTCCCCCTGGATGAATATTATCGGGCCGATTTCTTTTTGCAATATTCCAAACCTTTATTTTTACGAACTCGTAAAAAATCTAAGCAATGGCTAAGTAAAAAACTTTATATACAATGCAATAACACAGTAGTCCCGTTATAGCGGGATTTACGACGCCATTTTATTTATTGACAAGCCTGATCGATATAATTTTTACATTTTTTTCCGGTTTATGTCTTTCCGGAAGCACAGGTACATCCCCGATTTTATCAACAATCTCCATACCTTTTATAACCTTGCCGAATACTGTGTGTTTTCCTTCAAGCCATTTTGTGTTAACCAGATTAATGAAAAACTGGGATCCGTTTGTGTTTGGTCCGGCATTTGCCATTGCAAGAACGCCTCGATCAAGATGATGGGATTTTATTTTATCATTATAAACGTAGCCTCTATATTCATAGCTTTCTTTTAAGGTTATACTTGTAATGATTTTCTGTATTTCATCCAGCCTGCTTTTGAATTCTTTTTCATCCTTAATACCAAGTTTATTGATAATAGGCCGAATAACCACACTGAAAAAATGTTCCTTTGATTGGATTCCAAGATATGGATGCGGCCCTTTTTCCGGGTCTAAAACCGGCATTTTATCAAGACCAAGGGATGAGGCGTTAATTTCGTCTTCAAACTTATAGCCAGGATCACCTGATCCGTCTCCTTTGGGGCAGCCGCCCTGAATCATGAAATTTTTTATTACCCTGTGAAATATCAGGTTGTCATAATAATGTTTTTTTATCTCAAGATTGGTTTTATGGTCTGTGAACTTTTTTTTACCTTCTGCAAGTGATATGAAATTTTCAACTGTTTTAGGCGCATCCTTTATGAAGAGTTCAACCGTGATATCACCCATTGATGTTTTTATGCGGCAAACAGGATTTGATGAAGTGCCTTTTTCTACTGCAGAAACGTTGGTGTTAATAATTGAAAATAGGATGACAACTATTGTAATGATAAATTTTTGCATTTAAGAGTTCCTTTATAGTCAAAAATATGAAGTTTAGATGGCGCCGCAAATTCCCCTATCCGGATTATTGTGTTATAGCACTTATTAAAAACCCGGCTTCTAATTGTATGCCGTAACTACTGCTCAACCACTATGTCTTATATATGAAGGT
>Ga0008651_10002185_pt1 | contig 10948 bp, 8 predicted proteins | sample SaaInlV_200m_DNA_6_FD_59173 | JGI IMG/M metagenome (GOLD analysis project Ga0008651, IMG submission 59173) | Marine microbial communities from expanding oxygen minimum zones in the Saanich Inlet - SI037_S2LV_200m_DNA | ecosystem: Environmental > Aquatic > Marine > Intertidal zone ...
AACTAACGAAATTAAGACTTGATAAATATCTAACTGAAAAAATAGACAAATCAAGAAGCCAAATTAAAAAAGATATTGAGGCTGGTCTTGTTTTGATTAATAATAAAAAGGCAAAGGTGCATCAGTTTTTGAATGAAGGTGATGTTATTAAGATCAAAGCTCAAAATTCGAAACTCGAAACTCGAATATTGCATGACGATAGTAAGAAAGTTAAAATTAAAACTGTAATTAAAAACTTGTTTGCTAAAAAAGAAAAGATGCCAGAGATTAAAGTGATCGAGAAAAACGATGACTATCTTATTATTGAGAAACCAACAGGGTTACTAGTTCATCCTACGCTAAAGAACGAACCAAACACTTTAATTGATCTATTAATTAAAAAATTCCCAGAACTTAAAAAGATTGGTGACTCCGTTGCGCTTGAAAAAAACGATCAGATATTTCGACCAAGCATTGTTCATAGATTAGATAAAGACGTTTCAGGACTAATGATCGTACCAAGAAATCAAGATGCTTTTGATTATTTCAAATCACAGTTCAAACTCAGAAAGATATACAAAGGTTACGTTACACTTGTACATGGAGCATTAGAAAAAAACGATGATATTATTGATTTCGAAATCAGCAGAGGTGTTAATTCTGGCAGAATGGCTGCTCATCCCGAAGGATCAGGTAAAGGAAAACCAAGCGCAACTCAATTTAAGGTACTGAAAAAGTTTTTAAAGTTCACATTAGTAGAAGCTAGACCGCTAACTGGTAGAACCAACCAAATCAGAGTTCACTTTTTCGCATATGGCCACCCTATCGTTGGTGACGTACTCTATCAATCAAAAATCAAAGGGCAAAAATCAAAAATCAAACTAAATCGAATATTTCTGCACGCACAAAAACTTAGTTTCACAGATAATAACGGGGAAGAGAAAAGTTTTGAGTCTCCGTTACCTGAAAAGTTAGAGACAATACTTAGTAATCTCAAAAAAACTAATTAAACTCTATTCTCGCACACTTTAGTGTGCTCTAAACGAACCTATCAAAATAAAAACCATGCCCTACAGATATCATCCAAATTCCACCTATTTCGTAACATACAAGACATATCATTCTCTTGACTATTTCCAATCCGACTCAAATAAAAAGATTTTACATGAACAAATGATTAAAGCTTGTGAAAAATTCGATTTCAACCTAATAACATACGTTATTTTATCAAATCATTACCATTTATTAATAGAAACTCAAGACAAAACAAATCTTAACAAAGCCATTCAAATAATAAATGGCGGCAGCGCCTTTCTCATAGACAAACCGTCACAAACAAAACAAGTTTGGCAAAGAGCAAACAAAAATAGCTCAGCAATACTAAATGAAGAAAGTTTCTTTAGTGTACTGGGATACATCGTTGGAAATCCATTGAAACATGGGATAGTTAAGGACTTTGACGAACTGAATGAATATAGATTCTGTAACTATATTGAACAGATAAACGAACATAGTAAAGGGTTAATAAATGACTTAATTTTGAAAAACTGCAAATTGGATTTTGAATCGCCTGAATCCTTTGAAAGGATTTATGGGAGTGCTTAGAGCACACTAAAGTGTGCGAGAAATAGGCTCTATCCCCGCGAACTTCACTTCGTGATAAATGAAGAAATCAACACAAAGTTTGATCATAAGTGTACCAAAATAAAACTCTATTCTCGCGGACTTTAGTCCCCTCCAAACGACCCAATCAAAACAAATCCCCATATTATTTATGAAAGACATACCAACAACGAAACAAAACGAGTCTATTGTTTTAGATTCTTTCAACGAACAGATCGAGACTGTTCCTGAACTTTTTTTTATTAAAAAACTAACAACTGAATTACCAGACCTAAAACTGTACATGGTTGGTGGAATTGTTAGAGATACTCTACTGAGAACAGAACAAAACGAAGTCACATCAAAAGATTTTGACTTTGTAGCGCAAGGAGTTGAAATAGATGAATTAATTAAAGTGCTCAAACAATACGGAAAGATTAATCTTGTCGGAAAAAGATTTGGAGTTCTAAAGTTCTATCCGACAGGGATTAAATTAACAGAACCAATTGATATTGCCTTACCTAGAACAGAATTTTCAGAAGGAACTGGGCGATCGCAAGATATTACAACAAAATCTGACAAAAATCTATCTATTAAAGACGATTTAAGTAGACGAGACTTAACTATCAATGCAATAGCTTACGATATTAATAATCAAGAGTTAGTTGACCCTTACAATGGACAAGAAGACTTAAAATCAAAAGAAGTTCGAGCGGTAGGAGAACCTGAAGCAAGATTTCAAGAAGATTATTCTAGAATGCTGCGGGCGATTCGATTCTCATGTAAATTTGATTTTGAGATTGATAAAAAAACCTGGCAAGCAATACAAAAAAGGATAGTAAAAATTAACAGTCTGACACCTGACGATGAAAGGGCTGTTTCACATGACACAGTTCGAAAAGAGCTGCTAAAATCATTAGCAGCCAATCCAGTTAAAGCTCTAGAACTACTTGATGAGTCTGGCGCATTAAAAGAAATTTTACCAGAAGTTGAAGAACTAAAAGATTGTGTACAACCACCAGAATATCATAGCGAAGGTGATGTTTTCGAACATACCAAAATGATATTAGAAAAAGCAGATTCACCTGAATTCAAAGAACAGTTCCCAAACGCAAAAATGTCAGAAGAATTCATTTTCGGACTGCTGTTACACGACGTTGGTAAACCGTCTACAAAAACGTGGAAGGATAAAAAATGGACTTTTCATAAACATGACTCAGTCGGAACGCAGATCGCCCAAGAAATCATGGAAAGATTGCAGTTCACAACAAAACAAAAAAACAAAGTTCTATTCATGATAAAAAATCACATGTTCTTAATGTCAGCGCCTGACGTTTTTCAAATTAGTAATAAAAAGGTTGCTGAAAGATTTATAGACTCTCCACACAGCCAAGAACTGTTACAACTATTCTTTCTTGACGCACTATGCTCACTGCGACCAGACGGGTCTTCACCGATGAAAAATTTTGAAGAAACATTAATTAAAATAGATGAGATTAAAAAAATCAGAGAAAACCAACCCGAGAAGATTGAAGAAATAATTAACGGTCAAGATATAATGGAACTTCTAGGAATCAAAAAGACTCCACTTGTTGGAATCACCAAAAAAGTTATTATAGAATTAAAAGAGTCAGGAAAAATCAATTCAAGAGAAGAAGCTCTTGCTTTCATTACAAAAAATAAAAAATTTCTACTTAAATATACTGAAACACCTCTGGACAAAAAGCAGACAGAAATAGTTGAGGAAATTCTACATAAAACCAGCTAGTCTTTACAAATTCATTTATTCTGCTATAATACAAATCCTACCAGCGCATCTTCTACCGCCCCGTGCTATATTCTTCGGACGACATCCCTAAGAAAAAGAATGAATAGTTGTTTTGTGGTAACTGCGCTTTCAACCTTGATTAAGCATAAATTAATCCGGTCTCCCAACCTCCCGATTCACCTCGAGAGGTTCCTACCTTTAAAAAGACTTTACTAGCAAAAGTATGATATACTAATATTAGATTGCCCGCCTCTTTTGTCTGCTTGTCATCTCCGCAGAGATGAGCCTGTTCACGCCAGGAATTCCCCGCAATCAATGGGCAAAAGAAAAGGTCCGCCTCGATACTTCAGATCACCCCGTCGACATTGTTGACGGGGCCTTCCTTTAAATAAAAATAAAATCATGATATAAATATAGCAAGGAGGTCACAATGGACGCAACAAAGCTCGTCAGATCAGACCTCCAGCAGTTTATTGGAGGTAAAATCACGTTCTTTCAATTTGTTCCAAACAAAAAATTCAGAGGTACAATTCAAGAAATTATCTTAGTCAACGGAATCCTACTGATCAAGTTCGGTGATAAAGAAAAAGATCCTGGTGGAACAGTTGCGGCAACTAATCAATGGGAAGTAATTGAACCAAAAGATCTAGATATAAGATTGTCGGAATTTGTAGTCACCGAGCTAAGTCATAACAAAGTCGCACTTCACTCTGAAAAACACTCTAGCTATATAACTTTTTGCGCACCCATACCACACCAACGACTGGCCAAGTGCTAGTCGTTTTAATATTAAATAACAGTTATAATATGAAACATAAAATTTTTGTAATCTCAGGTCCTGCAGCAGTTGGCAAAACAACTGTTTCAAAATTGATCATGAAAGAATTTCCACAACTTCAGAAATCAGTGACTTACACAACTAGAGAAGAAAGAAAAGGCCAAGCAGAAGACAAGATAATGAAATACATTTCGAAAAACGAATTTTTAACTAAAATCAAAAAAGATCATTTCATAGAATGGGCACATGTTCATGATAACTATTATGGAACAGATAAAAAGTATCTAATTAAAAAGCTTAAAAATGGTCCTGTCATAATGAACATTGACGTTCAGGGTGGATTGCAAATAAAACAGCAGTTTCCAGACGCAATTCTTATTTTTATCAAACCAGAGTCGTTCAACCAATTAAAAACAAGGTTATTAAAGAGAATGCATGCGAATTTTGATAAAAAAGATTTTAATATCAGATTAACGAACGTCAAAAACGAGCTTAAATTAGGTAAAAAATACGATTTCAAAATTATCAACAAGGAGAAGCAGATCAAACAAACCGTTGAAAAAGTCAGTAAAATTATTTCCAAGGAACTATCTATTGACTAAATTAAGCATATAGTTTATACTATTGGACATAATATGAAGAAGAGTAAAGATGGGTTTAGAAGGGATTATCCTCTCTCTCCCATCTCCCCCCTCTAAAACTTATGACAGACGAAAAAAAGACAACTCCTGAAAAAGAAGTTGAACAACCAATCAAAGAAGCTAAACCTTCAGATAAAAAACCAGAAGCTCCAAAAGAAGCTAAACCGAAAACAGAAGAAAAGAAGGAAGTAGAGCTTGATCGAGCATTTCCAGATGTAAAACCTGGCTGTGTTGTAAAAGTTCACCTTGAAATTACTGATGTAAACCCAAAAGGTGAAGAAAAGAAAAGAATCCAAATTTTTGAAGGGATCGTTATTGCTCGAAAACATGGTAAAGGAATTAACTCAACAATCACTGTTAGAAAAGAATCTGGCGGAATCGGTGTTGAAAAAATCTTTCCATTAAATCTACCAACTGTAAAAAAGATTGAGATCGTAAAAAGATGGAGAACAGTTCGAGCTAAACTTGGTTACCTGCGAGACAAACACAAACGACTTCGTGAAGTAGAACCTGGTACAAAAAGATCAAGAAAAAGATAAAAACTTCTATACAAAAAACCGAGAGAAATCTCGGTTTTTTTAATGACGTAAACTAACTACTAACCGAGGATTCGAATCCTCGGTTAGTAACTATTTTAACTTTGGAATATCTCTACAAAATTTTCTTCAAATACTGCCCAGTCAAAGATTTACTAGATTTGGAAACTTTGTTAGGTGAACCCTCTGCTACAATGTAGCCACCTTTTTCACCACCTTCTGGCCCAAGATCAATTATGTGATCACAGTTCTTCACAACGTCAAGATTGTGTTCGATGATAAGAACTGAGTTACCTTTTTCAACTAATCTATTTAAGATAAATAAAAGTCTTTTGATATCATCAAAATGAAGTCCGGTTGTTGGCTCATCAAGAACATAAAGAGTTTTTCCAGTAGCGTAACGAGACAACTCAGTGGCAAGTTTTATTCGCTGAGCCTCACCACCTGAAAGAGTGGTTGCACTCTGCCCAAGTTTCAAATAACCAAGTCCAACCTCTTCGAGAATAGTAAGTTTTTCATTAAGAATTGGAGTATCTCCAAAAAACATCTTTGCCTCAGCCACTGTCATATCAAGAACGTCTGAAATGTTTTTTCCTCGATAATGTATTTCTAAAGTTTCTTTATTATACCGTTTACCTTTACATTCTGAACACTCCACATAGATATCTGGTAAGAATTGCATTTCAATTTTAATCAGACCATCACCTTTACACTCTTCACAACGACCTCCTTTTACATTAAAACTAAATCTACCAGCATCAAACCCTTTAATCTTCGCTTCTGGAACATTTACAAATAAATCTCGAATGTAAGTGAAAAGACCAGTGTATGTTGCAGGATTTGATCGAGGCGTTCGACCAATTGGAGATTGATCAATTGTAATAACTTTATCTAAATGTTCAAAACCTGTAATTGTTTTATGTTCTGCTGGCAAATCTTTTGACCGATAAAAATATCGTGAGATTGCTTTTGCTAAAATATCAGTCATCAAAGTTGATTTACCTGAACCAGACACACCAGTAATTGCGACCAACTCACCTAACGGAATTTTTGCATCAATATTTTTCAGATTGTGAGCAGTTGCACCCTTTATCTCGAGAAACTTTCCATTACCACGCTCTGCACTCTTTTTGATTACATCAATATTCAATTTTCCAGATAAATATTTACCAGTTAATGAGTTTTTGTTCTTCAATATATCATTAATTGGACCCTCAGCAATAACTTTACCACCATAAATACCAGCACCAGGGCCAACGTCAATAATATAATCAGCTGAATGCATCATTGCATCGTCATGCTCTACTACAATCACTGAATTGCCTTTATCTCGCAAAGCCTGTAATGATTTTATCAATTTATTGTTGTCAGCACTATGCAAACCAATTGACGGTTCATCCAAAACATAGATAACTTCAGATAAAGAAGAACCTAACTGAGTAGCCAATCTAATTCGTTGTGATTCTCCTCCTGATAGAGTTGTCGCACTTCGCCCCAAAGCTAAATACCCGAGTCCAACATCTTCAAGAAAACCAACTCGACGTTCAATCTCTTTGATAATAGCACCCGCAATCTTGAACTCAAGCTCGTCCACTTTCTCTGTAATATATTGGAAATCTTTTTTAGGTAATTTTTTATCAGGAAACTTAGCACTTTTCAACAGTTCTTTAACTAACACACGCAAATCACTAACTGCGACCTCTGTATAGTTCACAATTGAATTTCCACCAACAGTTACAGCCAAACTTTCCTTTTTTAATCTTTTCCCTTCACAATCAGGACAAGTATGCAATCTCATGTACTTTTCAATCTCCTTTCTAATGTACTCTGAATCTGTTTCTTTGTATTTTTTCTCAAGACCTGGAATTACTCCTTCAAAAGTCATCTTTTTTGAACCTATTTGATACTCTTGATCACCTGTTCCGTATAAAACAATTTCCTTAGCTCTTTTTGTTAATTTTTCAACTGGCTCATCATTTGAAAATCTATTTCTTTTCGCAACAGCACTTAAAAGTTGCCAAATTGAAGTTTGGTTAGAAAATATTTTTGTCCAAGGCTTTATTGCACCTTGCGCTAATGTTAATCTAGGATTATTTATCACTAATTCAGGATCAATCTCCTGTTTATGACCAAGTCCACTACAAGTTGGACAAGCTCCAAATGGTGAATTGAAAGAAAAACTTCTTAATTCAATTTCAGGCAAATCAATATCACATTTTGGACAAGTATAGTATTGGCTGAATAAAAAATCACCTTTTTGATCAGATCGAAGCAGAACAACTAAACCATTACCTAGATCAGATGAAACTTTCACTGATTCAGTCAACTGTTCTTTGGTTTCTTTATCATTATCAAGTAAAACTCTATCAACAACGATTTCTATTGTATGTTTTTTTTGTTTATCAATATCAAGTTCGTCAACTTCTTCAATATTATAAATAATACCATCAACCCGAACTTGGAAGTAGTTTGCTTTTCTAATTTCTTCGAAAACTTTTCTGTGAGCACCTTTTTGTTCACGGACAATCGGTGCCAAAATGGTAACGTTAACTTTATTATTAATTTTCCAAATTTTTTCAACAATCTCTTCCACTGTCTGACGTGAAACTTCTTTTCCACACTCTGGACAGTGAGGATGTCCAATTCTAGCAAACATTAAACGAAGCATGTCATAGACCTCTGTAATAGTACCTACAGTTGATCTAGGGTTCTGAGCACTATATCGCTGATCAATAGCAATTGCAGGTGACAATCCTTCAATTCTATCAACATCAGGTTTATCTTTTACCTCTAAAAATTGACGAGCGTATGAAGAAAGACTTTCAACGTACCGTCTCTGCCCTTCAGCATAGATTGTGTCGAAAGCTAATGAAGATTTCCCAGACCCAGATAGTCCTGTAATAACGACTAATTTGTTTCGAGGAATATCAACGTCGATGTTTTTTAAGTTATTGACTTTTGCTCCTTTAATTTCTATTTTTTGCATATGCGAATTTGGCCGATGCGAATTTGCGAATAATGCCTTTCGACTTACGTTGTTCGCTCAAGGCCTCGAAAGAGAGAAGCGAATCGAGAGGCGAATGTTGCGAATTTTCTGCAGATGATGCGAATCTATGCGAATTATATGAATTATTTTCGCAGAGAATTCGTATTCTTTGAAGAATTCACAGTTTGCATTGTATTTCTACATTTTCGTATCGGATACAAGTTGTTTGATATTATACATTTTAAAATTAAATGTGTAAAGCCCCCAAGGTCACTCGTCGTAAAATTATAAAAGCACCGTTGATTAACGGTGCTTTTTAGAAGCGTTAGTCTCGCAGAGCGCCAAGACGTTGAAGATCAACTAGACTTGAATATAATCCATTTCCAGCCAGCAACCGTTCATGATTTCCCTTCTCAACAATCTTTCCACCATTGATAACGTAGATCATGTCAGATCGCCTGATCGTTGACAACCTATGAGCAATTGCCACGATAGAAATGTTCAGTTTTTCTCGCACACTGTTTATCATTTCTTGGATTGCACACTCAGCCTCACTATCAAGATTAGACGTTGCTTCGTCAAGAACTAGAACTTTCGCTCCATTCAGAAGCGCAATGTACGCTCGAGCAATACCTACTCGTTGTTTCTCACCACCTGACAGCTTCACTCCTCGTTCACCGACTTGAGTATTCAATCCATCAGGAAAACGGTTTGTATCACTTAACGTCTTCGACAGATGAGCTGCCAAAAGCGCCTCGTCTACTTGATCTTGAGTTGCACTGCAACAAGCATAACAGATGTTCTGCAAAATCGTTCCGTCAAAGATTTCAACATCTTGCTTCACGATTGCAAACAGTTTTTTGTACCAATGCAGATCCAACTGCTTAATATCAGTGCCATCAAGTTGAATTACACCTGTCTCAATGTCGTACATTCGACATAACAACTTTATCAGAGTTGTTTTTCCTTCTCCACTTTTCCCAACCAGCGCAACCATCTGTTTCGGATGTATTGTTAAGTTAAATTTGCGCAAAACTGCTTCCTGTTTTTCTGGATAAGAAAAGTCCATCTCTTTCACAGTGAAAACACCTTGATACGATTCTGGAATAATGGCATTTTCATGGTTAACAATCTCAGGTTGCTCATCTAGAAGCTTTTTCATTCTCAAAATAGAGTAGATTCTCCGAATTGCATTTGTATAGCTATCCATCAAAGCCCAAATCTGACTTAACATGACACTGCCTGTTGCAATCAAGAAAACTAGCGTACCGACCGACACTTCACCAATTGAAACAAGATAAAGTGTCGTGCAAATAGTTAGAATGAATCCGAAGTTGAAAGTTATACTGATTAAAGAAAACAACTTTTCAATTTTGATCGACAGTTTCCTATCAATTCGTTTCATATCGTTGCGAACGTTCGCATGTTCGCGAACTTCTCTTCGTTCTTGTACAAAGTTCTGAACTGTATTGATATTAAGAATTGATTGACAGAACATACCGATCGCCAACTCTTTTTTCTCTTCCCAGATATCCCAGTCCGCAATGTATTTATCGTAAACAAACTTATAGATAAATACACCGGGGATAATTGCTATCAGAAACATCGCCCCAATCCTCCAATCAATAAGAAGTAGAAACACCAAATTTATTGACATGTAAATGATTGGTGGGAAAAAGTCCCAAAACAATGAATGAATGATCTGCAAAGTTCGATCAATCCCCTTCTCAATCTTGGAAACTTTCTTACCGGTGTTCTCTCTCTCGTGAAAACCTACTGAAAGTTCAAGTAACTTTTCTTGAGCTCGTGCTGGTAGATCATTCTCAAGATCAATTGCCAGTTTTTTGTAATTAATCATGTGAACAAAGTGCCAAATAAAATCATTTGTGATCTTTATGGCAAACAGTCCGACTAGAAGAATGATTACTCGATTCGTAATTAAACCATCAGCAATCACTTTTGGTAGTTCGTCAAAGATCATCTTCAACAAATATGGAAACACAATGTGTAGTGACTGCACAATGAACATTACAATTAGTATCCATGCCAGTCGTCTGCGATAACTAACAAGCAACTCATAAAGAGTTTTCATTCCTTTTAAAAACAATGAGAAACTTGTTTCTTTACTTTTTTCATCAAAATCCATAGACATAAACGATCTCCTTTCAAGTGTGAAAGTCAATTTCGGAGATGAAACTAACTTATTATAAATTAACAAAACCTGCTCATCAGAGCAGGCTGTTTTTTGAATCTTATTTTAGAAGTAATTATGAAATATAACTATTACAATTACTAAAATTCGAAAAATAACCTGCTCTACGAGCAAAAATAAACCCTGTCGCTCGTTTTCGAGCAACAAATGCCATTACTACATATGCACGAGTAATGCCAAAAGCTTTTGGTTTAATTTTTCGAAAATTTACCATATTTCGTAATTTTTTTGTAAATTTAGTAATTTTAATTATTATACATTCAACAAACAACTTTACAACATTTAACAAAAGTTGTCAAACACGTAAATTGTATCACTATATAAGACGTATCAAAAACAATTCTATTACAAAAAGTCCCAATCAAGGACTTTTCATTAAATACAATATGTTTTACAGTCCAAATTTTTTAATATTCCCATCAGCAATCTTTTGAATTTCAGCAATT
>Ga0008651_10002188_pt1 | contig 10943 bp, 11 predicted proteins | sample SaaInlV_200m_DNA_6_FD_59173 | JGI IMG/M metagenome (GOLD analysis project Ga0008651, IMG submission 59173) | Marine microbial communities from expanding oxygen minimum zones in the Saanich Inlet - SI037_S2LV_200m_DNA | ecosystem: Environmental > Aquatic > Marine > Intertidal zone ...
TAATATGCTACAGCTTCAATGTATTTCCTGTCCATATCTGCATATATTTCTTTAAGACTGGTAATATATGTTGAATAATCGGATTGTTGTAGTTCTAACTCTTTTAACGAATGAAACATAAGGTCTTCCATTATACCGGGGATGAGGGAAAAAAGACTTCAGAATAGAGGTTCAAAGCGTACCTGTCTGTCATGCTGGCTATGACATCACAAACAACCCTGCTGACAGGTTGTTTGGTGTGGTTATGATAACATCCGGATAGTTCAAGAATTGACAATTCTTTTTGCATGCTCTCGCTATTACCAAGAAGGTGATAATATAATTCCGAAAGAATTTTTTTAGATTTTTCGAATTCTTTATGGACCTGTTTTGATCGATAAACATTTTCATACAAAAACTCTCTTAAAGTTGTCATAGCAGAAAACACCTCGCTACTCATCTTCAAGTTTATTTCATTATCATTTGAAATACTTGAATATACCAGGTCTCTTACCATTGTTGTAGCACGATCAGAATGTGTCATACCAAGAGTTTTTTGACATACTTCAGGGATTTGATCCATTGTAATAACGTTGCAGCGGATTGCATCATCAATATCATGGTTAAGATACGCAATAATATCAGCTATTCTAACGATTTTACCTTCCATTGTGAACGGTATTTCCTCGGGATCATCAGGCATTATTTCTCCAAACCCCTTTGAATGTTTTACAATACCGTCACGTACTTCATGTGTCAGGTTAAGCCCTTCTCCATTTTTTTCAAGAAACTCAACAACACGAAGACCTTGTTTGTGATGTGAAAAATCAGATGAATATACTTCCTTAAGAACAGCTTCACCGCTATGACCAAACGGCGTATGTCCAAGATCATGGCCAAGTGCGATAGCTTCGGCAAGGTCCTCGTTAAGTCGCATGGCGCGCGCTATTGTTCTGGCTATCTGGGCAACCTCAAGTGTATGGGTCAGCCTGGTCCTGTACTGATCTCCAAAAGGGGAGAGAAACACCTGTGTTTTATGTTTTAACTGCCTGAAAGCATATGAATACACTATTCGATCCCTGTCCCTTTGAAAAGCCGTACGGATAGGACAAGGGGACTCCTCTTTTTCACGGCCCATAGATTCAGAACTAAGACACCCAAAAGGGGACATGAACTTTTTTTCGCGACTCTCAAACTTTTCCCGAATATTCTTATTCATTTTTTTTATCATTTTATATGTTGCAAAAAAAATTAACTTTAATAATTTAATATCTGCAGCCATAAAAATTGTAAAGAACGATTTTTAACTTTACATCTATTAATACATTTTTTATTCTATCAAAATGAATGGACACCATTTAATACTTGGTACTTTAGTAGATTTTTTAACGGGTGAAACCATTAACGATACTCATGACGAACGTTTCCGGCAAAAAATAGCCCGTATGCTCATAACAGATTTGGGCTATGATAAAGAAGATATTAACCCCGGGCCGGACCTTCTTGTAAAAGCCGATAATAAAAAAGCGGTTATCAAGATCGATTTTGTCATAAAAGCTCATAAGAAAGTCTGCATGATAATAAGGTACGGCCCGGGATCGCTTGTTACAAGATACAGAGCCGCCCTTGCAGTTTCAAGGGTTTTTACATCTTATCAAATACCTGTTGTTGTTGTCACAAACGGAATAAAAGCAGATATTATGAACGGATCATCAGGAAAAATAACCGGTGCTGGTCTGGAGTCGATCCCTGATAAGGAGAAGCTTATACAAATTGAGGTTGAAAATACATTTGACCAGATTTCTGAAAAACAGGCTGAGATGGAATCAAGAATAATATATTCATTTGAAGTAGACGGTTGTTGCCCCTGTGATAACAATATAATCAAATTATAATATACTATGAATCACAAACACTTTATGAAAATCGCCCTGGACCATGCAAAATCTTCTCTTTCTGAAGGAGAATTCCCCGTTGGTTGCGCGATAGAATATGAAGGAAAAGTACTTGCTTCCAGTTCAAGAAAACATACAACCGGTAAAACTATAAATGAAGTTGATCATGCCGAAATTGTCGCTTTAAAAAAATTTTCAGAATTCGACAATATTAATAGAGAAAACGCAACATTATACTCCACGCTTGAACCGTGCCTTATGTGTTATGGTGCAATTTTATTAAGTGGTATAGGACAAATCGTATATGCATATGAAGATGTTATGGGAGGAGGAACCGGATGTGATCTAACAAAACTCACACCTTTATATAATAGATTTAACGTTCCTGTCATTTCAAATATTTTAAGAGAAAAAAGCCTCGGGCTTTTCAAAGAATATTTTTCAAACCCCAAAACTCTGTACTGGAAAGGCAGTCTTCTTGCAAGTTATACCCTTGAACAATAGCTTTGCTATATACGATATATTGTTTACTTATCAACAAACTAAGTCTATATATTGTGTTTTCGTTTCACAAACCCTCATTTAAACCTACCGGTCAGTATCTTTGATACAGAATGAATCGTATTTTTTTATTGCATTTACAAATATTATTATGTAAATTGGTGAGCTTATAGAAAAGCTTGAGGTCGCTATTACCTCATTTTATATAATACTATTTGAAAAAGGAGGAAGAAATAGCAAAACAGCAGCGAATAAACGTAAACAGGAATATTAGAGCAAAAGAGGTGCGGGTCATTGATCCTGATGCAAATCAGCTTGGTGTTCTCGCTATTCACAAAGCCCTGGCTATTGCCGGAGATTTTGGACTTGATCTGGTTGAAGTATCACCAACTGCTAAACCGCCTGTGTGCAAGATAATGGACTATGGTCGGTATAAATATGAAACGACAAAAAAGCAGCAGGAAGCCAAGAAAAAGCAGAGTACATTTCAGGTCAAAGAAATAAAAATTCGCCCTAAAACCGAGGCTAATGACCTGAATACCAAAATCGGTCATATTAAAAAATTTCTTCTGAAAAAAGATAAGGTAAAAGTTACTGTTGTTTTCAGGGGCCGTGAAATAACTCTATCTCAGCGAGGAAGGGAGTTGCTGGAATATATAGTTCAGGAAACAGAAGAATTATCAATTATAGAACAGACACCTAAGTTTGAAGGCCGAACAATGATTATGATTCTAGCACCTAAATAGTCTGCCTTTTATTATTTAATATTTGTTATTTAATAAAGATAATTTCCTCTTTCACTGAATTTTTTATCTCCGATTACCGGAAAAAATCTGGCGTAATAAACACTAAAATGTTTATCACGCCTTGTATTTTACTGCACAATCATATTTGAAGTTTATTATTTTAATGAATATATAATTTCGTAATGATTGATTTGCCGTATATATTCATTAAGGAGCGTTAATATTATGCCAAAAATTAAAACAAACAGAGCTGCAGCAAAGCGATTTAAAAAGACAGGATCAGGAAAATTTGTTTACAGAAAATCACATGCAAGTCATATATTAACTAAAAAAACAACTAAGCGTAAAAGGTCTTTAAGAAGAGCAAATATTGTTGATAAATCCAACGTTAGAGAAGTTAAACTTCTTCTGCCAAACGGGTAGCGGATTATATATATTTCCCCATAATTTTTTTAAAAAACAGGGTTCTCGTATCCATGTTTTTTAAAAAAACATGGACATTATAAAAAGGCTCTTATATAAAATCAGCCTTTGTTTTTCCGAAAACGAATCGGTTTTCGGTTTTATTTAACAAATGACCCGACAAAATACATGTTGCGGTATAATATATTTTTTTGAGGAGATTTACCATGAGAATCAAAAGAGGTTACAAAGCTAGAAGGCGTAGAAATAAGGTCCTGAAACTAGCAAAAGGTTTCCGAGGGGGCCGCAGCAAACTTTTCCGCACTGCCTCAGACTCTGTTGACAAGGCTTTAACGTATGCGTACCGCGACCGCAAGGCCCGTAAGCGCGACTTTAGAAAACTCTGGATAACCAGAATAAATGCCGCAGCACGAATGAATGACTTAAGCTACAGCAAACTCATACATGGCTTAAAGCTTGCGAACATTGACATTGACCGTAAGGTTCTTGCAGAGCTGGCAATATCAGATCCGTCAGCATTCAGCCGTATTGCAGGCCTGGCTTCTCAACAGCTATAAAAAAAAGCCACGTTAGTTATTTTAAAAAACTGATTTCAAAATCCCGGTGTTTTTAGATACTATTGCTTTATTCAGAATGATGGGGTGTGAATAATTAATGACCTCATGCTGAAAAGTCTGTGCCTTTTTGTTTAAATACCTGGAATGTTTCCTGTATAGGATCATCATGTACCAGATTAGGCTTTGAAGCCGGTTATTATATATGCACATGAAATAACATCAAAAAATATATATTTGATAGTATTACAGGTAGGGCTATAAAGTGGGAAAAAATATTAATGAAATAAAAAATGAGGCCCTGAAAGAACTAGAGAGTGTTGCAGACGTTAATAGCATTAAGGAACTCTCAATCCGGTATTTAGGCCGAAAAGGAATTATTACCCAGTTTTTAAGAAACCTCTCAAACCTTCCTAAAGACGAAAGGCCTGCTGCCGGCAAAGAAGCAAATCATGTAAAAATTTTTCTTGATGAACAATTCAAAAACGCAATAAAGCGATTGGAATCAAAATCCATTGATTCCGGCTTAAAGATTGATGTTTCCCTTCCCGGCAGGCCTTCAGTACAAGGCTCCATGCACCCCATTTCTGAAATTACCCGGCAGATATGCGATATTTTTACCCGGCTTGGATTTTCAGTTGTTGAAGGACCGGAAGTTGAAACCGACTTTTATAATTTTGAAGCACTCAATATACCTAAAAATCATCCTGCCAGAGATATGCAGGATACATTTTATATATCTGAAAATATAGTCCTCAGGACACATACTTCTCCCACACAGCCCAGAACAATGGAAAAGCAGGATCCACCTGTTAGAATTATCGCCCCGGGAAAAGTATACAGATGTGATTCAGATGTCACACATACTCCAATGTTTAACCAGGTTGAGGGACTTTTTGTTGATAAAGATGTTTCATTTGGTGATCTTAAAGGAATTCTGACCATGTTTATTCATCAGATGTTTGATTCTGAAACAAGCCTCAGATTCCGCCCGAGTTTTTTCCCGTTCACTGAACCAAGTGCTGAAGTGGATATCAGATGTGTAATGTGTAAGGGAAGCGGTTGCAGGGTTTGTTCACAAACCGGTTGGTTGGAAATTCTTGGAGCCGGCATGGTTCATCCTGCTGTTTTTGAAAATATTGGTTATGACACTTCAGTTTATACCGGTTTTGCTTTTGGAATGGGTGTAGAACGAATTGCCATGCTTAAATATGAAATTGATGACACTCGAAAATTTTTTGAGAATGATATCAGGTTTTTAAGGCAATTTTAATATGAAAGTAAGCTTAAGCTGGTTGAAAGAATATGCCGCTGTAGAAATGGAAACAAAAGCACTCGCTGATGCTTTCACAATGGCAGGGCTTGAAGTTGACGCGGTAACGGAAAGATATGAATATTTAGATAATATTGTTGTCGGCCATATTACCGGGATTTCACCTCATCCAAATGCCGACAGGCTTCAACTTTGTGAAGTAGATGTCGGCAACAGGACTGTTTCAGTTGTATGCGGTGCTCAAAACGTAAAAGAAGATATTTTTGTTCCTGTGGCGCTTCCGGGTGCATCTCTACCAAACGGTGTGGTTATTGGAAAAAATATTATCCGCGGCCAGCATTCCGAAGGTATGATATGTAGTGACGTTGAAATGGGAATCGGCTCTGATAGTTCAGGAATCAAGATACTTGAGGGAGTTCTTTCAGCCGGCATGAAATTATCCGAGGCAATTAATATTTCAGATACTATTATTGAAATAGATCTGACACCCAATAGATCTGACTGTCTTAGTATAATTGGCGTAGCAAGAGAAGCCGCTGCATTCAACCTGTCTAAAGTCAAATATCCTGAAATAACACTCCCTGATTCACAAGATAATATACAAAAATTTACATCAGTTAAGGTTGAAAATCCTGAACTTTGCCCAAGGTATGCGGCAAGATTGATTTTCGATATCAAGGTTGGTCCATCACCCTTCTGGCTTCAAGATCGCCTAATGTCAATTGGTATGAGACCAATCAATAATATAGTTGATATAACCAATTTTGTTATGATGGAGACAGGTCAGCCCCTTCATGCTTTTGATTATGACCGCCTTGCTGAAAACCGTATAGTTGTCCGTTGTGCAAAGAATGGTGAAAAATTTACAACTCTTGATCAGAAGGAAAGAAGTCTTACAAATGAAATGCTGATGATCTGCGATGGTGAAAAACCTGTTGCAATAGGCGGAGTTATGGGCGGACTTAATTCCGAGATTGATGAATCAACAACAAGGGTTCTTCTGGAAAGTGCTTATTTCAACCCTATTAGTATTCGCAAGACATCCAAGGCCCTTGGTCTGAATACAGATGCAACACACCGCTTTGAAAGGGGTGTTGATCCGGATGGAACAATAAGGGCAATTAATAGAGCATCCCAGTTAATTGCAGAACTCGGAGGCGGCCTGTTAATAGACGGAATTATTGATCATAGGAAGGGGCCTGTAAAAAAATGTTTAATACCCTTGAATGTTAAAGACACGAACCGTCTACTTGGCACAAACTTTGACCTGAAAATTATAAAAGGACTTCTTCAGTCAATTGAATTTAAAGTTGAGCCAAAAGACGAATATTCTATTGACGTATATCCACCCTCTTTCAGAGTTGATATTTTAAGACCGGAGGACTTAATGGAGGAAGTAGCGCGCCTTTCCGGTTATAACAATATTCCTGTTACATTTCCTCAGGCCTCCGGTGAATCGAAAAAACCGTCAAAAACTCCTGTAGAAAGAAACAGAATTAAAAGTATTATGCTGGGCTTTGGATTTACAGAAGTTATAAACTATAGTTTCATCCACAAGCTTTCTTGTGATCACCTTAATTTTCATCCTGATGATCCCAAAAGAAATATGGTCGAAATATTAAACCCGTTGACTGAAGACCAGACTGTTATGAGAACGTCTCTTGTTCCTGGTGTTTTGGGTACAATGAATCTCAACATCTCTCAGCAAACAAGAAACCTGAAAATATTTGAAATTGGAAAAATCTTTCTAAACAATGATGAAGATAGCCTTCCGGAAGAGATTGAAATGGTATCCGGTCTATGGACAGGCTCATGCCACGATGCATCATGGCATTCCACTGAAAAACAATGTGACTTCTATGATATTAAAGGTGTTCTTGAAGGAATGTTCAATACTCTTAAGATAGAAAATATTACTTTTACAAAAACTCCGGAAAAATCCCTCACCTTCACAAAAACCGGATATTCTGCAGATGTTTATATCGAAAATGAATTGATAGGCATAGTTGGAGAGGTAGACCAGCAGGTTCTTTCCACATTCGGATTAAAACAGAAGGCTTTTGTCTTTGAACTAAACCTGGACAGTCTTCTTGGGCTCATACCCGATACTATTTCCTCGAAACCGGTTCCAAAATATCCGGCAGTTTTCAGGGATAGTACAATTATAATTGATAATAATATCGAAGCTACAAGTATTAAAAATCATATTGACCTTCTTAAAGAAGATCTAGTTGAAAGTATTCGTATCTTTGATATATATGAAGGTGAGCCAATATCAAAAGGAAATAAAAGCATATCTTTCAGGATTACATACAGATCTAGTGTGGAAACACTTGAAGACGACTATGTAAGCAAACTGCATAAAAACATAACGTATAACCTTGTTAAAAAACTTGATGCCACACTTCCTGGAGATCAATAGAGTTTTTATAGAAGCTTTTTATAAAAAAACCGGTCTAAGAGATTTAATTATAAACTATTCCTATTATTACGAATACGCTGAGTTTCAAAGCTATAATATAAGTCCTGTAGAAATTTGATAAAAATTAATATTTGAAACAGGAATGGAAGTTTTATAATGAAAAACATAAATGAATCGAAGGATATACCGGATAAAAGTTATTTTAAAATTGGGGAAGTTGTTTCTATCACAGGCGTTGAGTCTTATGTTCTTAGATTCTGGGAATCAGAATTCAAAACCATTAACCCCAAAAGAACCGGATCAGGTCAAAGACTATATAGAAGGTGTGATGTTGAATTGATTTTAAAAATCAAAAACCTTCTCTATGAGAAAAAATTTACAATTCAAGGCGCAAAGCAAAACCTGAGCAATAAAAATAAGAAGAAACAGGCAGAACTTCAAATCAATACCATCGACGAAATCCGGTCCGAGCTTCTTGTTATTCGAAATCTGTTAGCATAAATTATGCTTTTTAAAACAGTCACGTATCCCCTTTTACCGAACTATAATAAAATTATTATTATTTTAATAAAAAAATTATTACAAATTTGTAATTGACAAAAACAATATTTTATTATAATAAGCATAATCTTATCATGCGGGCATAGCTCAGCTGGTAGAGTACAAGCTTCCCAAGCTTGGTGTCGCGAGTTCAAATCTCGTTGCCCGCTCCAGTTTATCTGTCATTTATTGGCTGATAACGGTTGTACATTATTTAAGTATCGAATATACTTATGGTTTTAATGTACAAAATAAAGTCGACCAGCGTAAGGTGAAACGGGCAATTGCCCGTTTTTGTTTTTTGAATCAGGATAAAGGAATGTGAAAGATAATAAAAAAAGAAAAAGTTTAGGCCCCGGGAAAAAAAAGCCTATACCTGAAAAAACGGTAAAAAAGGTGCTTTCCGAAGTAAGCTGTGTTGCTGACCCGCTTTGTGTAGCAGAAGGCATGGAACTTGTTAATATTGAGTATCGGCGTGAGGCTGGCGGAAAAACACTTCGGCTTTATATCGACAAACCCGGTGGGGTTACTCTTGACGACTGTGTAAATATTAGTCGACAATTAAACAACCTGCTTGATGTTTACTTTGATAATGCTGATCCATACAAGCTTGAAGTTTCATCACCCGGTCCTGAACGACCGCTTTCAAAAGAAGATGACTTTATCAGGTTCAAAGGAAAAAATATAAAAATAAAGACAACCAAGCTAATCGATGGCAGAAAAGATTTTATGGGTTTACTACTTGGAATAACAGGAGCGACAGTAAATATTATCATTGATGAAAAAACAATTGCCATTCCTTACAAGCAAATTACAGGGGCACAGCTTGTAAACAATTATGGAGATGACGGATGCTTATAACAGATATTAAAAGAGTCATTGAACAGGTCAGCCGGGACAAAGGCATAAACGCGGAGGTTCTATATAGTGCTCTTGAAGAGGCCATACAGTCAGCTGCTCGAAAAAAACTTGGCAGCAAGGCCGATATTGAAACAGGTTACAATCAGGAAACCGGTGAAATAGAAGCGTTTCTGTTTAAAGAGGTCGCTGAGGATATAACTGATCCGGAACTTCAAGTAACACTTGAAGAGGGGCGTGAGCTTGATCCCGAATGTGAAATAGGTGACAGCCTTGGTACTAAACTCGATACAAGCTCATTTGGTCGAATTGCAGCCCAGTCAGCCAAGCAGGTTATTATCCAGAAAATGAAAGAGGCTGAAAGAAGTGCAATCTATACAAATTTTATTGAAAGAGAAGGAGAAATAATAAACGGAATTGTACAGAGAATTGACAGGGGTGATATTATTGTAAACCTCGGTCATACTGAAGCGGTTCTTCCTTCCAGAGACCAGGCTCCAAGAGAGACGTACAGAAGGGGTGACCGAATCAGGGCATTAATAGTGAAAGTCCGTGAAGATTCTCGGGGGCCTCAAATAATTCTTTCAAGAACCCACCCCGATTTTGTTGTAAACCTGTTTAAAACAGAAGTGCCTGAAATCAGTGAGGGCATTGTGAAAATAATGGGGGCCGCACGTGAAGCCGGAAGTCGGGCAAAAATTGCTGTGGTGTCAAATGACACAGACATTGATCCGGTAGGTGCATGCGTAGGCATGAAGGGAAGCCGTGTTCAAAATGTAGTCCAGGAACTCAAGGGTGAAAAAATTGATATAATTCCCTGGCACCTTGATGTGGCAAAGTATGTTTGTAACTCACTTGCTCCTGCTGAAATTTCCAGAGTTATTATCGATGAAGAAAATCAAACCATGGAAGTTATAGTACCGGATGAATATCTTTCGATTGCTATTGGAAAAAAAGGGCAGAATGTCCGACTTGCTTCTAAATTAACCGGCTGGCACCTTGATGTTAAAAGTGAAGCCTCTTACAGTAAGGCTCTTAAAGAAGGATATGATTCTCTTATGGAAATACCGGGAGTCAGTATTGGTATAGCAGATGTTCTGTATGAAAAAGGCTTTATCTCTGTAGAAGAACTTAGCCTTGCCGATGTAGAAGACCTGGTTCAAATCCGCGGAATAGGAGAGAAAAAAGCCGAACAGCTGATCGAAAACGCGAAAAAAACTATTACCGGTTCCTTTGATAACGATGAGGAAACCGGTTTATCTAAACCGCAAAATGAAATAAAAGATGAAAATATTCAGGAGCAAGAAGAACCTGTAGATGATATTGTACAAACAGACAAAGATAATGATGATTCGTCTGATTGAGGCTCCGTAATTAATAAAACTTTGTAACTCAGGCGGTCAGGAGTTTATCTTTATGATAAACTCTTTGATAAGTATGTTTTAAGGGGGATGGATGGCAAAAATCAGAGTTTATGAACTTGCCAGGGATCTTAACATGACAAATAAGGTGCTCCTTGATAAAATCAAGGAGCTCAATATTGAAGTTAAGAGCCATATGAGTTCACTGGAAGATGATACCGTAAAAAAGATAAAAGATGGGCTTTTAGGCAAAAAAAAGACCAAGAAAGTTGATGAAAAGCGTGTAAAGCCTACTGTTATCAGGAGACGAAAAAAGGTTAAAGCGGAAACACCGGCTGAAGAAGTCGATGAAAAACCCGAAGTTTCTTCCAAAGCTGATGAGGATCTGGAA
>Ga0008651_10002201_pt1 | contig 10905 bp, 8 predicted proteins | sample SaaInlV_200m_DNA_6_FD_59173 | JGI IMG/M metagenome (GOLD analysis project Ga0008651, IMG submission 59173) | Marine microbial communities from expanding oxygen minimum zones in the Saanich Inlet - SI037_S2LV_200m_DNA | ecosystem: Environmental > Aquatic > Marine > Intertidal zone ...
AAAATCCCTGAACAAAAACGACCTTGTGGGAATTCTGAGAAGTGATGATCATATTTATGTCATATCTGATGAAACCCAGGAAAAAACGAATCTGCTTCTCACATCAGTATCCTATGCCCGTATTTTCAAAGAGGTTGACGGAATTATTTCCAGGGGTAATGACCAGAAAAGAAGGTTTTTCAACACAGGCTTTGAGTTCACACAGAACATTTTCAATATTTCAAAAGGAGACGATGATTCTGTTCTGATATCATTTAAACCGAGACATCCGTCGGTAATCAATTTTTCACATAAGGACCTTGAAAAAAAGGCAAAGACAATTATTGACCAGATGAAAGATGCTAATGAAAATGGCATGACTGTTGTTTTCTACAGTGGAGTCATAGGTTCAATCCCTGGAAAGATTGATGAAGCAAAAGAAATTATGTCAGTCTTTATTCAACATCTTAAGAAACAGTTTGAGGACACCTTTATTATCAATCCTTCACACTACTACGAACCTGGAATGGATGCTGATGATCTAATGTACATGTGGGAGATTGTCCAGACAAGCAGTTACATTGATATCTGGAGATTTCAGACGTATGAAGATATAGCAACATCATTTCAGATCATGGATAAAAAGGTCCCGCCAGAATGGGTGGGAAAAGATGCAACATATAGCACAGGCTGCACAAAGGAGATGATAATCGCACAAATAGTTCAAAAAAAGAACCCTGAAATGCAGATAATTGGTCCTGCAAAAAGCAAATTTATGAGGCGGCTGGATTATGGTGTAGGCAAGATGTATGATGAAAGATTATAGAAAATGAAGCAATGGTCAATTAATGTAATTGCATTCGAATTCACACTATTTTACGATTGAATTAATAAACGGCATAAGTTTAGGTTTGATTTCAGGTCTTTCAAGAGCATATGCAATATTTGCCATCAGGAACCCTGCCTTGTCTCCACAATCAAAACGAGTCCCCTTGAATTGATAACCATATATAGATTGATCTTTCAAAAGTGAAGCCATGGCATCGGTTAACTGAATTTCTCCACCTGAGCCGATTTTTTTTTGCCCGAGGATATCAAATATTTCAGGAGTAAGAATATAACGTCCGATAATAGCATTATTAGAAGGAGCTTTTTCAGGAGTAGGCTTTTCAATAAGCCCCATGACTTTTTTCACATTATGACTGATATTCTCAGCGTCAATTATACCGTATTTTTGAGTTTCTGAAGGTTCTACTTCAAAAACGGCTATCATTGTTGACTGAAGATTTTCGAACTCTTTTAACATCTGTGACAAAACAGGAGTATCTGATTGAATAAGATCATCGGCAAGAAGAACTGCAAACGGCTCATTTCCCACTACATTTCTCGCACACCATATAGCATGTCCCAATCCAAGCATTTCCCTCTGTCGAGTATAAATGATTGTACCTGAGTCAGGAATCACAGACTCAATTGACTTTAGCAGTTCATTTTTACCCTTGGCTCTCAATATCTCCTCAAGCTCCCCGGATTTATCAAAATGATCCTCCAAAGCGCTTTTACCTCTTCCGGTAACAAATATTATCTGCTCAATTCCTGAATCGAGGGCCTCTTCAACTGCATATTGAATCAGAGGTTTGTCAACGACAGGAAGCATTTCTTTAGGCATTGCCTTGGTTGCAGATAAAAATCTCGTACCCAGCCCGGCAACGGGGAATACTGCTTTTCGGACCTTCATCATTAAATTATCCTTTTCTCCTCATTTCATCAGCGGGGCAATTCACCCGGCAAAAAGCACACACAACAATTATTAATCAGGTATCATTTTCTGGAGATATTTGACTGACAGGTTTTGTATTTCAAAACCGTTTTACTACCCTATAAAACTATATATCCTTTTGACAAAACAGAAGTTTTATAACATATGGCTGAAATATAATAAAGTTCTTTCTTATTCCGTAAGTTCTATTAATTCAGGATAATTTGTAAAAACTCCATCCACACCGATTTCCTTCATGAATTGAATATCTTTCTTATCATTCAAAGTATATGCAAAGACCTTCATCATTTGATTATGAATCTCCTCAACATATTTTTTATTTATAAACCCGGCATCAAGATTAACGGAAAATGCATCAATTTCTTTGGCTATTGTAATATAATCTTCAGGAATTCTTGAAAATATAGGCGCTAACAAAATTTCGGGCTGGAGTTTTTTTACCCTTTGAAGTTCGTGATGTTCAAATGAAGATACAAGTATCCGGCTGTATTCCCATCCATATTCTCCTACAAATTCATTAATATAGGAAACTATTAATTCTGCGGTTTCACGGCCTTTCAATTCTATATTCAGGCCTGCATCATGACCGATTGTTTCAAATACTTCTCTTAACAAAGGAATTTTTTCCCCTTTTCCGGCATCAAGAGAACGTAAATAATCCAGAGAACTATTAGTAATAAGGCCTTTGCCGTTTGTTGTACGTTCCAGCCTTTCATCATGAATTACTACCAGTTCATTTTCCACAGCGTAAACATCGATTTCAATCCACTTTGCACCCATTTCAAGTGCTTTTCTTATAGCAATAAGAGTATTTTCAGGCTCATACCCGCTCGCCCCACGATGTGCAAAGTAGATAAAATCGTTCATAGTTCTTGGTTTATGGCTCCAGGTTTAATGGTAAATATGCAATGGGCTGGAAGTATAGTAGCTTGAACAGATCCGCATTATTTGACCATCCGCATTACTTAACCAATTGACGTCCCTTTTAAATGATTTTTTTATACAATCACATAATTTGATATACAGCAAGCTATCTGTTATACACATATTAACTTCATTACTTGTTGTAATTCAGAAATAACTGACAAGGTTTCACTAATTTCCAATATCTATTTTTCATTTTTTGGCATTCAATTTTCAGGGAAGCAACGACCATGAAAAAATATATCGGGGCTGTAGATCAGGGAACCACGAGCACGAGATTTGTTATTTTCAACCATGACTGTGAAATCGTATCCATGCACCAACTTGAACACAGACAAATATATCCAAAGCCCGGTTGGGTTGAGCATGATCCGGTTGAGATAAAAAACAGGACCTTTGAAGTAATTAAAACCGCCCTTAAAAAAGCAGGTATTACTTCAAAAGAATTATCAGGAATCGGCATAACAAACCAGAGGGAAACAACAATAGTCTGGGACCCCAGAACAGGTGATCCTTATTACAATGCTATTGTCTGGCAGGATATGAGGACTGATCAAATCTGTAAAGATCTTGCTGTAAACAGCGACATGGATTGTTACCGACATATTACAGGTCTTCCTCTTGCAACATATTTTTCAGGCCCCAAAATAAAATGGATTTTTGATAATACAGATGGATTAAGAGATGCTGCCGTCCGAGGTAATGTTTTATTCGGTAATATCGACACATGGATTATATGGTGGCTCACAGGAGGTCCAGATGGCGGAGTCCATGTAACTGACGTCACAAATGCAAGCCGTACAATGCTTATGAGTCTTAATACCCTTGACTGGGACGAAAGCATGCTTGATGTATTGGGTATCCCTGAAATTATCCTGCCTGTTATTCATTCTTCAAGTGAAATATATGGTCATACAAAAGTAAACGATGTTTTTAATGACACAATACCTGTTTCAGGAGATCTGGGGGACCAGCAGGCAGCTCTCTTCGGTCAGGCCTGCTTTGAAGTTGGAGAAGCAAAAAACACATACGGGACAGGCTGTTTTCTCCTTATGAATACAGGAGAAAAAATTGTTCATTCAAAACAAGGCCTGCTTACAACCGTGGGATACAAAATCGGTAAACAACCGGCGGCATACGCATTGGAAGGATCAATTGCCATGGCAGGATCCCTTGTACAGTGGCTTAGAGACAATCTCGAATTTTTTGATGCATCTGCCGATATTGAAACCATGGCAAAAAGCGTTCCTGATAACGGTGGAATCTATTTTGTTCCTGCATTTTCAGGATTATTCGCACCACATTGGCGAAGCGACGCAAGAGGACTTATAATCGGTATGACACACTATATAAACAAAGGCCACATTGCAAGAGCAGCTATTGAAGCATCAGCTTTCCAGACGAAAGAAATATTCGATGCCATGGAAAAAGACTCGGGTATAGGCCTTAAAACCATAAAGGCGGACGGAGGCATGGTTGTCAATGAAATCCTTATGCAGTTTCAGTCGGATATTCTAAACATTCCTGTCTTTCGCCCAAAGATTTCAGAAACAACAGTACTAGGAGCTGCATTTGCAGCCGGTCTTGCAACCGGATTCTGGGACACTACAGATGAATTAAAATCTAACTGGACTCTTGAAAGAAAATGGGATCCTGAAATGTCGGATAAAAAGCGAAATGAATTATACAATGGCTGGCTGAAAGCTGTTAAACGAACTTACGACTGGCTTTAAGCATTTGGAATACAATTACGGAGCAAAAACAAAGAAATGAAAAAAATCGAAACAGATGTAATCATCATCGGCGGAGGGGCAACAGGAAGCGGAGTGCTAAGAGACTGCACTCTTAGAGGTATTAAGGCTGTTCTTGTAGAAAAAGATGATATAGCCTCCGGTACTACTGGCAGGAACCACGGACTTCTACATTCAGGAGCCCGTTATGCAACCAAAGATCCTGTATCTGCCAAAGAATGCATAGCCGAAAACAGAATCCTGAAAAAAATTGCCCGTCACTGTATTGAGGACACCGGCGGTCTGTTTGTCACACTACCTGAAGATGATCAGGGATATCATGACATGCTTGTCAGAGACTGTCTCAATGCAGGTATAGATTGCAAAGAAATTAGTATCAAAGATGCATTACGAAAAGAACCGAACCTGAATCCATCAATACGAAAAGCTCTCAAAGTTCCTGACGCCACTATAGATCCGTTTCGACTTGCAGCATCAAATATTATGGATTCAGTTGAGCGGGGAGCAGTTGTTTTTACACATACTGAAATAACACAGCTTATCACAAATCAAAACAGCTTAACCGGCGTCCGCTGCTTTGACAGACATAGAGATGAAAATTTTGAAATATATGGTAAAGTAACTGTAAATGCTTCAGGTATATGGGGACAGAAAATCTGCGAACCTGCAGGTATAGGGTTGAAAATGTACCCGTCAAAAGGTTCAATGCTAATAATAGACTACAGGATAAATAATGTTGTTATAAACAGATGCAGAAAACCTTCAAGTGGTGATATCTTTGTACCTGGTGATACGGTATCTCTTATAGGAACAACATCAAAAAAGATTTCCTATGATATTATCGATGAACCTGTTGTAGATGATGATGAAATAAAAATTTTGCTTGACGAGGGAGAAAAGCTTATACCAAATGTATCCAAGACTCGTGTTCTTCGGGCATACTGCGGAATAAGGCCGCTTGTGGCCTTATCAGGAAATATGGATGGAAGAGATATCTCACGCGGAATTATTCTTATAGATCATAAAGAGTCGGATGGCATTGAAAATTTTATAACCATAACCGGTGGGAAGCTCATGACTTACCGCCTAATGGCTGAGAAGGCAACTAATCTTGTTTGTAAAAAACTGAATATAAAAAAGAAATGCCTGACAAGAAAAACTCCTATTCCCGGATCAGAAAAGATATTTTTTAATAAAAGAAAATTAAAACCTTTCCAGGGGTTTTCCAATTCTGTTGTTGGATCAACAATATACCGTCATGGAACACGTGCAGAACAGATTCTCCAAAGTAATAAAAAGGGTTCGGGCCTTATTTGTGAATGCGAAATGGTTACAGATCGGGAAGTAAAATATGCTATCGACAACCAGCTTGTAAAAGATATAGTTGATCTTCGCCGAAGAACAAGAACCGGGATGGGGCCATGTCAGGGAGGCCAGTGCGCATACCGCTCGGCAGGTCTTTTCACAGAATATGGAGAAACAAAAGGAGAAGAGGCCGTAAAAATGCTGATCGATTTTCTTGAAGAACGATGGAAAGGTGTAAAGCCTACCCTCTGGGGAGATTCTCTAAGAGAGGCGGAATTTACATACTGGATCTATCAGGGCCTTTTCGGAATCGGCAATTTAACAAAAGGATTCGGTGTCAAAGGGAAAAGAGAATAATAACCATTAATGAGTAACCTAATTCTATGAATTACGACTGCATAATAATCGGCGGAGGAATATCAGGGCTGTCCTGCGGGATAAAATGCCTTTCCGAGGGTTTAAGCTGTGCCCTAATATCAACAGGAATGAGCGCATTGCACTTTTCTTCAGGATCTATAGATCTTCTCAGTTATTATCCTGAAGGAAAAGTTGTTAAGTCTCCCTTTAAAGTCCTTGAAGAGTTTACTGAAAAAAAACCCTTCCACCCTTACACAAAATGCAGTACTGAAGTTATAAAAGAAGCCATACTCTTTTTCCAGAAAGAAACATCAAAAGAAGACCTTCAATTAATATCAAATTCTGATAAGAACCATTTTCATGTTACAACACTTGGTACAATCAAACCTACTTTCCTGTCGCAAAAAAGTGTATTTAATAATGATTATATGGAAACTTTTCCTGGAAAGACAAAAATTGCACTCATTACGTTCAAGGGATTCAGAGATTTTTATCCAGCCATTGCAGCAGACAATCTAACTAAACACAAATTATTTAAAGATAGTACAATAATTACAGGCGAAGTTGAACTGCCTGAACAAGAAGGAATAAATAAGCACGAATTCAGGTCAATAGATATTGGACGAATATTTGACTCAATGGAATACATTGAACAAATAGCAAACAGTATCAAGGTAGTGGCCGGCGATGCAGAATTCGTTGGAATGCCTGCATTTATAGGGATCAATGATTTTAATACAATACATAATAATTTATGTGAAATGACAGGAAAGCATATTTATGAGATTCCAACCCTTCCTCCGTCTTTACTTGGCATAAGACTGGATAGTGCGCTTAAATCAAGGTTTACCGCTCTTGGAGGAATCTTTATTCCCGGCGACAAAGTTGAAGGTGGTAAAATAACCAATAATAAAGTTGATTATATATACACACGTAATTTAAAGGGCATAAAGCTGAAAGCAAAAAATTTTGTTCTAACCACCGGCAGTTTTTTCAGTGGCGGTCTTACAGCAGATTTCAATATGATAAAAGAGCCTGTTTTCAATCTTAAAATTGATTATCCAAAAGATAGAAGTTCCTGGCGTTCTAAAGAATTCTTTCATAATCAGGGTCATCCTTTCCTGAATTTCGGTGTAAAAACAAACAGCATGCTAAACCCCTTTACTAGTTCCGGCAGCCTTTTAAAAAATCTTTTCTGTACAGGAGCTCTTCTTGCCGGCTACGACCCGATAAAAGAAGGTACCGGAAGTGGAGTTGCTATCAGTACCGGTTTCTATGCTGCAAAACAAATAACTAAAAAATGATTAAACTCGAAAACATAAGCTTTGATCACTGTATTAAATGTACTATTTGTACTGTATATTGCCCTGTTGCACGAGTCACAAATATGTACCCGGGCCCAAAGCATTCCGGGCCGGATGCCGAACGGTTAAGGATAAAAAACCCCGGTTTAATTGACCCGTCTGTTAAATACTGCAATAACTGCAAACGTTGCGAAATAGCCTGCCCTTCCGATGTTAATATTGCCACAATTATCCGAAATGCCGATAGCAAAATATCGATTAAAAAAATTCGTATACGGGACTATATTATGAGCCGTACCGACTTTGTCGGCAACCTGGCAACAAAAGTATCTACTATCATAAACGCTTTAAATTCATCTTTACCTGTAAAAGTATTTCTGGACCTTTTCCTGAAAATATCCATAAAAAAAACACTTCCTGAATATGCATACGGCACATTCCGACAATGGTACAAACATCAGTCAAAATATCAAACTTCATACAAGGAAAATGTTGTTTTTTTTCATGGCTGTTATGTCAACTTCAATGACCACGAATTGGGGAAAGACGCTATCAAACTGCTTAACTCAATTAATATCGGAGTATTTATTACAAAAGAAAAATGCTGCGGTGTTCCCATGATAGCAAACGGTTATATCAAAAGAGCAAGGAAAAACGCAAAACACAATATAAAAACACTTACAGAGGCTACGAAGAACAAAAAGTCTAAAATTGTTGTCACATCATCAACCTGCGCATTTGCGCTAAAGCAGGAATACCCTGAACTTCTGGGAGTTAAAAATGATACAATTGCAGATCGGATTGAGTATATCACCACATATATCTACAGGAAATTTAGAAAATGTGATACGCCTCCTATGAAGCCATTAAATATCACTGCAGCTTATCATCCGCCATGCCATCTCGAACGACTTGGTAGCGCCGTTTACACAAAAGAATTACTCAAAATCATACCGGGCTTGAATCTTAAAGTACTTCATTCGGAATGTTGCGGAATATCCGGCACATATGGTTTTAAAAAGGAATACTACCCTATTTCCCAGAAAATTGGGGAAAACCTGTTCAGACAGATTGATTCAATAAATCCGGACATCGTAATAACCGACTGTGAAACCTGTAAATGGCAAATTGAGATGAATACTTCTTTTGAGGTTGTTCATCCAGTAACGTTATTGGCCAGGTCAATTTTATAAAACAGCTCTTAATTGAGAATATTTTTTATGACAGGATTTTGAAGAATTTTTTCCAGAAGCTCCTTACGCTCCTTAAGCTCTTGAATATTATTAAAACTCATATTCATAGAATAGGTAATACCTTCAAAGTCTTTAGGGGGAATTAATCTTGTATGGTTATCAAGGTTCAAATCTTTTATGTTTTTTAAAAATTCAGCTTCAGCAGCAGTAATCGCCGGATATCTTTTTTTCTTTAAATAATGCCTTATTTTTCCTGTTTTTTGATTTCTGTCAATATCATCATTGTTTATGATTTTCTCAAGGACTCTATCTTCAAGTACATCAGTTAATTCTATTTCTTCGCGTGCAGCAATTTCAACTGCAAAGTTTAGAATTTCCTTTTGTTTGTTTAAGCCAACCTTAAGTTCGCGAAAAAGACATGCAATACTTGTACAAGCTTTTACTGGAAGCTTATGCAGTTCTTGTGCAATTGCATAAGATATGTTTCCGGAAATGATCCCTTCCTGTACTATTTGAGGAAGCTGAACAAGAATTTTCATACCTTTTATACGAGTTAAATTCCCCGGCAGACCAAGAGCAGAGGCTTCCTTTAAAAGATTATCATTATCAAAATAAAATGAAATCAGATTTAACGCTCTTGATTGTTCAATTAGATTGAGCGGTCTCTGTAAGGAATTTTCCGAAATAGCAATTTTTATTAAATTGATTTCACTTGTATCAGATCCGGGTATACGGCATTCAAGCTTATTACACCTAAGCTCACTACATACCTCAACCCGTCTGAAACCACTGATTATCGAATATTTTGATCCTTTTTGTTTTAATATAGGAGGGTTTATTATACCAATATCGGAAATAGAGCGAACAAGATCACTATCAGGCAATGGTGTAGTAATACGATAAGTAGTGTCTTCGGTATCAATACTGCTAATACTAATAGTTTCAAGTTTACAGATCATCCTATCCGGCAAACAATCTAAAAGCTTCAAGATATTTATCAGAAGTGTTATTAATGACATTTTCAGGTAATGAAGGGGCAGGTGGTTTTTTCCCCCAGCCTATGGACAAAAGATAGTCACGAACATATTGCTTGTCATAGCTGTTTTGAGGACCACCGGGATTATAAGAATCTTTTGGCCAAAACCTTGAAGAATCAGGGGTCAGTACCTCATCAATCAATATTATTTCGTCACCAAAAATGCCGAATTCAAACTTTGTATCAGCAATTATAATACCAAGCTTTTCAGCGATCTCGACACCTTTCATATATATTGCAATACTGAGTTCTTTTACTTTCTCAGCACGTTCACGTCCAATCCTCTTTGATGCCTCATCAAAATCAATATTTATATCATGAAGACCAAGTTCTTCTTTTGTGGAGGGAGTAAAAATAGGTTCAGGAAGCCTATCCGATTCTTTCAGCCCTTCTGGTAGTTTTATTCCGCATACATCTCCTGAATCCTGGTAAGATTTCCATCCTGAACCGGAAATATACCCACGAACAACGCACTCGATTGATAAAGGTTCGGCTTTTTTTACAAGCATGCTCCTATCACGTAAAGTCTCAGCATAGGGTTGACATTCTGCTGGATACTCCTCTACATTGCCTGTAACCAGATGATTTTTTACAATTGATGACATAACATCAAACCAGAAAAGGGAAATCCCGGTAAGAACCTTTCCCTTCTCAGGTATAGGATCAGGCATAATGACATCAAAAGCTGATAGACGATCTGTCGCAACCATTAAAAGATTATCACCAAGGTCATACAAATCTCTTACTTTACCTCTTTTTATAAGGTCTAAGCCTGAAAAATCAGTTTCATATACTGCATTACTCATATAAATATCCTCATATATCGTGGTTTAAAATTTCATTCATTAAATTTGAAGTAAACGATTATAGACAATACCTACAAACGTATGTTTTTAAGGAAAGTATACGGGTGAGGAGTTGATAAAAATAAAAACCGGTAAGGAGTATGGAGAAAAGATTAACAATGTGCTGCAGACATTTGACTAATCTGAATTTTCAGATTTTGCCTTCTGCTCATTAAAAGCAATTATATATTTGTTTAAAACCCGCACTGCTTTCTTATCAACTTCCATAAACTCAACACCGGACTCATATTTCCCACTTTCACTTTTTTTGGAGTATACTGCATTCCCCTTGATATTAACAAGTTCATCATCAAGTCCTATAGATATTGACATTGAATACTTGATATCAATCTGAACATGGGTTTCTAACAGAATACCACCTCGACTGACATTCAGGGTTTTGCCCATACCCTGAGAAACGACAACATCAT
>Ga0008651_10002205_pt1 | contig 10892 bp, 10 predicted proteins | sample SaaInlV_200m_DNA_6_FD_59173 | JGI IMG/M metagenome (GOLD analysis project Ga0008651, IMG submission 59173) | Marine microbial communities from expanding oxygen minimum zones in the Saanich Inlet - SI037_S2LV_200m_DNA | ecosystem: Environmental > Aquatic > Marine > Intertidal zone ...
AAAAACACCAATCATTGGACCCAAGTTAAACGAATCCATTAGGAATGGTGCATTTTGCGATAAAATATCAAGTTTGTCAGTCATGCGCAGATTGTATCATCAATTTATGAATAAATCTCTATTGTTCTTTTTCTGTATTTGTTGATCTTGGCTTAATCAATGGTGTTGCTTTTAGTGCGGACCTTTCCCGTTCAAACTCAGCAATCATATTCCCTAAGAGCTTCCCCACAGGGGAAACATCATCTATTACTTTTTCATCAGCGGGAGGATTTTCATCCCCATCTGAAATATTATCTGGATTAGACATAATTATTATATAGAAATTTGTCTGATTATACACTTATTACAGAAATGTCAAGTATTGGATATATAAATCTTATAATAATGCTAATTTTTAATTTTTTGTTAAATAGAAAATCTGAACCTCAAGGTTAACCTCGAGGTTCAAATAGTAAACTAATTTGAATTTATGCTTAAAGCTTAAGTCTTATAGCTTAAAGCTATTTAAACTCTGGATCTAAGCTTAATCATTACTACGCTATGACTCGATTTTCAAATTGCCTGTTCCATCAAATTTTAACCTCTGATCTAAGCCAGCATTAGATATTTCATCATTTATCCACTGTTCAAATAATTCCCTCTGTTGTGGATTCATCTGTGAAAATACATTTTGTGCCTTGTCGATTGCTAAATCATATTTAACTGAATCAACATTGTCGTTTCTTAAAGCAGAAACTAAATCATCTGCTATTTTACGAGAATGATATCCATCTTCAAATTGATCAATTATAGCATCATCATTTGCATCAAATTCTTCATCCTTATATGTGTCTGTATATGTCCCCTTCTTTTCATCTAATTTAATATCTACTTCATCAAAAGTTTGATTTAAATTGATTTGCATTGGCTTAGTATCTGTAGACAACCTATTTGCTTCATTGATATTATTATTTACTAGTGTTTTAATTTGCCTATAACGATCATCTGATGGATCAATCTGTGACAATTCATCAATTAATGATATACCTTGTCTATCCATATTAGATAAACGATGTAGACAGTCATTTAATACACGAGATTGCATTTCCATGTCTCTACTCATTTGTGCATGAACATCTGAAAGACGATCATCTAATAAATCAACATGCTTGCTAACTGACGCTTCAGCCCAAGACTGTAACCTGCTCTGAAGCGCATCTTTTGATTCGAGTGTGTATTGTATATTTTTTGAAAAAACATCAATATTTTTAGATTGAATTTCCCTATTTCTTTTGTCTCGTTCTGTTAATCCATTTGCATTTTCAGAAGACGCTTCATCTTGCACTTGTTCTGTATCCGCATTCTCACTTTGTATTGATTCCTCGGTTGGTGGTAGATCAATATCTGGACCTAAATTTTCATTAGAATCTTCTTTTGGAATTTCTTTTTCTACCTCCTCTGGAGCAGAGGAATGCTCAAAGCCCTCAAAATGTATTAATCTTTGTTCAGAGAAAAGCCGAAGATATTTATTTAAATGATTCATTTTATTTTTTTAATATGTGTTTCTATTTGATTGCAGTCTTCGTCATCTTGGCCTTTTGAAAGATTTTCTAATGCTCCAATAACGAATGAATGTAATTCATGAGCTTTGTCATCTAGCTCAAGTGTCTTTACTTTTAGCATCTCATTAAATTTTTGAAATGCTTCATAATATCTCATCCCTCGCTCTTTTAAGCTTTTAGGAGATTCATCTTTATACTTCTCTTTTAATTTTGGCAATTCACCTAAAACAAGATCTGGTTCAATGTCGACCATGATCGAATCATAAAATTCATTTGCCCCTTTTGGGATTTGAAGTAGTGGTAGTTTTGTCATGTTTGTTTTTGTATTAATATTATACATTAAAATAAGTATTTATTCAATATTCTTCACTGTTTCACTGTTTTACTGCTTCACCCCGCGTTCGCGGGACTTCGCTGTTTTACTTATTTAAATTCTGGATCTAAACTCAATCTACTCTCCTCTGGCAAAACCTGATTCTGATATTTGCTGTTTGGCTTAGCATTGTATGGAGTTTGTGCTGCACTAGTCATAACCTCGAATGCTAACTGGCAAACACGCATCCCTGCATACAGAGCAACTGGCAAACGATTCAAATTACTGATTTCTAATGTGATTGTTCCACTAAAGCCAGGATCTACAAAACCAGCAGTGGAATGAATGATTATTCCGAGCCTACCAAGTGAACTACGACCCTCTACCCTAGCGACTAGATCATCTGGCAATGTAATAGTTTCTTGAGTCACACCTAATACAAACTCACCTGGCTGTACTATAAATGGCTCACCATCAGAGATTTCTATGGACCGCATATTATCCTTGAACGATTCTGGCTGTTTTGGGTCTAAGATAGCGAATTTACTATGCTCATATAGCTTAAAATGGTTACCAAGACGTAAATCCATGCTACTTGCATGTATGTGATTTGGGGTTTCGGAGTCTGAAGTAACTTTAATCCTTTCAGAGTCTATTGCTTCCCGAATATCTTTGTCTGACAGAATCATACAAAGACGAGGTTAACACAGAACAGAAAAAGACAAGAAGAAAATACTAAGAAGAGTACTTTTTAAGTATAATTTATTTACATGAACTCTGTTCAAGCTCTCACAGGAAATACGGTTGAGACTAATCTGGATACAGATGAAGATGCAAATCAAACACAGCAAAGCGAAAAAGATTTACACAATGAATGTCATGGAATTCAAATGCAGATTTTAGGGTTGTTATCCGAGGGTGTAAGTCAGCATTATTTAACAGACAAAGATCGATTAGACTATATGGGTGCGATCTCTTTAGAAAAGCTAGAAGAAGGGGGTGCAGTTAGCTGGGAGCAAAAGAAAAGATGGCTAGAAGATAATATGAGGAGTTATGTTCCACATTTTCTATCCGAAGCAAGGCACATGACAGATGAGTTCATGGGGGAAATCAGTAAGGCAAAGAAACAAAAATGGATATCTAGTTCTAGTGCAGAAAGATGGAGAGATAGACTCTTTCAAAGATCTACAAACTGGGCAGAAACAAAGTCATTTCTGATTCAATTTAAAAAAGGGTATATGGAAAATTGGAAGAAATTATCAGAAAAAAGAAAGACCATAGAAGGAAAGAAAAAAGAACTAAAAGTAACAGCAAAAGAAGTTCCCGAACTTAAATTGCTAGAAAAATCTGGTTTTGATGAGCTACACTTCTTTGAAAAAATGAGAATTGCAAGTGAGGCACTGGTTGCACTTAATATGTACAAAGAAACTAGTGAACATAAAAAGAAACTGTATGAACAGGCAAAGAAAATGATGAATGGGGCAATAAAAAGTCGGTTTATTAGGCAAGATAGAGCCATGAAATGGATTGAGGATTTATTCAGTTCTAAGCTCCCTGCAGAAAAGATTGAACAAAATATAAACGGGAAAATGACAAATTACATAGGCGAGTGGACAAAGGTTAAATACAGATACGATCGTATTTTAAGAAGAATGGAAAAAGGTGTTCCACCAGGAACAGAAAAATTGAATGAACAACAATTCTTAAATCTACTCTACAAAGAAAAAATGAGTTATGTAGAAGAAGCTGAACACGCACTCAATTTGATCGATACAGGATTTAGCTCCAGGGAGATCGATGGAATGAAACTGGAAATTCGAAGCTTGATGGCTCAAAAAGATTGGGAAGGGGCAAAAGAAGTACTTAAATCCGCTAAAGCAATTGCGCAAGGAGAAGATATATATGAACTAGATTCTATGGATAGATTTATAAAACAATTTTCTTCTGTAGAAGAGAAAGAAACAGCAAATGAATCAGCTGCAAATATAAACGAAGACATCCGTAGAGAATTAGGCAACGTACCTGCAAGTATACAAAAACTATATATTCAAGCGTTGCAGTATGGGCCACAAGTGTTTGCAAGTTTGTGCACTCTTGAATACAACAGAACTTGGTGTTGGAACAACGGATACTTAGATGCAGAAAAGGAAGATAATCTATATAACAAATCTTTTAAAGATACCGAAGAAATAGTAGAAAATGGACACAAGAAACGTGGTCTTGAAAATATAAATCTAGATATTATCGAGGATAACGAGAAGGATAAAGCAATGCGCCCTTACGAAAACACATGGGCACCAACAATCATCCATATGGATGCAAGTGATGGAGGATCATGTAATCGACTTCTAAATGAGTTGAAAGGGAAAGAAAGAGCCAGAGACTATTGGACATCCTTAATTGTAAAAAACATAACATACGAAAAACAAAGAGAATTAACCCTAGGCACAAATAGAAAAATGAAAAGCAGTATCAGAAAACTACATGCGAAAGGATTTGGATTTAGTTTGATAGGAGACCCAATCTCATTGAATTAAAAATGTCATATTTATACTTTTAATGTGCATACACAAAAGTACAATATATCACATGAATAAACTCACACTATTAATCCCAATTATCGCACTCGCAGGCTGTGCCAATTCACAAACTGATTCTATCAGTTTAGATAAATTGCTAGAAAATCCTCTATTCGCAGAAAGATACGCAGACGAAAAAGTAGATGCAATTGTAGAATTTAAAATTCAAAAAGACCCAATTATAGAAGACTCAAGCAAAGAAAAAATAATGGAGAAAGAAAGAAAGGAATGGCTAGCAGTAGCCAAAGACGCAACTGCTAAGCAAAGAGCAGGGACGAGAGGAAATCTGATAGAAATAACTGAATATGCAAACGGAGAAGCATTGTATTTGGAAGATAAATTATATTTTGGACCTGAGCTTGAAACAATTCCATCCGTAGAATTGCACGTTTATCTAACAACTGTTGTTGACCCAAGAGACATTGAATTCCCAGATGAGCAAGCTCTAGATCTAGGAGAACTACAAACCCCTTATGGAGCTCAAGTTTATAATGTTCCTCATCAAGAAGATCCACTGCTGTACAGAACAGTAGTTATTTGGGATGAAAAACTAGAAAAAATATGGAGCTTCGCCCAATTAAGTAAATAAGGAATCTATAAATTCTGAGTTAATCGTTCAAGCTCTGCATCAATTGCATCGCCTAATGTATCAAACCCTGTTTGAACTTGTTTTCCATTTACGTAAAACGTAGGAGTGCCACGCACATTTAGATCACGACCTTCTTGATAGTCTGATAATACAATATCCTTTTTACCCCCAGACTTAAGACAACTTTTATATAAATCCATATCTAGATTTAAAGACTCGCCCCATTCAATTAAAGCACTGCTGTTTAATGATTCTTGATTCTCGTATGCGATGTCTATAAATTCCCAAAACTTTCCTTGGTCTGCGGCACATTCACTTGCCTCTGATGCCTCTAATGCAAATCTATGAATAGACATAAGAGGAAAATGCTTAAAGTTAAGTGCAATATCATTTCCATATTTATCTATAATAGGCTTAACAACACGGAAATGTATAGATTTACAAGCAGGACACTGAATGTCTGAAAACTCAGATAATACAACAGCAGCATTAGGATTTCCTTTTGGCCCCCTACTGGACTGGGGAGTAGGACCTCCATCACATGAAACCAGAAATAGAACCGATAATATTAGAGCAAGTTGATATCGCATAGTGTAGCTATGTTCTCATGAATACATAAAAATCGCAATTACTGGGAAAGGAATAAGATTAATAATTCTTATGTTAATCTGAGTTCCCCGAAGTAAAAAAAGAGGGTACAATTCTTTTCCAAACTATGTCTCTATACCGAACATATCGGCCGTTATCATTTGCAGACGTTGTGGGGCAAGATCACATAGTAACTACATTAGAACAAGCTTCAGCACAAAATAAATTATCACATGCTTATTTATTTGCTGGAAGCAGAGGGACAGGCAAAACATCTGTTGCGCGCATACTTGCAAAAGCACTTATGACGAAGGAGATTGAAGATCAAGTAATGCAAAAACAAATTATTAAGAATATTGAAGAAGGAAACATTGTTGATCTATTAGAGATAGATGCAGCAAGTAATCGTGGGATTGATGATATTCGCGATTTAATCGAGAAAATTCAATTTTCACCTGTGGTAGCAAGTGCAAAGGTATACATAATTGATGAAGCTCACATGCTTACAAAAGAAGCATTTAATGCATTGCTAAAAACATTAGAAGAACCACCTGAATACGCATATTTTATTCTAGCTACGACTGAGCTAAACAAAATTCCAGTAACCATACAATCTAGGTGCCAGAGCTTTCCTTTTAGGAGGATAAGAGAAGAAGATATAATTAGAAGGCTACAATATATTGCAGATCAAGAACGAATAACCATAGAACGAGAAGCCCTGAGAGCTATCGCTAATCATGTAGATGGAGGATTGCGTGATGCAATTTCATTGCTAGATCAAATGAGATCCCTAGAAACAATAACACTAGAAGACATTGAAAATCGTGTAGGTAGTACAGGAATGCAATATGTTGAGGATGTATTGTCTGCTCTTTCTGAAAATGACAGTGAAAGCATTTTAAAGATTGTTAAAAGTATAGAAGAAACAGGGGTTCCTTTAGACGTTTTCCTAAGACAACTTCTAAAAATAATGAGAACAAAATTGCGAGAATCTGTAGAAAAGAAAGAATCTACAGACAACATAATTATTATTTTAGATACGCTGCTAGATGCTATTCGTAATTTGCGATTTTCACCAGTTCCAGGACTGGTATTAGAATCCGCTCTTCTGTCTATGTGTAATAGCAATAATGAAAAGAGTAATCGCGGAGATGTATTTAAAACGGCAGAAAAAGAAGAGAGTAAAAAAGAAAAGAAAGAAAAAGAACAAGAACCTAAAAAAGAGATAAAGAGTACTGAGAAAGAGGAAAAGAAAGAGGGAGAAGATAATCAGGAAAAAGAGGGAAAAGAGGAAATATCAGAAGCTCTAGTAGAAGCTCCTGAACTTAGTATTGAATCTATCAAGGAGCACTGGGAAGAGATTGTTAAACAGGCATCACCAGCATCCGTGAAGATGTCTTTAAAGAACGGGCGTGTAACTAAAATAGAAGATGGTAATATTTCTATTTCATTCTCCTCTGCATTCCACAAAGACACAGTATCTAAAACAGAGGCAAGCATATGCGTAGAAAAGGCTATAGAGAATGTATTTAAGCAAAATATTAGAATCAAATGTGTCTTAGAAAGTGATGAAAGCGTAGCAAATACTAAAACAAGTGAATCTGTAAATATGGCAGAAGCAGCAGCAGAAATATTCTAATTCTCATTTCTATTAATCATGAAAGCGCTAGAAGATAAGAGGCAAATAAGAGAAGAAGTTGAAAAGAATCTGCGCGAAAAAGACCCAGAAGAAATTAAGCATGAGAATGAAAGAATCTGCCGAATTATTCTAGAAAACATAAGAGAAGATGTTCGAATTGTTTGTGCTTACGTCGCCTTAGAAACAGAGGCAGATTTAACAACTGTTATAGATGTATTAAAAAAGAGAGGGGTTAAAGTTTTCTTACCTTGTAGCAACGATAGTGGCAATGGAATGACATTTAGAGAATTTGATAATTGGGAAGAGTTAAAAAGTGGAAAATTTGGAACAAAAGAACCCAAAGAAGATTCACCAACTCTTAAGCAAGGAGAAGCAGATATAGTACTAATCCCCGGCAGAGCATTCGATATAAATGGGGATAGAGTAGGCCGAGGAGGTGGCTCTTATGATACTTGGATAGAATCTGAAAGATCTTTAGATGAATCCAATAGCGAATATTGGGGAGTAGCACTAACTGATCAAGTTGTAGAATACATACCAGTAGAAGATCACGACCAGAAAATGGACGCGGTAATTACCCCTGATGAAATAGTAGTTACTAAAAAAGATGCATAGCAGCATAAATAAGATGTAAGATAAACTTGCTTGCCTCCTACCCACCAAATATACATGCCAATATATGATAATCTAGAAGTAGCAGACCCAGATATATATAACGCACTAATGGGAGAAATAAAAAGACAAAAAGAAGGAGTAGAACTAATACCATCTGAGAATTATATATCACCTGCCGTCATGGAAATTATGGGCAGTGTATTTAATAATAAATATTCAGAAGGTTACCCAGGTAGGCGTTATTATGGAGGGCAGGAATACACAGATTGTGTTGAGTCTTTAGCTATAGAAAGAGCCACAAAACTATTTAATTGTGAACATGCCAATGTGCAACCTCACGCAGGAGCACCAGCTAACCTAGCACTATACTTTGCACTACTGGAGCCCGGTGACACAGTACTTGGAATGGATTTAAGTCATGGAGGACATTTAACACATGGACACCCTGTAACTTACATCACAAAAGTATTCAATTTTGTAAGATATAAGATGAAAGACGTAGAAACAGGAGAAATTGATTACGATGAAATGAGAGAGGTAGCAATTAGAGAAAGGCCAAAAATTATACTGGCAGGGTTCTCTGCTTATCCAAGAGAATTGGATTACGCAAAAATGAAGGCTATCGCAGACGAGGTAGGCGCATACACAGTAGCTGATATGGCACATATTGCAGGCATGATCGCTGGGAAGGCCCTTAGGAACCCATTCGATGATGGGTTCGATGTTATAACAACTACAACCCACAAAAGCCTAAGAGGACCTAGGGGTGGAATGATTCTATGTAAGAATCTAGATCTTGGTAAAAAGATAGATAAATCTGTTTTCCCTGGTTTTCAGGGTGGACCAATCATGCAGATGGTTGCAGCTAAAGCAGTAGCCTTTAAAGAAGCTCTAAAGCCTGAGTTTAAAGATTATGCAGCTCAAATTATTACGAATGCAAAAAAGATGGCAGATGTATTTATGGATAATGGAGCAAAGCTAGTTACAAATGGAACAGATAATCATCTTATGATGGTTGACTGTGTAACCTCTTGGGGAATAACAGGGCAAGAGACAGAAACACTATTTGATCGCATTGGTGTAACACTAAATAAAAATATGATTCCAGATGATCCAAGAAAACCAATGGATCCATCTGGTATAAGATTTGGAACACCTGCAATCACAACTCGTGGTATGAAAGAGGCAGATGTAGAAATGATCGCAAAGTTTATGCTACAAGCAGTAGAAAAAAGAAACGACGATTCTGCAATAGAAAGACTGCATGATGAAGTAATAGACTTTTGTCTTAAGTTCCCTGTCCCAGGTATTAATGCTTAAAAATGTGATTATTAATAACAATCTGAGACCATGTAAATAGAAGATAGTTGCAAAGGAGGTGTACAAGTGTACACTCCTTTTGCATGACCCCTGTAGCAGCAATTCATAGGCAACCAAAGATCGTAGTGGATTGGTCTACAGCAGTAAAAAGCAATGATGTAGACAACGCAGATCGCCTAATTAACTGGATTAAAACATCTCCTCAAGCAAAAGAAATACATGTTTATTTGGGCTCTACACAACACAGACCAAACGGCAGACGATTACAAAACGCACTACTAGCTATGGGATGCATGGTCACAAAGAGGTCCCCTATGAGCTCTGTTTCTTCTTATCAATCAAGTCTTGCAGAGACTTGCTAATAGGAGGAACTCCTCCTCCCTTCTCTAGTTTTTGCTCTAGATCCTTCATCTGTTTCTTTTCATTATCATCAAGATTCGATTCTAGTAGGTCTCTTTTTCGTAGCATATTAAAATCGTTCATCCACATTTCTTTATCTCTCCATGCCCTGTATTCATCTAGCTTCATGCCTTTTTTTCGTGCCTTTTTACTCTCTTCATCAGCTTTATCCTTAGCCTTAGAAGCTGATACAGATTGAGTCCTAGCCGCTTTTGCGCTCTCTGCCCACTTAGAAATTTTATCCTCTACTATGCTGCGTTTTTCAGAATATCTTTCTCGTGATAGTTTTCGAATTGTTTTAAGCCTTCCATCATCTTGTTCAAAATCAGGAGGAGGTAAAGTGGATACAGAGAAAGGCTTACTTGGCATACCTTCTATCATAAGTCTTACATAAGCATGATACTTTGGCAGGCTTAGAATGTCTTTTGGCTCAACCATTTCTTCAAACTGCAAACTGAATACCTCTGCATCATCTGATCCTACTTGGAACGTGATTAGAGAACCTACATTTCCAAATACAGCGTCTTTTAGTGCAGTACTTTTATCCCCTATTAATAGCTGACCAACGTATTGGTTTGCCATAGTTAGTGATAAACGATACTTCCTAGCTTCACTTAGGATTGTAGCAAATGACTCAGTCGCAAAGTTCTGAAATTCATCAACATATAAGTAAAAGTCTTTTCTTTCATCCTCTGGAACATCTGCACGACTCATCGCGTCTATTTGAAACTTAGTTACGAGCATAGAACCTAGGAAAGCAGAAGTATCCTCACCTATTTTTCCCTTACTTAAGTTAACTAGAACAATCTTTCCAGAATCCATTGCATGACGAATATCTAGTGAGCTTTTTACCTGCCCTACAATATTTCTAATAAGAGGTGTAGATAGCAACTGACCAACTTTATTCTGAATAGCAGAAATAGCTTCTGTTCTATATTTCTCGCTCCAAACTGCATATTCATCTAGCCAGAAACTTTTTACTAAAGGATCACTTACCTTAGAAACTATCTTATTTCTATACTGGTCATCTGCATACATACGCATAATGCCAAGCATAGAAGTCCCCTCGTTTTCCAGTAGAGCCAAGAGAGTATTTCTTAAAATATGTTCCATACGTCCACTCCATACATCTGGCCATAGTTTTGTGAACACACTCATAATTCCAGATGCAACTAGCACTCGTTGATCCTTGCTCTTACAATCTAAAATATTAAATGAGATCGGATAATCTGTATCCGAAGGATCAAACAAAACTACATCGTTAGATCTGCTCTTTGGAATAAATCTTAAAATTGCTTCTATTAAATCT
>Ga0008651_10002207_pt1 | contig 10891 bp, 9 predicted proteins | sample SaaInlV_200m_DNA_6_FD_59173 | JGI IMG/M metagenome (GOLD analysis project Ga0008651, IMG submission 59173) | Marine microbial communities from expanding oxygen minimum zones in the Saanich Inlet - SI037_S2LV_200m_DNA | ecosystem: Environmental > Aquatic > Marine > Intertidal zone ...
ATCAATGTAAAGTTTGATTCTATCTACGATCGCCTCAACAGGGCCCTGCTTAAGAAGCGCGGCATCGACTCCTGCGGTTATATTGGTATTGTGCTTTATGGCATAACGCTTTGCCCGTTTCGGACCCACTTCAAAAAGATCCGGATCCAATACACTAAGTGCACCAGGGCAGCATTGAAGTTTTTGTGCGAAAAACCGTTCCGGGTCACGACTCTTTGCATCTCCCCAGTTTCCTCTGGTGATTAGGTTCTGGCCCAATTTATCCCGTAATCTCTTTGTATAAGCGACAACATATTCATCCATCATATCCAGCGAAATCAGTGGGGGAGATCCCCAGGCATCACGCCCATCCAGGATCAGGTCAGGCAACCCGGTTTCGTTTCGAATTGTCTCCAGAAAAGGGACGAGGACGTCGTCACAAATAAATTTAAAGAGACGATGGGCAAATTCCGGCCTCAACTGCATATCGTAGACGAGATTTTCATACCCTCTGATGTTGACCGCCAGACTGAATGGAGCTGTAAAATAGACACGATCAAGTTTGCCTGTCATTTCCAGAAGATGTTTGCTGACGTCCAGGACCCAGGGCATTCGGCCCGATTTATATGGATCCGGAGGGCAGATTTTGTCCAGATCCGCAGGTGTCTCGATCAAGTTAATTTTTCGGTCAATATCAGGCAGCCCGCCGGGAACATAAATAACCTTCTGTCCCAGGGCTTCTGCTTCTATATTGTAAACGTCCCAGAAATTGCTCACTGTTTCGAGTTGATAATATTCGGTCACAAGAAGTTGCACTTGTGCAAACGTCAGCGCATCTGTGAAGAAACGTTCTGTTGGGATACCAGCCAGATAAGCCGAATGATCATTGCTCTGAACGCCCATAATGACGTGGGATTTCTGATTATCTGTTTTTAAGTTGGTCTTGGTTTCCATTGCCATAATGAGTTCACCTATTTGTAGACCCAGTGGGATTATTGAAAGAGAAGTTAACCTTTTTTCAGGACAACCAGCATATTCCCGATCATCAGAATCAACAACAGGTTTGTCTGAAAGGTAGAGCCGTAAGCGGCAGCGGCGTACAGAAAAAAAGGAATCACCAGCATTAAAACAAGTAATATGGTTTTTAACGTCATCTTGAACCCCCGGAACATTTATCCAAAAAGATTTTTTTTCGGCAAAAACCTAATCTGACATTGCTGATTTTTTTTTTAAACTATCAGAGATGCCAGTAATGCAATTATACCGACAATGCTGGTAATAATAAGGCCATATCGTAAAGTCGCCTTCAAAACCGGCCCTTCTTGTCCCGACAGGCCAACAGTTGAACACCCCACGAGTATTTTCGCAGGCGCAATCATGCTTCCCAGAGCGCCGCCGGTTGTTTGTGCTGCCAGGATCAACGCTACGCTGATCCCTGCCATTTCTGCAGTCTCTTGTTGCAGGACACCGAAAACAACGTTGGAGTTTGTGTTACTGCCTGTCATAAAAGCGCCCAATAAACCGACCCAGGGAGAAAACAATGGATATATGGTTCCAAAAATCCGATTAATTCCCTCAGCAAGTATGAAAATCATCTGGCAATGATCCATTATCATCGCAAAACAGATCATGCTGACAATACCGAGACTCGTGGGAACCCCATTTTTAATTGTATTCGCAACTATCCGTTTTAAGGTATCTGGTTTGTAAAAGCCCTTGCCCCGGTAAAGATAATAGCTCAAAATGGAGGCATAAAGCAGCAGCGCACCGCCATGGCCAAAAACATTGATACTTTTGCCATTTCCGGCTTTGGTGACCCAACCTTCCAATGAGACAATTTCGGGAAATGAAACGGTTAGATTGACTTGCCCAAGCCACGATTTCACAGCAGGTATCATAACGCCTGATGATACTACGATAATGAGTATAAAATATCCTGATAGGGCCCACCATATCCCCATCTCTGATTGAGTATCGAGAGACTGAGTTTGATTGTACATTTTCAGTTTTGCAACGGCCAGTCCACAACACAAACCTACCAGGCTGGCTCCTAAGCCGCCCAATGTCCACATGCCGAATACGGCCAGGAGATATTGCGTGGCAGCCATGGCTGTCCCGATGATCAGAATCGCCGGCAGGCTATGTTTGACCATTTTCCAACCACCGTACACATGCACCGCAAAAATCCCACAAAGAAAAGTTGTAATGCCCAGAAGCGTCGCGGACCAGGGTGCCAGATATGAAGATTCAAGACCCGAAACGGCCATCAGAGCTTGGAAAGAAGCCCCCATTGATCCAAAGGTGACAGACCAGGAATGCCCGATCGCCGGCACCGCCACTGCAACCACAGGAGAAAAACCTAAACCGACCAACAGAGGCGCGACAACAGCAATTGGAACACCATAACCTGCAACACCTTGCAGAAATGAAGCAAATATCCACCCGAAAATGAGGAGTTGTATGGCTTTGTCTCCACTGAATCTTTGTATGCCTATCCCAATCTCTTTTATTGCACCCGTTTCATTTACCACATGATATAAGAGAAGAGCAGCCCAAATGATATAAAGAACATTCAACGCCAGCAGTACCCCTTTCATTTGGGAATATGCCAGAAGTGTTGGGTGGGCGCCAAAAACCAGTATGGCTGCGATCAATGAAACAAACCAACCGGCAGCTCCTGCCCGGGACCCGCTCCAGTTTCTAAATATCATTAATATGAGAACGGTCAAAATTGGTGAGAAGGCCAGAATCCACTTAACAATAAATAAATCAATCATCTTAACTCGTTTATCACTCGGTATCGTATTTTCTAAGAAATTTTGTGATCATAAACCACACCTCTGCCCCAGATACTCATTGACTCCAACGCGACTTGGACTGGTGGTTTGGTAGACTAATCAGCCCGCTTCACCATCATCTTCAGGCGAGGCAGAAATACATACAGGGCAGTATCTTTAACCCAATTTAAATACTGGATGCTGGTTGGATTCAGGTTCATGATGGACGCGTGGAATTTCGAAGCGCCTAGAAAATTGATCCAATGATTCGCGAATCCCCGGCAGAACATCTCGACTTCATACTCCGGTACCATCATTGGCACTTTTTCTATGAAATGTCTGACAGTACTATTCATCGAATCTTGAATAAGATGATATCCCGGAATGGGCTCGCTGTCTCCAGATTGAACAATATTCAGGGCCATGATGCAATAAGCCTCCGGATACTGTTGAAAAAAGTCCAGCTGATGATCAATTAAAATAGAAAAGCCACGGTTGGTTGGCATCGATTTTACCTCTTCCAGCCATGTTTTTTCGGTCTCGTTTTGTCTCTCGGTTGCCTCCTTCAGCACTGAAATAAACAGGTCTGCCTTGTTCGGAAAATAGTAACTGATCAATGGGTGTTCAATTTCAGCCAGTTTTCCGATCATCCGAATGGTGGCAGAGTGGTAGGGGTAATTGCTGAAAACGTGTCTGGCAGCGGCGAGTATCTTTTCCCGTGTCTCCTTTTTCTTCCCTTTACTGTGTGGCTTTATCCGTTCATCAGGAGCTGCCTTGGCAGATCTTTTCTTAACCGGTGATTTTTTTGCTTGAGCCATGGTCGGATTCAGTTTTGTTTTTGCCGGTTGATATTTCCAGAGCCATTTAAAATTGAGGAAAATCCCTGTGTGATTTCCCGTATGGTTGCGACCCGGTTGAATTGATTTTCAACAGTGCCCGTGGGAAAGATGCAGCCATCAACACCCTGATTAAACGCTATAATGACAAACTGAAGATACCAGTAATATTCACAACATTGCCTGAGCCGAGGGGATCACGATTCAAAACGATGGAAAACAGGACGTTTTCCCAACGCGTTTCTGACGAAACACTTGACTCCAGGGATGGATTCATGCGTGTTTTGAATCGTGATCCCCTCGGTGGGGCATTTGCTGAATAGTTAACGTATCAAAATGGGGTGCTTGACAACTGGTTGAACTGGTAAGATATTAAACTGCAGTTAAAACTATGTCAAACCTGCCCGGGTTTCTTTCACCGACCTGAACAGGGCCAGATTATCCGCAGACTGTCTGGCTCAGGTACATTTTTTTGATGTCAACCTTAAGTCTGCTTACCTGCCTTTCTCCGACGAATCCAGCGCCGGATCAGAAACCTGATGAGTGCGATAATCACCAGCAGCACGGTTACGTAGATGGGATAATCCGCTTTCAACTGCGTAATTATTGCATTGATTCCGAGCTGTTTCTTCTGGTCGTAGTCATCGGAAACCGGCAGCACATTGTTGTCAATGACATATGCCTGGTAGGCTGCCATCATAGCTGCAAACCGCTCCGGCATCGCCTCTCTGAGATCTTTTTTTTCACCGGGATCCGTCACGATGTTGTACAAGTGCCACTTGCCGTCTGCCACCGGTCCCCGATCCAGGACAATTTTATAGTCGCCCTGGAACAGTGCGGCATTTCCACCCAGCTCATAGCCGATGGTTTCCTCCTCTCCATGGATCCGGGTGGTTTCCCCCTTGGCCAGGGGGATGATACTTTTGCCTGTCATGGGTTCAACCTTGCGGCCTTGATAGCTGTCCTGCAGGGGGTTTAATCCGGCCAGTTCCAGAATGGTGGGGGCGATATCGGTCACATAGGTCAAGGCGTTGGAGATTTTATCCGTTTCCGTAATACCGGGCCCCGATATGATCAGCGGCACCCGCATCCCCCCTTCATGGGCGAAAAATTTATAGTAGGCCAGAGGTGACGCTGCGGCACTGGCAAAACTGGGTCCGATGTTGATATAACTGCCGCGGGTCCCGAGATTTTCGTAGTCCCGATTGTAGCCGTTGTTTTTCATCCACCATCTCAAGTAAAGCAGTTCGGGAGGCGAAGACAGCGATTTATCGAAGGCATCGCCTCCTTCAGCACCATTATCCGAGGTAAACATAAAAACGGTGTTGTCATACTCACCGGTCTTTTTCAGGTAGGTGAGCAGGCGTCCGATATGGTGGTCCATCGCATCGACCATGCCGGCATAGACCGCCATTTTCTTGGATTCGTAGCGCTTCTCTTCGGCACTTAAAGAATCCCAGCCCACGGTACTTGGCACATCGGCCAGTTCCGTTGATGCGGGGACCAGTTTCAGCTTCTTGGCCATCTCCAGCCGCTTTTCCCTGAGCTTATGCCAGCCCCCGTCATAAACCCCCATGTATTTATCGATAAACGCCTGGGGTGCCTGAACCGGGATATGAACTGCCAGAAAAGGGATGTAGGAGAAAAAGGGCTTGCCATCCTCCCGGTTGGACTCGATGAAGTCGATCATATTGTCTATAAAATACTTTGAGGAGTAATAGTCTTCGGGCAGATCGATCTCCTTGCCGTCGGCAAACCAGTGTGGTTCTGTGTACAGCGGCAGATAAGTTTTCTGTTCCCAGTTATCGGCTCCGGTATCGGTCATGGTCACCGTCCGTTCAAATCCACGCTGGCTGGGCAGTTGGTCTGGCTCTCTGCCCAGATGCCATTTCCCGGTGATATAGGTATGGTAGCCGGCACCCTTGAGCAGGGTTGCGACCGTGACCACGTTATGACTCAGAGTGCCCCTGTAATTTTCATGTTCTTCCTTCTGGGAAGCCGGAAGCGCCTCCGGCATATTGGGGACCCCATTACGATGGCTGTCCACCCCTGTCATCAGCATGCCCCGGGTCGGGGCGCAGGTGCCTGCGGTGTGATAGTTGGTAAACATCAGCCCCTCATTGGCCAGACGGCTGATATTGGGGGTCGGGATCTCACTGCCGTAGGGAGCGGTATCGCTGAAACCCAGGTCGTCTGCCAGGATCAGGACAATGTTGGGACTTTTCGCATTAGCAATACCAGTCAGGCACACGAGGCAGACAATGAACAGGATCAATGGCAGGAGTCTATTTTTCATCACTTGCAGCCTGTATTTGTATTATTCAAAATCAAAATCCGGGTTCTTTGATTCCGGTCAGAGACATTAGACTTTGCCTTGAAAAACGGAATCCCCCTTGAGGGGGGAAAGGGGGGTGTAACAGGCATTGACGTTACCGGACACTGGAAAACATCCCCCTGGCCCCCCTGAAAGCCGTGCCCTTTAGGTACAGATATTTACTTAGGAGGCCGGAATACCATATACTTTAGATCACTGGTTGCTGATCGGCCCTGACCGCAATCAGCCTGGAATCTTCAATTGCTTCATCTCGGTAGGGAACCGCCGCCTGATATTTCCTGTCCCGCTGCATTTCGATGAAGGCATCGATGGAAGGGTATTCGGCAACGAGGACTTCGTTCCACTCCTCATCTCCAATTACGGTCATTAAGGCATCTCCGCGCTTCGTGGCCTGGCCACCGATATTTTCAAAACTTTCCTGAAGCCCTTCTCCGTATTTTGCGTAAGCCTCTCGACCGCCCTCTTTTTTAAATTTCAAGAGGTTGATCATCATGATGGGGCCCTTGTAGTCCAGTGCCATTAACTGCTTAAACTGCTCTTTGGTCGGGTTGATAAATTTTTCACGGTCCATTATGATGCTCCAAAAAAAAAATTTAAGTCGGCCTATCCGCGCCTGCTGCGATTGGAATCTGTCCACTGACTTCACCCACCAGGGATACCGCTTGCGCTGGTCCCGGTAGACAAATTCATCTGGTTTCGCTTTCGGAGGGTGAGTTGTGTCAGGTCCTGTATCTTCTATATCTCATGTTTAGGCTGTGATGAATATTTGACTAATGTAAAATAGTCTTAACGGCCTAAGTCCTCTCAGTCAAGGGTTATTATCAAAATTAAAATCGCCTGTTGTTTGCCTTGCCTTTATAGCTCAAAATCTAAGCCAGGGATGTGTTCACGGATTTCAATTGTATTCGATTTTACAACTGTTACAGCATACTTGACAACAACCGGCTCCCTTGCAATATTGTGGGTGTCGAGCTCGGGATGTCTGAGCGGAGCAAATTTCCGGGAATCTAATCCCCATAAATGAAATTGGAGAAGAACGCGTATGACCGAACCTGCAAAAGAGACAACGCCTGCCCTAATTGCTTCCCAGGAGGGTGTGGTGACAACAGTGACCATCAATGATGCCCCCTGGAACCGAATGAGTATGGAATTCATGGACGAGCTTGAAGTGCTGGTTGAAAAATTGGCCAGTGATAAATCAGTGCGGGCAGTAGTGATCACTGGTGCCGGAGATGAACACTTCTCGGTGGGCATGCACCTGAAACAGTTAGCCGCATCGGTTAAATCCCGGGGTGACATGGAGTCGGTTCTGGATCAGAGGCTTCGTGTGCTGGCTGCCATTGAAAACATGGATAAGCCCTGGATCGCTACCTTGTACGGCTATTGTCTGGGTGGGGGCCTGGAACTGCCCCTGGCCTGCCACTTTCGCCTGGCCGCAGCAAAAGGGGCGAAAATCGGCCTGCCGGAGATGGATATCGGTTCCGTACCTGCCTGGGGCGGATCGGCGCGTCTGACCCGCTGTGTCGGTCGCATGCATACACTGGACATGGTTCTCAGGGCCAAGCATATCTCCGGTCCTGAAGCACTGCGAATCGGACTGGTCAATGAAGTCTGGCCTATGGCTGAACTCAAGCAAAAAGCCAATGAACTGGCCTGGCAGCTGGGTGCAATGCCGGCGGGAGCTGTCGCCAGTGTCTTGAAATGTGTAGTGGGTGCAGGTGAACGATCCCTCCAGGAAGGGATTTATGAAGAGCGTCAGGCTGTTCTGAGAAACCGGGGTTCAAAAAACCAGATGGAAGGCATGCTGGCATTTATCGAAAAACGAAAACCTGTATTTAACCAGGATTAACTACTAAAGGTCGACTCAAAAATTAGTCAAGTGTTTCTCATTAGCGTTAAAGAAACACGTTGCTGTCACATTCTGTTTGCGAAATGTCCAGTTTTCAGGACTTTTGCAAACAGATTATGTGAAGTTATTTTTGAACGATCCCTAAGGATTCGGCTTTGGATTGTCACCTCAAAGGAGGCTGTCAGATGAATTTGATCACTAAATGTGATTGATGTGATCACTAAAGATTGGCCATACTGGCAAAAAAACTGGGTACGTTTAATGAATTTATGAATCAGGATGAGCTGAAAGTAATGTCGAGCCCGGAGTTTTTAGAAATCCATGTACACCGAGAGGCAGTGCTTAAGCATCAGCTGCTGATCAACCTCCTGGATGAACAACAGGCGAAACACGCCGTATCTCCTCAGTAGTTTGGGAAGCAAACCACTGAAGATAATCGATTTGCCATATTAGGAGCTGAAAATCTATAATTCTAAAAAGATAAAACAATTGAAACAAACCGAATCAAGCAGGAGAAAAAACAGATGGCTGAGGAAAGAAAAATTCAAGAATTGATGGGGGCTCCCGGTTCGCCCTATACGCGCAAGATGCTTGCTGTGATGCGTTTCCGGAATATCCCGTATCGGTTGGAGCGCCATTCGCCGATGATGAACGCCGGGGAAGATAAACATTCCAAGACACGAGTTCAGCCCAAGGTCCCGCTGCTGCCAACCTACTATTTCAAGGATGAACGGGGCGAAGAAATCGCAGTAACCGACTCTAGTCCGCTGATCCGACGTTTTGAGAAAGAGTATGACGGGCGTTCGATTATTCCGAGCGATCCGGCGCTGGCCTTTATTGATATGCTGCTGGAAGACTACGGCGATGAATGGCTGACCAAGGCGATGTTTCATTATCGCTGGTACTACGATGCTGATATAAAAAAAGCCGGGGATATTCTACCCCGCTGGCGTGGTATTTCACAGCCGGAAGAGCAGTCCCGGGCGATGGGTGATTTTATTCGCGAAAGGCAAATTTCGCGGTTGTCCTATGTGGGTTCCAACGAGGTCACAAAGCCGGTCATCGAGGACAGCTTCAAACGTTTTATTCACCTGCTCGATAAACACCTGACAGCGCTGCCGTTTCTGATGGGCGAGCGCCCGGGATCGGCTGACTTTGCCATTTACGGTCAACTGACCTGCCTGGCGCTGTTTGATCCAACGCCGCAGGCAGTTATTCTCAAAGAGTGTCCCCGCGTCTATGCTTGGGTGGAAGTGATGGAGGAACTGTCGGGATATCTGGTCTTTGACGATGACTGGCTCGATATCGATCATCCGCCGGAGACCCTGAAGAACATCCTGGCGGAAGTCGGCCGGATCTATGCGCCCTATCTGATCGGTAATGCCAAAGCCGTCATGGAGAAGGCCGACAAGTTGGAGATGGAGCTCGATGGCAAGCCCTGGGAGCAAAATCCGTTCACCTATCAGGCTAAATGTCTGCATTGGCTCCGGGAAGCCTATGAGGCGCTCAATGACAAAGACCGCGCCCGTGTCGACACTGTTCTGGAAGGCACCGGGGTTCTGCAACTTTTTAGGTAAGATATTCCGTCGTTTTGAGATGAGATGATAGGAATTTGGTTTTTTAAAGTCAAGAGCTGTTTTCCAGTTTTTTCCGGTTTCCAGTCATGATTGTCATTCCGGAGTGGAAAAATGGAATGGAAAAGGAGACCGGTGGGAAAAAAAGGATCAAATGTCGGGTAGAATGTTGAGTAAGTCGCGATTTTTAACCTTCTCGCGGAATTCAGAATAGAAGGATTCCTTCCTCGAAACTTCCGTTTTTAAAAGTCTCGGAACCGTTAACCCGCAAAACCCGGATTTTCGTGCTGATCCCATGCCGTATCCCCAATGGGAACATAGACGATCTCATCCGGTATTTCAGGTGGACGAGGTGGATCGCGAGCAGACTCCTCATCCCATAAGTTCAGATATTTGAGGATTTTCTTTATAATTTTTTGATTGTCGATGAACGAAATGATTTTCATTTCAGACTGGCATTCCGGGCAACGTGTTTCCTGTACACAAATGGGAAACACTTGGGCAAATCAGGGGATCGTCTTTCCATATCTTTTTGATACATTCCCGCCAGGTCAGAGAGGGAACATTTTTGGGTTGATACTTCGAAACGTCAATGACGTTAACTTCATCTGGATTTATGTGGAAAATCAAAACTTCAACGATCTGCACAATACTAGTTTTAATCGCTTTACATATCCCTGAAATAATACCCCCTGGATCCTGGCATTGGTTTTCAGCCTAATGGGCTGAATAAAAAGACGAAATCTAGTCCGAAATGCGTTCACCGGTTTCCTGCTTGAACATCCGGCTTATATGATCCGGACTCATCCCGGCGATTTCCGCCAGGCTTTCACGGGAGTGGTTTTCCTTGTAATTCTCAACTATAAAATCCCTGATGGACTGGATTTTAACACTTGTTTGGTTTGTCACCAGCTTTTTGTTTCTACTTTGCCTCAGGTCGGCCAGCGACATCTTCATGGTGTTGATCTTATACGTCAGGCCCAGGGTGAGGATAATGAGAAAAGACGCACCCTTGATATGAATGTAATTAATCAGTTGGTAAGGGATGATATCAAAACTGGTCAGAAACCATTCCACCTGAGAGAGGTAGTGCATGAAAATTCCGATCAGCAGGAACACCCCGGACCGATTCCCCGTCCGAGTCACTTTTACCGCGGCAAATAATACAGGTATAACACCGGCGACATTCGTCCAGGTCATCCTTAACGGGAAAATCGTCCAGGAAAACGTCCCCATGGAAAAGGGTCCTACCAGTGGTTCTCTGAGGAACGGTGAGTTTGAAAAAGGACCACTGATGCTGCAGGGTGGGCTTGGTGCAGTGGCTTATCGAAATATCAGCATTACTGAAAGATAACAATCAAGCAGGCTGGGCGAATATCAAATAGTGGTTCCGGTAATTTCTCAGGAAAAAATCGCCCGGAAACCCGCAAAGGAAGGGAGTCAAAATGAAGAACAAAGTACTTTCGTTGAGATGTTCTTGCCGTAAAAGCTCTACCTGACAACCTCCACTGAGATTTGTATGGCAAGGGAACTACTTGATA
>Ga0008651_10002208_pt1 | contig 10891 bp, 6 predicted proteins | sample SaaInlV_200m_DNA_6_FD_59173 | JGI IMG/M metagenome (GOLD analysis project Ga0008651, IMG submission 59173) | Marine microbial communities from expanding oxygen minimum zones in the Saanich Inlet - SI037_S2LV_200m_DNA | ecosystem: Environmental > Aquatic > Marine > Intertidal zone ...
GCGGTGCCACCCGGCGACTCTTCGGCCAGACACGGGGGGCAGAGGAAGTCAATAGCATTGGGAGCGACCTCAACCTCTGCTGAGGTATGCCAGTAGGTTTGCGAGGAACCGTTTGCCCTGCATCTCGCTGACCCCCGTTTCACTGTTGCCTCCATCCTCCCAGCGATCAAAACTCGGCTCGATGATCAGGAATTCCCCTGCGCCGTAGCGAGCGCGCACGAGGCACGGGCCTCCGGTGGCGTCGTGAGCGAGGACCTCACACTCCGGGCCGACGGCCGTCAACGTGTCGAAGCACACGGCTCCGGTCAAGCGCAGCGGATCCAGCCCATCGGTCAACCAGTCTGCCGCGTCTGCGAAGGTCGCAAGCGTCCCATTGCGATCGTCTGCAATGACATCAAACGGCAGCATCCCAAGCCTCCAGTCGGCATCGTTGATCTGCAGGAACACAACCCGTCCGCCCCCATTGACGAACGCGGCAAGTTTGCCGGCCGTAGCATCCAGCTCAGATCTGAGGCGCCCGAGGACGTCCGCACCCACAACAACGGCCCGGAAGGCAGAAGGATCCCACGTTTGCAGTGACTCGATTCGCACCACGTCCCCTCCCGCAGCCTGCAGGGCAGTCAGCGAGAAGTGACCGGCAGGACCGACAAACCCCAACGTCGAACCCGTTCGCTGAAGCGGACGAACCCGGACAAGAGCGACGACGCTCTCGCACGTTGCGTTGCCCGCCCGGCAGACGACCCGCATGGAGCCGGCATCCGTCGATGCCCGGATCTGAACGCCGGGGCTGGCCCCGGTGCCCGTGTTGCCGGACCACGTGAGGGTCCGGGGCTCCACGGTCACACCGTCGCTCACAGAAATCACCCGGACCTCGCACGGCACGACGGTCTTCCGCGGGTTGGTCACGTAGGCCACCAGCGAACCAGCACCCTCTTCAGTGAGGAACACACGGTCGCGCAGATGGATAGTCGGGCGGGCAGGCGGCGCAACCAACGAGGCGATGCCCCATCGCTTCACGAAGTACAGAGCGTGCGGCAGCTTCCGGAAGTTGCTCGCGAAGCTCTTTCCGGAACTCCGGCCGCTGCCGGTCGTTTTGCCGGCTGGCCGGGGGAGCGTTCGAAGCAGAAAGTCTCTGTAGCGTGCGTCTTTGGTGATCTCGTACGCATACGCGATTCCGCCTGTGACCAGTGTGGTGTACCAACCATGGTTGGCGAACTTGGCACACCCCGTCTTGTAGCGGAAGCCATTCTTGCTCTCATTCCAGGAGTGGTCGATCAACCAGTCCACTCCGCGCACCAGGCTGGCTTTGACCTTGGCGTCGGGGACAGCGCGGTCCACCATCATCAGGCCATGCAGGAGCACGCCGGTGGCAAATGCCTTACCGCCCACATGCGGGGCGTCCGGACAGTCACATTCGGGCGCCCCCTGCCTCATCCGCCAGCCCCCCGTTTCCGGGTCCTGCAGTTCGTAGACCTTCTCAAGATAAATGCGCGCCGCGTTGAGGTAGTAGGGGTTCAATGTCGACTCGAAGGCCGACATGGCATTGTAGAGGCTCCAGCCGCAGGAGCGCTCGATCCCGAAACGCCAGTTGGGCGTGTACGTCTCGGCCTGGTTCCAACAGACGTTCTCCGCAACTTCGAGATAGCGTCGATCCCCGGTCAGGAAGCCGTACAGAAAGTTCCCCCCCTGGAACGTGTGTCCCCCCGATCCGTCCCGCGCTCCGCGGATGAAGCCGGTCATTGAGTAAACCTTGTTCGTGATCCGGCCGTCATTGCGCTCAAAGAACCCGCCAACGTGCCCGACCGAGTGTGCGTAGACAAGCTCACGCATTCCTGGTTGCCACGGGTAGTGGACCGTGTCCACCGTGGTGTTGTGACGCGCCATCTGATCGCCGCGTCGGAAGACGTCCAGGTTGCCCGTTTGGGCAAAGTTAACTGCGCAAACATACTGAAGATCGTACTCGCTGTTCCCCCAGTTCCAAGACCGTTCGCCCCACCAGTCGCCATAGTTCATCCACCCGTATTCTCCTCGGCTGACACGCCCTTTCTCCAAATTCGCGAAGGACGTCTCGAACGCCTCGAAGTAGCGGGAGAACTCGGGCGGCCGATGGGCATCAACCCACCAGAATGCGCCACTGCCGCAGTAGTGAGATGATGGAGCGACGGCCTGAAGTGGGGACTGCCAGTGAGCGGCCCTCTCGGAAGCAGAGGGCGAAGCGGCTTCACCAACCGAGAGCATGAGGTCAGCCGTGTACTCCATTCCGCGTTTGAACAGGTACTTGCCGTTCCGGTAGCAGTAGAAGAGCGCGATCTGGCGCTCGTCGGTCCGGTCTTGCGGGGCAGCGAACTGGTCCTCAGGGAGCGCCGGCAGGAGGTCAAGGGTGAGTCCATCAGGGGTGACACGGATACCTTTGGGATACGTTTGCCAGAAGTCCCGGACCATTGCATCGAGGGTCAGGCCATCGGCACGAACTCTCACGAATCCGCTGTCCCGCTCACGCTCCTCGGTCTGCCCGGCATGCGTTACAGCCACGTGATCGTCATAGTCTTGCAGCATGGCCAGGGACACCGTCTCGCTGATATCGCCTCCAGCTCCACTCGCGAGAGTCGCCGTCTTGGTCCCCGGCAGCGGAATCCGTAGCGACACGCGACTGAGCTCAACGAACGTCTCCGCCAAGCTGTCGTTGCCGATCGTCCACTGGACCCGGACGTCCGGCCGCCCCCGATAAACGGTAAGACGGGCTCGATAGCGCATCAGCGCCAGGCCGTCAGCACTCACATACCGCCCCTCGACTCGAAGTGTCCCCCGCAATGGACCATTCGTCTCGACCACGATCCGCTCGGGTGGCCCGGGGCGGTAGACTGAGCCGTCGTCGCTGACCAGTTCGCCGCTGCCAAGGTCAACACGCCTGCCTTCCGTCGTCATCAGGTGTCCCACCAGGCCAGACGATTCACGGTCAATGCGGATCTGGAACGGCCCTGGCTCAAGGACGAAACCGGTCTCCGCCGCCCGGATGATGTCGTCACCCATTCCCGCTCTCTGGCGAACCGGGCCGGTAACGAGGCGGTACTCACTGGGGCGTCCGGGGATGGTGGCCGTCCGGAAGTCGACCAGCAGCCAACGCACGCTTCCATCAGGCCAGGCAGCCAGCATCTCGAACTGGGCCGGAAGCACTGAACCAGACGGGTCAAGAAGATGGACATCATCCGCAGAGGCGAGCATTCCCTGCGCGAACGGTATCCCCGAAGTCACCGGCCATCCTGCGCGAGGATGAGATGTCGGTTCCGCCACGGACAGCAAGATCGTCTGAGACGTGGTCGGTTTGGGGACAGGGCGGGTGCCGGGAACAAAGGTCTGTCTGTCTGATCGAGCCACTTCCCGGCCACGATACGCCACCCGAACCTGGGCCGAGTGGGGCCGATTAGGCACCCCCGGCGGCAGAACCACGGCATGGTTCCGCAACCCAATGCCACCACCGGGCATCGTCTGATCCAGCGCGTTCCCTTCGCCATAGTGAACCGTCCCTGTGTCGAATGGCCGGTCCGTGATCCAGGAGATCTGCGTCCGGCCATCGGGAAGCGTAAACGCGGTCAGATCACTGAAGGCGGGTGCCTCAAAGCGCTCAAAGCGGAGGTAATCGTAGTAGCACCATCCCAGGCGGTCCGGAAAGGCGTAGCGGTCATCCACCCAGAGGTCGAACGTACCGTCTGTGATGAGGTGGACCCCAAGGTTGAGCTCCCCGCGCCCGAGGCGTGGCTCCCACTCCTTCCCGTCAAAGGACAGCGCGATGGTGCGGGATGGGTTGTTCATCCAAACGCGAAAGAGCCCCTGAGGAAGGCCGGTGATGTGCGTGTGAAGCGGGGGCGCCCCCTCTTCCGGTGTCGCTCGGTCCGTCTTGATGTGCGGCGACTGAAACGACTGGCCGCCGGACCGCTTCTTGTGGACATCCTGCTCCTGGGTCCACAGGCACCACTTGTCGCCGGGGTGCTTGTCCTTTACCCAGGCGTCACCGGGCGTACTCCAGGCCTCTGCTTCGAACACCAGGCCCTTCAAACGACTCCGTAAGTTCTGGGCCACCGCCGACCCACCGAAACAGGCAACCATCAAGATGCCAAGGGAAAGTGAACGTACTCTCATCGATGTCGTGCTCCTCAGTTGGACTGATCCACTGTAAGAGCAACGCATGCACGCCGCCACTGCTTGGGAGAAGTCCGCACCCACGAGTGCCCCTTGGCATCTTCTCGAGCTTTCGCGCGGCCGTTGAGCATTCGCCTTCCGCAGTGCTGGAACGTACATTCGTTGGGCCCTGAAACTCGTCACTGCCACATGCTGTCGCGACAGGAGGACGAAGAATGACAACGGTACGCTTCCTTGCGATTTGTCTGGCGATCCAAGTTGGTTGCAGCCGGATTTGGGCCGGAGTCGGCGATGGGATCGCACTGGCCCCACACAGCTGGCTACCGGTCAGCGGCCAGTGGTCGGTCGACGCAACCCATATCCGCGAACTCAGCGACTCGGCGGATGCCGGTGATCGACCATTCTGGGCGGTCGGCGGCTCCTCCACGTGGTCCAACTGCCGCCTCGAAGCAACGCTTCAGGCCGTCGATGGGGTGGGGTCATTCTACCTGGCTACCCGATGGCAGAACCGCGATAACCACTATGCACTTGAGCTGGGCGAACCCGGTGGACACGTCCGGATCCTGCTCACGGAACAGGGGCAGACCACCGAATTGGCCGCCATCGATGGCGCGATCAAGATCGGAGCACGGAAGGAGCCCGTGCCAGTCGCGTTCGAAGCTACAGGAGCAATCCTGCGTGCCTACGTGAACGGGGAGCCCGTACTTGAGACCATGGATGATACGTTTGCCGCTGGCTGTGTGGCCATTGGGGAGCGGCATCGGCGCGCGGTGTTCGGCGCGCTGCGCATAGTGAAGACAGCCGCCGGCCCGGCCAGCGGCGGATTCAGAATCAGGTATGCCGGAGCCCGGCGAGTCTTCCTGCGCAACGAACGGGACGCAGCCGTGGAACTCACCATCACCAACGCGACAGGCGCCGCTGCCGAAGGCCTTCGAGCGCACCTCGAACTGGATGGACTCATGCCCCATGGCGTCTCGCTGCCAGGCCTCAAACCCGGAACAGAGGCGACGGTCCAGTACCCCGTCAAGAGTGAGTCATTGCGCGACTCAGAATATCGTCTGCGCTGCACTCTCCTTACCGGCGATCAGGTCCTGACACGTAAGACGTTCTCGGTGTGGATTGCCCCCCCCGCTAATCGCTCCGGCCTCGACGTCCTCTGCTGGGATAGTACCGGGGTGAATGAGGAGGCACTGCAGGAAATGCAGCGCTTGGGCTTCACCTGCCGCACGCTTCTGCTGTCCTCTCCCGGAAGAGCCACCGATCTCACCGACAGGCCGTGGGTCGTGCCGTCCGCCGACGCCGGCCTTCGGTTCGGCCTGGACGCCATGATTCGAGCCCACACGCGCGGCATCTGCGATGCTGACGACACGTTCATACGGGGCCCCAATGGGGAACCGCAGCTCGGGAAACACCGAATGAACTGCCCGAACCATCCGCTCGTACGGCGCCGGGTTAGCGAAGCTGCTCAGTGGCTTGCCAACACGATTCGAAGTATGCCGGCATTCCGATATGTGCTTCTCAATTCAGAAACAGAGAACGAAGAGCGCAAACTGGCGCCCTGTCGACACGCATTCTGCATAGAGAGAGGGCAGCAGGAGATTGGCTCCGCCATTCCCGCAGGACTTGAGCGCGGCTGGAGCGTTGTGGGTGCCTCGATGTGGAAAGCCCCCCAGGCGTTCGGAGTGTCTGAAGCTGCCTTGATCGAGGACGATAATCCACACTATCGCTACCTGAAGTGGTGGTGGCAAAGCGGGTCCGGTTTCACCCATCTGAATCGACTGTTCAGCGACACCCTCAAGGGCGAACTGCCGGAGCTCGAGTCCTTCCACGACCCCGTGCTTCGCTGTCCTGCCTTCCTCGGGCGCTGTGCGGGACTCGATCTCGTCAGTACGTGGACCTACACGAATCCCTCTCCATTGGGTGTGCTCCAAAACGCTGATGAGCTGATCGCGATGGCGAATGGTGAACACGGAGTATGCCAGACAATCCAGCTGTTCTGGTACAAAAGCGCGGCCATCCCGCCCGCGGATGCCAAGGGTGAGGCGTCCGCTGCCGGCGATTCGGTGGCCGCTGAAGACGCAGATGCGTGGGGAAACTACATCACCATCTCTCCTGCCCACCTGCGCGAAGCCGTGTGGCTGGCGCTCTCCCGACCGGTCTCCAGGATTCAGTTCGGCGGAGCCAGCGCGATCTGCGACCGGCCGGGCAGCTATGACTACACCAACCGGGATACGCCCCGAGAGATGGAGAGACTCGCTGCCGAGCTCATCAAGCCCTATGGGCCCATGTTGAAAGCGATGCCCGAACAATCGACCGACGTCGCCATTCTGTCTTCCGCTGCCAGCAGTCTCTTCGGACGTACGGGAAGTTATGGCCAGACCTCGAGTGCCTTCGGGGATTGCCACAAGACCGTCTCCCTGGCACAACTGCAGCCGCGTCTGGTTCTCGACGAGACCCTTCATGATGCGGCTCTCGAAGACGTTCGGGCGCTCATTCTGCCGGCCTGCAAGGTGCTGCCTGCCAGTGTCCACAATGCGATCCTGCGCTTTGCGAAAGCCGGTGGAATCGTGGTTGCGGACGACGCCCTTGGCCCCAAGATCCCCGGAGCTGTCAGGTTCACCTTCCCCGACACGAAGCAGAAGGAACTGACCGCATTGGAGCGGCGCGAAGCATGGGTGTCAGCCGGTCGACGCCTTGCCGATGCCATGCGCCAGGCCGGATTCCGCTGGCCGGTATCCAGTACCAGTCCCGACGTCATTTTGTCTGTCCGCAATGGCCACGGTGCGCGCTGCATTATTGTCGTGAACGACCGGCGCAGGGCGGGAGCGTATGTGGGCGCGTACGGCAGGATTCTCGACGATGGTGTCGCGCAGGAAGCAGAGCTCCTGTTCGATGCTGAGCAGTTCGGAGGCGGAGTGTTCTACAACGTCTCCCTCCGGCAGCGGCTGAGAACGGTACGGGAGGGAACACAACTGACAACTCGCGTGCTGGTCCCCCCGGCGGGGGGACAACTGCTCTACTGGTCCCCCCGGCCTCTCGCGTCCGTCGCCGTAGACGCACCAACCAGCACCCGACGTGGAGCAACGATGACACTCCGTTTCACCGTACAGGACCGCGACGGAGTGCCAGTGCCGGGAGTCCAACCGCTCCACGTTGCCATCAGTGACAGCAGTTCGCGCAGCAGTTCCTACAGCGGTTACTATGCTGCCGTGGACGGAACGTTCTCCCTGGACGTCCCCATTGCCATCAATGACCGACAGGGAGACTGGCTGGTCTCGGTCGAGGACCTTGTCGCAGGGAACAGAACCAGCGCAGCATTCACTGTTGCCCCATAGCGAACCGCGACGCCCCTGCTAACGAATTGTGTCGCCAGCAGCGCGCCGTTTGTAGTGAGGCACGTAGCGCAGCGGTGTGCCGTTCTTCCTTCTTGCCCCAACGCCATTCCCTGCTACTGCCCGGCAGCGCCCCCCTTGCGGATGCAGTAAAGGGCCTTAGCCGTCCGGACGAAGAGCGCCCCGCCTGCGGGAACGATGGTGGACATGCACGGCCGCTCAGGCATCTCAGTGCGCGATAGGACCTTGAAGGTGTCCCCTGCCGCCACCACGACCACCTCTCCCCCTTTGCTGATGCAGTAGATTCTGCCGTCAGCCCCGGTGGGTGATGCACGGAAGACGGCTTTCCCACCCAGAGATTCCCGCCAGATGACCCTTCCGGTCTTCGGCTCGAGGCAGGTCATGGTGCGCATGTCTCCGTCCAGCGTGTAAAGCCGTCCCCGATAGAAAAGGGGAGTGGTCACGTCCGGCGTATTCTTGTCGACAGACCAAACCACCGTGTCCTCGCCAAGTTCACCTGTACCGTCCACCTTGAGAGCGAAGATGGGCCGGTGCTTTGGTCTCACGGCCACGATGAGATCGCCGCACACGACCGCCGATGTGACGGTGCGTTGCCAAATCTCGCGATCTCGGGGCGTAAACCACCAACGCCAGTTCTCAGCTCCGGTTTCCATGTCGTTACCGGTCACACACTCTCCACAGACGAGGACCACGTTCTGCCGCCCGTCCTGCTCGAACGGCATCAGCGTGGTGTATGACTCGACCGACTCATCCGTCGCGTCCGTCGTGCGAACATGGCGCCAGAGCGTCTTGCCATCGTCTGCACTCAACGCCATCAGGAACGATTCCAACGGGCCTTCACGCAGGGCCCTTCCCTCCGCCTCCAGGCGCTTCTTCTCCTTCTTCATGTAGCGATAGGGATCTCGATTCTGCATGAGCGTAATGAACAGACGGTTCCCGTAGAGCAACGGGCTGGCACTGTAGCCGAACTTCACGATGAGCTGCCCGAACGTATCTTCCAGATCTCGTCGCCACTGCTGGGTGCCGTCCATGTCGAAACAGATGAATATGCCGTTGCCGTAGAGAAACCACACGTGTCGTCCATCCGTGACCGGCGATGGGTTACTCATCCGATTCGCCCCCAACGCCTTCCGGTCATCACCGACACGATGCCGCCACAGGATATCCCCCGAACGGGCATCGACGCACATGGCAACCAACCCCTTCGAAGCCGAATCGGTAGAGCTGAGGAAGACGCGGTCACCCCAGACGACAGGGGTGGAGCCGGCGGGGCCGGGCAGCACGGTCCTCCAAGCCACGTTCTCGCTGGGGCCCCAGCGCTCCGCCAGACCGGTTTCGGGCGAGGAACCGTTCAGATCAGGGCCACGCCACTGGGGCCAGTTGCCGGCCTGGAGTATCGTACCGAACAGGACGCAAAGGACAAGTGAAGTGGATCGCCGAAGGATAGGAATCATGGCTGACGGTCTCTCCAATTGAGGGACAGGATCACAACCGGTCAAAGCGACATGCCATCGTGCCGGTTGTGCCAACATGGCCTGCCCCCGCCATTGATGCAACCTGCCGTCGAGCCGCCACACACACCATGAGCTCAAGGGACGCCCGATGGAGGGCGAGAGTCCCCCCGAGTCAGGGGGGGGCAGGGAATGGAGTCAGCCCCCGGGTTCTGCAGTCTCCTTTCGCAACTCCTCGTACCGGTCCCCCCTCGGGATCGCCGACATCCTCCATCGGCCAACGCCTGCACTCACACTGGCGCGTCCAGCGGCCAGTGTGAAGTGCGTCACGCCAACCCCATTCCGCTGGGATCATCAATGGCAATGCGCCATGTTCCATCTGGCTGCTTCCGCACAACTTCTACACTGTGGAATTCCACTGTGACAGGCTTCCCGTCAGGACCTGCATGGGTGGCACTACCCTTGGTTCGCGTGAAGGCGACAGAGCCGTCAGTGCTGACAACCGATGTAACGCCTTCAATGTTGCCCACGCCACCCGCTGCGAGCATCCCCCTCAGGACCTCACGTATTGCCGCATGGCCAGTGACAACCTGACCGGGAGCCACGACAAAGACAGCGTCGGGCTCGTAAAGCTCAAGAGCCGCGTCGAGATCCCCCGTGTCGATGGTTTTGAACAATAGCTGATCGCATTCTTCAGGTCTGTGTGCTGGCATATTCGGTCCTTCCACCTTTGGGCCCAACGCTCGCCTTGAGGGTGCTCGACCCGCGCCGCGCGAGTTAAGCTACTCTCCGAGGCACTGTTCGACCATCCATTGCTCAGGGATCAATTACTTTGACATCTCCATGCGTGCCCGATGAACATATCAGTGTTGATATCGAGCAATCGTCTCACAGTTGTGCTACTCTCCGTTCAGGTGACATGAACGTGGCGCACATCGGCTCCTTGTTTCGCGACACCTGAGCATCCCAAAAGGACAAGCATGGCAAAGAACAAGAACACATTCGAAAAGCGCCGCAAGGAAATGGCGAGGACGCGAAAGGCCCAGGAGAAGCGTGAGCGGCGACTCGCGCGCAGATCACCCCCTGTGGATCCGGAAAGCCCTGACGGACTTCCGGCTGTTCAGGAGACCGACCAGGACGACGCTCAATCCGTAGCGACGCCCCCGGTGTGATCTCCGGCCTCATTCGGCACATCATTCTCTTGTCGAACTCTGTATGGACCCCATGGGATACTTCCCGGTTAGGTCCGGTAACGTGTATTGGCTAGCGAGGACGCCCGAATTACCGACGCGGGGCCGACAGACGGCCACGCACGAACGGGACCGCGAAGGAGAACACGATGACCAGGACGAGAGTCATGATGTTGCTGTTGGCCTCGATGGTGCTGCCAGTGCTGGGTCAGGAGGACCTCGCAATCGAGCACCTGTCGGCACGGCCACGTCTTCGCGAGAATGGTGTTGCCTACGACATCAAGGTCCGTTTCACGACCTCGGCTCCCGCGATCGCGCACGTACGGTACGGTGCTGATTCGGAGTGCCGGAAATCTCTCCCTCCGGAACCGGAACTGGCACGGAATCATCGGTTTGACATCAGCGGGGTGCCGTTCGGGCAACAGCGTTACGTCCACATCTCTGCCAAAGCCGAGTCCGGGGTCAAGGCCAGCTCGGATGTTGTTGCCGTTGCATCCCCAGCGCCATTTCCCCAGGGCAACAGGGGTCTTCTGCGCGTTCCGTTGACCGTGACTGAGACCCAGGGCGTGACACGCCGTGAGCCGGTCACATTCGGGATCCCTCTTCCGCAGGGGGTGCTGGGACAGCCACAGTCCGTACGCCTGATGGACGGCGCCACGCCCGTTCCGACCTCCGCCCGAGCACTCCTCCGCTGGCCCGACCGGACCATCAAATGGCTGTTGGTCAGCAGCACAGTTGAGGTAGCAGCGAACGAGGTCAA
>Ga0008651_10002209_pt1 | contig 10890 bp, 12 predicted proteins | sample SaaInlV_200m_DNA_6_FD_59173 | JGI IMG/M metagenome (GOLD analysis project Ga0008651, IMG submission 59173) | Marine microbial communities from expanding oxygen minimum zones in the Saanich Inlet - SI037_S2LV_200m_DNA | ecosystem: Environmental > Aquatic > Marine > Intertidal zone ...
CTGTCATTAGAATACCCAGTATCAGGGACAGCGTTATTGTCATGGCGGCTGCGCGGGTGGCTCCATTTCTATTACCGGCGCCAAGCCTTCGTGAAATCAGTGAAGCTGCCCCCACGCCGGTTCCCAGCAGAATAGACATAAAGGCAATCATTATGGGGAAAGCGTAGCCCAGAGCGGCAAGCGATTGCAGACCCTCTTCGCCCGGTATGCGGCCTACCCACATTCTGTCGACCATGTTGTAGGTAGAGGCAACGGTCATAGAGATAATGGCCGGGCCGGAAAAGCGGAACAGCAGTTTCCATATTGAACCACGCCCCATCTCGGCGCTTCTGTGTTCATCTATTTGTGGCACTTGGACTCCATGTATAAATATCACTTTTGGGGTTTTCGTATCCCGAACACTTAATTTTAAAGCAAGCAGGCTGTATCCACAATAGCGGAAAGAGTCATTTTGGGACAAAAGTCGCATACAAAAGATGCACGTATCGTCCACAATGGTGATTGTATTTAATGCAGGAGGTATGATATGCGAGAAAAGATTGAGCAGGTACTTGATAAGATACGCCCGGCTCTGATGGCCGATGGCGGTAATGTAGAACTGGTAAATGTTAATGATGGCGTGGTTTCGGTAAGACTTACCGGGGCATGTGGGCATTGTGCTATGTCCACCATGACACTTAAGCATGGTGTAGAGCGTGTGCTAAAGGGTGAACTGCCGGAAGTTAAAGAGGTAGTGGCAGTTTAATTTGACTGTTTGCTGGGTTGTGAAAAACTTAGCCCCTAATTATTGGTATTTCTTAGGTTGTGGAGGAAATATATGAGACGACTGTTTCTCTTGATATCGGCTCTTGTGGTTGTCGCGGTACTGCTGGCGTCGGCGTGTCGCCAGGGTGCCATTGAGCTTTCGGGCATAGAAGTGCGGGAGTATAAGGGCGAGAACCTGTCGTCTGTACAGGATTTTAGGGATAACTCCATTAAAGGCCCTCAATATGTTGATCAGGATAGCTATGAGCTTACGATTGATGGTCTGGTGCAAACACCGGTAACCCTGTCTTACGATGAGGTTGTAGATAACAATGATTTGTACAAGAAAGTAGTTACACTCAATTGCGTTGAGGGCTGGAGCGCCAACATTTTGTGGGAGGGGATGCTGGTTACTGACCTGTTTGAACAGACCGGTGTGTTGCCAGAAGCCAAAGTAGTTATCTTCCACGCTGCGGATGGATATACAACCTCTTTTGCTATTGAATACATAACTGATAACAATATCATTATGGCGTACAAGATGAACGACGTCACATTGCCGCCAGAGCGCGGTTTCCCCTTCCAGCTTGTAGCTGAAAGCAAGTGGGGCTACAAGTGGATTAAGTGGATAACCCGTATAGAGCTATCTGATGATATTAACTATAAAGGTTATTGGGAACAGCGCGGTTATTCAAACGACGGTGATCTGGATGGAAGCAAGTTTGATTGACAGGTGAGGTTTTATGAGTTGGCGATTATCAAAAAGAATAATGCGCTGGTTGCTGCTTGTAGTTATATTGCTATATATCCTGACCGGATTTGGCATTACTGAGTTCAGAACTGTTGAAGCTATAACCTTTGGCCTGCTAACCAAGCAGCTGGCGTTCAGGATGCACGATTATCTCTTTTATCCTATGCTGCCACTGTTTTTTGTGCACAGCATTTTACCTGTAATTTTGAGGCTAATACGAAGAATTCGGGTGCGCAGACCGACTCCTCCGGTAAGAGTTATCAGGATGATTAAGTAGTAGGTCGATTGTCTTTTCTGGTTTTGCCTTCGCACTCAGGATTTTTACATGGCATCTCCAGCACCCCAGTACCGTTGCACTCCATGCAGTTTGGAGACGTGTAAGGATCACCCATACCGCTGCCATCGCATTCCTTGCAGTCCATAAGAGTAAAACCCCACCCGAAGCACTGGGGACATCCGTTTGTTTCATCGCTCATATGCATAGCCCCATAATGTTATGATTCCACACTAATTCTACCACGGCCTTGACTAATCTGGAATTAGGGCATAAAATGGCTCACTTGCAATAACTTTAGGAGGTATGATTATGTCGGTTTATAAATTTATTGAAGTTGCCGGATCAAGCCCCACGTCATGGGAAGAGGCCGCTGCCAATGCCGTAAACATGGCCGCCGAAACCGTTAGAGATGTAAGGATAGCAGAGGTTCTTGAGCTTGATATGCATATGGAGAATGGCAAGATTTCGGCTTATCGGGCCAAGGTCAAGATTTCGTTTAAAATGGAAGCACACGGCGCGTAGCTGTCATATTGTCTCCTGATAGTCGTTAAGCTACCAGACGCCGGGTATGGCAGCGCCGCATGACGCGCATTTGCCATCGATTATTGCGGTAACATCGCTTGTAAGGTGCGATCGCCTGACCAGTTGTTGTTTGCAGTTAGGGCAGTATGTATCTGAGTCAGATGACACGTTGCCCAGGTAAACGTGGTGCAGTCCTCGTGTAACACCTGTTGCCTTGGCTCGTTCAAGTGTTTCAGTCGGCGTGGCGCTGTAATCGGCAAACCTGTAATCAGGGTGGAACCTGCTTATATGCCATGGTATATCCACATCCACTTGCGCCAGAAATTCGGCTATATCGTTTAGCTCTACATCGGAGTCATTTAAACCGGGAATAACCAGCGTGGTTACCTCCACCCATATGCCCAACTGCTTCATGTATTTTATCGACTCAAGCACCGGAGCAAGTTTGGTTTTGCAGTGCTTCTTATAGTAATCATCCGAAAAACTTTTAAGGTCCACATTTGCCGCGTCCAGATATGGATGTATTGTATCAATAGCCTCCTTTGTCATAAAACCATTGGTAACGAACACATTGTACAGCCCGGCCTGCCTGGCCAGTTTGGCAGTATCGTAGGCGTATTCAAAAAATATGGTTGGTTCGGTATAGGTGTAGGATATGCTGGCACACCCCGTCTCTTTGGCTTCGTTCATAATCTGCTGCGGCGTAAGTTCCTGCCCCGGAATGGTGTCTCTGTTTTCGATCGGAAGTTGTGAGATGTTCCAGTTCTGGCAAAAGCCGCACTTAAAATTACAGCCCGCCGTGGCTATTGAGTATGATTTCGAGCCGGGCAGGAAGTGGTACAGCGGCTTTTTCTCAATGGGATCGACGTTGGCGGCAATCGCCTTGTTATAAACCAGCGTTTGCAGTACGCCATCCACGTTATGCCTTACCCCGCACACGCCGTACTTTGACGGCGCTATCTTGCACTGGTGCGCGCATAGATAGCAATGGACGTTGTTGTTTGCAAGCGCTGTATATAGCATGGCCTCTTTTTGCATCTGAAAGTCCTGTTCTTATCACTTAAGCGAGCATGGGATGCACAGGCTTTTGCCGTCTACCTGTTTGATGCGCGTTTGCATGGTGCCCTCGCCACAGAAGTCGCACTTGATCGATTTATAGATTTGAGCCTTTGGTGGTGGTTCCAGCGAGACCTCTTTTGCATCGACCACGTCTTTTTCATCCGCCGCCAGTATCCAAGCTATCATGTCGGGCTTGCTTGCCCGTGCGGACTCAGGCACAGCGCCGTCTTTGAAGTGAACGCGCACTCCTTTGCCGGTGTTTCTGCTGTACAGAGTAAAAATCTGCTTGCCGTAGTCCTTGAAAATGAAGTTGCCTTTGCCGAATGTGCATCTGGTGAGCCATTGTAACGCATCGGTTCCACAGGCGTCGTTTTCAACTATCGCCACCAGTTCTTCATCGGCAGCGCTTGTTTCGGACAGGCGGTTCATGGCTGCCTTGGTCATGCGATATCCCATGGCAAGGCCGGGGCATTTGTGTCCGTGGAACTTGGCTATTTCATCAAACTCACTATTCATATCCATCTCCTATTTTTTAAAAAGTCGTGGGAACCACATGGGCACTTTTTGTATATGCTTTTCATAATCTTGCCCAAAGCGCGTAAGCAACAGTTTTTCTTCGTACTTTGATATCCAGTGCAGGAACCCGATGGTAATAACCCACACTGCTGCTGCTGCCAGCGACATACTTATTATCAGCAGACCAGTATATATTATGATCTCGCTCAGATATACCGGATGGCGAACGACGCCGAATATTCCCTTGTCGATCACTCCAACATCCTTGTTTTCTTCTGCAAATACGGTGGTAAGCGCCACTTTTCCAAGGTACAGGGCGGCAGCGATCACCATGATTCCACAAGGTATTCTGATAGCAAGTGGAATGTACTGGTTGAGAAAAGTGGTATATCTTAAAAAGAATGTGTCGGCTATCCAGATAGCTGCAAACAGGCAGGCAAGTATTAGCTGCCCCATATCGCCTTTTGAATGCTCGCCCGTGAGCCAGTCCTTGTGTTTTTTAGCCATGTCTTTTCCTTTAGCGGGTCTTGTGCTGTGCATTATACCACTGAAGAGAAATTTTGCAATTTGACGTAGTTGCTGCAAATTTGTAGTATAAGGAATATACGTGTTTACACGGTAGACACATTTAACTGTAAAAAGGCAAAATTTATTTGGATTAATATCCGAGGGGGATGTTATGGAAATCGATGTAAAACCATGGGAATGGATGGTTAAGCCAACGCCACAGACCGAGTGGATAAGTCATCACGGTATGCTGATATGGCTGGCCTTCTTTTCAATTGAACTTGGTGCCGGTATGTACTTTGTTTCTATCTTTCTGAATAACCCGGGGGGAATGCTGGCTGGCTGGCTGATACTACCGATACTGGGTGGCGGCGGCCTTTTCCTTCATATCGGGCACAAAAGACGCGCATGGCGGTTGATGATGAACTTTAAGAGTTCATGGATATCGCGCGGCTTTATATTGATCGGCATAAATACGGTACTGGGTGCGGTCCATCTGGCGCTAAACAGATGGGGCAACGCTGATGTGGCCAGTAACATGGGCATTGTCATGGGCGTATTTTTGGTGCTGGTCATCCTTTACGGAGGATTTGTTATCAGCTCCATCAAGTCGATACCGACATGGAACAGCCCACTGATCCCCGTACTGTTCATGGTGCTTGGGCTGTTGGGTGGTGCCGAGTTGGCGCTGGCGCTTAATATGGAGAGTGTGCTTACCGAATCATGGATAAGGGTGCTTATGCCCATGTATGTTCTATTGCTTGTTATCTATATGGTTACGGTATACCAGTATACGTCTACAGGCAAGCATGTATTTAAGACTATTATAAGTAGCAGTCTGGCACCCATTTTTTATGTGGGAGTGCTTGGTTTGGGTGTGCTGTTGCCTTTGGGTGTTGTTATAGCAGGCGTTTATAGTGAGGTCTCCACTGTTATACTGGCAATTGCTATTGCCGGTGGCATCATCGGAGATTTAAGCATACGCTACTGCATATTCAGGTGCGGGTTCTATACGCCGCTGCTCACGCAGTCTAAATATTAGCGCTTGGTTTTAATAGAAAAACAATAAGGCCCGAGTTATTACTGACCCGGGCCTTTCCTGTATTTGAGGGTTTGTTCACGAAGGTTTTGAATATAGGTACAGGTTTTTCTCCATATCCAAACGTGATCTTTATAGCGTTATCAGTAAAACTTCAGCTAAGCTCTTTCATAATGCTGGCTGTGTGTTCAAGAATGTAGTCTACATCGGCGTCATCTATCATCCAGTGAGTAACAACCCGGAAACTGTTGCCTCCGGGGCCAAACTTTATGCCCTTTTCCAGCAGTTGCTTGTTTAGTAAACCGGCCAGAGCGCTGTCTGCTACTGCAAATCTGAGCATGTTGGTTTTAACCTTGTTTAAATCAATAGTTACGCCTTTTATTTGCGATAGTCCTTGAGCCAGACGTTTGGCGTTTTTATGATCGTCTGCGAGGCGCTCAATCATGGTTTCAAGTGCCACAATACCGGCAGCGGCAATTACGCCTGCCTGACGCATTCCTCCGCCTATCATTTTGCGCCATCTGCGAGCCTTTTCGATGGTTTCTTTGGAACCACACAACACCGAACCTACCGGCGCACCAAGCCCCTTGGACAAACAGATGCTTACGGTGTCCACTGATTTGGTGAGCTCATTGGCGGGAACACCCTGAACAACAGCCGCGTTGAACAGGCGGGCGCCATCAATATGAACCTTGAGGTTGTTTTTGTGGGCTACGTCTGCAAGGGCTGATGTGTTTTCTGCGGATATGGCTGCGCCACCGCACCTGTTATGCGTGTTTTCCAGACACAGCATACTGATGTTTCTGGAATGCGTGTGATTTTGCCTGAGAGCCGCCTCAAGGTCGGCGACCGCTATGTTGCCCTGCTCGTCGTTGGGAAGGGCGCGCAGCAGCGTTCCTGCCACGGTTGTTGCGCCTCCCATCTCGAACCAGAGGATGTGTGCTTCGCTGCCCAGCAGTACTTCGTCGCCGGGAGACGAGTTACTCATTACCCCCAGCAGGTTGCCCATGGAGCCGCTGGGGGTCAGCAGCCCTGCCTCCTTGCCCAGCATATCGGCGGCCATCTGCTGCAGGCGATTGACGGTTGGGTCCTCGCTGTGACCATCGTCGCCCACCTCGGCTTCAAATATTGCTCGGCGCATTTGCGGGGTAGGATGTGTAGTTGTATCGCTGCGCATATCGAGTATCTTCATTAGTGCTCCTTCGTGCAGTTCTTTAAAACAAGCCGAATTATATCACAGATAAAAAGACAAGACAGCTATAAAAAGCTGCCTTTGTCCTTAAAATTTAGTTTTGGAATGTCGGGTTATGCCGTTGGGTCAACATATACTTCGACCAGCGCCGGTTTGTTTGAGTCAATGGCTTTTTTCAGTGCGGCGTTGAGGTCTGCCGGGTTTTTGACCGTCTGTGACGCAATACCCATGGACTCGCCCATTTTGGCAAAGTCGATTCGCGGATCTTCAAACTCAAATCCGGGTAGTTTCTTATCTTTAGCCTGTGGGCCCAAGAAAATGGTTTTTGTCCTGTTGAGGATGCGATATGTGGCATTGGCGCAGACAACAAATGTAATCGGCAGGTCAAAGATTGCTGCCGTATATAATGCCTGGTTACCCCACATTGTGCTGCCGTCACCGATAACACAGATTACTCTGCTATCGGGATTGCCAAGTGCCATACCGACTGCGTTGGCGATACCGCATCCGATGGCTCCGCCGCGTGTTCTGGCGTAGCTTCTGGGCTCGTTGTAGTCCATCAGATCGGCCAGATCGCGTGAGTAGGACCAGCAATCATCAAAGATGGTTGATTTTGCAGGTCGGCAGGCATCTATTTCTTTAACAAGCTTGGAAAATGCGATGGGAGTGTTATCGTTTTCATCCTGCATTCTCTTTGCAATACTAGCTTTAAGACCGGCCTTTTTCTCTTTAACCATCTCAAGTCTTGCGGCTACATTTTTATGAGCGTCGTCGGTCATTAGCTGCTCTATTGCGGCAGTGAGGTCGCTTACGGCCAGATCAATGCTGCCCCATATGCCTGCGTCTACCGGGTCGTTCTTGCCTATTTCCCAGGGATCATCACTAACATGGACGGTTTTGGCTCCCGGAGGTACAGGGATTCCGGCGGCTCCACCGACACTCAGGACCAGATCGGGTGTTCCGATAAACGGCTTAACATTTTTGGAATCTCCCAACTGCTGTGGGTGTCCGGTGGGGAAGTTGACATCGGTCATCCAGCCATGGAAGACAGGTATACCGATCAGTTCGGCCAGCTTGACCACCTCGGCCATGGCGTCGCATCTTTCAATGCCGTAACTTACCGTCATTACCGGATTCTTGGCTGCAACCAGCAACTTGGCGGCCTCAGCAACAACCTCTGCATCGGGCCTGATGGCAAGAGGTTTAGACAAGGCCGGCGCATAGGTGATATCTGCCGTATCATCCATTACATCTTGCGGCAGGGCCAGAAATACGGGTCCGACTGGTGGCGTGAGCGCTACTTTATAGGCACGTCTAATGGCCATGGGAATATCGTGCGCATAGTTTACCTGAAATCCCCATTTAACGTAGGGAGCAGCCATACCTACCAGATCACCCCACAGAGGCGGTTCGCTAAGAAGACGCTTTGCGTCCTGGTTTCCGGCGGTGATTATCATGGGAACGCCGCCATTTTTTGCATTGAGCATTGCCGGCATGGCAGCGGCAAGCCCGGGAGTGGTGTGCAGATTGGATATTGACACCTCGCCGGATGCTCTGGTGTACCCTTCTGCCATAGCTACAACCATGTCCTCATGCATTGAAAGGACAAATTTTAAATCAGGATGGTTGGCAAGCTCGTCTAGAAAACGAACTTCGGTTGTTCCGGGCAGCCCGAAGATATACTTAACCCCTTCTTGTTTAAGGATTTCCATTATCGCTTTTTTACCGGTCATTTCGGTCATATGTTTCCTCCTAAATTACACTTAATCATTATACAGGATATAGAGCGTCGGCTACATCTTTCATGCCCAACTGCTCCAGTTTTTTTCTGCTTGGTTTGCCTGTTTTTAAATCCCAGTCCATTTGCTTGTAGTACGCCTCTACTCTTTCATCTACATTGACTGTTACGCCCGCAGCAGGCCCTTCAGTTTGCGGTGGTGTACCGCTTATTCTGCCGTTAACCTTGCGATCAACCGGGTTTATTCCCTCTCTGATGTTAAACGCTTGGCGAATATTGGATACCCTTTCACCAACTTCCAGCATGGCGCCCGTATCGTACGGATGACCCGTAACAGCGGCCATATATTGGGAGACAGTGTCCATACCTAAAAGTACGTTGAACCAGAAGCACAGTCCCGCCGAGTTATATGCCTGGCAGAATGTGTTCTTTTCCTTCTGCTCGGATCCATCACCGCTGGCGACTCCGCCCTGGGTATGTCTGGCGGGAGTGGGATCTATTTTGTATGTGCAGGCGTAGGCCGGATTTGTTTTAGGGTCGTGATATGGCATTTCCTGTCCGCCGATATGTATGGCGTATTGCTCCGAGCCTTTACCGATTACCTCGGCTGCCGCCTTGGAGCCATTAGCTAGTGTTGCGCCGATATCTTCCCCTTTGCCCATCTTTTCCAGCATGGCGATGATTGCCTTGTGATCGCCCCACTTTAGCTCTATGCCTCCGGTATCTTCCTTAGTTATCAGCCCATTCTCATAACACTCTATGGCAAAGGCAATTGTTCCACCGGCCGATATCGTATCCAGCCCCTGTCTGTTACAGATATCGTTTGCCATTATTACGGATTCCAGGCTGTCATTGAGACACATGGTACCAAAGGCAACGGCGGTTTCGTATTCCGGTTTGTGCGAGCCCGCGTCATACTTATAAGATACACCGGCTTTCATATGTCCGCCACATGCAACGGGGCAGCGCCAGCAGCCGTATCTTTTTTCCTGATATGGTACCAGCTCTTCATTTGCTGCTTCGGTTTTGGGAAAATCTCTCGGTCCGACTCCTCCCCAGTTCTTTGTGGGCACGCCTCGGACTGCCAGTTGGCCCATCGTTCCTGCGAATGTGCCAAAGTCCCTTAAACGATCAGCAAGTTTGTGACTCTTTAGTTTGACCAGATCATCTTTGCGTAAAGTATCGATTGTATCTTTGTCGGCTACTGTAACATCAGCTTTGCCGTAAACAGCTATTGCCTTAAGTTTTTTGGAACCCATAACCGCTCCTAGGCCTGATCTGCCGGCGGCTCGTCCTTTATTGTTGATAATGCAGGATATCAGTGCCTGCGCCTCTCCCGCGGGACCAATGCAGGCAATCCTCATATCTTTTCCAAGTTCGGCCTGGATCACATCTTCGGTATCATAAGAATCTTTGCCCCACAGGTGTCCGGCATCTTTAAGCTCGGCTTTACCGTCTCTGATAGCCAGATATACAGGCTTGTCAGATGCTCCGGTGAAGAAAACTGCATCATATCCGGCAAACTTGAGGTACGGACCGAAATCACCGCCGGAATTGGCATCACCCCAGCCTCCGGTAAGCGGTGATTTGCCAACCACAACATATCTGTTGCCGCCGGGAACAGGTGTGCCGGTAAGAGGGCCGGTCAGAAATCCAAGCGTGTTATCAGGACCCAATGCATCAACTCCGGCCTTTTGGCGTTCAAAGATTATTTTTGCGCCCAGTCCGTATCCTCCGAGATAATCCCTGTACAGTTGCTGGTCGGTTTCTTCTTCTGCAATGGAACCGTCAGACAGGTTCACAAAAAGCATTTTTCCTGTAATGCCCTGTAACATTTTATCCTCCTACGTGGTGATGGTTAAGTTAGAGACCTCAATAGTTGTTATCTTGCTCATCAATCAAAAAGGTAGCCGAAACCGACTACCCTTTTTAGAGGTTTAATCTTTCAAATTGTTATTAATTGTGTCGCATTTAGGTAGCATATATCGGTGTTTAACTCTTACATTTCCAATAGGTATTTTTTAAGGGCATCCAGATAATCCTGTAGCATCTCTTTGGTCATGTCGCCCATATGCGGGATTCTCATGATCACACCCTCGCCTTTGGCTTCCAGTGCCTTGTTCATGGGGGGCAGGCCGGTGCTCATTACGAATTTGTCTGCTCGCAATTTCGTCTTTAGCGGACCGAAATCCTGCATTTTCGTTCCTGGAGGCATTTGCAGACCGGTCACTGAACTGGAGGCGACATCTTTACTGGGGAATAGCTTGCAACCATTGTTCAGAGTGTCTATCCAATCGTGAGTCATTTCTTTCATCGCTCTGTGCCTGTCATATCTGGCCTGAACGCCCTCGGTGTTTACGATGGCATCAGTTTGTAGAAAGAGCGCATTTATCAGCGTACAGTTGGGTGTAGTCCCCGTCATGAATCCTTTTGCAGTTGCGGCATGTTTAGTTAAGTCCAATGTTGATGGCGGATAGCATTTCTTGTTTTCTTTAAGATATTTTGCCCTCTCAAGGGCTTCTTCGCTTACGAAAGCCAAGCCAAA
>Ga0008651_10002210_pt1 | contig 10887 bp, 9 predicted proteins | sample SaaInlV_200m_DNA_6_FD_59173 | JGI IMG/M metagenome (GOLD analysis project Ga0008651, IMG submission 59173) | Marine microbial communities from expanding oxygen minimum zones in the Saanich Inlet - SI037_S2LV_200m_DNA | ecosystem: Environmental > Aquatic > Marine > Intertidal zone ...
TTCTTTGGCGTGTTTGATGCCTTCCGCGAAGACAGCGATGACTTCATCCTGCGGGAAGTTGTCGAGCATAAAGGATGCGCTCAAAAAGACTTCACAGTATCGAATACTATGCCGTGCCTGCTCTGCGAGAAAACGATCGAGCATGAAGGCGAAGTCCTCCGCCGTTTGCATGCACTGCGTTGCCAGCAGATAGATATCAAGAAAGTGGTCGAAATCCCGAAAAGCATACATGGATTTCCACTCTTCCAAGCTCACGGCCGGGAGCGTTACCTTATTGCGTTGGGCCAATTCCCAGATGGTAGCGGCATCGGTTGCGCCTTCGAGATGAACATGCAATTCGCCTTTTGGCATTGCCCAAAGGCGTTTACTTAGTTCAGTGGAGATGGAGGTGTTTGTATAAATATCGCTCATGCGCCCTCTTTACGATAACGCACGAAATAATTCCAGCCCAAGATGAATAAACCACCTAGCATGAAGAAGTAGCGCAGCAAGTCGAAAATATGATTGGGGAAGGTGTAGACCAAAACGCCGATGGGGAGATAGCCGAACCAAAGGCTGATCTTGAGAAATTTCTCAAGAATGGTATCTGCAGGCAATACAAAGGCGAAGAGGAAGAAACCCAGATAGCTGCTGTGGAATTTAAGCTGGCTCCAGAGCATCCGCTCTTGTAGGTCGGCGAGGGAGATGGGCATCCCGTTGATGGCAGTAGTCAGTTGTACCATCAGGTCGTGGTTTTCATGCAAGTCGAGATATGCCGTAATGACCAGCGCACTCAGCGCAACGACGACGAGCCAGATATTTGTTTCGTTCCAGGTATCTATTGCCAGAAAAATGAAGGCGGCAGTGTAGAATATGAGGAAGAGATTGTCAAAGGTCAGGATCAAACGCAAGGGACCTTCGGCAGCGATGATATTTCGGGTATAGTCCTCTACATTGGAAACGATCTCAAAATTCTGGGCGGTGACGCCACCACTAAAGAGAGAGGTGGTGAGCATGCCTGCCAGCATAAGCGCGGCGGCAAAAGCGGGGAAAGCGATAAATTTGTAGATTTCTTTTTTAGTCATGATTTTCTCCTTTGATCTATTGCTTCTGTGTTTGTCCAATAATTCCTAAATGGGTCTTTTGAAAAGAATCGGGATATTTCAATCCATAGCCCAAAATTCGATCCATACTTGAGTGCCCGAAAAGGATCAAGCCTGCAAGCTGCACAGCGGGATTTGCGCTCAATGTACCGATGATGTAGATACTAACGCCAATCGCTTTATGATGCACCAAGTTATAAGTGAATGCGCCCGCCTGCGTGCCGCCGAGATAGCCAAGCATACTCAGATCGGGTGTGAATAAAAGGGCGGGATACCACCACCAGGCAAAATCCATTCTTGAGAAAAGAAAGATGGTGATGCCGAACATAAATAACTCTTCGAGTTTGAGTAGATTTTTCATATTTATTTCCATAGTTTTTTTGTCATTTCGCCCATATGAACAGGCTCCATGTGTGTGAATTGAACTTCTCGCACCATGCGCATCTTTTTCCACATCATGGTGTGACCTTTGGTGAAGCGCACGCGCCGCACTCGTCGTTGCCAAAGTTGAATTTCTTTTTCAGTTGCTTCACGACGTTTTCCGGCAACGCCATAGAGTCGTACAGCAGGCGGGCTAATAAACTTGCCGCGTAGCAGGGAGCGAAACCAAAATGAGATTCCGCTATCAACAGCCATCACACAAACTTGTTGATTCCCTTCCAGATTGCGTGGTAATTGATGTGGGAATTCTTCAAAATAAACGCCGTGCCCGGGTTTACCCAAAACCAATGAGCCAATGGGCGTGATATGCGGTTCTCCGCTTTCACTCACTGTCGCAATGGCATAGTGAAAAGACGAGCGAAAGGAACGCTTGAAAATAGCTTTTATCTCTGACCAATTCTCCATGATCGACATCTTATTAACCTTTCAGTCCCATGCGCGTTAGCATCGCCCGAATTTCGATCTCGAAAAAAGAGTCAACACTCACATTTTTAGGAAATGCAGTGTAATGACCATTTAATTCAAGCGATACTATCCCGTGAATTTGTGCCCAGCTCGCCATTGCAAATTGGATCACAGCAGGATCGCCATCGTAGCTGAATTTATCGATCCACGCCTGGACCATTTCAGGTGTAGAGTCGAGAACCCCTTCTGTTTTTAGCGCACCAGCTCGCCAGGCAGCGTCAAGGACTCCTAGTAAGACAGACATGCTCCCTGCGGCGGCGGGACCAGTGATCTCCATCGGGGCATGATAATTCGGAATGGGTGTGCCAAAGATCAGGCTATATTCTTCAGGATGCATTAGCGCCCAATTGCGATAAGTACGCGCCGAAGAAAAAATCCGTTCGGCGTGAGATTTTTCATCTCCTTCTTGCGAGACAAGCAGAGTGTCTCTAAGCGAATTATAGGCGTCCACGATCAGGGCGGTCACTAGATCATCGCGGCTGGGAAAGTAATTGTAGATCGCAGGAGCGGTGATCTTGAGCTCGCGTGCGATGGCACGTAGCGAAAGCGATGCTGCACCATTCTCCGCGATAAGACCGCGGGCGGTCTCTTTTATGGCGGTGGGTAAATCAGGATGTTGATCGGCTTGTTTTGGACGAACCATTCTATGCTCCTTAAATAAACGCCGTAAATATACAGTGTTTACTAAGCCTTGTCAAGCAATATATAATCAGAAAAAACAAAAAAGATGAGCTTTCGCTCATCTTTTTTGCTGAAACGGGAGAGAAGTACGTAATTAGAGAGAGGTTATTGGTGCATTATTAGCCACTTCGCTGATCAGTTCGGCAAAAGGATTTTCGTGGCGAATAAAATCAAAATCAGGGTCATTCTGAATTTTCTCAACGGTGGCTTCTTTCAGATGCAGGGCGCTTTGCAAGAGCTCTACGGCTTTAATTGTGTTACCGCAAATAGATTCGAAGCAAGCTCGATTGTAGGCGCTTTCATGTTCCATTCTTTCTGCGACCGCAGCAATATGCTCTTCTGCATTCTCATGCATTTCCATGCGGCGATAATTGCTTGCCAAAGCACAATGGATAATGATCTCATCTTCTTCCAGCAATAGTGCGTGTTTGAAAGATTCTATCGCGTCTATATACCGCTCTTCAGTGCTGTAAACCAGCCCCAACTGATAGTGATAATCGCCGTTGTTTGGGAGAAGCGCAAGTGCCCGCACATATGCCTCGATCGCATTTTCATTCTCTCCAACAAGCGCATAATGTTTGCCAAGACGGCTCCAGGCTTTATCGTTTTGCGGGTTTTGTGCTGTCACACTCTCAAAGGTGATGATCCGATTTCTGACCTCTTCTTCAGAGTAGCTTTGCTCACCTTTTTCAAAGCTGGCAGTTTGGGGCAACAAGAGCTCTGTTTCGATGGGCTCCTCGTCCCTCTCAGGCGCTATCTCTATGTCTAACAGAAGCGCCTGGTCTGTGCCGGGGCGATCTACGTCGCTTTCGTCTAAGTAGAAGAGCGCAACTTCCTGGTCATCAGAAAACTCTTGGATAGGAAGAGGCGCTTCATCAGCAACCCTTTCCTCAACATCTTCAATAACCGCTACCGGCTCCGGTGTGGACAGTTCTTGCGGCACGCTCTCAACCTGTGGCTTGCTCTCGTTATCTTGAGATTTTGCTTCACCCGAAGCTAATGTACGCACCAACGCCTCGGTTCTGCGGACAGAAAGATCATGGCTTAGTATCTGTTCCAACACCATGAGTTGCTTCGACGCATTTTGGAGACCCAACAGGGCACGCGTATGTTCTTCGCTAATACGACCGGCATCCAGCGCGCGCCGGATTTTTGCTGGTAATTCAAGCTGGCGGAGCATATTCCTGACAGCCACACTGCTCTTGCCCATTTTACGGGCAATCTCTTCAGGCGAGAGATTGAACTCATCACGAAGCTGGGTGTAGGCTTCTGCCTGTTCAAGCGACGACAAATTAAGCCGCTGCACATTTTCGATCAACGCCAACTCAAGACGCTCTTGCTCTGAGACCTCTCGGATAATGGCAGGTACAGTATTTAGCCCTACCTCGCGCGCTGCCTCTAACCTGCGTTCGCCAGAGATGAGAATATAGTGTCCTTCTTCTCCGTTTGGGCTAACGATAAGCGGCTGGATGATGCCGTGCTCACGCACCGATTCAACCAGACCACGGACGCCAATGCGTGCGCGCGGCTGCTTAGGGTTTACGTGGATCTGTTCAGGTTTGAGTTGGGCAAAAAGAGATTGTTCAGGCGGGGCAGATTCTTCTGAAGCGGAAGCAAGCCCAATATCCAAGCGTGACGACGGGGACAGGTTTGCCTCGGCCTCTGATTCTTTCCCGGAAAAAACATCTGCATATTGCTGAGTATCTACCAAATCCACTTTCTCTATAGCGCTGGCTTTCTGATACGCGACTTGGGCTTCTCTGGCATTGTCCATTTGCATATACAGATCCCCAAGCTGATTCCAAAGACCAAATTTCTCTTTGGAATCAGCCGTAGTCTCAATACAGCCCAGATAGGTTTTTGCTGCCTGAGCAAGATCACCCGTTTGCATATAGGCATGTGCCAGGTTTTGCATGGCGTCGGTAAATTTGTCGTTGTAATCAATCGCACGACGATATGCCGCGATGGCGTCAGGGTAGGAACCCGCATTGGAATGAAGGGTACCAAACTCATTCCAGATAATATGTTCGTTCATCTTTTCTCCTTTTTGGAGAGCCGATCACACTTTTTGTGTCTCTAAAAGTCCGTTGCGTGTCCAGCTCTCTAAGGTGATCTTTTGGGTATCCAGCTCATCGGCTTTGCGATAGGCTTCCTCGGCTTGTGCGTAGTCTTTCATGGCGCGATAGGCGTTGCCGAGATTGTTCCAAGAGGCAACTTGCTCTGCGTTGTCGTTCAGGCAGGGAATGCTCTTTTGGTATAGCTCTGCTGCTTGTGTAAACTCGCCTTTGTTCATGTGAAGCAAAGCCAGATTATGCAGCACTGCGCCGTAATTCTGATCCAGCTCAAGTGCTTTTCTATAGGCGATCAATGCACCATCGAGAATATCAGCATTGAAGAAGATATTACCCATTTCGCCCCAAACTGTCGCGCTTTGCAGGGCTTCGTTATGCCCGTTGCCATTACCGTTGCCGTTGCCGATATTGTTGATTTTTTCTGTAACTGCTTCGAGCACAGAGGTAACTTCGCTCATCGCTACTTCCTCTTCGATGTCGTCTTCAAATTCATCTTCTTCAAGAAGGAATTCTTCGTCTTCATCGTCTAACTCTTCTTCTTCCTCGTCATCATCATCTTCTTGATCTGATAAGGAGAGCCACTTGTGCTTTATTAGCGTATCTGCTTCTTCGGCTTCTGCTAAGTCAGCATCTTCTTCTTCATCAATCTCTGCCAGGTCAGCATCTTCTTCGTCAATCTCTGCTAAGTCAGTATCTTCTTCGTCGATCTCGGATAGTTCAACTTGTTCATCTTCGACGGTCTCTAAGAGTTCAGCCTTTTCATCCTCAACAATCTCTGAAAAGCTAACTTTTTCGTTTTCAACAATTTCTGCGAGATCAGCTTTTTGATCTTCACGAATCTCTGCATTAGCGTTGAGTGCTTCAGCAGCGAGAGCTATTTCTTGCGAGATCTCGTTGAATAATTCATCTACGCTGGCATCGAGTTCCGGGCTGTTTTCTTCCAGCATGGGAATCAGATCTTTGGCGATTGCAGGCGGCACAGAAGGTGCTTCTTCTTCAACAGTCTCAACGGGGGGGGCATCGAGAGTTTCTGCGAAGGCTTCTTCTTCTGCAACTGTTTCTCCTTCTTCTTCTGTTTCTTCTACGATCTCGTCTGTTTTTTTGACGGATCCGGAGATCGTATTCTCAAGCCAAGTAGCAAGCGAACTTATGCTCTTATTTGCTTCAGCTGTAGATACGCTCTCCGCTTCGCTCTCGACATTTTGACTTGCTTCTGTTTCAGGATCGCTTTCGACCGTTTCAGAGATTGCTGCCACAACCTCTTCTTCAGTCTCAAGCACCTCTTCAGAAATATCTGAAAGTGCAAGCTCCAGGTCGCTTTGATAGAGTGCGTTCTCAGGATCAAGGGCTGCCGCACGCTCGAAGGCGAGCAGCGTGTTTTTAGTATCACCGAGCATTTGGTATGCCACGCCCAGGTTGTGCCAGGCTGCGGCTTTTTCGTTGAAATCTTCAAAAAGCTCTATGCCGCGCTGGTAGTGGGAGACCGCTTGTTCGGGTTCAGATAAACGAATAAAAGCGGTAGCAAGATTCTTATGCGCTCGTCCCGATTTTGGGTTAAGGTCAACTGCTTTGGTATACGCACCGACCGCTTGCTCGTATTCTCCTGCGTTGATGTGGATATTTCCTAATTCGTTCCAAAGTTGGTGCTCACTCATTTTCTTTCTCCTTAATTTCTATGAGCCGTGTATTTCAACAATAGTAGAGTCTGCCTTTTCGGCTTTCCCAGTTAATTTGATCGGGTTTCCTTTATGTGTTTATTCATAATCTCCTTTCTGGATATCCTGCCAAATACCCGTACTATGTGTAGCAGTTGCTTAGTAAACTCTGCCTTGCACGAGAGACCATGCTGTTCTTTGCAGGTTCAAGGTTGCGTGCTCTTTCGTACGCTGCTACAGCGAGAGAATGTTCGTTGAGACGTCGATATGCGTTGCCCAATTGGTTCCAGGACAAAGCCTTATCTTTCTTTTCTTCAAAGAGTTGAATGCTTTTTTCATATAGAGGCACTGCGTCTTTATAGAGACCTGTGAACATATAGGCGATCCCTAATTTGTAATAAGACCAGCCATTTTCGGGTTCAAGCTCAATGGCTACCTGGAAAGCATCTTCTGCAAGATCGTACATGTGGTTACGAATATAGAATGCGCCAAGCTCCAGCCAGTATTCGGTGTTCCTGGCTTGCTTATTCGTTTCTAAAACTTTTCTTAGCATCCTGCTGCGAGAGATGCTGGTTTTGTTTTTGACAACCGCCACAGGTTTTTTCGGGACGATGGCTTCAACAACATCGCGGTTTTCAGCTTGTTTGATGGGGGCGTTCGCGGTCTTGTCCTTCTTTTGTATAGAAGGATCGTCAAAGAGAATTGGACCGGGTACCGACCTGTTTCGTTCTAAAAGAGTTCTGTTCTTGAAAATCTTTTCTGCTTCGCGATATGCCCTGACTGATGAAGTGAACTTCCCTGAAGCGCGATATGTATCTCCAAGGCGATAATAGGCGTGTGCCTTATCCGCATCGTTACGGAATATCTGAATGCTTTTTATAAACAGCACAACAGCTTTGTTATGTTGATTTAACTGAGCATAGATCAACGCCATATTGGCATAAGCCCAACCAAAAGTTTTATCCAGGTCAATTGCCCGATAATATGATCGGATCGCTTCAGAGAAGTTTTTCTCATGATATTGGATATTCCCTAGCAAATTCCAACCAAGTGCTTGCTTTGCGTCGAGATCAAGTGCGCACTTGATGGCTTTCAGCGCAACGCCCTTGCTCCCGAGTTGGCTGATTTCTACCCAAATATCTCTTTGGTAAGGATCAATTTCCACTGACTTCATATAGCACTCTACAGACTTTGGCTGATTCCCTGTAATACTGTAGGCTTTGCCCAAGCCTTTCCAGGCACGGGAAGAGTTCTGTCGGTAAGAGATCGCTTTTTGAAAAGCATCAATTGCTTTTTCAAGATGGTTTAGTTCCAGAAAAGCCTCGGCTGCACCGCACCAACTTAGAGCATTTTCACGATCTATCTCAAGTGCGTTCTGATAGGCGGCCAGCGAGTCGTCAAAGAGAAATAGAACGGAGTAGAGATGACCAAGGTTGTTCCATGCCGTGCTTTTTCTGAAATAAATGCCAGTAAGTTCTTGCCTTAGGTCAAAATCATTATCTTCCTGATTTAAATCTGCCTGTATCAAGGCATGTGCAATCTGAGCTTCAGCCGTAAAGGTTTTGTCGCCTATAAGCTGGGCAACCTCGATCGCTTGTGACGCCAATAAGGCTGCCTTCTTAAAATTCTTTTGTCGAAAGTAAAAAAGAGCCAGGTTTACCAAGATTTGAGAGCGTTTGAGTAAGCTCTTTGGGTCATCGAGAATATCCAGAGAGAGGATGTCTTTTGCAGGCGTTTCGGTGAAGTAGTCATCCGCGTAGCGAGTTTGGTCTTTAACTGATGCCCATGCTTTCTTGGCAATTCGAGACCAAATACTTCTCCAGGGAATTTCTTCTGAGAAATCAAAGAGCTTATGTTGGATATCCCAGTCTGCGGGTGCTTTTGCAACATAGTCAATGAAATCTTCTTGTGTGATCCAGTAAACGATTCGAACGCGATTGTTTATGAGAAAATCGCTATGTGCGCTAATTGTTTCGTATAAATCTGCATCTGTGCTGAAGGTTAGGTGCATCATAAAGAAAACGGTTTCATTCCAAGCTGATTTTCCAAAGACCTCCTCGGCGAGGTTGTTTTTTCCATCTATATCTGGTGCGATGTGGGTTATGTGTTGCCCCCGTTTGTTTAGTCGGCTTTCAAGGGCGGAGACCGCCTCGGCGCCACTTGCCGCGGTTTCATAGATCGCGAAGAAAATAGCTGGGGACTGCCATTTGGTAGCAAGTGATAGCGCATCAAAGATGCGTTCCAGTTCTTGCTCAAAAAATGAATGTTGGACAGAGTCACGTTTATTAGCCATCGAGTAATTTCCTTAGCACGGGGTGAACATCACACCAATTTTCCCCGTCGCGATATTCGAGTATTGCCAAAAGTTGAAGGAGGGGGCGCAAACGTCCAACAAACTCGAGTTTTTTCGTTTTATAAATAGTTCGGAGAAGCTTCATGTCTTCTTTATCAAGGATGCGACGATATTCGTTACGGATCTCTGATGCTGTCCATTCCACATCTTCCACTTCAACTCGTTGAGCCCCGCGACGACGCGCATGTCCTATGGCGGTACGCATTACACGAGCCAGTTCGCGGAAAACACCTCCGCTGTAATAGATAGCGAGATCAAGCGCCTCTGGAGCGATAAGAGAAGGGGACATCCTTAGCTCGATGAATTTCCTTAGGGCTGCATAGCCTTCGTGATTAACCCCTTCACCAGATAATGTAGATAGATTGATGTTGGGCAAGAAAATTGCTTGATCGCGAATTGCATCAAATTCTTTACTGTAAAACAAAGCGCTGGAAACAGTGTAGACGATGGCACAGTGAGGCTGTGTCATAATTTCACGGCGATCATGGAATATGGCGCGTGCTTTATCAAGATCGGGTTTGTCCATATCGTCGATCAAAACTAAAGGAAAGCGCCCTTCTTTTCTGTATATTGCAGATGTGATTGCATTGATGACGGCGATCAATCCTGTGACATCTTTGTCGAAAGTTTGTCGCATTTCAACTCGTGTTGCGGGTTCCAGCTTCATCTTCAAACCAGCATTTGCGAAAAAGGCATCAATGCCGGCGGCAATTTCAATGCCAGAGATACGGCCATCTGCAATTGTTTGGATCTCCTGCTCCACTTTGCCTTTCCAACTGTGCAATTCTTTAAGTAGTTGCTCCGGTAGTTCCCCGCCAAGTTGGCGATACTCTCGGTATAAACGCCCTCCAATAGCTAATAGGACATCCCGAAAATCCAGGTCGATAATATCGGCGTCGTGGCGGATACTGAAATTGATAGCCCAATATTTCTTTTGAATTTCAGGGTCACCTAATAGGTGCAAAAGCTCTGTCGATTTTCCGCAGCCTCTGTGTCCAGAAAAGAAAAATTTTGGTGGGTTGTAAAAAGGGGCTAATAAGGCATCTTTTAGTTCGGCTATAGGGTTGCCGCTTCGATTAACATAGAAAGGATTGCTTTGACCATCAGCGGGTGGACGTAGAGGAAGGTCAAGCTCGAAGTTCAGCCAGGCTCTGTTGAAATCTTTTGCTTGTTCGTAATTTAATTCGATCATTGTTTTTTCATCCTATACGCTGAGATTTAGAGAAGAAAAACGGTAGGCATTTTTGCTAACGTCCAGCAAATCGACCTTTTGTTCTTCCCAGTGACCTTGAGCCCAGAGTTCAAGGTGGTCGCCTTGGCCGACCAAAATCGCCATATCACCACATAATAACTCGGCATATTTCAAGAGCTGTTCCGAAAGTGTGACCTCGTGAGAGCTGTTGCGTGGGATAAGTGTGGCATTCCCCAGAAATAATCTGAGTAAAAGGCGAGCCAAAGGGTCTGCCATATTCATCGAAGTTACACGTTGATATAGCTCTACAAAAACATTTTCAGGCATGATGATCAAGTTGCGATCAAAGCCTTGTGTGATAAAAAGGTCATCGTTGATGTCGCTAAGAAAATCTTCGGGGAGCGAGAAGGTTTTGCTGGCGCTTACTTGAGTTGTGTGTTGTCCATAGAACATAGATTTACCTTTTTCTTTGGCTGTGAATAAATCAACTTTTTTGTTGCTTAGATTTTAGACAAAAGTGTGTGTAACTGAAACCCGCATAAGATGGTTCCTTCCTTCGCATTTTTTCGATGAAAAAGGCATATAGACAACTGCATTTTTTACCTATTTTTTTACATTTTTTAGATGGTCAGATTTGCGAGTATTGACGTGTAAAAGGTGGATAGGGATATGCGTTATTGGTACAGCGCTTATGTAAAAACAAGATGGGTTATTGTGATATAGTGTCAGGGTATTTTTGACTGCGAATATGCAGATGTATCTATGTTTAAAGTAGACGATGAAGCCCCATATTTATGACCATAGAATATGGTCATAAATATGGGGCTAAAAATACACTAAAAAGCAATAGAGTGAAAGCTAATCAGCTCTAATAAAAAAGCTCCAGAATTTGAACTGCCCCCTGTAAACGAGACACAAAAATAAAAGCGCCCCCCGCTGGGTTATT
>Ga0008651_10002226_pt1 | contig 10854 bp, 5 predicted proteins | sample SaaInlV_200m_DNA_6_FD_59173 | JGI IMG/M metagenome (GOLD analysis project Ga0008651, IMG submission 59173) | Marine microbial communities from expanding oxygen minimum zones in the Saanich Inlet - SI037_S2LV_200m_DNA | ecosystem: Environmental > Aquatic > Marine > Intertidal zone ...
CGAACTGAATAGCAGGAAGATCAAGCACGGTTCTGTCTCAAGGACTTTTGACAGAACCGCGTCAAGCTAAAGGAAAAGGCAGATGAGTTGGGTCACGAATGCCATCTCCTGATACGAGGCGTCTCAAAGTCTGAGACGTATGCCCGCTCCAACGACTTTCTGATGGCAAAACTGCTTGCACCGTAGCGTGCTACGCAGGGACAGTAGCGGAGCTTCTCTGCCTGAATTCCGTCCACATACCAGCGGATGAGGAGCGATCGATTGCAGTGTAAGAGAGCATCGCGATGGCGACGTCGGACCGGATACGTGCGGTCATCTTGGCTCGTGCTTGCGGCGGCCCTTGTTCCCGTACTGGCCGGCGGAGCCGGGGACGACGAGTTGGAGTATCTGTACCTGGACGAGGAAGCACCGTACGAGGAGAACCTCTCGGTCGATTACTGCACTGAGATGGGCGACCCGATCGCCGGCAACTCCGGTGCCTTCTACTTCAATATCCCATTGTTCGGTCTGGGCGGGCCGATGAAGCTGGCGTTCGTCCTGTATTACCGGTCGGACATGAGCACACCGTCGCCACGCGTGCCGAACGATTTCCCCTCTCTCGAACGCCCCAATCTGACGCGATTCTCCTGGACCCCGCGGTGTCAGGCGGTTTACACAGGCCCGGACTCGGAGTTCCTGACCGTGTGGCTCGGGGACGGCAACACGGTCTGCTTCAGGCGTGGCGAGTCGGGCAACTCGTGGGGGTTGTTCACGGGGGACCCTCCGAGTGCCGGCAAGGCGCAGCGTGAGAAGTTCCAGCTGAAGGTGATCGGCACGCGGATCTTCATGCTGTCGCCGTTGGCCCGGCGTATCTATGTGTTTCAGAACCAGGCCCCCGGGCTCGGCCGGGCCCTGTTCATCCTGGATCGGAACGGCAACGCGATCCGTTTCACGTATGCGGACCCCGAACACAACAACCCCAGCTCGATCAGCGACGGTCTGGGACGCACCTTGTACTTCACATACGTCCAAGGCGACGAGGACGCGGAAGCAGTGCTCACGCTGGTCACGGACGGCGAGGACCGGAGCGTCCATTTCAGCTACGAAAACGCCTTCGACAACGGCGGCTTCCCCAGCCTGCGCGAGGTCCGCAATGCCAACTCGGAGACGACCCGGCTCTCGTACCAGCCCGCGGAGTACAAGGGCACGACCCCCAGCACGTTCTACTTGGACAACGTCTCTACGGTGACAAAGCCGCGCGGCAACGTGCCGTACACGCAGCACTATGGCGTCCGCGCCATCCGCGGCAGCCGGGCCGTTCGGGTCGTCTCGCAGTTCCATGCAGACGGTCACAGGCGTTATCTCATGTATGACGAAGAATCCTTCGGGGTCCTCGATCAGAAGACCGTCGACACCGTCATCCGCCACGGGCACCACGGGCACCACAGCTCGCCGCAGGCATGGACCGATCCTGACGGGAAAACCGTCAACTTCGAACGAGACGGCAGTGACCGCACCACGGCCATGGTCGATCGCAAGGGCGCCCGGACCGAGATGAGTTACTTCACGCTTACCGGGGAACTGTCATCGCTCACCAACGCCAAAGGCGGAGTGACCTCTCACTCCCGGACATCCCAGTCCCAGACGGTCAAAGCCCCCGACGACAGCAGTGTGAATTTCGTGTTCTACAACCTGACCCGCACGACCTATCCGGACGGCACGACAGAATTGCGTGAATACGACGAACGGGGCAACGTTGCCGCCGTCACCGACCGGACAGGCGTCCGAATGGACTTCACCTACGACGAGCGTGGCCAACTTCTGGCGGCCACGAACGCAGCCGGCGGGGTCACCGTGCACACCTACAACGACGACGGTACGATGGCGACGAGTACAAACTCGGACACCGGCACGACCACTTACGGCTACGACCGCTACAAACGCCGCACCACAATGACCCACCCGGACCAGACCACGACCTTGACCAGCTACGACGCCAACGACCGTGTGCTTTCGGCGACCGACGAAAACGGTAAGACTGCCTCCATCGGGTACAACGCAAACGGCAACGTCGAGACCCAAACCGACCGAGTGGGCAACGAGAACGTCCGTGTCTACAACGACATGGACTGGGCCATCCAGGAGACCGACCGGACCGGTCGTTCGTTGTACCACGAGTACAACCCGTTCGGCAAGCGCGTCGAGACCAGGAACGACGCAGGACACGTGCAGACGTTCGTGCACAACAACCGTGACCTGCTGGTGAACACCTGGGAAGGCCCAACCATGGGGGACTGGCAGACGACCTACGACGCCGAGGGAATTCGAACGTCCAGCATCACGCCCCTGGGGCATACGACGCATTACGCCTCCGATGCGCTCGGGAAGATCACGTCGGTCCGTGACCCGTTGCTTAACGAGACAACGTACACGTGTGACCTTCTGGGACGTCTGGTGGGCAGCCACGACCCGGTGGGCCGTGCCGTTGCCTACGAGTATGCGGGTGCGGATCTGTTGGCCGTGACTCGCGTTCCCGGAATCGGCGAGGCCCGCTACACCTACAATGCCCTCGGCGGGCTGGAAACGGTCACCGACGCCAACCGCAGGCAGTGGCAGTTCACCTATACTCCCATGGGCCGTCCTCGGACCGAACAGGATCCGCTGGGCAACGCCTGGACCTACAGCTACGACCAGCGCGGCCGGCGCACAGGCACGGCGTATCCCGACGGTACAACGCTGACCCGGACGCTCGACGGGGTCGGCAATGTCACCGCCAAGGCCTACTCCGACGGCACGGTCGTCGAGTACACGTACGACGCGGAGTCGCGACTGACCGGCGCAACAGGCTTTGCACGTACCCTCGATGCCGAAGGCCGCGTGACGAACACCCGCATCAACAATCACGACTTCGGTGCGACCTACGACGAGGCCGGACGTCTGGCCACGGTCACGTACCCGGGTGACTTCGCGGTGACATACGAGTACGAGTCGCAGCGGGATGTCCTTGAAATCGTCCGTGACAACTTGCCCCGATACGACCAGATGGTGTTCAAGTACGACAAGGATCGGCGGCTGATCCGTATGACTCGCGGCAACAACATGGGCACGGAGTTTACCTACGACGCTGCCGGCCGGATGACCCGAATGCAGGCCGGATACATGAAGTCCGAGCAGTTCCAGGAGGAAGAACTGACGATCGACTTGACCTACACCTACGATCCTTCCGGCAAGGTGGCCGGCATCACCGGCACGCTGCCGCTGGCCCCGGACGCGGATGCCATGCGCGATGGCTTGGCTTTCTCCGTGGATGCTGCTTCACAGCTGAACACCGGAGGGTATGTGTACGACGCCGTGGGGCGTCTCTCCGCGAGCCCGGGGCAGACATTCACTTGGGACGGAGCGTCCCGTTTGGTCGCGGTCGGCGACGCGGTCCTGGCGTACGACGGTATGCACGGGGTGTTGTCCCGGACCGAGAACGGCCACACCACGAATTACTACCGCAACCACGCTATTGCCGGGAGTCCGATCGTTGCCGAACAGGATGCAGGGACCGGCGAGTTCACGCGTTACTACGCCTGGACACCGAGCGGTCGTCTGCTGTGGCTGACCGACCTAACGGACGGCAACAAACCGCGGTACTACCACTTCGACCACATCGGCTCGACCCTCATGCTTTCCGGACGCAAAGACGTCTACCCGATCGGCACGGTGCCTACCGTCGCGGATGCCTACGCCTACAGCCCGTACGGCCGGCTCCTGGCGCACGAGGGCGACAGCACACAGCCGTTCACGTTCATCGGGCAGTACGGCATCCGGCAGGAGGGAGCCAACGGGCGCCTGTACCAGATGCGGGCCCGATACTACAACGCGGAGACCGCAACGTTCCTGAGCCGCGACCCGCTGGGGCCCGTGCTGAACGACCTGACCCAGATCAACCTCTACCAATACGCCGGCTGTGACCCGCTGACCTTCGTCGATCCCACCGGCATGAAGGTCGTGATGACCCGGGACGGCGGGAACCGAATCCGCAGGTTCACGAACGTTCCGTTTCCCCGGGCCATGCAGAAGTTCCTCATTGCTGTCGTCCTGCGCAAGCTCTACGATGTGCTCACGGAGCAGATTTCGGAGCTGCGGGACGAGGCCGCCAAGTTGGACGAGGAACTCGAGGAACGTTTCGGTGAATCAGAGCTTAACGCCGAGCTTCTCGACATAAAACTCTCGCACCTTAGAGGGATCCTGGAGCGGAACCTCGCCCGGGAGGGAGGCGGTAGTGATCGGGAGGAAGATCAGAGGCTACTGGACACCCTCAAGGAGTTTCGTGGCGCTGAACAAATGAACCAGGAGTTCCAGATGTCCACGTCCACAGGCCGGCGGTTGCAGCGACTGGGCGGTGAGATAAAGGAACTCGCAGCCAAGCGAGATAAGGTGATGGACAAGCTATACGAATCGGGGATGCTTGGCGATTGATGAGCCGGACTGCAGTGCAGGAAGGAGTTGGGAAACATGATGCGACCATGGTACATGGCAGCACGGCTTTCGTTAGCGTTCGCGGGGCTGTCTTGCGTGTGGGCCGCCGAGATCAATGTCGTCTACAACTACGACATGGCGGGGCGGCTGACTCGGGCGACCTACAATGACGCGGTGAGCCTGAGCTACCGCTACGACGCGAATGGGAATCTCCTCAATCGACAGGTCGGGGAGCCTCCGGTGTTTGTCGAGTTCGCCACGATCTCCGGCGAAGGGGACGAATCGACCACAACGGTGGACGTTGCTCTGCGTCTCAGCAAGCCGGCGGACACCACGATACGGGTCGATGTGCTGCCTGCCGGCGGCACGGCGACTCCGCCCGACGGGGAAGGAAGCCCTGACTTCCGGCTGCCGCCCGGTTCCGTGACATTTGCCCCCGGCGAAACCGTGGCTCACCTTCAGCTCGGGATCGCGGATGACTCCCGCCCGGAGGACGCAGAATCTCTCAGGCTTGCTCTGCTGACGTCGACGGACGCCGTCGCGCCGGGTGTGAACACTCGCTTCTCTTACACGATCCGAGATGAAGACGAAGACGAAGACGGTCTCCCCGACGATTGGGAGGAGAGCCAGTTCGGCTACCGTGACCTGTCGCATGCACCCGACGGTGACCCCGATGCCGACGGCCAGTCAAACCTCGTGGAGTTCGAAGCTCAGAGTGACCCGGTGGGGTACTCCTGGCAATTCACCTGCACCGTTTCCGGAGCACAAACTCCAGATTTCACGATCGGCATGGCCGAGGGGGCAGGCGACGGATATGACGAAGGCTTGGATGCACTGACAAGTGATCCTCAAAGCAATCAGGGATACGCGGCCCTGGTGGGGGCCGGGAGCTACGACTTCCGCCAGGACATTCGCCGGCCGGCGAGGACGGCCGTATGGCGGCTGAGCGTGCGTACCCCAGCTGAGGTGGGCGCCGGGATTTCGTGGGATCCCGCTACCGTTCCGGCTCAGGGGCTGTCGCTGATCGAGCTTGACCACGCGCTCAAGCCAGTAGAGGGTGGGGTGAACATTGACATGGGGCAACCGGGGTCCTCGCCTGTCAGCGTCGGTACCAGCCGCCTGCGCAACTTCGAGATTCGCCTCGGCGAGTGCGGGATGTTGCTGTCTCTCCAGCCGGGCTGGACCTTGCTTTCACTGCCTTTCGACACGACTCAGGCAAGCCTGGCGGAACTCTTCGGTGCCCCGTTGGCCTCGCAGCCTATCTGGGTGTGGACTGAGGGACAATCCTATGAGATGGCTCAACAGATTCGACCGGGAGAGGCGTTCTGGATCTGGGTGCCGCCGGAGGCAGTCGACGAGCTCCAGGAGCTGCGGGTGACGGGACGGCGACTGAGTGCACTCCAGCGGACCATCTCCCCCGGCTGGCATCTTCTCGGCAGTGTGGGCCTGCCGCCATACGCAGAGAAACCGTTGGCTGCCGAGACGTCCGAGCCGGCCGGGGCACTTGGGGAACATCTCTGGGAATGGGACACGGGCGCTCAGATCTACCAGAACTCGAACCGGTTCCGCCCCGGTCGTGGCTACTGGGGGTGGGCTTCGCAAGACTGCGGCGTTGATCTGGGCGAGTAACGCCTGCTACCCCCCGGGAGCGCGACAGGAACCGGACATCCCCCTCCAAGCGAGGCAGGGCACCATGGCCCATTGCTTCCGCTCTGACGTGTTCCTCATGCGCGATACGCCCTCAACAGGCCCTGGTACGTCTGCTCAAAGTACTCGCAGGCGAATTCCACGGAAGCGAACACGTCCTCCATTGAGCGTCCCCCGCGCTGCTCCACCGGGCCCTTCACCTGCTTGTCCTCTGGCTCAGGAGGCGGTTCAAACGGCATGTCGTTCATGATGCTCAAGGCTACCATTGCTTCCGGGGTGCCCACGTCGCTTAGCACTCCCATTGCGTCGGCGCTCCCAATCAGCGCCAGTGCCCCGCACGCCCGGTGGCGGGCATGGGGCACTTCATGTGACACACAGCGCCGCAACGCCTCCATACCCGCCTCCCTGTCCAGTAGGTATAGTAGAAGTGCATTCTCACCGGCGTCCGCCCGCGCCTCCTGGTTCAGAGCCCTCAGCAACACGTTCTTGGACGTTGCCGGGAGTAGTGACGGGTGGTAATAGCCCATCAGCATTCTGCAGCAGGATGGCCGCACGAGAGGCACCGGGGTCGTGTCTCCAATGCAGCTTTCCAGCAACGCGAGTAGATCCTCCTCGAATCTTGAGTCAGCCCATGCCTCAATCAGCTGGAGAGCAAGGCTGACGCCTCGATCGACAGGACGCCGCTTCAAAGCCTCACGGCAGTCTCCTTCGACATAACGGCGCCCCATTCCCGCCTTCTCATAGAGGTAGTTTCGGGCGCCTTTCTCTTCGCACGTACGGATGTTGACCCGGGCTTCCAGCGCAGCGGCCCGATCGCGTAGTAGCTCGTCAACGGCCGTCGCCATCAAGGTGGCAGCGCCACTTCCTTCGGGGAGCAGATGCAGTGCGAGGTCCAGGTCGTTCAGTAGGACCGCCAGAGCTGCCTGCTGCCAGGGGTCCTGTTCATTTTCAAGCTTGTCGGCCACACGGCCCAGTACCTTGGCCGCCTGTTTGCCCTGGGCTGTGAGTACCGTCTGGTAATCGCCCTTGAGGTAGCCTGCAAGCTCCAAGCGCGGCAGCTCTGCCAACCAGAACCAGCCCATGGGCTCAGAGCGGACCAGGCGGCTTTCCGGAAGAGGCGGCGACGATAGCGACTGCAGAAATCGGAGATAGTAGTAGGGGTCGAAGACTCTCACGGCCCCGCCCCAGTAGCCGACATCCACGCCCGTGCCGTTCTCATGAGTGAAGTAACACCCGCGGCTATGGAAGCAGTAATTCCACCGGGAATTCCCAGGCACGATCCCGGATAGCGGCGGGGGGGGCGGCTGGTCTGCGTCCTCCATCATGTCCAACGCCTCGCTGGCGTTGTCAGGTAGATTCGCGGCGATGCCTGCGGCCCATCCCGACCATTGCTGATAGCGGTGGTAGCAGGTCAACAACCACAATGCGGTGGCATTGAGGCTGGCCGGCGGCGCACTCCGGATGGACGAGAGTGCTTCCAGAAAAGCGCTTTCGCTCCCGACCGTCGTGTCAGCGAGGTGAGCAACACGTTCAAGATCCAGACACAGGCTCAATTCTGCCACGATTCCACACCTTTGTCTAAAGCACACCACTCCCAGTGCCCCCGGCCGATCCGAGATCACATTCGAATCGAACAAGATACGGTCGCCCGGGGCCGTAATCCATGGATATTCCCCACGTCACACCGGGTCCCGGACCATCGACGAACGCGTCTGCCCGGAACGGCCCCGGTGCCTTTGGGGGGACCGTGTCTGCGATCTTTCGGAAGTGGACTCCGTCGTCGGCGTATTGCAGGGAATTCCCTTGCGGCCCGACAGAGCAGACCAAACAACCGACGCCCTGCCCATGCGGCCAGACGCACACCTCGTGACCGCTATCCAGCACCGGGTTGGCCGAGTGCTTCACATAGGGTCCGGTGGGCGTTCCGGCAATGGCCAATCCCATCTTCGTCTCGCCGGGAGTGCGGCGCATCTGTCGCCCTTTGTAGTACATCCAATACTGCCCGTTGCGAACCACGAAGCAGGTGTCATCGACGCGCATGCTGTCGAACATCGCCGGATCATCACTCGGTCGGAGCACGGGATTGCCCTCGAACCGGATCCACGGCCCTTCGGGCGACTCAGCCGATGCGACCCCGATCGCGGTGCGGGTTCCGTTCGGGCCGCCACTATCGTTGGTGAACGGCTCCGGTACGGCTGTGTAGAACAGGTAGTACGTGCCAGCGGCGACGAGGATCGTGGGTGTGAACACGGCATGCTCATCGAAGGCCCCTCTCGCGCCTTTGGATAGAGCTTCCCCTCGCTCCTGCCAAGTCATGCCGTCGGGACTTGTGGCGTACCACACCGACGCCGAGTAGCCGTCGACAGACTCGCAGGTGCGGGAGTACCAGACGTAGTACAGGCCATCAACCCGAATGACCGGGCTCGGATCCCGGCGGGTAACACCCTCCTCGTAGGGAATGGCCTCCGAGTACGTGAATCCGTCAGACATGGGGAATGGGGTGGTCATGTCGTTCCTCCCGGCTTCGCCTTCGCGCCGGTCACACACGACACATCCGCTGCGACGAAGCGCTGGAATGCATCGCCTTTCCAGCGGCATTGTCCTTTCCACTCCGGCTCACCGTGGCGTTGACACAGGGCGTCGCCGAAACGGCGCAACATCCGGAGGGCGTCACCGCCGCCTGCCGTAGCGCTGAGGAAGAGCCGGCATTCGTCGTCGTCGACACGCCTCCTGGCTTTGCCCGGGGGTTGCTTTTCTTCTACTGTCACTCCCGGTAAGGAGAGCTGCTCGAACACCTGCGCGTGCGGATCAGGCATGCGTTGCCCGTCGCGCCGGCAGTTGCCCTTCCGGAGATACAAATGCGGTGTCGGTTCGGCAACGAACTCGCCGTGGTGCGCTAGACACCAGAGCACGTCGAACACATGACGTCGCGTGAAATCCATCCGCAGCCTGTGCGCATAGGAGTTCCCCGCGACCATCTGGCGAGCGGCCACGAGCAAACTGTGCACGTGACGCAGTGCGTGCTCGTCTGCCGGGGGCAACTCGATGTCGACGGGGAATGGGACGAATGCCGGGCGGATCGGGCGCAACGGCTTCATCGCCACGATCTGCTCGGGTGCGAGCCCAGCCCGGACATCCTCGAGACGCGCCGTTTCCCTGTCGCCGCCATAGGCGCCGCAAGGGAATGCGGAGCAGTGCGCGCAGTTTGGGACCCGGTTGCGGCGGACGCACTTCTCAAGCGCACAGCCCCACGGCCCCGTGCACGGCATACAGCCGTTGCCACACCCCGCACGCCGGGGCTTCGCCTCGCGTTGTGTGAGCTCGGGCATCGGGAGCTCAGGCACATCCTGAAGGACGGCGGGCCGAGTACGAGCGTAGAGTACACGGCCCAGATCGATTCCCGCGGCCCGGGCTTGTTCGGGGGTGACGGCACGATAGGTGGCCATCGTGTCATAGCCGGCGTCGTAGTGATCCGCGACCATGCGCGCCATACAGTGCTGCCGACCCATGTCCGCGCGATGGACGAGATCGAGCAGGCCGCCGTCAGGGATGCCGGTCTTTCGGGCAAGCTCTGCGCGATCCGCCGCGGTCCTGGCCGCTTCGAGCAGCGCCAGGTTGTTCCCTGCCCCCTGCTCGACGAGCTTGTTGATGAATGCGTTGCGCGCCATGTCTGATTTCGGGATCAACAACCGCATCGTTTTCTGCGTCGGGAGCATGTAGTAGTCGATCTCAACCAGCGTAGCCTTCAGGTCGTCAATCGCGAGGCCGACCCGTTCGATGAACGCGGCGGCGGACTCACGCGTCCGGACTTGGTCCATCAGCTCTGACAGGCACCGGACGTCGGCGGCAGCGGCCTTCTGGAATACGCCGGTGATCGTCGTGAGGTTCTGGGTGCGGCGGGGATCGGAGCCGAAGACCTGATCGATTTCGCCTCCCCTCTTCTCGAGGAAGTCAATCCCCTGCCCCATGGTGACGTCAAACAGCTCCCTGACAAACCGATAGCGGAACCGCGCCCGTATCCGCCTGGTCCGGAACTCATACGTCGTTGCCGCAGTCCAGTCCCACCGGTCAGGCATTGTACATCCCCTCTCCTGAAGCCTGAGCCTGTGCGGGGGATGAGCGGGGCAGACACTCAGCACGCGTGCCCGGTTCCGTCTTCCATGTGGCTCGGAGCACCCTCGCCCAGTTCCCGTGGGTCGCCCTGGCAAGATCCGCTTCACTGAGCCCGTGACGTCTCAGCGCCTCCACCACCACCGGGAAGCCGGTCGCATCCCCGATGTCGTTCGGGACTAACGTGCCATCGAAGTCAGACCCCAGGCCCACGTGCTCAAAGCCAATTCGGGACGCGATGTAGTCGATGTGGCGGACGATCGTCTCCACCGGGGTGTCGGAGGACGGCTCGAGATCATCCCGAAGGAACAAGACACAGAACGTCACACCCACGATCCCCCCCGAATCACGAATAGCATCCAGTTGGTAGTCCTTCAGGTTCCGGCTGTGCGGCGACAGCACGTACGCATTTGAGTGTGTCGCGACCAGCGGCGCATCCGAGACCCCCGCAACGTCTTTGAAGCCGGCCTCGTTGATGTGCGACAGATCGATGAGGATCCCGAGACGATTGCACTCATGTACCACGCGACGTCCCAACGGCGTCAGGCCGCAGTCGCTCGAAGCAGGGCCGCTGGTTGCGGCACAGGCAAGCTTGTTGTCTCGTTGCCAGACGAGGCCGGCAGAGCGCAGCCCTGCACGGTGGTACTCCTC
>Ga0008651_10002237_pt1 | contig 10831 bp, 10 predicted proteins | sample SaaInlV_200m_DNA_6_FD_59173 | JGI IMG/M metagenome (GOLD analysis project Ga0008651, IMG submission 59173) | Marine microbial communities from expanding oxygen minimum zones in the Saanich Inlet - SI037_S2LV_200m_DNA | ecosystem: Environmental > Aquatic > Marine > Intertidal zone ...
TTAGCTTTTTCCAGCTGACCCGCAAGCCGGTAAAGTAGAGATTCATTTGCATATTTCGCTGCGAACTGGACGCCCACTGGCAATCCGTCCGGTGTCCAGTGCAGAGGCACTGACATGGCGGGCTGACCGGTGAGATTGAACATGCCGGTGAAGGGCATGTAGGATAACAGGTTTCCCATCATCTCCTCAATATCATCCATATCAGTGGATAAAATGCCGATCTTGAGGGGTGGCGCTGCCAGGACCGGGGAGATGAAAATATCATAGGTTTCGAAGAACTGGGCGATCTGCCGAGTGACGCGATTCTTGACCACCAGCGACCTGAGCAGGTCGACCGCCTTGATGTCCTTGCCCTGCTCCAGCAGGAACAGATTAACACTTTCAAGATTTTCACGACCGGGTGTGCGCTTGAACATTTCTGCACCGTCCTGCAGAAACATACACTCGTTGCTCATTAGAATTGCCATGAACGCTTCGTCCCAGGCAGCTACATCCCAGACCGGTGCAGCCTCTTCAACCTGGTGTCCCAGATTCTCCATCAATTTTGCGGCTTCAGTCACTGCGAGTTTATTCTCTTCATGGACTGGGACCCCAGTCGGTGCTTCCGCTGAAAATGCCACCCGCAGTTTTCCCGGATCCCGGCCAACTTCTTCCAGAAAAGGACGCTCAGGAGGCTCAGCCCAGTAGGGTGCTCCGACATCAGGTCCTGCGGTGCAGTCCAACATGGCAGCGCTGTCCCGCACCGTGCGGGTAATGGCTCCTTCTACAATCATGCCGTGCCACAATTCAAAATTGTCCGGGCCCAACGGATTTCGACCCCGGGTGGGTTTCATACCGAAAGTTCCGCAACAGGCGGACGGCATCCGAATTGATCCTCCGCCGTCCCCACCATGTGCTACCGGGACGATCCCGGCGGCGACAGCAGCGGCTGAACCGCCGCTGGATCCGCCGGTGATGTGATCGAGATTCCAGGGGTTGTGGCTGGGTCCGTTGGCAACCGGTTCGCAGGAAGCACTGATTCCGTTTTCAGGGGTATTCGTACGGCCGATCGTGACGAGGCCGGCTCGGTTGAAGCGGTTAATCATCTCGCTGTTGAAATCCCGAGTCCATCCCTGGTAAAGCCGGCTGCCGCAATTTGTGGGATAGCCGGCAATACTGCTGATCAGGTCTTTAACCAGAAATGGAACACCGGTAAACGGACCCTGGGGAAGGCCTTCATTAATGATTTTGGCTGCATAATCCGCCATCAGGTAAGTGATCGCTTTGAGCTTGGGATCGAGACGTTCGAGGGCATCCAGAGCTGTGTCAGCCAATTCCCTCGGTGAAACTTCGCCTTTTTTGACCAGTTCAGCCAATCCCAGCCCGTCGTAATTTGAGTACTCAGAAAAGAGTGTTCCCATTATTCCCCCTTTTGCCTTCTTTGTTTTTTCTGGGATTGCCCAGTGCCAGATAAATTATTCCTCAAACAAAATCTGTGAATTTCTTAGGGATCGTTCATAAATAACTTCACATAATCTATTTGCAAAAGCCCCCAAAAAACCGGACATTTTGCGAACAGAATGTGACAGCAACGTGTTTCCCTTTCATTAATGGGAAACACTTGACTAATTTATGAGCCGACCTTTAGTACAAACGATCAATTTGCGTCATCCCTTGTCAATAGCTAATCTAGATGATATAAGAAATAAATAGGTAAATATTACAAAAAGATGAAAATTGTTAAAGTCGGGAGTGGTAGCCTTGTTGCTAACATTTGATGGACAAATATTGAATAATTATGAACAAAACTTAGAAAAACGATCAAAAAAAGTCAAGTAAAATATTGAATAATTTGCAATTTGACTGGCAGAGGAGTTATAGGCTTCTGAAATAGTGCCTTGCGAGGGAATGAATTTTTATAAATATTTCCGATCGGCGGAGTAAGAACACTCTCTTTGACACCTGATGATTATCTCACTATTATGTGACAGCACCTTCGGTTTTCTGATTCTGTCCCAACAACCAAACGGTAACATCAATACTGCCATGATCCAGGTTGATACGATAAAATCTTTTGAGAATAACAGGCTTTCCCTCTCTTTTTCTGCCGAACGTAATCGCATCGTGCTGTTTGGCGCATCCGGTGCGGGCAAATCAGTTTTGCTTAAAATGATTGCGGGGTTTTTCAATCCGGATCAGGGGAAAATTGTGGTTCGCTCCCGGGTTCTGTTTGATTCTACCGCTGGTATTGACGTGCCGGTTTACCAGCGCAAAATCGGTTACCTGCCACAGGAATACACCCTGTTTCCTAATCTGAATGTCAAAGACAACATCCTTTATGGGGTTAAGGTCCAGAAGATAGCCCTGGACAACGACTGGTTCGAATATCTGACTTCCCGCCTTGAGATCAGTGACCTGCTGGAGAGAGATCCCGGGTCTCTGTCTGGAGGTCAACAACAGAGAGTGGCACTGGCCCGTATTTTGATTATCCGGCCGCATGTTCTGCTGCTGGACGAGCCGTTCAGTGCTCTCGACAGCTCTATTCGGGAAACCCTGCGAGATATGGTGATGGATCTGGTGGATGAACTGGATATCGTGACCCTGCTTGTGACCCACGATTTGGAGGAGGCGTTTGTCTTCGGGAACGAGCTGGTTCTGGTTCGTCAGGGACGAATCATTGAAACGGGGGAACGGGATAAATTGTACCAGCATCCCAGATATATCGAATCGGCGCGTTTACTGGGATTTGCCAATATGTTCCCGGTCACAAATTCCACAGGAAAAGCTGCGACGATTGAGAGTGGAGATACCTTTTTTTGTAGTAGTGGTCTTGAAGAGAACAAACCGTTCCTCTGTATTCGTCCGGAATATATTATGATTCTGCGTGAGAACCGGGAGGCAAAGGGAAAGAAACAGTCGAATGTCATCGAGGGTTCAATTCAGCATATTTATCATCACGGACGATATCTTAAAATCCTTTTGGGAACAGATTCAGGGCTGATGATTCAAACAAATATTCCGGTGCATGTGTTTGACAAACTCGCCTTGAAAACGGGGATGAATCTGCGGGTTTTTCTGAAAGAGGAGGCCATCATCATGTGCGATTCCATTGATCGGAGAGACCCATGAACCGACGTGGCTTGATTATTTTTGCGACGATCTTATTGTTGTTTACGGACGCTTCAGCCGGGGATCTGTACTGGTACCTGGCCGCTTCCATGGCCAAACCGGGCAAGGAAATAGTGTCCCATTTCAATCAGAAACAGGCCCCAGCTCGCGTATTTCTGATTCTTGGAGGCTCCGGGCAGCTGTTAAGTAAGATCGAGCTGGCGCGTCGGGGCGATATCTATACCCCGGCATCAGCCGGTTTTCTCAAAAAAGCCCGGGAGAAGAAGCTGGTTAAAAGTCAGCGGCTGCTCCTTTATCAAAAACCTGTTTTTGGTCTTTCCGGAAGCGGTCGCTCGAAAATTAACACCTTTAGCGATCTGTCTCGACCCGGCCTGAAGTTGGCACTCGGCAACCCCAGGACGATGGCGTTAGGCGCTACCTACCTGCAAATCGAAGAGAAAATGGGCAGGGCGCTCTCAGGTCAGATTAGAGCAAATAGCCAGCTCGAGGCGATTAACATCTCACAGGTGGTGAACTATCTGCGCTCCGATGTCGTGGATGCCGGTATCATTTTTGATACCGTGGCCCAGGCGAACGGTTTGAGCTATATCGAAATCCCAGAAAGGTTCAATATACTGAGCAAGTCGTTCCTCATTCGACTGGTCTGTTCAACAGCTGAGGAAGCAGATTTGGAGCGATTTGAAACATTTATTCTAACGCAGCATCAAACATTTAATAAATACGGATTTCAACTTGTTGGATCCCCATGAAAATATCCAGGGTATCGCTCGTTATCTCGTTACTGTTTTTGATGTTTCTGGCAGGCGTCTTTGCAGGGGGTCTGTTGTCTGTCGATCAGTCCGCCATCTCGGCATTGTTGGCCGACCCTTCGTTTTTTTCAGCGGTGCTGTTCAGTCTCAAAACATCTCTTCTGGCAACACTTATCGCATTCATCGTCGGGGTCCCCGCCGGTTTTTACCTGGCCCGGGTTAAAGGGAGACTGGCCAGATTACTGGATGTCCTCTTTGACATTCCCATTGTAATTCCACCTCTGATCAGCGGGGTTCTGCTGCTGACTTTCTTCAACCAGCCGTTGATAAAAGCGATCTATCCTTTTATCTTCTCCACAGTCGGTGCAGTCATCGCGCAATTTTTTGTGGCGGTCCCATTTACGATCAAGTCTGCCAAAACAGCCTTTACACTCGTCCCCCCAATTTATGAGCGAATCGCTATGACGCTGGGTGCACGCCCTATGGCATCATTTTTCGATACCACATTCAAGATTGCCCTGCCGGGAATCAGTTCCGGCCTGGTCCTGACCTGGCTGCGGTGCATGGGTGAGTTTGGCGCGACCCTGATGGTGGGAGGTGGAATCCCGGGGAAAACAGCCAACATTCCGATCAATGTCTATCTGCACCTGAGTGGTGGGGACTTGAAACTGGGGATTGCCATCAGCCTCTTGACGGTGCTGCTTGTCATTCTCTGCATTTTTCTGATCAACAGTGTGCTGTTCAGGTTCAGAGGTAATCAGAAATTGGTTTTATGGTGTAAAACAACTCTGGCTTCATTTTCCTCAAAAATTCGCTCAGAAACATGACGATTTGGTTTTTGTTTTATTAATGAAGTTTCAATCCCCTTTCTCCCACGATTGTATCAGTCCCCTTTCTCCCGCGATTATATCATAGCCGACAGGTAGCTTTTGCACAAAGTCATGCAGTCTGGTAAGTTTGTCCACCATAATTTCTGCCTCAGCGGCGGCTGGATATGATTAAAAAGACTGATACACGCTTAACATATTCCTTTCGAAATTGTATGATTGCATTGGATAATGGGTATTCTTTAAACTGAGAGACGGTCAATTGGCTCAAATTATTGTCACATTAAATTAGTGTTGGAGGTTCCATGATCAAGAATTTTGTGCAAATCCTGGATATTCAAACAGCTATCATCTTGATTTTTTCGCTGGTCTCCACTCATCTCTGCCTGCGGTTTAATATTGTTTTCGAAATGCCAACGGGTTTGATCGGTATCGCCATCGTCTTTCCCATCGTTTTTTCCATCAACGCTGCTTATCGACGGAGAGAGGAAGCTCTGGCTTTTCTGGCATCTTTTAAAGCATCCGCGGTCTCTCTCTATTATGCTCATCGCGACTGGGTTCCCGGTGAAAACCAAACGCATGTTGAAAGAATTACAAAGCTCATCATTGCGATCTTTCAAGCCATCAGGAAGGATTTTACCGCCCAGGAAGAGCAAGAGACTGATTTTCAACAGATCTATGCCCTTTTTTCACGCTTCTCAGAATCAAATGAAGAACTCCGAAGCGCCGGTATGGATACCGCGGAGGTTTCGCGTGCCCATACTTTTCTGCGGCTGATGGTGTCTGATTTTGAGAACATGAGAAACATCCTGCTGTACCGGACACCCATCTCGCTAAGGGCTTATACCCAGGTCTTCCTGAATGCCTTTCCCATACTTTTCGGTCCTTATTTCGCCTATCTCTCTTCACAATATGCCGTATACTGCGGCTATATGGTGGCAGTATTCTACTGTGTGGTCCTCAGTTGCCTGGATAACATCCAGGACTTCCTGGAAAATCCCTACGACGGCATTGGCGTTGACGATATTGACCTGGATCTCGCCGAAGATTATGGCAGGCTTTTGCACAAACAGGGACATGTCAAAATATGAGGTTGAAACTATAAGCGGTCTCTACGATACCTCCACAAATCCTCTTGAGCTTTGCTATTTCGCGACACAAGCCAAATTGCTTTTGGAATTATGATAAAAATCGCAATTGACATTTAACTTACCTCTTAAAAGTCCCCGGGCCCTATGAAGCCTTATTTTTACGGATTCAAGTGATATGTCCAGTATTTCGGCGATTTCTCGATTTCTTAATTCCTGTAATTCACTTAAAACTAAAACGGTGCGATATTTTTCCGGCAAATCATCAATGTTGCCGCGAATACATTGGTTCATCTCTGTTTTGATCAACTGTTCAACCACCGGCACACTTTCGTCAGCATGCCATTCCGGGCCATCAGCTGGCGCAAGAAGTTTATCAGCCATGATTTGGTGTGTTCTCCTGAAATCTGGACTCCTCATTCTATCCATGGCTGTATGGGTGGCAATTTTATAAATCCAGGTTGAAAGTTTGGACTCACCCTTAAAATTCGGCAAAGCCCCGGCTACTTTCATAAAAACTTCCTGTGCCAGGTCTTCAACCTCACTGTTCCTGATGAGTCGATTTAAATAGTTCATGATTTTAGGATGGAATTCATGGTAGAGTTCACCAAAATCGACACTGGAACTGTCCATTTACACCTCCATTCTGATAGATTAAAAACCGTCCTTGATAAGAGGTGAGGCCATCCCATCGAGCGAAGAATGGTAGGAAGAGGCCTCCAAAAGGATTTGCTAGCCAGGTTTCACAGCTTCAATACTGGCGGAAACAATATAATCCACAGCGTTTTCACTGTGATTTGGATCCCATTTCCGGATGAGGTCGCGACTGTGATCATTGGGCACAATCCTGATATCCTCAAATCCGATCACTTCCATTATCTTTCTGGTATCATCAATGGTCGCAGCCCCTCCCACACAAGCAGAGACCAGTTCCAGATCTTTCTGTATTTTTTCCGGCAGGCTGGCGGTTGCCACAATATCGGAGATAGATAACCGGCCTCCGGGTTTCAGAACTCTGAAAGCATCGCGGTAGACACTTTCTTTATCAGGCGAAAGATTGATCACACAATTAGACATGATGATATCGGCAGTATTGTCCGCTACCGGCAGATACTCAATCTCTCCCAATCTGAAGTCAACGTTGGCGGGTCTCATTTTTTCGGCATTCAGCCTGGCCTTATGGATCATGTCAGACGTCATGTCGACCCCGATTACCTGCCCGGTCTCGCCAACTTCTTTAGCCGCCAGAAAACAATCAAACCCGCCCCCACTTCCCAGGTCAACCACAGTTTCACCCGGCTTAAGCGATGCCAAAGCGACAGGATTTCCACAGCCTAAGGCCATGTTTGCCCCTTCCGGAACACTTTCGACATCTTCCTTAGAGTAACCCATGATGCTGGACATCTTTCCGACTGTAGGATCCGAACCGCAGCAATCGGTGCCCGCCTCGGTAGTCGTAGAACTTTCAGAAGGACCACAACAAGATGCCACATTACTCTCTGCTGGAAAGGCCCCCCCTGCTTTGGCTATGTTTCCATAAGATTCACGAACTTTTTCTTTGATTTTTTCTTTTTCTAAAATATCCATTGTCCCTCCAAATTTTTTTGGTTGCTGCCTTTTAATGATTGGTTTTCCAAACAGTAAAAATTCATAAATGCACATAAATGCACATAGGAAAGTAGAATCCTTCCTTCACGAGTAACATTTAATCGTTTCATCATAATAGACGAAGAAGGGCCAAAAAAGATGCAGGGTTTTTAAAATATAATTTCAACAATCCCTGCAATTTTGTTGTTTTTTTTGATAATCCAATACCTTACCTTGATGATCAAATTCGAATTGGCAGCAATCCAAAAGGGTATCCTTTAAAACCATTCTGCCTCTTTGAATCCTGGATTTTGCAGCTGAAAGGGACAATCCTTCTTTTTCGGCTACTTCTTTATGGCTTAATCCATCTATTTCAGAAAGCAGCAGAGGTTGCTTGAACTTGGGCGGAAGAGTCTTAATCAAGGGAAGAAACCAGTCAGCCATCTCCTGTCTGGTTTCTTCATGGGGTTCTGGATCAGGCTTGCTCAATGATTCCGGCAATTCCTTTGTTGATTTATGGGTTCGATAATAATCGATAATCGTATTGCGAGTGATACTGTAAATCCAGCTTCGAATTTTAGTGTCCTCCTTGAGGGTGTTTATCCGGGAGTGGATCTTGACAAACGTATCCTGCAGGATATCTTCTGCATCAGCGGGGTTCCCGACTCGTGTGCTTATAAAACCCAGAAGCTTGGAATGATACTCCTCAAAAATCTGTTCGGTTAATTGACTATGCATAGTAGAACCTTCAAAATAAATGGGTCAATATTCGAAGAAGCATTCGATTCTTAAGAATAAAAGGTGATTCTACGGACAGCATACGGAGATACATTTCCGCAGGCTGTCCATTAAAAGTTCCATTTTTTTTATCAATTCGGGACCGCTAATCGAGTAATACCTGTGTCGGGTCTCTTTTTCACAATTTAAAACGCCGTTATCCAGCATCAACTGCAAATGCCTCGAAATAACAGATCGATCCTGGGGCAAGCTCTCGGAAATACTGCCGATATCAGAACGTCCGTGAAGCATGAGATACTTCAATATTTCCATTCGTACCGGTTCTCCCAACATCTTAAAAAATTTTTCGTCCCAGACATCAATCAATTCCTGAGTGACCTGAATAGTAGAATCACAACATTTTAAGGCGGTTTTCATAAGCGACACCTGCAATTTTTTAACGAGCCTGTCGGGTATCCAGAAATGAAATTATTTTTGCAATGACCCTATCTCAGCAATACATGCAAAACTATGCATACGTCAATAAAATGGTTAATTCCCTCAGCAATGTCCGGTTAGGTTTTTGCAGGAAGCTGAATGATGAAGCCTGGATCGCGCTGATAAGGATTTTTTCAAGCCTGTAACCAGTTTCAGCGTTAAAGAGAAAGGACAAAAAGACCACCTGGGAATTTTCTGTAATTCAGAACCAAATGGGATTTCTTCAACGATCCAGCGATCTTTCCCACCGGGAATATTGTAAACCGTCTTAAATCCCAGCTTTTCCATGCGCTTCTGAGCAATTTTACTTCGACCACCTATTTTACAATAAACCAGGTAGGTCCGGTTTCGATCCAGCTCATTCAGTTGCTCTTTAAACTGAGGGGAGAAGAAATTCATCAAGATGGCATTTTCGAGGTGTCCGTTGTTGTATTCCTTTTCTGTGCGAACATCTAAAATTTCAAAATCAGGACTGTGGCTATTTTTTTGAATCAATTCATAAGCCTCTGCCGGTGAGATATCTTTGATCTCGACTGGTTCTGCTGTTTTTCCGTAATTAACTGGCTGCATACCAGTTAATCTGACAGGTGTCTCTTGATACCCAGGATTGTTTTTCAAAGCAACAGGCACTTGAGCGCCATTGCAGTTACACATTTCCGGGCTTTCTTTGCACAAACCTGACATCAACTGGTCGGTACTGTTTTCGATATTTATCCTTGAGACATTTTCTGAACAATAACTTTCCATTTTTATTCTCCTTTTTGTAAAACAGTTATACATGCATAAAAATGCATATACGAACCCATGAATTTCCGCTTAAAAAATTTTTTGAAACTTTCATTTTCTTTTAGCCATATAGACGAGAGAAAAGACAAAAAGATACAAAAAAGTTTTGATCCATAAATTTCGGAAGCTATGAAAAGTTTGCCGAAGAGCTTAAAGCCGCCGGTGCAAAAAGTTTTGGAAACGGATGGGCCTGGTTGATCCTGGAGAACGTCCGGTTGAGGATAAGCAGTACGGCAGTTGAAACTCTGGGAAATGAACTACCCTGTCGCAAGCAGCGAGGTTCGACCCAGGCTTCGCAATAAAAGACGAAAATACCTGATAATATATCAATAAATAGTCATATCCGGGTCGACATCGTTCGCCCAGGCATTGATACCTCCTTTCAAATTCAGAACATTGTTAAATCCCTTTTTCTTCAGCAGATTACAGATCCTGGCGGAACGCAAACCAACCGAACAGTATATGATCAATTCATCTTGGGGATTGAGTTCTTCCAATCGATCTTCCACAGAATTCATAGGTATATGAACCGTGTTTTTCAGATTGCTGATCTTGATTTCAAATTCCTCCCGCACGTCCAGTATTGTGATTGAGTCTCCCCTTTCCAATTTTTGTTTCAGCTCTATTGGACTGATTTCAGAAATGACAGCTTCTTTTGAGGATTCAGGGCGACAAAATTGCTGGTAATCAATCAATTCAAAAATACTTGGGTCATCTCCACATATTTCACAACGGTCGTCGCGTCGGATTGTGAACTCATGGAAATCCATACCTAAAGCATCAAACGTCAAAAACCGGCCGTTCAAGGTTTTTCCGATCCCGGTAATAATCTTAATGGCCTCAGTCGCTTGAATGGACCCTATGATGGACGGTAAAACGCCAAAAACCCCTGCTTCAGCACAGGATGAGACCAGTTCCGGCGGAGGGGGATTTGGAACAAGGCAACGATAGCAGGGGCCGTTTTTATAACTAAAAAGAGAGGCCTGCCCTTCAAAGCGGTATATACTACCGTAACAATTTGGTTTTCCTAATAGAACACACGCATCATTTACAAGATATCGGGTTGGGAAATTATCCGTTCCATCAATCACCAAATCGTAGTTCTTGATAATGCCCAGGGCATTTTGAGATGTCAGAACCACATTGTAGGCTTTGACTTCAATATAAGGATTCAACCGAGAGAGTTTTTCCTGCGCACATTCCACTTTGGAAATCCCAATATCGTCTATGTTATAAAGAATTTGGCGTTGTAGATTTGACTCTTCAACAACATCCGAATCGATGATCCCTAAGTGACCAACACCGGCTGCGGCCAAATACAAACTGGCAGGGCAGCCAAGACCTCCGGCACCAATTATCAGCACTTTAGCAGCCTTTAGCTTTTTCTGACCCGTTTCCCCCACTTCCGGCAATAAGAGGTGGCGACTATACCGTGTTAATTCGGGCAGCATCAGTTCAGAATTACTGTCAG
>Ga0008651_10002277_pt1 | contig 10695 bp, 10 predicted proteins | sample SaaInlV_200m_DNA_6_FD_59173 | JGI IMG/M metagenome (GOLD analysis project Ga0008651, IMG submission 59173) | Marine microbial communities from expanding oxygen minimum zones in the Saanich Inlet - SI037_S2LV_200m_DNA | ecosystem: Environmental > Aquatic > Marine > Intertidal zone ...
CATGCGAAGCTAGCGGCAGAGCTCACGATTCAACGGGTCGCGCCAATGTCATGTCACCTGTTCGTCGACAAGTATCTCCCTCCCTATTGTGCTTTATTAAGCGCCCGCAATCTTGTAGTCGCCCGACAACCAAAGAAACACAACTACTCGCTCCACCTGGCATCAAGGTTCCCGCGCTAGTCTGATCCGGTTGGGTCGCGGATGGCACTACCGTGCGCAAACAGGAAAGAACTTGTGCGCAAATGGGGGTAGCCCGTTCAGCGGATGAGGGCTTAGGCTGTGTTGAGCATCATCACAGAAAAGTCAGGGGCTATGCGAAACACCATCTTTCTAATCACGTGTGCGGGTTGTATGCTGGGCACCACGCTTCTTGGACAAGCGGGAGAAGCAGGCGCCCGTAAAGGACAAACCGCTCGTTCCGTCATGCGTTTATCGGAGGTACCTATGTCTGAAGAAATCAAGGACTCGGCTGATACAACTGTCGTCAATGGCACGGACTGGGTTGACGTGGAAGGTCGACCCATCGCCGCGCATGAGGGCGATCTCGCACGGTTCGACGGCGTGTTCTACTGGTACGGCAGCAGCTATGCCGATAATCCCAAGGGCAAGTTTGACGTTTCCGACGGGCCGGTGTGGAACGGGGTGCAGGTCTACAGCTCCACCGATCTCAAGAACTGGACCTACAAGGGCGTGTGCCTGCCCCGTCCGGAGCACGGATTTGGCAAGCTGGGTGCAACCGGCCGGTCGCACGTCCTCTACAACGAGAAGGCGAAGAAGTACGTGATGTGGTATCGCTGGTACCTGCACGTACCTGCGTCCTTCCTCATGGTGGCCGTGGCGGATCATCCCGAGGGACCGTTCACCTCCCTGGGCCCGCGCGAAATGGGGACCTCCAACGGTTTCGCGTCGGACATGAACGTGTTTCAGGATGACGACGGCAAAGCCTACGTCATCTACTGCGATCATGGAGGACACGGGGTCAAAGGTGACACGGCTACCTATACCATTCGTATCGACAGCCTGAGCGACGACTACCTGACCAGCAACCAGGATGGCGTAGCTGTTTTTGAAAAGGGCTGTGAAGCCCCTGCGATGATCAGGCACAAGGGCAAGTACATTGCGGTTGCGTCGGGCGTGCATGGTTGGGCGGGATCAGAGACCGTGTGCGCGACGGCCGACTCGCCCCTGGGCGCCTGGACGCGGCAGGCGGACATCAGCGAGCAGAAGACGTGGAGCTCGCAGGTCACCGACCTCATCTACCTCGCGGAATCTGACTCCGTGATGGCGCTTTGCGACCAGTGGTGGACTCCCGACAAGGAGGATATCAATAAGTCACGCTATCTGTTTCTTCCGCTCGTCCTGGATCCGACAACCGGCAAGGTGAGGATGGAGTATCGTGAGAAGTGGACCCCTTTAGGACAGAGCAAGTAGCGCTGAAGTGAGGAGCCGGAGATATGCCTGATACATCATCATTAACGTTAGGGTTATGGGATTACGTGGCGTTTGCCGCATTCTTTGTGGTGCTGTCGATCATCGGCTTCGTGGCGGGGCGTAAGGAGCGGGGGAGCTCACAGGAGTACTTCCTCGCGGGTCGAAAGCTGCCCTGGTATGTGGTCGGGTGCTCGTTCATCGCCTCCAACATCAGCAGCGAACATTTCATCGGCATGATCGGGGCGTCGTTCATCTACGGCGTCTGCATCTGCATGTTCAGTTGGGCGAATATCGGGGCCTACACGTTCCTGATCTGGCTGTTTATTCCCTTCCTGCTGGCATCGCGCGTGTTCACGATTCCTGAATTCCTGGAGAAACGCTTCAACCGGGGCATGCGCCAGTTCTTTGCCATTGTGACGGTCATCAGTAACGTGGTGGCCTTCCTGGCGGCGGTGCTCTATGGCGGCGCCCTGGCGCTCCAGAGCTTGTTCGGTTGGTCCTTCTGGCCGGCGATCATCGCCCTGGCCATTGTCGCTGGGGCCTGGGCCATTTATGGCGGCCTCTCATCGGTGGCCTGGACGGATTTCTTCACGGTGATCGTGATGCTGCTGGGCGGACTGGCGGTCACGCTTTTCGGCCTCAACATGCTCGGCGGGGAGGAGGGGTCCATCATCGACGGCTTCCGGATCATGTTGCAGCGCAACCAGGCGGTAGACGGGGCATGGGCGACGTCCGTGTCGCAGGTCGCCGAGCAAATCAAACATGTGGGCACCTACAACCGGATGTCCGTTTTTCAATCCGCCGCGCATCCGGTCGTCCCGTGGCCCAGCTGGATCTTCATCATCCTCTCCGTCAGCATCTGGTACAACGTGCTCAACCAGTTCATGATTCAGCGCGTGCTCGGCGCAAAGAACGCATACCATGCGCGCATGGGCGTCGTGCTGGCCGGCTTCATGCAGCTGTTTCTGCCGCTGATCATTGTCGTTCCCGGCATGATTCTCTTTGCCTCTCAGCCGGATATCCTGATGTTGCCCTGGGCGGAGGTGAAGCCGACGGCTGACAAAGCCTACGTGGACATGATCCAGGCGCTGGTGCCCGTGGGCTTGCGCGGCCTGGTGCTGGCGGCGCTTTTCGGTGCCATCCAGTCCACGGTCAACTCCGTGCTCAATTCCACCGCGACCATTGTGACGCTGGACCTCTACAAGACGTGGGTCAAGCCCGACGCATCCGACCGGCAGACGGTGCGCGTGGGTGTGTGGACGTCGGTAGCCATCCTTATCATTGCGACCGCATTGGGTGGCATGATCGGGAAGCTGGGTGGCGGTCTGTTCGAGTACATTCAGTCACTCTACGCTTTCTTCGCGCCGCCCTTTTCAGCGGTCTTCCTGGTGGCGATCCTGTGGCGCCGGGTCAATGGCTTTGGCGCCTCGCTGGCGGTGACGCTTGGCTTTGTGCTCGGCATTGCCATGAAGGCCTTCATCCAGTTCGTGCCCTCGCATCCGGTCTGGATTGAGCCGTTCTTGAACCAGGCGGCGATCAACTGGGCCTTCTGCACGGTGGTCTGCATCGTGGCCAGTCTGGCCACCAAGCCGCCGCGACCTGAGCAGGTGACGGACGCTCTGGTGTTTAATCCGAAAAAGGCGCGGTCGGGTCAGGCCGAGGGCGGTCCGTGGTATACGAGCGTGTTGTTCTGGTGGCTGCTGTTTGCCGGCCTCGCCGCGACTGTCATTCTGACCTTCTCGGGAGTGATTACCTGGTGAGGCGGTGCGCAGACAGGACAAAAGCTGTGCGCAAAAGCGGGTAGGGCCGCTTTTGGGAAAACGATATGCTATTGATCAAGTTCGAAGCTCAGAAGGGGTCCGATGATGAATGAACAGACGAACGCAGGCATGACGCGACGGGAATTTGGGATGCAAATGGGCATCGCCGGGGCCGCCATTGGCCTGGGCGCTGTGGCGACCGCAAAGGGCGCGGCGGCGGCCGACGCACCGCGCGACGCAGACGGCAAGATCATTCCCGGTTTCGAGGACACCGGCCCGGCTGGCTCCAGCAAGGGCAGGCAGTCGGTCTCCGGCCGCAAGATCAAGGTTGGCATTGCCGGCTATGGGTTATGCAAGTTTGGCGGCGCCTTCTTCTACCAGAACCACCCCAATGTGGAGGTGGTGGCAGCCAGCGATCTGGATCCGGGACGCTGCGCTGCGCTTGCACGGGCGGTCGGCGCCAAGAAGACCTATCCCTCCTGCGAGGAGATGATCAAGGACAAGAGCATCGAGGCGATCTATATTGCAACCGATGCACCGAGTCACGCACGGCTGGCCACCATGGCCCTGCTGCATGGCAAGCATGCCTGCTCGGCTGTGCCGGCTGTCTTTGGTTTCGAGGCCGAAGCCGATGCCGAGAAGCTGTTCAATGCCGTCAAAAGCAGCGGCATGAAGTACATGATGAACGAGACATCGACGTTCCATGCCGACCTCTACGCCAAGCGCCTGCAGTATCAGGCGGGAGCCCTGGGCAAGATCATCTATTCCGAAGGAGAGTACTACCACGACTTCGGACCCAAGGGGCTGCCCGGCTTCAATCCCAGGAATGGCAAGGTTGACCTCAATGGCTGGCGGCGTGCGCTCCCACCCTTGTGGTACCCCACCCATGCGATGGCCTATTACGTCTCGATCACCGGTGGCCGTTTTACAGATGTCTCGGCCTTGGGAACCCCCGGGCTCTACGCGGAATACAATGGCGGCGATAACCAGCACAAGAATCCGTTTGGCACGGAAGTGGGTCTATTCAAGACCAGCGAAGGCGGCATGTCACGCATGGCCGGCAGCTGGGACATGAAGGATGCTCATGGCGAGAAGGGGCGTGTCTATGGCCAGAAGCCGCACAACAAGAGCATTCCGGGAAACCGGCCGCCCTTGCCGCCGGGTGTCGGTGGTGGCGGTCATGGTGGCTCCCACGGACTGTTGACCAGCGACTTCATTGAATCCATTCTGTTGGACCGGAAGCCGATCGTCGGCATCGGTGATGCGCTCAACATGACGTTGGCGGGTGTGATCGCCCACAAGTCGGCCCTCAAAGGCGGCGAGTGGATGAAGATCCCTCAGTATACACTGTAAGAATGGAGACACCGTTGTCCGAAGCCACAGATAGCAGAAGCGGCGATCTTCTGATCGGGTTTGACCTTGGCACCAGCGCCATGAAGGCCGTGCTGTCAGATGCCGGCGGCACTATGGTCGGCCAGGCAAGCCGGCAGGTGGCGCTGATCCGTACGGAGGATCAGCGGGTCGAACTCGATGCTGAACGCTACTTCCGGGATGTATGTTCGCTCATCAAGGAGCTGGTTTCGGCAATCGACGACCCAGGTGCCGTCACGGCCATCTGTCTGAGCGGCGCCAGCGGCAACACGCTGCTCCTCGACGAGGATCACAAGCCCGTGCGGAACGTCATCAGTTGGCTGGATACGCGGACAGCCGGCCAAGAGGCCAAACTCTGGCCGGGCCTGGATCCGGAGCGTGTATACCACAGCGCGGGCTGGCCTTTCGACGGCACCTTTCCGCTGGCTCATCTGGGCTGGCTGAAGCGGTTTGAGCCGGACGCCTGGCAGAAGGCCCGCACCTTCACGATGCTCAATGATTATCTCTACTACAGGCTCTGCGGTCGGCTCGTTGTGGATCACTCAAAGGCGACGACTTTCTACCTGCAAGACCAGCAAGCATCCACATGGAGCAGTGAGCTGCTCGCGTTTCTTGGACTGGAGCCGGATCAACTCTCTGAGCTGCTGCCGTCCGGCGCTGTCTGCGGAGACGTGACGCCTGACGCCGCCCAGGCGACCGGGCTTGCGCCGGGAACCCGGGTGGTTACGGGTAGCTTTGATCATCCTTCGGCCGCCAGAAGTACGGGCGTCTTCACGGAAGGGGATATGCTCATATCCGCCGGGACCTCCTGGGTGGTGTTTGCGCCTATCAGAGATCGGAACACAGGTCTAAAGGGCCGGATGCTCTTGGACCCGTTTCTCTCTCCCTCCGGCTGCTGGGGCGCCATGTTTGCCCTAACGGCTGTGGCCGAGAAGATGAAGGTGTATCTTGATAACGGCATCGCCGCGGCCGATGGCGAAGCACTGTTCGAGAGGTTTGACCGGCTGGCGGCAGAGGCGAACCCGGGGGCGGACGGGCTATTCATTGATCTGCTTAAACAGCCCTACGAGCAGAACAAGGAACTCGTCGCGGGGGCCAGGCCCGAAAACATTGCCCGAGCGCTCATGGAGGGGATCGTGTTTCTCATCCGGAACCGGGTCGACAGACTCATGCGGCTTACAGGCAGTCCCTCTGGCAGGATCGTGTTGACAGGCGGCCCAACCAGGAGCCCGATCTGGCCATCGATACTGGCCGACGTTCTAAACCGCCCGGTGGTGATTTCTGCAACAGGGGAGCACGCCGGCGCTATGGGTGCGGTACTCCTGGCCGGCATCGGGACCGCTGTCTTTCGTGATACCCGGGATGGTTACTTGAGAACCCGGTCAAGTGAGCGCATCATAGCACCCGATCCAGAGCGGAGCAGACAGTATGAGGAACTTTACCGGGAGTATGCGGATAGATTTGATCTGGATGAGTAGAAGGAAACACACATGACCATGACGACCCCCAAGAAAAACCTACCCAAACCGCCATTCTTCGAAACGAGCGTGAAGAATTACATCTATGGCGATGCGGTATTTGAGTACGCGAAGGCGGTTGATGAGGGTGCGAAGAAGTATGACATTGATGCCATCTTCATTGCGCCCTATACCGAGATCCGCCGGATCGCCGAACACACCAGCAAGCTGTTCGTGTTTGCGCCTTACATGGACACCTTGCGGCCGGGGCGGGGGATGGCGGATGTGCTGCCCGAGGCGATCAAGGATGCCGGGGCAACGGGTGTCTTGCTCAACCATTGCGAAAGACCGATGAGCCTGCCTCAGATCAAGGCGACCATTGACCGGGCCAATGAGCTTGGATTGATCACGTTTGCCTGCGCCGATTCCATTGCGGAGACCAAGGCCATTGCCCAGTTCCAGCCGGATATTATCAACCCGGAACCGAGCGAGTTGATCGGGACCGACCAGGCCAGCGATATGGGCTACGTCATTGAAACGCTCAAGGTTGTCAAAGATCTGTATCCGGATATCCTGGTGGAGCAGGCCGCCGGCATCACCACGGGTGCCCAAATCTACGACTTCATCATGGCCGGCAATGACGCCGCAGGCTCGGCCTCCGGAATCCTGAAATCCCCGGATCCGTTTAAGCTGCTGGATGAGATGATGTTTAATGTGCGTAAGGCGAAGGATGAGTTGAGGAAGTAAGAATATGAAGACAGTCAGAGACACAATAAAGCTGGTTTCAACCGGACAGCGGCCGACATTTCACACCATCACCGATGAGGTCAAAGCGATCGTCAAGCAGTCGGAGATCCAATCCGGCATCTGCGTGGTCTATTCGCGTCACACGACCTGCGCGGTGATGATTGAGGAAGATTCAATCGACCGGGCGGATACGGGTCTGAGCTGCCTACAGCAGGATCTTACGAATGTATTCGAGCAGGTCATACCGACCTGTCGTGAGGAAGGGCAGTACCTGCATCCCGGGCCGGAGATGTTTGTGTTTGCGGCCAAGCATGGCGAGGACAGGCAGGGCACGCTCAATACCGACGCGCACCTGCGCTCGTCGATCATGGGTAGAAGCGAGAGCATCCCGATCTTTGAAGGCAATATGGAGCTGGGCCAATTCGGTCATATCTACTTCGTGGATTTCGATCAGACCGGCGCCCGGGAGCGGCAGGTGAGCGTGCAGCTAATCGGAGAATAGCCAATGAAGCAGAGCGTATGGAAACATGCGGAGGAGACGTTCAACATTGAGTCCTCCGCACTCATGCAAGCCCTGGCGCGTATGGACCCCTCGGCTTTCGAAAAGGCCGTGACCGCGCTCGCAAAGGGTGGGCGGATTGCGGCCAGTGGTTGCGGTCACTCGGGTATCGCCTGCCAACACTTTGCGCACCTGATGTGCTGCATCGAGCTGCCCGCCCGGTTCATCTCGCCGGCGGAAGCCCTGCATGGCGCCAGCGGGTTCCTGAAGCAGGGCGACGTCATGGTTCTGGCCTCGCGCGGCGGTAAGACAGCCGAACTCCTGCCCATCATCGACATATGCAAACGCAAGGATGTCACCGTGATCGGCATAACGGAAGAGACCGCGTCGCCGCTGGCCCTGGGCTCCGACATCGTGATCAAGATGCATGTGACGCGTGAGACCGATAAGTACAACAGTCAGGGAACCACCAGTTTCATTGTGCTGTCGGCGATATTCGATGCTCTGCAGGCGGCCCTAATCGAAGAGACCGGCTACACCAACGATCAGTTTGCCGTCATCCATCCAGGCGGGGCGGTTGGAGAGCGGCTGAACCAGGGGTGACCACCTACGCCAACCGCCGCGTGGCGGCCCGGTATTCGCTCATGGTCATGTTGTGCTGCTTGCGGAAGACGAAGGCCAGATGGCTTTCGCGAGCGAAGTCGCACTGCTGAGCGATCTCGCCGATCGACAGGTTGGTTTCCGAGAGCAGGGCGCAGACGCGTTCCAGTTTGACGCGCCGGATCTCCTCCATGATGGTGCGGCCGACCACGGTCTTGAAGCGGGTCTCGGCGTAGCGGCGCGATGAGCCGAACAGGCTTACGACGTCCGTCACGCCAATGGCCTGATGCCCCGCTTCGCGCCAGATGTACTCGCACGCGCGCGCCACCTGCTTATCAGCAATGGCGGTCGCTTCAGTGGACCGTCGCTTAACCACGCGGGTTGGCTTGATCCAGTCGACCCGCTGGCGCAGACGCTTACCGCGCATCAGCTTGTCCAGGTGTTCGGCCAGCAGGTAGCCGGCGTGCTCGCTGTTGTGCTGGATGCTGGACAGCGTCGGGAAGGTGGCTTCGCAGATGAGGGGATCGTCATCGACGCCGAGCACCGCCACCTCTTCCGGGACGGAAATGCCGGCATCCAAACAGGCGTCGAGTACCTGGCGTGCGCGGCCGTCCATGGCCGCGAACAGCGCCACCGGTTTCGGCAGCGACTTGAGCCACGCTTCCATGCGTGGCTGCTCAATGGCCCAGTCGTGACGTTCCTCTGCCGTGGACGCGCGGTACTCGCTGACCGTTCCGCCGGCCGCTTCAACCGTCTTTCTGAATCCTTCGCCGCGTTCGCGCGACCAGTACATGTCCTGGCCCCCGCCCACGAAGGCGAAACGTTCATAGTGACGATCCAGAAAAAAGCGCGCGGCGTGTTCGCCCGTTGCGAACGAATCGACCCGCAGGCAGGAGTATTTCGACAGTGGGTGCCCGTCCACGAGCATGCGGGGATCGGGCTCGTAGAGCACCACCGGAACGCGTATGCCGGCGATGGCCCGGGCCTCACGCAGAGTACAGGCCCCGGTAATGATTCCGGAACAGCCCCACCGTTTCATGTCCCGTAGCCGCTGTTCACCGGTCCGCCCCTCCCTGCGGTACAGTCGCCACGGCCCATTGACGCGTGCATAGCGGAGGATGCCTTCAAAGCAATCCCGGTGCCCCTTGAGCGCCAACGGAACCAGCACGATCACCTGTGGAATCCCTGAACGGCTTGCAGTCATAGCAACACACTCCCTGAGCCCCGGGAACACGAGGCGAAACGAACGCATCATGTGTAGCACAATATATGCGCAAATAGGAAAGTATTTGTTCTGTCTCAGGCGAAGAGGCCACATGTTACCGGGCCAGATGAGACAAGGAGCCTGCAGGGGTGTTGCCCTTCGCATTGGCTAAGTATACGGGCGGCCCTTCGACACGGCTTGTTGAGTCCCCAACTGGTAAAGGAGCGGAAGAACCAGGGCGATCCGGATCCCTATGTTCTTGCGAACTCGAGCAGAGCTGTGTAGTCGTGCATGTCGGCGGCTTGGAGTGCGGCAATGTATCTGTGGTGCTCATCCCCAGACGTTGACAGGTTCTCACTTCCCCAGGTGAAACGTGCGCACTTCAGAACGTTCTCCAGCAGAATGTCGGTCATCAGGCGCGCGTGGCGGCCGTTCCCGTTTGGGAAGGGGTGGATGGAGACCAGCCGGTGATGGAAACGGACCCCCATTTCGTCAGCCGATTCCTCCTGCAGCTCCATCCATACACGCGTGTCATCGCACAAATTGCTCAGACTCGTCGGAACCTGGTACCAGGGCCCACCGATGTTCTTGTCGCTGTGCCGGAAGTGTCCCGCCCACTTCCAGACGTTGCTGAACATGCGTCGATGGAGCTCCTTGATGAACGGTTCGTTCAGGATATCAGTCGGCTTCGCCCTGTCGAGCCAGGCTAGTGCCTCGATGATATTGTCCTGCTCCCATCGATCGAGTTCGCCGCGGGTTGTGATGTGCGTGAGCAGCAAGCCTTCCGCTTCGTCTGGGTCAATTGGCGTTGCTCCTTCTGGATACTCAAACGCGATCATGAGATGTTCCACAATTCCGGAGGAAGATCGTCGACCATCTCATCCACCATGTCGGCCAGGACCCTATCGTTCTCCTCTTCAGTCAGCGACTGATCCTCTAGTGCCATTGTTCCGGATGCACGGGCCAACCTCTCTTTCGCTGCTTGCTCTGCTCTAGCACGAACGGTCTGTTCAAGACTTGTCCTGGGAACAAATCCGTAGACAAAGACACAATCGAGAGCTTCGGCAGTTCTTTTCATGGTTTTGACAGTAACCGATCCGGTCAACTCCCGCTGCTCTATCTGCTCGGTGCGAGATCGGTGTTCACCCATGCGGTCAGCAAGTTGTCTCCCGTTTATCCCCAGGGCATCTCTGATTGCCCGAATCCACCCCTTGGGTGGAGGTGATATGTGTCTTAGCGGTTCAAACACTCGTAACGTGTTGTCCAGCTGTTCTCGTATAAGCTTTCTCTTATTCCTCATCACAGGCCTCCTTAATGAATGAGCATCAGAACTCCACCATAGAAGTATTGCAGTGTTTAGATATATATAGACATACCTCGTCTCTATGTCGAGATATAGTTCGACCTGTAATCGCCATATGTCTATACAACACTAGACGGCATACTGTTGGAGGAAGCTATCATGGGGCGTAGGGACAGGACAACGCAAGGCCTGTGTCCCTTCGGGAGGGTACCGCCCGATCCGACCAATGGATTGCTGGTCCATTAGAAAGAAAGACCAAAGGACCGCCGAAACCCGGCTTGTGGCTTGCTATACTTTTGCTATACCTTGGGAGCCCAATAGAG
>Ga0008651_10002280_pt1 | contig 10688 bp, 5 predicted proteins | sample SaaInlV_200m_DNA_6_FD_59173 | JGI IMG/M metagenome (GOLD analysis project Ga0008651, IMG submission 59173) | Marine microbial communities from expanding oxygen minimum zones in the Saanich Inlet - SI037_S2LV_200m_DNA | ecosystem: Environmental > Aquatic > Marine > Intertidal zone ...
GGGCTGTTCCTGGCCGTCGATGATCCAGTCGGCGTTGAAGATCTTGTGGCGGCAGTGTTCCGAGTTGACCTGGCCGAACATGACCAGCTCCACGTCGGTCGGGTTGCGCTTGATCTCGCCGTAGGCCTGGCAGAGGTAGTTGATCTCCTCATCGCTGAGGGCGAGGCCCATCTCGACATTCGCGCGTGCGAGGGCGGTGCGGCCTTCGCCCACCAGGTCGATCGATTTCATGGGGGCGGGCTGCATGCGCGCGAACATATCCGACACATCGGTGTAGACGCCCTCGGTCATACGGTCATGCAGGAGGGGCAGCACGGCGGCGCACTGCGCGAGCGGGATGACGGTGTTCTCTTTGTCGAGGAGGGTGTAGGCGATGCCGCGTTCGACGCGCTTGACATCGGTCATGCCGCAGTTGTGGAAGATATCGGAGGCCTTGGAGGACCAGGGGGAGATGGTGCCCTTGCGTGGGGAGACGATGAAGCGGTCGGTGGCGTCGAAGGGGCCCGTGGCGTCGAGCAGGCCGTAGATGCGGTTGCGCTCGGTCTCGCCCTGGGTGGTGGCGTCACACTCCAGGAAGTAGACAAAGTCGGCACGCAGCGCCGTCACGTGCAGCGTTGGCGCTATGGCGTGGATCGCCTTGAGTGTGGCGGTGAGGCGGAATGCCGAGAATGTGGGTTTGCCCTGTAGAATCACTGGTGCAGCCATGGGTTCTCCATTTTGGATCAGCTAAGCGCCGAGTGTCGCACCGCACCCGAGCGGTGTCAAGATTCGCTCCGGCATGGAGGGCGGCGCCGCTCCGGCATGGGGGGCCTCCCTTGGCTGGAGTATGCTCGCGGCTGACGCCCTTTGGAGGACTGCTACGTGACATGCGCTCGCATAATAGGCCTGCGGGAGGCCCCCCATGCCTCCGCTTAGGTTAGGTTGGCTGACGCCGCTCCGAGATGGGGGAGCCCTTCTTTGGCTGGAGTATGCTCGCCTGTGCCTTGGCTTTGCAGGACTACGGCGTGACCTGTCGCTCGCATAATAGGCCTGCAGAAGGGCTCCCCCATCTCTCCGCTTAGGTTAGGTTGGCCTGCAGAGGGGCTCTCCATCTCTCCGCTTGGGCTTGTCGATCCAGGCGAGTACCGACGCGATTTTTGCCATGTGATGGCTGTGGCAATAGGGATTTGCTTTCCCGAGTCCCGGGCAACAACAAGAAATAGACGCCAATAATGCGTGCGCTATCGTATCACAAATGATACGATAATCCGTGGCTAATGATACGAAGAGGGCGTTCATCATGCTTAACAGGCGGCAAGAGTTGATTCTGGGGCACATAAAGGACCAGAAGGAAGTGTCCAGAAAAGAGATCGAGCTATACGTCTCACGAGCTTTTCCAGAGAAGAATTCCCGTATTACGATCCTTCGGGACCTGGAGCTTTTGATCGCGGATGGTCTCATTGTGAGAACGGGAAAGGCCAGAGGTACAACCTATCACCCGTCACCAAGATCGGTCCTCTTGGATACTCTGGATGTGGATACCTATTTTGATCAAGATCTGGATCAGCGCGTCTTACGCTCTGAAACTTTCAACTTTGATATTTGGCCACATCTGACAGGGCTGCTGACAGAACCCGAAAAGAGAGAACTGGATGCACTTAATCAGCAATATCGAGAAGGCAGGGCATCCATGACGCCGACGGTTCTTCAGAAAGAGCTGGAGCGCCTGACCATTGAATTCTCCTGGAAATCCTCAAAGATCGAGGGCAATACGTATACGCTGCTCGACACAGAGCAACTCATTAAGGATCACGTTGAGGCCACGGGCAAGACGCGGGATGAAGCGGTAATGATATTGAATCATAAGGACGCACTGGACTGCGTCTTTACGAACGCAGACTATTTCAGGGAGTTGTCGCCCGCAAAGATAGAGCATGTCCATCGATTGCTTGTCAAAGATCTTGGAGTTACGCATGGCATACGGAAGAACCTGGTACGCATCACAGGAACGAATTATCGGCCACTGGATAATGTGTTTCAGATTCAGGAGGCAATGAATGCGCTATGCATCTTGGTTAATCAGAGTGTGCATCCGATCGAGAAGGCGCTGATTACTGTTCTGATGATTTCATATATCCAGCCGTTTGAAGACGGCAACAAGCGCGCCTCGCGGATTCTTGGCAATGCGCTGTTGTTGGCACACAACTGTTGTCCGCTATCCTACCGGAGCGTGGATGAAGTTGAGTACAAGAAAGGCATACTGCTCTTCTACGAACAAAACAACTTGTCCTATTTCAAGACAATCTTCATCGATCAGTTCCGTCAGGCCATCACGAAGTATTTTTGATCGAGGAACAGGACGGTTCCGTTGTCTGCGCGACCTCTCTTTCGCGCCACTCGAGACCTCCTTGAACCCGAGTGAAATGCAACTACGGTAAGCAGGTCGAAGATGGAGTATCCAGCTCGACCTCATCCGAAGAGGTCCTCCATCACCAGGGGCTGCCAACGCAGATGAAAGCACGCGAATTCGGCAGCGCTACTTGACTTCCCTTTTCAGTCGTCCCAGTATCAGGCCTCAGAGGCCATTTCTGTGATAGTCTCTCCGGGTGCACGCCCTTTTAGACAGCGCATACGCTATCTGAAACGTGTGGCCCGAGGCGTTGTACAGGAGAAGGTGGAGAAATGAGCATTGCTGAGACATCATCATACCTGTCAGAACTGACCGGCATACTCAGGACTCACTGGCCTGAGAACCGCACGGTCAACATCGTCTGCCATGGGCACAGCGTCCCTGCGGGATACTTCGCAACCCCGATGGTTGACACGATGCATGCCTACCCGCATCTCCTCCACGCCGGGCTGAAGCACCGGTTCCCTTTCGCCGTTATAAACGTCATCGTTACGGCGATTGGGGGCGAAGATTCGGAATCCGGTGCGGACCGGTTTGAACGGGATGTCCTCTGCCACAGGCCGGATATCATCACCATGGACTACGGGCTGAACGACCGGGGTATGGGACTTGAGAAAGCGCACGCGTCCTGGTCGAGGATGATTGAGGCCGGTCTTTCGTCGGGGGCCAAGCTGCTACTGCTAACGCCCACGCCTGATGACACCCAGGCCTCAACCTACGCGGGCGAAGACAAACAGGTGCTCGTTGAACACGCCGACCAGATCCGAGCGCTGGCCGACCAGCATGCGATCGGACTGGCCGACAGTTTTGATGCCTGCCTGCAGTACGGTTCGCAGCAGGACCTGAGCGACATTCTGTCGTGGAGCAACCACCCCAACCGGTTCGGTCATGAACTCGTTGCTCGCGAACTGTTGCGCTGGTTTCCCGCCGGATAGAGGATGAGGCTGGACGTCGGGCGTGGACAAGCATCCTGTTCATTGATGAAACGTTCGACCCGTGGAACGAGTGGAGACGACATCCAATAGACCACGCCTCAACGTTTGGCGTGAACAGACAGGACAGAGCTATGGATCATGACAAATCGGACCTTTCTTATCAACGCACGCTGGCTGTCCGGTATCAGCCTGATGTCCTGATCGTTGGGGGCGGCCCGGCCGGCGTTGCCGCGGCATTGGCGGCGGCCCGCGAGGGCGTGTCGGTACACCTTATAGAAGGTCATAGCTGTCTCGGCGGTATGGGCACCGCCGGCATGGTCCCGGCTTTCATGCAGTTCACGGATGGCGTGAATGTCCTCGCTGGCGGCATTGGACAAGAGATCCTTGAGGCCCTACGGAAAGAGAACGGGACCGTCCCGCCGGATGGCACCGGCATTCGCGCCGAAGTGCTTAAACGGGTCTATGATGAGCGGCTCGAGAGCGCCGGTATCCCCGTGACATGTCACACAGCGGTGGTGGACGTCGTCGTCGACAACGGAAGCGTCTCAGAGGTGATTTGCGCCGCGAAATCCGGGCTGTTCGCCATACGGGCGAAGGTCTACGTGGATTGTACGGGCGATGGCGATGTGGCCGCGTTTGCCGGCGCCCCTTATGAAAAGGGTGACGAGGATGGCAACATGATGCCCGGCACGCTGTGCAGTCTGTGGGCTGGCATCGACTGGAAGCGGGTCCGGGCATCCGGGCTCGGAACCGGAAACAGCCAAATGGAGGAGGCCTTCAAAGACGGTGTCTTCTCCCTTGAAGACAGACATCTTCCAGGAATGTGGCGCGTTGGCGAAACGGTCGGCGGCGGAAACATCGGGCACACGTTCGAGGTCGATGGGACCGATGAGGAATCGCTAACCCGCGCCCATCTGTGGGGCCGAAAATCGATGCAGGAATACGAGCGCTACTACAAAGAATACCTCAAGGGCTTTGAGGAGATGGAACTCGTGGCAACGGGCCCCTTGCTCGGCGTAAGAGAGACCCGCCGCATCACGGGGGATTATGTGCTGAACGTCGAGGACTTCAGGAGTCTGGCCGTGTTCGAAGACGAAATCGGCCGGTACTCCTACCCCATCGACATCCACATCGCGAAACCTGACAAGGAAAGCTACGACGCTTTCGCGAAAGAGTTTTCAACGATGCGTCTCGGTAAAGGCGAGAGCTACGGCATCCCCTATCGTGTGCTTACGCCAAAGGGATTGAAAAACACTCTGGTGGCGGGTCGTTGCGTCAGCACGGACCGAAGCATGCAGGCCTCCATTCGCGTGATGCCGGGCTGTTACATCACCGGCCAGGCGGCCGGTGTTGGCGCCGCCATGGCCTCACAGTCCGGATCGGATACGCGCAGCATCAACATCCACGAGCTTCAGACAAAGCTTAAAGCCATGGGGGCCTATCTCCCAAATCTCAAAGACGCCTAGGCGCAGGTTGAGCCGCTGGCGCGGGCTCAGGAGAAGCGGCAGTTTCGTATGCCCGAGTTTTGGTTTGCCCTCCCGCTGCTCAAATCGTGCGAACGCGGCGATCGGAAACGGCCGTTGGAATGGGGGTTGGCGGCCAGTCGACTTCGATTTCGAGGGTCGCCCATTGTGGGTATTGCTCCTTTACCGGTTAATAACGACGGGATCATAAACTCGGTAGTACGGGATGGTCTCGACAAGAGCTTCAATACTCGGCTGAATGATTTGAAGTCCGTCGGCCTGTGCTTTATGGTTCATGCGTTGGTCGCATTGATCAGAGCGAGGGGACGTGTCCATCGGCGAAGGGATTGGAATCGAAGTGAAATTGCCCATATCCATTGATGTGCTGCTTCATGGCAAGGCCGTGGAATGGGAGCGTCTGGAGTTCAAAACGGGATGGAATCCTTTAGATATTCTGCACACGATCTGCGCCTTCGCGAATGACTTTCACAATTTGGGTGGCGGCTACATCGTGGTGGGAGTGGCAGAAGAGGATGGGCGCCCGGTTCTGCCGCCGGCTGGGATCGAGTCATCACAGTTAAACACGATTCAGAAAGAAATCCTCAGCCTCGGCCATAACGCCATGCAGCCGCAGTACCATCCCATCGTGGTACCTGAAATAGTGGGCGGCAAGCATGTCCTGATTATCTGGGCGCCGGGTGGACCGAGCCGGCCCTACAAGACGAAATTGGGGCTTGGAAAGGGCTGCGCGAACTGGGGCTATTTTATTCGCAAGGGGTCGAGTACGGTGCGGGCTAAAGGGGCGGATGAAACCGAGTTGCTTTCGCTGGCAGCATCCATCCCCTTTGATGATCGGATCAACCAACGTAGCAGTCTCGATGATCTATCGAGGGACCTCATCATCGACTTCCTTGAAGAAGTCGACAGTCCGCTGGCAGCCCCCGCCAAGGACCTTGATATGGCAGAGCTTGGACGCCAGATGCAGATTGTCGATGGCCCGGATGAGGCCCTGTTTCCGAAGAACGTAGGGCTGCTCTTCTTCAACCCGGAACCGGAGCGGTTCTTCCCTGCCACCCAGATTGATGTGGTCTGGTTTCCTGAAGGTGCGGGTGGCGACAAGTTTACGGAAAAGATATTCCGGGGGCCGCTCGCCCGAATCACACGGGAGGCGTTGGATTACATTCGCCGCAACTACATCAGCGAGACCGTCATCAAGCATCCCGACCGGGCTGAAGCTACACGTGTCGATAACTTCCCGTACGCAGCTATCGAAGAAGCTGTGGCCAACGCTGTGTATCATCGCGGATACGATGTGCGAGAGCCCATCGAGGTGCGCATTGGACGGGACGAAATTGTTGTCTTAAGTTATCCTGGACCTGATCGATCTGTACGCCTGGAAGATCTGCGGGCAGGTCGCGCGCTGCCGAGGCGCTACCGGAACCGTCGTATAGGGGAATTCCTCAAGGAACTGGATATGACCGAGGGTCGATCGACCGGCATCCCGAAGATCCTGCACGCCATGCAGGCAAACGGCTCTCCCCCGCCGGTGTTCGATTTCGACGAGGACCACACGTTCTTCATGTGTCGTCTGCCGGTGCATCCGCAGGCGACTATGCCGGAGGGACTCATCCAGCAAGAGGGGGGTACCGCCGAGGCACAAGTCGAGGCACAAGTCGAGGCACAAGTCGAAATCGGCATCCTCGGGGCATGTATGAAAGAACCCATGGCATCCGCTGACATTGCAGCGGCACTCGGCCACAAGCAGTTAAGCGGGAATGTCCGTAAGGCATTGCCCCGGTTGCGATCCGTTGGCCTCCTTGAATACACAATTCCGGACAAGCCAAACAGCCGTCTTCAGAAGTACCGCCTGACCGATAAAGGTCGCGCCATGTTGAAGAAGTCGTAGCAGTAGGCGTGCGGCCAGAGCTGTACACGGTCCACATTGCCGGTCCCCTTGAAGCCCTGATGTACGCGCCCGTCGGGAATTCCTCCGGAGAGGTCTAGATCGGTGGTGATTGCTGACGGTATTTCAGCGGCGACACGCCCATCTGCTTCTTGAACACGCGCGAGAAGTAGAAGGCGTCTTCGTACCCCGACCTACGGGCGACTTCTGCGACGGGAAACCGAGAGGTGCGGAGCAGCTCGCAGGCAAACTCGAGCTTAATGTGTGTGATCCATCGGCCCGGGCTGGTTCCAAGATAGCGCTGGCAGAGGCCGTTAACATGAGTGGGGGTGCGGTCGATCTCCTGAGCTAAATCGTCGATGCGGATCCGGCTATCCATGTGCGCTTCAATGTACTGCCTCATCCTGTGGATGACGGCTGGCAGAGGTGGCGGCGCGTTAGCTGCGTTGTGGATCTCGGCGAGCAGGACCCAAGCGCAATGCTGCAGGACATCTCTGTTGCGGTTGGCGCTTCTCCAATGCCGAATGATGTAGTCCGAAAGCTCTACCAGCGGATGCTCGTGTGAGAGCTTGAAATGCAGCAGCCCCTCCAGCCCTTCGATCGCACGGTCCTGCCGCCAAGGTACCCCACGCAGGTGGGTGGCGTATTCGCGATGGGCGACGGTCCACTCGATCTCGATATCCGGAGCATGCCAGGGAACCAGGTGCACATTGGCCACGCTGAAGAGATGGTTACCGGAGACGCTGTAGACGATGTTGTGGTCCCAGGGCACCACGAAGTAGTCGTAGGGCGTTACGTCGTACTTCACTCCATCAATACGAAGCGTCCCGCGTCCCTCCCTGCACCAGACGCACATACGGCTCTCTTCTGATTGCAGTCCAAATGAATGGGGCCCATGAAACTGGTGGTAATCCGCCCATGGTATAGCCGGCTCCATATCTGATATTGATGTTTTGTCCATTTCTTAGAGGGTATATATGGGGGGGGGTTAAGAATTGTCCAGTAAATACGTGCTGATTGCATGGACTTTTCTGTACCGAGAATGAGACAATCACACCAATCGATGTGGCAGAGATGTGCCAGGAAACGGGACATGCGCGGAAGCAAATCCATTTCGGGTAACGGCGAGAACGTTCAAGCAGGAGATACTACGATGATGACAGCAAAGAGACTAACGACTCGTTGGAGGGTTGCTTTCGTGGCGATGCTTGCATTGGCTGGGGCGGTGCAGGCACAGAGCAATATCGCTCCGCTGGGCACGCCGGCGGTGAGCGCCACTGACCCGTATTGGTCGAATTCACCCCAAGGGTTGAACGACGGCAATATCGCGTGGAGCGATACTGCTGGCCTCCACGTGCCTATGTCTGCAGGAGCTGCCAAAGGGTGGATCACATGGGCGGTCGACTACGACATCACCAGTGTTAAACTCCATCACTGCTCGGCAGGGGCGGCGTATGTTGCCGTCGACTACACCATCGAAGCGCTGAATGCGGGCGGCAATCCGCTGAACGATAGCGACTGGACGGTCGTAGCCACCATCACCGGCAACACCACGGCGGCCCCCACGCACAGCTTTGCGTCGGTAACGACGAAAGGCATCCGGATGAACGTCACTAAAGAGGATCCGAGCTCTGGCGGCACGCTTCGCTTCGAGGAGCTTGAGGTCTATGGGGTCGCTGGTGCGGACAACGATCCGCCGACGATCAGTACCCGCATCCCCGCCGATGATGAGTCTAGCGCCAATCCAACCGCCGACCTCGTGGCTACCTTTAATGAGGGCATCGCGCTGACCGGGGCGGGCACGATCACCCTTACCGACACCACCGATGGCAGTAGTTCCTTCAGTATCGACCTCTCCTCATTGCCCGACTCCGACGCAGCAGTGACCGTATCCGGCAGCGATCTGACCATCGCCCCGACCGTCAACCTGGAAGGGAGTAAGGACTACGCGGTCCAGATCAGTGCCGACGCCATCGAGGACCTGTCCTCTACCCCCAATGCTTTCGCGGGTATCCTCAATAACAACGACTGGAATTTTACCACCGGGGAGCCGATCTACGAAATCTCGCTCACAAATGGTGTGTCGGCACCAGCGTCCGGCTCGACGTCCGCAGCCCACATGCTGGATGACCCTTTTGCCTATGACCCGGCCGACCCCAGCTCACAGTCGCCTGCGCAGGCTTGGGCCAACCCCTACCAGGACAATCTCTTTATTACGGATACCGCAAATAACTGGGTCCGCTTCGAGGTCATCGCAGACGGCACCTACGCACTGGACTACCTTGACGTTTGGGGACGCAGTAATGGCAGCGCGGCTGAGAATGCCCGTCATCAGACGCTGGTTATCTCGTTCTACACCTCGACCGACGGGTCAGGATCTCCAATCGCGACCTCGGCATCGTGGAGTGGCATCTCCGATGCGCCGGAGGCGTACGGGCGATTCGACGTGACGGCGCTGATTGCCGATGCGACCGAACGGGCGAGTATCCGGTCGTTTGAAATTGATCAAGCCAGTGTCAAAGAGCTTCACCTGTACGAAATCCGCGCGGCAGGCTCGGAAGTCGCCGGCGACACCACGGCCCCCGGGTGGGAGGGCATCTACCCGCAGGTGGACACCGAAAACGCCGCCGGTGCGACGGCCCGGGCCCAGATCGATGAGGCCGGGGCCGCCTACTACGTGGTGCTCGCTGACGGAGCGTCCGCGCCGAGTTCGGCCCAGGTCAAGGCGGGTGTGGACTACGACGCCGTTACGGTCCTCGCCAGCGGCAACATCACTCTTACCGCCAGTACTGAGGGCACCGACGCCTTCAGTGGCCTGAGCGCCGGCACGGCCTACGACGTCTACTTCGTGGCAGAGGACGACGAGGGCACGCCCAACCTCCAGACCACTCCGGAGAAGATTGATCTCACGACCACGGCTCCCGACACCACGGCGCCCGCCTGGGTAACCGACTGGCCGAAGGTCGACACCGAAAGCGCTGAAGGCGCCCTGTCCCGTGCACAGATCAACGAGGCCGGTACGGCCTACTACGTGGTCCTCGCCGACGGCGCGACTGCACCGGATTCGACGGAAGTCAAGGCTGGCACTGGTGATGGCGGCGCTGCTGCGCTTGCCAGCGGCAGCATCTCCCTGACCGCCAGCAATGAGGTCACCGATGCCTTCAGCGGCCTCAGTGCCAGCACCGCCTACGATGTCTACTTTGTGGCCGAGGATGACGAGGGCACGCCCAACATCCAGGCCAGCCCGACGCTGGTCGAGTTTACTGCCGGTATCGCGACCATGTTCATCACGCCGACTGCTGAGTTCATCAACGACGGCAGCTATGCCAACAGGCCTTCCGGCACGATGATCAACTCGGGCCTCGCCGGATCGAACGAGGATGCCGTCCATGATGGTGGCTCCGGTACAGGCGCCAATTGCTGGATGAGCTCAGGCGCCATCGGCGGGGGTGGCCAACGGGTAACCGTCGACCTCGGCGCGTCCTACGACCTCACCAAGATCTACCTGTGGAACTACAGTGAGGGGAACGCCCTCAACGGTGACCGTAGCGTCGAGAATTTCACAGTCACGGTCTCGGACGATAACGTCACTTTCGTCGCCCCGACGACAGGTGGAAGTCAGACCGCGACGGCGACTCCCAACGGCGCAGGATCGTTTCCGATCTCCGATACGTTGGACATGACCGCGTCGGGCGTGCGTTACGTTCGCTTCACTGTGAATACCGCCCATGGAGGAACCGGTAGTTTCGTCGGTATCGGGGATGTCGGCTTCGAGGGCGCCCTGACACCCGACACCACCGCGCCGGGGTGGGATGCCACGTACCCGCATGTCGATACGGAGACAGCCTCCGGCGCGACAGCGCGTGGCCAGATCGACGAGGATGGCACGGCCTACTACGTGGTGCTCGCCGACGGCGCCACTGCACCGGACTCAGCTGAAGTCAAGGCCGGCACCGGTGACGGCGGCGCTGCTGCGCTGGCCAGCGGCAGCATCAATC
>Ga0008651_10002285_pt1 | contig 10671 bp, 7 predicted proteins | sample SaaInlV_200m_DNA_6_FD_59173 | JGI IMG/M metagenome (GOLD analysis project Ga0008651, IMG submission 59173) | Marine microbial communities from expanding oxygen minimum zones in the Saanich Inlet - SI037_S2LV_200m_DNA | ecosystem: Environmental > Aquatic > Marine > Intertidal zone ...
GCGAGGGTGATGGTGATAGCAATCGTGGCTGAAGAGGATTGCACGATGGCCGTGACGACCGCCCCTACCGCAATGCAGCGTAGCACCCCGAGATAATCTTTGGGCTGGAACCTGGAGAACCATGCCACAAAAGCGTCGGCCTCACGCAGCGGCTCGAGGCCCTCTTTCATGATCTGCAGGCCGAAGAAGATCATGCCGATGCCCATGATCAGCATGGCGATGTAGCGGATACGGTCGTTCTTGGTAAAGAGGAAGAAGAAACCGGACAGTCCGAGGACCGGCAGTCCATACTGTAGAATATTGAGCGAGACAATCCACGCGGTGATCGTGGTGCCCAGGTCGGCGCCGAGAATAACCCCGATCGCCTGGGCCAGGGTCATCACTCCGGCATTCACCAGTCCGACAACCATCACGGTTGTAACTGAGCTGGACTGGATGAGGGCCGTGATGGCGGCGCCGGTCCCGCACGCCATCACCCGGTTGTCGGTGACAGCGTTGATCATCCGGCGCAGGCGGCGGCCCGCGATGGCCTGCATGCCATCGGACATGTGCTTCATGCCCATCAGGAAGAGGCAGAGCCCCCCGATAACGGCAAACACCATCGCAACTGCCATCTGACCATTCATATGCGGCAAACCCCATGCAAGACAAGTGGTCAGATCGTGCCGGAACGGCGCGCTTAACGCAAGAATGAACCCGGCCCGCTCGGCGTGTCCCGCCATAGCCTTTGGCTACGGCGGAAGAGCGGGCCCTACCTGTTTCTTCCCGTTTCTTCCCGACAGGCCCTGGTAAGGGCACCTAGACCGGGTTGGGCACGAAGTCGCCGCGACAGCTCTTGAGATAGTTCAGGCCACGGACCTGGCCGCTCATCTCCAGCTTGCCGTTCATGACCGGGTCATGCCAGCCTTCGATATCGATGCAGCCATTAAAGTTCACACGCCGCAGCTCGGTGATGATGTCGGCCCAGTTGCTGTCGCCGAATCCCGGCGTGCGGTGATAGGCAAAGGCCGGCACGCTCTGGGATGCTCCTGGCAGGGCAATGTCGCCGTGCATTGAGGAATGCACGCCGTACTTGCGCACCACGTCCCAGTGCACGCTGGCATCCTTGCCGTGGACGTGGAAGATCTTTGGGGCCCACTCGCGCAATTGCGGCATGGGATCGATCAAGCTCACCATCTGGTGACAGGGCTCCCACTCCAACCCCATGTTGTCGGCCGGTACGGCATCGAACATCATCTCCCAGGCGGTCGGGTTGTGGGCTATGTTCCAGTCGCCGGTCTGCCAGGTGCCGCCCATGTCGCAGTTCTCGAACGCGATGCGTACGCCCTTGCCGGCCGCCCGCTTGGCCAGCGGGGTCCAGATACGCTTGAACGCCTTCATGCTTTCATCTATGCGTTTGCCGCGCACGCGCCCAGTGAAACCGGCCACGATATCGCAGTTGAACAAGTGGGCGTTGTCGATACATTGGCGCCATCCCTTGAGCGTCTCCTTGTCCTTGGCTTCAGATTCGAGTGGATTGCCGAACACGCCCAGCGACGAAATGACGGCATCGGTCCCCTCGAGTACGGCATTGACCTCTTTGGCCAGCTTCTTGAAGTTTACTCCCTCACAGGTCTGCCAGAAGGTCAGGCTGAAGGATTCGAAACCATGCGGAAGAATCTGCTGGATATACTCCGGCGATTTCATGCCGGCGTTAACCAGTGTGCCAATGCGAATATCGGGCTCGAGTGCGGTGGGGGTCTTGCTCATGCTATTACCAACTCCTTTTTGTGTTTCGCGCATTAGAGACAAACGCACCGGGGCACACAAGAAGAAACAGTGCTTCAGGCCAGATTGTGGCTAGTTGGCTTGACGGCGCGTCCGCTGTTGTTTGGGCGTGGCGTCAGGAGGAGCCAGTCGATGGCGACCAGGATGCCGAGGATCCCGTAGCAGGCCGGCACGAGATAAAAGGCCGTCGTCAAGTCGCCGCTGCGATTGCCCAGGGCGCCCATGAGATAGGTGAATACGCCGCAGCCCGGCACACCGGCGCAGGAGAGCAGGATCAGGAGCACGGTCGAATCCGCACCGGGCAGGCGATCGGTGGCATAGCTCTGGATGCTGGGCCAAAAAGGCGCCGTGGCCACCCCGGCCAGAAAGAGCAAGCCGAAGAACAGCCCGACCGTGTCGGCTGTTGGCAGGAAGAGGCACACGCCGGTCCCGACCACGGCCGAGCAGACCAGGAGCTGCTTGAGCTGGTGCTGGCGAATCAGGTAGCCCCAACCGATCCGGCCGAGGACCATGCCCGCCGCGAAAAGGGCGACACCCACGCCGCCGCTCCAGGCCTGCGTGCCGTAGCGTAGTTGGATGTGACTGGCGCTCCAGAAGGTCAGGCAGAACTCCCCGCCACCCGCCAGAAACATGGCTGCGTAGTAGAGCCAGAAGCGGGGCTCCCGGGCAAGCTTGGCCGCAAACCCCCAGATGTGACTCCAGTGTGTACGCTCGGTCGCGTCCGGGTAACGCGGCCCGGATCGGCTTCGCCCCAACAACAGAGCGCCGGATAGAAATCCGAGGAATGAAACACAGCCTACCAGGAGACGCCACGACACCCCCAGTGTCAGGAGAGCGCCGGAAACCAGGACCGTCACCAGAACGCCGACCGACCAGAAGGCATGCGAGAAGTTGATATAGCGGCCCGGTTCGTCTCCCTGGTGGAGGTCCTGCACGAACGGGGTCACCAACCCCTCGATAACCCCCTCGCCGCATCCGGCCAGGAGGAGGGCCAGAAGCAGCACCCCGTAGATCGGGGCAAAGGCGCACAGCAGCATTCCCAGCCCCATGAGCAGCACCGCCACCCCCAGCGACTGGCGCATGCCCCAGTGCCCTGCGGCAAATCCGCTCAACAGCATGGTGCCCACCATCGCCACGGTGCGTCCCAAGTGTAGCGCGCCGCCGGCGGTCATGCCGCCGCTCTCGAGAGAGAAGCCGAGATCACGTGCCAGCATGACCAACGCCACCGGCACCACGACCGACCCGGATGCGTAGGTAAAGAAGGTCAGAAACGCCGCATAGTCATAGCGACCGAACGACATTTTGCGGGAAGCCGTCACTGGCCCGGTCCCGTGGTGGGGAGGGTCAGAGTGTCTTGGTGTACCATCATGCATGCCTCCCGCGTTTCTTCAGTGTGCAACGAGGCTAGTGTCGCGACCGGTAACTGTCAATAGACCCGGTTGCCTTTTGCTTCGGGGATCCGTAGAATGGGTTCATGCGAGTCGAAACACTGCGGGCGGGCGACAACTTTATCTATGTGCTGGTTGCCGGACAGCGGGCGGCGGTGGTGGATCCGGGTGTGGCGGGACCGGTGCAGGCCTTTCTGGATGCGGAGGGGTTGACGCTGGAGCTGATCCTGCTGACGCACTATCACGGCGATCACACCGGAGGTGTATCCGCACTGCGGCGTTCGGGTTGTGTCGTGGCGGGTCCGGCTGGCGGCCCGGTGGCCCTTGACCGGGTGGTCGTTGATGGCGAGGCGCTTGATTTCGGACATAGCGCCATCGAGGTGTTGGACGTGCCGGGGCACACCGCGCATGACACGGCCTACTGCCTCCCCGATGAGCCGGCCCTCTTCACGGGGGATGTGCTCTTTGCCGGCGGTTGTGGCCGCCTGTTTGGCGGCGATGCCGCGCCAATGTGGAGGTCGCTCTGCCGTTTGCGGGCGCTGCCCGCTGAGACCCGACTATATGGTGGCCATGACTATACCCTCGATAATCTCGAGTTTGCGGTTCACCTCGAGCCGGACCATCCCGGCGTGCGGGAGCGCCTGGCCCGGTTCCGTGCCGATCCACACGCCGCCCATCCTTCGACCCTCGCCGAGGAGAAGCGCACCAATCCCTTCCTGCGCTGTGACGATCCTGCTCTGGCCGCTACGATTGGCATGCCGGGCCGCGACGTGGTCGCCGTCTTCGCCGCCGTGCGCGGCATGAAGGATCGCTGGTGAATCAGCGGGTTGCAGCGCTGGCGCTTCTGCGCTATTTTCTCTACCTGACCATGAGAGGATAAGGCATGCAGGACGCGCTGGCACCGGCGATCGATATGTTGCTGATCATCTTGACGTTCTTCGTCAAGGTGGGACTTCTGCGCTCTGTGCTGCGTATGGTGGCTAAACACCAGGCCGACACCGGGTTCTTCAAGGCCGTCATCGTGACCGGCATGATCGCAGGCCTCTATGGCGTGCTCAGTTTCATGCTGCGCGATCCGCTGGGCCCGGTCGCCTTGGCCGCCACGTTCGTTGTGGCCTTCCTCCTGGTTCGCTTTCTCTGCTGGCTCACCTCGCGCAAGGCACTCTATGTGGCCCTGATCTACAGCACGCTCCTCATCGGGGTGAGCTTTGGGACGATGAAGGCGGCCGACTGGGTGAAGCCGGATCGCGTCACGTTTCTCGAAGCCTCCGCCAACGCGAAGGAAGAGCTCTCGCGTATGCGGGTGAGTGAAGGCAAACCGATCGACTGGGAGTGGCTCTTCGCCACGGCGCTTGACGCGATTGCTCAACTGACCCGCCCCGGTGAAGTGGATCGGATGAACGCCGACATCGAACGGGGCATGGAGGTCTACCGTGAGCGCAGGCAGCAGATTGATGCGCTGGCGTCAGGGAGTCTGACGGATGGGCAACCGACTGCCTTGGACGCACTCTCGACCTTGGCAACGGGTGAGGTCGACGATGCCATGTTCAGCAGCGTCATGCTCTCGGATCTGGCATACGGTGCGACCTCAACGCCCCCCGCCTACATCTCCGAGGCACTTGCCCAAATCAGCTCCAACCTGACAGGCGAGGGCGGCATGGAGGCCCTGGCGGCGCTGATGGCGACCGGTTCGGTTACGACGGCCGCGCTCATGCAGGATGCCGCCGCATCCGATGGCCGCCGCACGGAAGCGCAGGACAGCAGGGCCATGCTGATTGCAGCGACGAAGAGCATCATGCAGAACATGGGTGTGATAGAGGGTGCATCCCTGACCAATGCGGCGATCGTGGACGAGGTGGCTGGGCAGCTCGGACATTTTGGGAAACTGGTTGCAGCGAAGCAGCTCGCGTCGCTACAGGCGCCCGTGGCGCCCGTGGCGCCTCCGAAGGATATCACAACAGCAGAACCGGGGGCACCGACGGTTGCGGAGGCGCACCCGCCGCCCGTTCAGGTAGCCACAACGACCGTGACCCGCGCGTCATCCGGTGTGCGCGGGAATGCCGACGTGGCCCGACTGGGCGGGAGCCTGGTTCCCGAGTCGAAATTGGCCCCAGGCTCCGGCGTGGAGGTCCATCCCTCTTACGCCCTGCTCAAGGTGGATGGGGTGATGCGCGGTGCAGGGGGCCGCAAGATGATCCTGTGTAACGGGAAGATCATCTCGGAGGGGCGTAGCGTCACAGTGGATCTCAACGGAACCAATTTCACCTGGCGCCTGGAGGCGGTGCGCAACGGGGTACCCGTGTGGCGACGCCTCGCGCGGACAGGATCGGACGGCGTTCTGGCCCTCTGACTGCTTTTATTCCACCTCCCCTTGTGGGATTCTCTGTGGTGCGCTAACTTGTAAAAGGAATGGGCAACCGCCCAAACAGGAGAGTGATCGATGCGTGGCTTTCGTTTTGCAGCTGTTGTTCTAGGTGTGTGTGGACTTCTGGCGGACCTGGTTCTGCCCGCCGCTGTGGCGGCCAAGCCGGCGGCCGAGGCACCGCAGGCCGATCCGGCCGAGGAACTCTATTTCAGCGCCAACGCGCTCTACAACCGCCGGCTTTACGAGCTGTCGGCCAGAGAATACCGCACCTTCCTCAAGGACTATTCCCGTCACAAGCGCAAGGCCAAGGCCGAACTCGGCTTGGCGCTGAGTCTGTATGCCCTGGGCGACTACGCCGCGGCCGAACCGCTGCTGGCTAAGGCGGCCAAGGTTGGTAAGGACGAAATGGCCCAGCAGGTGGCGGTATTGCGCGGACAGAGTCTGCTCAAGCTCAAGCGGGCCGCCGAGGCGGAGAAGGTTTACCTGGCCGCCACCCGGACCAACAAGGGCCGCGCCCTGGCAGATGCCTGGGTCGGTTTGACCGAGGCCCGCTTTCAGCAGGAGAAGTGGAGCGACGTCATGTCCGCCGCGGCGGCCATGCTGAAGGCCGCCCCCACGCATCCGCATGCCGCACGCGTTCGCTTCCAAGACGGTTTGGCGCGTTACCGCCTCGACAAATTCGCCGAGGCCGCCACCGTGCTTGAAAAGCTCAAGACGGTCAAGCAGGCACCCCTCCTGGTTCATCAGGCGCGCTTTCTCCTGGCCGAGTGCCGCCGCGAACTGGGTGAGCTGGACAAGGCCGCCGCAGAGTACACGGCCGCCGCGGCCGACAGCGAGGGCGCCTTTGCGGCCGAAGCTCGCTTCCGTCTCGGCTTTGTCCGCTTCGCGCAGAAGCGCTACGACGACGCGATCAAGGAGTTGAAGGCCTACCTCGCGGCCAACGCCACCGCACCGCTGGCGCCGCGGGCCTCCCTTACGCTCGGTCAGGCCTATCTCGAAAAGAAGGCCTACAAGGAAGCCGAGGCCACGCTGACCCCCCTCGCCACGGCGGCCAAGCCGGATGTCGAGGCCGTCACCTGGCTGGCGCGCACCTACTCGCGCCAGCAGCGTATGGCCGATGCGGCGAAGGTTCTGGAGCGGGGCGTGCCGCACGCGGCCAAAACGCCGCAGCTGCCGGGCATGCTCTTTGACCTGGGGCACGCGCAGCTGGCCCTGGAGCAGTATGCCCCGGCCGCCACCGCGTTCACACGCATCACCGCGGAGTTCGCGGCGTGGGAACAGACCGCCGAGGCGGCCTATCTCGCCGCTCTGGCCCGGCATCGCGGCGGTGACTATGCCGGCAGTCTGACCGCCTGCACGACCTTTCCCGGCAAGCATCCCACACACACGCGCCTCCCCGATGCGGCCTTCATGCGGGCGGAGAATCTGCTGCTCCTTACCCGCGACGCCGAGGCGCTCAAGGCCTACGAGGGCTTTCTTGCGGCGCACGCCAAGCACACCAGCGTGCAGGCAGCATCCTTCCGCCTCGTACAGCTTCAGCACAAGCAGCAAGCCTGGCAGGCCGCCCTCGACCGCGCGATCCCTCTTGTGGCATCCACCGCCGCCACGGCGGGCAAGCCGGAAGGCGCCCTGTTCGCGCCCCTGCCTTTCCTGGTGGGCGACTGCTATTTCAATATCGAAAAGTGGGCCGATGCCATCACCCATCTCAAGACCTTCGTGGACAAACAGCCCACCGCGACCCATCGTGACGTAGCCCTCCTGAAACTTGGGCTGGCCTATTCGCATCTCGGCAAGACCGCCGAGGCCGTTAAGTCGCTCAGCGCCCTGGCCAGCGCCTATCCTAAGAGCGCGCAGCGTTCGGTGGGTCTGGTCGAACTCGGTCGCCTGCAGTACGAAGCCAAGCAGTATGCCCCGGCCCGTACCTCGTTCCAGGGCGTTAGCGCCACCGCGACCGCCTCGGATGCATCGCGTGCTCAAGCGGCCTACTATCTCGGCTGGATCGCCCTGGCCGAGCAGAAGGACGCCGATGCGGCGACGCACTTCACGACCGTTATCCAGAAGCATGCCGCCAGTCCCCTCGTGGCTGATTCCCTGCTGCAGCTCGGCAGCGTGCAGCTCAAAACCAAGAGCTATCCGGCGGCAGCCATCACATTGACCCGCCTGGTGAAGGAGTTTCCGCCGTATGAGAAGGCCGACCACGCGCTTTACAGTCTGGGCGTGTCCATGGCGCGGCAGGAGCAGTGGGCGGCCGCAGGCACCCATTTCACGGCGCTAGTCAAGAAGCATGCCGCCTCTGCGCTGCGCGACCGCGCGCTCTATGAAGGTGCCTGGTGCGCCAAGCGACAGGAACAGCCCGAGGCTGCCATGCAGCAGTATAGCGACCTGCTGCGCGACTTCCCGCAGAGTGAGCTGGCCGCCCGCGCCGCCTTTGAGCTGGCCGAGCTGGAGTTCGAAGCCGCCCGCTATGCCGAGGCGATCCAGCGACTCGACAAACTGCTGCCGCTGATCAAGGACAAGGATCTCAAGGAGCAAGCGCTCTACCGCCTGGCGTGGTGTCACTTCAACAAGGAGGATGCCGCCCGGGCCGCGGTCACGTTCGAGAAGCTGCTGGCCGAGTTTCCCAAGACCCGCTTCCTGGCCCACGCCGCCTTCCAGGCCGGCGAGGCACGCATGCAGCTCAAAGAGCACCCCGCCGCACGCACCCACTTTGCGAAGGCCGCTGCCCTGCCCAACGAGAAAGAGGTCCACGAGCTGGCCCTCCTGCGACTGGGCGAAACATGCGCCCTGACCCAGCAGTGGCCGCAGGCCGAGCAAGCCTACCAGGCCCTGCTCAAAACCTACGCACAAGGCGAATGGGCACGGCGCGCCCAGCTCGGCCTGGGATGGGCCCGTGAGAATCAACGCAAGTATGCGCCCGCGATCGAGGCCTACACGACCGTGGTCCGCGGCACCCAGCGTGACGAAACCGCCGCGCGTTGCCAGTTCCAGATCGGGGAGTGCCTCTTTGCACTCAACAAGCATGACGAGGCCATCCAGGCCCTGGTCAAGGTCAGCGTGGCCTATGGCTATCCGCAATGGAGTGCCAAGGCGCTGCTCGAAACCGGCCGCGTCCTGGAGAAGCAGGACAAGCGCGATCACGCCCGCGAACAATATGAAGAAGTCGTGAAAACATATGCCGATAGTGATGCCGCCACGGTTGCCCGGGAGCGGCTGCAGGCATTGGGAACAGGCGAATAGGGGCGCCATAAAGCGCGCCGGGGAGTAAGAATGATCCATCGTAGACCGAAATCCATACTGTTGATGAGCCTCCTGGCGGGACTTTTCGTGGTGACCGCCGTCATGGCACAGGTAGCGGCTGATCCCGCCGGTGATGGTCCGCCCGAACGGGAGAGCATGTTCGCCCTGATGCGCAAGGGCGGACCCGTGATGGTGCCGCTCGGCATCGCCTCGATTGTCGCCCTGGCCCTCGCCATTGAACGCCTGCTCAGCCTGCGCCAGGTCAAGGTGATCCCGACCGGATTCATCCTGGGCCTGCGCGAGCAGATCACCCTCGATCCCGGCGGCGCCGGTGAGCACGGCATCCACTTCTGCGAGCGCCACGATGGTGCCGTGGGGCGCATCTTCAAGGCTGGCCTGCTCAAGCTGCACAAGGGCGAAGAGGCCGTTGAAAAAGCGGTTGAGGATGCCGGCAGTCGCGAAGTCGACAAGATGAAGCGCAGCCTGCGCGGCCTCTCCGTCATCGCCACCGTTTCGCCGCTACTGGGTCTGCTGGGAACAGTCTACGGGATGATTTCGGCTTTCCAGACCGCCACCGCGGTCGGCATGGGCAAAGCCGATGTCCTGGCCAAGGGCATCTACGAGGCACTGGTTACCACCGCGGCCGGGCTGACGATTGCCATTCCCGTGCTGCTGATCTTCCAGTATCTCAACTCGCGGGTCGATTCGCTGGTTGACGAAATCGACGAGATGGGGATTGAGTTCATGGCCTCCTGCGTGGACAACGACAAAGGATCAGACGCATGAGAATTCGCAAGCCCCAGGAAGGCGACGCGGGCGTCATCAACATGTCGTCTCTGCTGGATGTCATGTTCATCCTGATCATCTTCTTCCTGGCCACCACCACCTTTCAGCAGGACGAACGCGACATCAAGGTCAACCTGCCCGAAAGTGCTGAAGGCCAGGCTCTGAGCTCCGCCGCCAAAGTGATTGTGATCAACGTTCGGGCCGACGGCACCTATGTCATGGCCAGCCAGGAAATTGCGGTAGAAGCCATGCAGACGGCGCTCTTCAACGCGATCCAGGCCGACCCGCAGCAGAAGGTGCTGATTCGCGGCGATCGCCAGGCCCTGCATGGGCACGTGGCCATCGCGGTCTCGCTCTGCAAACGTGCCGGTGTCCACGAAGCCAACCTCGGTTACCAGTTACCCCGCTAATGAGTTCTAGCCCGCAGCCAAGACGCGTCCGCTTCCGCCGCCCGATCCGCATCATCGCGATCGCCGCCGGCGTGCTGCTTGCCGTGGCCGGCCTGTGGGCGCTGCTCGCGCCGGGCACTGCATGGCGCTACTACAGCGACGGCATCGCGATCCACCGGCCTGCCCGCGCGAGCGTGGTGCGCCGGGTGGTCTGGGAAGACCCCGCCCTGGTGGCGGGCACCTTCAACGAGGCCGCCGATACCTACGAGCCCTGTATTTCGGCGGATGGCCGCCGCATGATCTTTACGCGCGGCCGCGCCCGCAACAACGCCGACTTGTATAGCTGCACTTGGAACGGCAAGGCGTGGGGCGATCCCGTGGCGTTGGATGATTTAAACACCGCGGCCGACGAGCTCGGCCCCGCCCTCAGTGATGACGGCCAGCTGCTCTACTTCTATTCGGATCGCGACGGCAGCCGCGGTGGCTACGACATTTGGATCGCGCGCTGGGACGGCTTCACCTGGGTGGCCCCGACCAATGCCGGGGAGGCCGTCAACTCGGTTTTCAACGAGTATGGTCCCGCCCTGGCCCCCGGAGGCGACCGGCTCTTCTTCTCATCCAACCGGCCGCGCCGTGAGCTGACCGACGCCGAGCGGCGGGCCTGGCAGGCCACCTTGCGCGAGGTCACCTTTCAGACCGACTACGATATCTTTGCCGTCACAATTTTGCCTGACGCAGG
>Ga0008651_10002288_pt1 | contig 10668 bp, 7 predicted proteins | sample SaaInlV_200m_DNA_6_FD_59173 | JGI IMG/M metagenome (GOLD analysis project Ga0008651, IMG submission 59173) | Marine microbial communities from expanding oxygen minimum zones in the Saanich Inlet - SI037_S2LV_200m_DNA | ecosystem: Environmental > Aquatic > Marine > Intertidal zone ...
GTCTTCTGCTCGGCAGTAATGAGAATTACAAGTAACTACTGTTGGCACATTAAGCTCTTTGCCCCATCTGATTAGTTGCTGATTTACTTCTGCTTGGCCACTTACAGCTGGCAGATCCATAAGCTCAAAATATAAATTCTCTTCACCAAAGAAACTTTTGTAACTTTCCGTTAATTTAGCTATCCGATCTCCATCTTCTACCAAAGCTGCCTGGGGGATTGTTCCTCCAATTGGTCCGCTTAAAGCTATTAATCCATTTCCATATTTTTTTAGAAGTTCTTCATCCACTCTTGGCTTGTAGTACATTCCTTCCAAAGAAGCCTGTGTTGCTAGCTGCAACAAGTTTTCGTATCCCTCTTTTGTTTCTGCAAGCAGTGTTAGGGGGTACCTTTTCGTATCCACTCCACTTTCCTTGTCGTGTCTGCTGCGAACTGCAACGTATGTTTCTAGTCCCAGAATTGGCTTAATATCATGTTTTTTCGCAGCTTTATAAAATTCTATAAGTCCATATGTATAGCCTTTGTCGGCTAGTCCTACTGATTTTTGACCTAACTCCTTTGCCCTCAGAACAATCTGTTCTGGGCTTGGTAGAGCTTCCAACAACGAATACGTGGAATGACAGTGGAGATGTACGAAATCACTAGAATCCATATTTATTCTAAGTGTAGCATTTATGTAGTAAGTATTAGATATTATGTTTTAATTTCTGTTTAGCATATGTCCAATCATATAATTTCTTTATTCTGATATCATATAAACATGAAAATAACTCAAAAAATTGAGTCTGCTCTCCAGAGTCGTTTGATGTGGATAGCAACTCCTATTGCTGCTTGGGGATCTTGTTTTGTTGCATTCCATCTTAATTACAAATTGGCGTACCTATATGTTTTTATTGGGAGCTTCATACCATTGGTTATATCTTGTTGTTTCCAAAAAAAGAAAAGAACAATATCTCTTATCGGATTAATGATTTTCATTATTATTTCTGCTTTGTTTGTAGATGATGATTTATATGTCTGGATGATTTTTATTGTAGCACCTCCAGCATTATTTCATGGTGTTGGGCTAGGTCACCTAGTTAATAGAATGAATATTCTATTACCTTACATATTATACTGTGGCCTTTTTGGATTTATAATTATGTTTATTAAGAAAATTTCTGTTAACTTGAGGGCTACGTTTTTCTTTTTGTTCATTCTAAGTTTCCTTTTTTCATTAAAAGGATGCAAACCATATTTTGATGATGCTTTGGATTTATCGGGAATGGCGCCAGAATCAATTGAGTCGCAGATCCCAATAGAATAGAGGTATTAGTATTGTTTTTTACAATTCATTTCCACAATCAGGGTCTGCTAAAGGAGAGCATATTCTAATAAAACTTCCATCTTTGAAAATATAATATCCAGTAATTGTTGATCCAGTTAGTGCAGGGTCCACTGGCAAAGAAGGTGCGTACTTTGCACCTGCAATCAAAGCACTTAGATCAAATCCTTCTGCTGTAACAGTACAATCTGTGCCAGTAACTAAGTCCTGGCATATAGGTTTTGCAATTCCAATTCTAGCTGGAACGTCATTTATCGCATTACCATCAATTAAGTATTGAGAGATGGCGTGCTCGTACATTCTAATCGTATATGTTCTATCTGCGTTTTGAGCATCTCGGTATTGTTTACTAGGATTAATTGCTCCAATGATTATCGCCATCAAGATACTAATAATTCCAATAGCCAATAATAACTCAATAAGAGTAAATCCATTGCTATAGCTATGAGTGCTTAACATTTGCCTATGAAATTCAGTTTTCTTCATTTAATTGATTTAATAATACTAATTAAAAATAAATATTTCTATTAAAACTCGGTTACACCTGCATCATTTATACATTTTTGATATGTATGAGGTGAGTTAGAGTTCTTAAACATTCCATTAGCATATGGGAAGCAAGAGTCTTCTAGCGTAATTTTTAATACTCTATCTAGTATTTCATTACATGGTCTGTATATGCATGAGCTACGCAAGAAAAATGCATAGTTGGTTGTAAATTTGCGTATACCCCTATCCCTATAACTAGCCATTACTACAATTTCTTTAATGGGCTGTCTAAGTGGCTTAAATACATCTGCAATCTGTTGTTGCGAATCAATTGACTGAATAAATGGTTTTGCCTCATTGCTAGATTGTTCTATGTTTTTTCTAGTGTAGTAGCCTCTTAGCATTTCCTTAAAGAACTTTTTAACTATTCCCATAGACTCATCTCTTGCCATTGCTTCTTGTTGTTGCACAGATCCGTCCTCAAATTCTGATGGATATTTTAGGAAATCCTCTTGTTCTCTTTCTTCTCCAACAATGCGTGAAATTCTTTCTACTAGTCTACTTATTGCAATGTGATCTTTAGAGAAAGAGAAAGGAGTACGTAAAGACAGGCGAGCTGCGCCCTCTGGGATGCTTTCTAAGCACCCGGATTCTCTTTTGTGTGTTCTAGGCACCTGTGTTCTCCATGTGCCAAGAGGAGGAGCTTCTTGTCCTGTTATTTCGTATATGTCATCTGCAAGTCCGATTCCTGATGCCTGATTTCTTAAAAAATCATCTTTTTTCTGCTCAAAAAAGCTTAGTGCATTCCGTTCTTCTAGAAATGCATTATTAGCGTTTGATAATACTGCATCCATTGTCTCTAAATCACATCCATATCCCTCGGCTGTTGGTGGTAAATAGTTTGTATCAAATGGGCAAACAGGTACAGGTATGTCAGATGGGTGAGCTGGATTGCAAATCCTAGAACATTCTTCTGCATTACTGGAAATTAATCCATCTTGGGATCTACAATCTGATCTGGCAGTAACTACGCACTGCTCACTTTCACTTGGCTCTGTACAACACCATCCATCATTATCAAATGAATATAGCCAATGATATTCTTTGTCTACGTATTCTGGATTTGTTGATCCTAAAATTAATCGGTTATGTCTTTGGTTTGCATAACGCAGTAATCTTTTTAATTTCCAAATATCACCGACTCTCTTTTCTCTAAATGCGGATTTAAGTGCATTATTTATTTCATCAATCTTTCCTTGTAGCAAAAGAATATCAAAATGTAAGCATGGAGTGATTCTTTCAAGGTCTTCTTGATGAAGTACTATCCTGTTTTCGGTATCTATGCTGCTGGCTATTATTGTTTGCACTTCATCTAGCCAGCTAAAGAACATTAAGAAAAAGTTATTGGCTGGATCTGATGTAGAAGCATTCGCAAGACCATTATCTATTCTTTGAATAGCCTGAGGTAAATAGTTATTTGAGATAGGGGTAGGGGATGCAAGAGCCTTTGGGCTTAGTTGCATTACACATATGCCGATAAATAAAATAATAATTTTCTTCATTTTTAATTAAGTCGTGGGCACATTTCTTTGGGGAAGTCGATTTCTTCTAATGAAGAAATAAGGCTGTTAGTGTTTTGCATTATTGAGACCAAAGATCCTACAGTCCCACGGAAGTATTGAGTGTAAATTTCAGATCCTACTCTAGCGCCAATACTAGAGACCAAAGACCTTAGGATTTCCATTGGCTCTTTCGATTCTTGATAATCTTTTGTAAACCCTGCTGCAAACATTCCTTGCCCATTAGCTGGCAAGCTTAAGCTCCTTCTAGAATCGAAAGAACAAAGCGTTGGTAGGCTTCGCAGTGGTAGTCCCATAGTTTGGCAAAATATAGAATCTACTTCTTGCACTAATCTTTCTGGCGCATAAGAAGGTAAGACAGAATAATCAGGTGGTGCAAAAACATTCCTTTGTTCCCATTCTCTTCCATTAGACTCTGCATCCCATGGGAAAGCTTGGTCTTGAGTAGCCCATGTCACCCTTCCTGGGATTAGCCTGTGATCTTCTAATGATTGTTCAATGCACTGCCCAATATGGCAGGCAGCATTACCAATTGTACTTGGATATGCAACGCTACATTCAGGAGAGCAAATTTGAGGAAGCGATTGTTTTATTCGGGTATTTCTGCCGTCCAAATTAAGGACTGCGCCAGAGCAACTACTTGGTATCATTAAGTTAGACGAATTTGTATTCACATAACTTTTAATTCCTTCAAATATTTCTTCATCTGAGAATGGGATTCCTGTACTTCCACAAATATCGATACTTGACCCCAAAGAATTTTCACACTGGATATTCGCAAGTGCAGTAGCACATGATGGAATTGTAAGTCCTATAGCATCTAGTACTCCATCTCCTGCTAGCGCATTACATACAAGCATATTTGCACTTGTTTCCATTGCGCAACATCCATCTCTTGTTTGATAGAGGTTATGTTTAATAGACCCTGTACCAGCTGGAGAATCACACATTTGTTGTGCACGTATAAGGCCATGCATTGCAGAGTATGTTGAGAATGCACCATTGCCAGTGTCTATACATATTTCTATGCGTCCATCCTCTTCTTTACTAGAAACATATTCTGGGCTGCAAGAGTCACAGACTAGATCTGTATAGCAATTACTACAGGAGTCTAAATCGGAAACAATGTCTTTGTCTTGTGTATCTGGTGGTAGTGGCAAAGCATCCGTTCTCCATCCACCTTCTCCGCAAACATTTGGTCCAGACTCTGTAATACGGACAGGGGAATCTGTTTGGGGGCTAGAACATTCTGTTAAAAGTATTTCTCCTCCTAGTTGTCTAGTACCGCTACTTAAAACATCGGGGCAGTTTGGTTTGTATTGTGTTCGGCAAAGGTATCCACGTTTAGCAATTGGATGAGAGCATATCCCAGAATTAATCTGTGGATCTGGGAGTTCTGGTGGGTAATTTCCGCCAAGTGTTGCATCACCTTCACAAGTTTCACTAGGCTGGTTATAGCTGCGTTCCGATGAACAATCGAGTGCAGGCAAGATTGGATTAATAGGCATATCCCATTCTAATCCTATATCGTCATTTCGTGCCCAAAGATGTACCCCCAAAGATCCGAGTGTTATAGATGGGAATAACACTGATTCTCTTGATGAAATTGGCGGATCATATGTTTGTGGCAGCCGAAGAAATACATTATTTAATGCTTGTTCAAGCTCGCAAAAGCGAGCTGAGACCATCTGCCAAGGCGTTCCATCGCCTTGCGCATTGTTTTCGCATGGTGTTGGTAATCTTCTATAACCATTTAAATAGCGCCAAACTGCAGCTATAAATAAATCTTCATCTTGATTTCTTAATTCTTCAAGCACATTTCTAACTGAATCGAATTCAGAGCTTATTCCGTTTGGATATTCCTCTCCTCTAACTGGTACTTCCATGGATGTACTTCCAATAGTTCCAAAGCCACTTTCCCAAATATTAGATATGCTAAGCAGTCTAAGGGGGATCTTTGTTGAAGAGTTTGAAACTCCATACATTGCCATATTCATTTCATAGCTCGCGGCAGATACTTGAAAATCTCGTATTTTACCCCTAAGCCAAGATTGTTTTTGTACCAAGTTGGTTATTGTTTTTAAATTTGTATCACATGAGTGGATAGATACATCCTCACCTTCATTTATTTCTGCTCTACACACTTCTGTTTGAAGCCCCGCCAGAGCAGGCAGTACATCTGACTCTGAAATATCTAATCCATGTTCTGGAAAAATACGTGGTACGAATTTGGCTATTACTGGCTCTACAGTTTGAACAGAGAATCTTTCAATTTCTCTATCTCGTAATTTTTGATAAACAGTTGGTTGGTTAGCATGTGCGCTGTTGCTAACAAGTAATAAGCCGAATGATAATATTAAATAGTATTTCTTCATGGTGTGGCATTCGGCACATAAAATGTTTGATCTATATCTCTTAGTACGTCTCTGGAATCCCATATTCTTGGTAGGCAAGCACTGGCTTCTGCTGCCAAAGAAAATCCATTTCTAATATCTAACGAAGCACCTTGCAGGCATTGTAGTTCTCCGTCCAATAATTGGAGTCTAGATGCACCAGCAAGTATGGATAATGCCTTTTCTAGTGATGGTCTGGCAGTTGCTAATTCTATTTCTAGCATAGAAAGAATTGGTTGGATTTCTTTTTCTCTTTGTCCATACGTCCACTTAGAAAGAACATCAATAGACAAATTTCCTTGATTAACTTCTTCAATTTTTTCATTTGTTGCGTGCTGTCTAATAAAATTCTTGTAATCATATAATGCACATTCATAAACCCTTAAAAGCTCTAATAAAACGAGTCCAGAATCTTGAAAAGTTAGTTGATCTTGTGCTTCTATTGTTCCCCATGGAGGAAGGTTTCTGGCAATAGCTTCTATTGTTCTAGTTGGTTTAGGAAATGGAGAGGTTTCGCTATCACACTCTAAATTGGCACTTGATTCTAATGATTCTTCTATAGAATTGTTTACCATTCCATGATATTGGTCTGGCCAATTTTCTATTGGAGTTCTCTGAAAAAATAGGTTTGCATATCTAGTATCGTCTGGAGTACACGGAGCCAATATTGGTGTTGTTCCACTGTCTAATGATGTAATACTTGCGAGCAAGGATCCACCGAAAGCTATCCCCCCAACAATAGGAGTTACAATTGCCATGGAAACTAAAAGCCAGATAAAGGATGGACGATTCTTCATGTATTAATCTAATGGGGGATAAGCTTCACAACTAGATAGAAAACATGGGATTCTACCAAATGATCCCATCACATCAATTGCTTGTCTTAAGCTATGTGTCATAGGCCAGTGAAATTCCTGTATAAAGATATCTACATTACCAGCAATCTGTAGCAATGTTCGATATGCAGCATCATATTGAATAGCAAGATCAATGATTTCTGCTTCTTGTTCAAGCAGTTGCGTTATCGCTTCCTCGCAATTATTTACGATCATAATATCGTCTGATATTGGTCTTTCATTATTAATATGGCATTCGGGAATTGATTCCCTTGTTTCTTGCATGCAACCTGGGTAAGAAACATCAATTTCTACAGATGTATCTTCATCATGTGCCTTTGATACATTAACAGTTTCACAAAGTAGTAGTAGCCTACATTGAAAAGCATGAAGGCTTGTTCCGATATATGGAATAAGTTCAGATGTTGTTACTCTCTTTGTTTCAAAGATTCCTTTTCTGTCTGGTCTTCCAAATTCTGCTGTTATTTCTGACCGATTATTAATAAGTGCGTTGTAGTGTGTGGTATCAACAAACCCATCAGATACAGATCTCCATTGATTTGCATCAATTTTGTACCAAATACTTCCATCAATTTCATATTCTACTGCTCCAACATTTAAGTCTTCTGCTCTGTCGTGACCAAATAGTATTGTTCTAAAAATACGATGCTCTCTGGCTAATTCGTTTTCTACTTCGTATATGCAATCATCTGCATTTGCCTCTTCAGCGTGCAGGGAAACAACTCCTAAAAATGAAAAAGTTAATATGCCGATAGATAGAATTAGACTTAAATTTTTCATTATGGTGAGAAATGAGTACTTGTTTCTTCTGGAGTTATATCTTCTGTTTCAGGGACTCTAAACGATGGAGTGATTTCATCCAGATCTACGATAAACGGTGTCTTATTGGGGTTCCTTCTATTCTGGAAGAACAGAGTCTCTTGGAATAGTTTTCGTCTTAAGACATCTAGTAAATTTTGTTGTCCACTTTCAGGTGGGCTTTTTAGCGCCCAGCCCTCTCTACTATATTCAGTATATCTATTTTGTAATTGGCATGCCCAATCTTCTCTTGGGCAATCTCCAAAATCATTAATAATTGTGTTCCTTCTTTCCCCTACAACTTCAAAATCTTCCTTTAAAAGAATGGCTGGCCTAGCACACATTCGTTGGAACCTCTCTCGTAAATCCATTTCTGTATGAACACAAGGGATTTCATATTCCCCGCCTGAACCAATTATACAATCCTCTTCTGTTCCGGCCTGAGTTCCGTCTGGTTTTGATGCTCCAGGAATTAGACTTAGGCTTTTCCAGAATCTTTTATACGCATGATCCATTTGGTCAAAAAGATAATCTATTCTTCTAAAGAATATCAGATCTAAACTGGTAACAGGATTAGGGATAGATGATGTAATAGTGGGAGGAGTGTCTCCAATAGTTACCGATGCTAGCTCTCTTTCTATATCCAGATGAATAGTAGGAAGAATAGGAAGAGGCGGCAAAGGATCTGGATACTCAGGAGTTTCTACAGTTACAGAAGGGGGTGCCATAGCGCTCCATTCAAGTCTAATTTGGATTGGTTTAAGAACAGGTATTGCTAAAGAGTTTTCTACGTACAAATGAGATAGATCAAACACTACATCAGATGGAGAATCTACAGAGAGCCTTGGCAATACATAGAGGCTGCCGAATGTAGAAGGTCCTGTAAAAAATGAATCAATCCCTCCTGTTAGACCTGGCCTACCAGGGTACCAATAGTTTGGTCTTCCTCTTTGCATAATTACATAATCCAACAATGAATAGATTGGAGTTGTGAAACGATCGTTCATACACCAAGGCATGTTAGTTTTATCATTAAACTCTCTGTATTTGTTCTGTAGCCTTGCCCACTTTCGCCTTAAATCATCTATATCTTCTAATGAATCAATATATGCTTTGTAACTATCTATATTGTCTTTTAGCCACATAGTTATTGCTCCTCTAACACCTTGCTGTCTCTCTAATATAGATGCTTCGTAGTAATATAATTCTGAGCGTAGTAATCTGACCTCTTCAATTCTGTCGGCATATACCCTTAGTCCGTCCATGATGTTATGTACTTCATTTGGTGCGCCTGAACAGTCTTGTTGGGCATCTCTTTCCATATACCATGTACACCAAGAATCAGCTAAAGCACGTAGTTCTACAGGATTCCCGAATGGAACCAGAACAGGTAGAGCTTCTTCCTTAACTTCTAATAAAGGAGACCTTTCAAAATATGCAGCTACTTCTCCAAGTAGATCCTCTTTTGCTTGTAACAAAACTTCTACAGAAGAATTGTCTGATGATATTTCTATAGGATTTGCGAGCAAGAATGGATCTTGTTTATCTATCCCAATTACCCATGGTGCAGGGAGCACCAGCCTTACACTTGGAGGAGTAAGCAATTGAGCCATTTCGGTTTCTTGTTCTTGCCACCATTCAGAAAAGAATCTTCTTTCTGTATATGCAGAATCTGCTGTTTCATCAAAAGCTCGCAATAAAGCTCCTGTAGACAGAGGTTGTTCTAATGAAAGCTGAGGATATGTTTTAAATTTTGATTCATCCGGAGAAAGTAAAAATTGAGTTAGATTATTTTTATATGAATTTTCTAATAACTGATTATTCACCATAGAAAATCCTCCTGCAGAATTACTTCTCCATAGATCTGTGCTTAGGTCTTCATTTGGCTCTCTTTTTAGGTGGTAGTCTGTAGAAGGAGGATCTAACCAGTCTGTCCCGAGCATTCTTTTACCAATTTCGGTGGCAGCAAAATTAGATTTTTGGGTGGTTCCCATTTTTGTAAAATCTTTATTTTCGCCTGCGTAAGTATTGGCAATTACACATGAATAATCTGTGGCTCTAGACACTTGGACTTTTGGATCATATTGATTGTAAACCCCATAACAAGAAACAGGTACATCAAGACGGTTACTATCATCGTTTGTAACATATGGTGGAGGAATAGGGTCACGTTGGCATGATCCCTCATATCGTCTGTAGTAAGAAAGATATGGAGCACCATATGATTGATGTCCATCAACTATTGGATTTGGGGTATGACATTCTTCTCCTATACATGGTCTTTCTATGCAATTTGGAGCGGTTGGACTTTGGGTGCAACAATAAAACCATTCCTCACTCCAACTACAGTCTGTCCCAGCCTCAGGAGGCTCTGGCTTGTCTTCTAGATCACTATCATAACAATTACTATTTATGGTTCTGGCATCGTCTGGGTCAGGACATGTTTCCGTCCATAATAGAACGCCCCATCTCCTATTCATATCACTACATACTGCATCGCATGTCCATTCAACGCCATTGCCAAGTGGATCTGTATTTGCATTGTCTCCGTCTCCAAAAATAGATGATCCACCTACTATTCCTGGTCCTGGTCTTTGACATGGTAGTTCTTTAAAAAAAGGTGGGCTTCCCGGTCTGCAGGCAGATATGTATCCAGTTACATCGGTCGGAAGCTGTAGACCTGTATCTAAAACCCCTCCAGTCTCTATCCGGCTAGCCATTCCAGACAATATATTTCCAAATGGCTCACCGTCTCTTCCAGGGACTCCTGATACGCGTGCTATGTGATCTTCCACATTTATTTCTGTATCAAAAGGTATCCATCCTCCACATTCTGCTTGTCCAATATCATTTTCTATATCAATCAAAGTTTGTTGTACGTCTTGGTAACTATTAGGGAATTGAATAGTTAGCCCCAGCACACTTGCAGGAAACAGTACGCACCAAGCGAAGGCCAAAGTGATCAACAGTAAACGCCGTTGCACGAGTTAGGCTGGGATGTGATGAAGGGTAGAAAGGATCGTATAATATAGTAGCATGAATACTGCTTTTGTAGTTCCTACTACTCAAGTAGTAGGAATTTTGTATTGATCTATTTAAAAATAATAACACAATCCATCTTTCCCAAATTTGCAAGAGGAGATTCTTGATTGGATATCTAAAAGGTGTACGCTCGTACAAGCACTGTACCTCAGTAGCATTTTCTAATTCTATTTCCCACTATAAGCA
>Ga0008651_10002294_pt1 | contig 10646 bp, 10 predicted proteins | sample SaaInlV_200m_DNA_6_FD_59173 | JGI IMG/M metagenome (GOLD analysis project Ga0008651, IMG submission 59173) | Marine microbial communities from expanding oxygen minimum zones in the Saanich Inlet - SI037_S2LV_200m_DNA | ecosystem: Environmental > Aquatic > Marine > Intertidal zone ...
TCCATTTTGCAAATCGGTTATTTGTGCATAGTTCCAGGTTCGTTAAAAAAAATAGTTAGTGTCCATCCAGTCCCGCCACTAAAGCAGCCCCTACAGCAGCACCGTATTCAGGCATTTCCGGAATTAAGATTTTATCAAGATGAAGTTCACGTTTAAGGGAATCCAGAAAACCGGGGTTATAACTCACACCTCCAATCATTGATACATCCTCTTCTATTCCAATTCGTCTAATCATTGAGGCTATACGGTTTGCCATTGAATCGTGAATCGCCTTGCAGATATCATTTTTTTCAGTTTTTGCATGAATCAATCCAACAACTTCTGATTCAGCAAAAACAACACATTGGGAATTCATTGGAATTGATTTATTAGATTTTAATGATAATTTCCCCATATCTTCAAGACTGATCTCAAGAGCCCTCGCCATAGCTTCGATAAACGAACCTGCACCTGCAGCGCATTTCCCGTTAACAGCAAAGTCAACAGGATTTCCGTTCTTGTCAACCTTGGCCACCCTTCCTTCTTCAGCGCCTACATCAATTACCGTTCTGGCATTCGGGAAGAAAAAAGCAGCAGCCTTTGACATAGCCTTTATATCATTGACATGGATATCGGCGTTTATAATAGAATCTTTACCTGATCCCGTCCCTCCAATCCTGTCAATTTGATCTTCTATTATTTGAAAATCCCTTAGAGCCTTTTCAAGGGATTCCTGAACTGCCTTTACCTGATCAAATCCGGTCAGCACTAACCCTCTGCCTGCTATAACTCCGTCTTTTATCAAGACAGCCCGGGTGCTTTTAGCACCACAGTCTATTCCCGCTGTAATCATTTCCCCCAACCTCAGTATTTAATTGATTTTTTTTCAGTATCTACTATGAGGTAATAGGTGTCAAGATAACACATGACAAAAATTTACGAAAAACAGACATGGGTTGTATGTATCTATCTGAAAATTAGTGTGATGCAATAGACGGAGACTTTTTAATACATCTTCAAAAGCTCTGAAGCTTGTATTAAAAATTTAATCATGATATTTTCGATTCCGGCAAATATCAATATATACCATGATGCGTCAATACCGCTACCTTATGGTTCTATGAAAATCAAGTACCCAGGAGACGCTCAAATTCAAGTTAGATTTACTTGATCTGGTTGAACGCAAGGAAAAAATAAAAAGTCCACTCTTTTAAAATTATAAAGGTTACTCATGAAAATGCGCACCCGCATATTTTTCATTTTGTTAATACTTTTTATAATTGCGGTTTATATTCCTGCTCTTAACTCACCTTTTATCAGGGATGATTTTCCGGCAATAGTAGTTAATTTACCTTTAAAATTTTCAAACAATTTAAATAAAATTGCCTTTTCACCTTCGTTCCATCCATCTCGGCCTTTGTTTAACCTGCAAAATTGGGGTTTATTAAAAATTTTTGGGTGTGCCCCCTTTCCGTTTCATGTTTTCTGCCTGTTATTGCATATTCTTAACGGGTCAATGGTTTATATTCTTTTTACAAAAATTTTTAGTCCCGAAAAGGAAAAGAATAAAGGAAAGCCCCCGGCTCTTCTAATTGCATCTATCTTTATGATGCACCCTTTACAGACTGAAACGGTCAACAATATTGTAAACAGTTCGGGTATGTTAATGACTTTTTTTTATATCCTTTCACTTCTTTATTTTGCAAAATACAAATTAATATCAAATAAATCATATAACCATGATATAAAAATTAAATTCCGTTTTAACTCTTTCTTCATCTTATCCCTTTTTTTTGGAATACTTTCCCAGTTTTGCAAAGAATCAGCAATAACATTGATCTTCAGTCTCTGGGGTCTAAACTATATTCTAGAAAAAAAGGTTCACAGAAGCACTCTATCTTTCTTTTCCATACAGCATATAAGATCTCTTTATCCTTTTTTTATTACCCTGGTTATTGTGCCTTCTATGCTTAAGATACTTCCTTATAAGCATCAGGGTATTGGTTTTTCAGTAATAGATCCATGGCTCCACTTTGTAACCCAGTGGGAAATACTGGCGATGTATTTATTAAAATTTTTTGTTCCTATTGGACAGAATTTTGATTATGACATCCCACTTGCAAAAAGCACATTCGAGTTCCTTCCCATTGCTGGTTTATCCTTACTTCTTTTTATCACAATATTTGCATGGATGCAGAGGAAAAGGATTCCGTGGCTTCCCGCAGGCTGGTTTTTTTTCCTCGCGGCAATATCTCCAAACATTTCTGTTCCCAACATTGATTTTGCAGCTGAACGTTATGTCTACCTGCCTCTTATAGGATTTTCAACGGCAACCGTCGCCACCCTTTACCACTATATGCCAAGAAAATATATTTATCTAATTGTCTGTTTTTTTATCTACTTAACAATATTTACAGGGTTCAGAAACCAAGTATGGTCCAATGACATGATTTTATACGTAGACACAATAATAAAGTCACCAACAAATATGAGGCCTGTTGTGGGATATGCCGAAAGTCTGTTTTACAACGGAAAATTCAAAGAAATGCTTTCAATATATGAAAATGTTATCAAAAAAATCCCGATAAAGCCCCGAGGATATTTTTATGTCAAGGTATTAAATGAAGTCGCAATATCCTATATGCTGCAGAATGATTATGAAAAAGCGCTTTTAGTTCTTGAAGATTCTATCAGGAGCAGCAATGGAAATACCAAAACCATCTTTTTATTAAAAGGCATTGCATTGCTTGGTCTTGGAGAACAGGAAGAGGCTATGGCCTTGTTAAAAAACCGTTTCAATATAGATCCCGGACAACCCGGTATTTTTTTTCTGCTCGCCAGTCATGAAAAAAACAACAACAATATTGGCAAAGCCTTAAACTACCTTGATATAGCCTGCGAATCCTACTTCCCTCCGGCATGTAAGGAATATGAAAAGCTAAAGAATGGGGAGTAAATCCCAAGCTACACTCTTTTATGCAATTTAAAGCACCAATCAAGGCGTTTTCCTGCATAACTGAAGTAGAAGTGAAAGGTATACATAGAATGGATATAAAAAACTCCCCAATTCCTGAAATGGGAATCAACTGTAAATAGCTTCCAATTATAGTCTCTATAGGAATTTTATCCTTGACCATTATAATGCAATGTCTATATATCTTATTTTCATGGAAATGACATTATAGTTGGAGAATCCTTTGCTTGACCAGCCTTTTTGTCCTAATAGCACCAGCAGTTGTGACTTTAAGTGTGAGATACAGCAAAGATATTTTTTTTCACATTATCAGATTTTTATTATCAATGAGCTCTGCCGAAATTAAAAATACATATCATACTCCGGCTAAGGAAATTTCCTGGATTTCCAGACATTTCCCAAATCTTATATTTTATAAAAATATGGTTTCTATTATTGTAAAGGCTGCGGGCCTTGCAAAAAAAGGCAGATATTCTGGTGAGGACTGGATAGTAAGTAGTCAGAACATGATGAAAGCCCTTGAGAATGTCGGAGTTAAATTCCATATTGAAAACTTGGAGGTCTTGAATAAACTGAAATCCCCATGCGTTATAGCGGGCAATCACATGAGTGTTTTAGAAACACTTGTTCTTCCGGGGATTATTCATCCGCATCAAAAGTTTACTTTTGTTGTAAAAAAAGGTCTGATGGATTATCCGGTATTCAAACATATCATGATAAGCCGGAATCCAATATTTGTTGACAGAGTAAACCCCAGGACAGACCTTCAGAATATCCTTTCAGGTGGACAGGAGCGTTTGAGCAAAGACCTTTCCATAATGATTTTCCCTCAAACAACCCGCATATTTGACATAGACCCCAAAACCTTCAATTCCATAGGGGTTAAACTCGCCAGACGCGCAGAAGTACCATTAATTCCTTTAGCTCTGAAGACAGATGCATGGGGAATAGGAAAATGGCTTAAAGATTTTGGTAAAATAAACCCTTCTGTAAAAGTTCATTTTTCTTTCGGGGAACCTATGACTATTACCGGTAACGGAAAACATGAGCATGAAAAATGCCTACAATTTATAAGTGATAAGTTGGAAAGCTTTGATTAATGATCCGGTAAAGGCCATAAATGAGATGGAATATTAAAAAACCTCATTTTTTAAACATATGAACAAATTAAATTTTTCGATGATTTATACACATAGGCTGAATTAAAAATCAGACAAAAGATGTCGCTTTTCAAAGACCTCAATCTGAATGAAACAGCCCTTTACTTATGGCATTAACTATTATCCATTAGGAGTAATTCAACATGAATCCTTATAAAGACAAAATTGCTATTGTAACAGGTGGAGCATCGGGCATCGGAAAAGCTATCTCCAAAGAACTGGGCAGTCGTGGGGCTTTTGTACTTGTGACCGATATAAATGAAGTCGGAGCACACCACGTTGCAATAGACATTTGCAGCGTGGGTGGAAAAGCAACTTCAGCCGTCCTTGACGTTACCGATATTGAAGGGGTTGATAAATTCATTAATGAAACTGCCAAAGAATACGGACGTCTTGATTACATTTTCAACAACGCAGGTTATAATATAAGCGGTGAAGCAAGAGATATGACTTTCGATCACTGGAAAAAGATAATTGACCTTAACCTCTGGAGCGTTATTGCAGGTTCCACATCCGCATATAAAATTATGGTCCGTCAGGGATTTGGACATATTGTTAATACTGCTTCCATAGTAGGCCTGCTGCATCTACCGACTGAGTGTGCCTACGCAACCACAAAGAGTGGAATCATAGGTCTTTCTAGAGTTATGAGAGCTGAAGGTGCTGCTTTTAATGTAAAAGTAAGTATGCTATGCCCTGGAATAATTGATACAGGTATTTTTGAAGCTGCAACCATCCTTCAAATGGACAGAAATGAGAATATTGACCAAATGCCGCGATTTAAATTAAGTGCAGAAAAAGCAGCGCGTATTACACTTAACGGTGTGGCACGCAACAAAGAATTTATTATATTTCCATTTTCTTCAAAATTTGGATGGTGGCTCTACAGAATTAGTCCTGCTATATATAAGCCAATAAACTGGTTCATGTTAAGAGGGTTCAGAGATTTGCGTCTGAATTCATAATAGAGGCAAACAATAATACCCTTTTAGATTTAATATTATTTTAAATACCCAATATAAATTAAGGAGACTATTCCTATGAACGGATCAGAGATACTTGTAAAAACAGCGGCAAAAGCAGGTGTTAAATATTGTTTCTCAAATCCAGGTACAACTGAAATAGCAGTCGTATCGGCCCTGGATTCTGTTCCGGGAATAAAAGGGGTTCTTGGACTTTTTGAAGGTGCCTGCACAGGTGCAGCGGACGGATACGGTAGAATGACAGGAAAACCTGCAATGACCCTTCTGCATCTCGGCCCTGGAATGGGCTATGGGCTTCCAAATTTACATAATGCCAGGAAAGCCCATACTCCTGTTTTAAATGTAATAGGAGAGCATGCTTCATGGCATCGTTCAGCTGATTCGCCGATTACAATGGACATTGACGGATTGTCAAATACGGTCTCCGGGTGGCAGCGAACAATTAACTCTGCGGAATCCATATCCCGGGACACAGCCGACGCAATAGCAGCATCTTTAAACGGCAATGTTGCCAGCCTGATTTTTCCGACAGATTTTCAGTTTGCTGAATATTCAGATGATTTGATTGCAGAACCTCAAATTGCATACAGCCCGGTTGATGCAGAATCTATTGAAAAAGCTGTTGTTCAATTAACATCCAAAGAGGAATGTGCACTTTTTCTCGGTGGACAGGCCTTGCTTGAGCGGGGGATTATGGCAGCGGCCAGAATTAAGTCAAAAACAGATTGTGATCTTATTTCAGAATGTTTTCCTTCACGAATTGAACGCGGCAGAGGTTTACCCCTTATAGACCGCATAGCGTATTTCCCGGAAATGGCAATAGAAATGATGGCAAAATATAAAACTGTCATATTTATAGGAGCCGATGAACCGGTTTCTTTTTTCGGATATGAAGGAGGACCGAGCAGAATACTTAATGAAGACCAACGTAAGCTTCATATAGGTACAGGAGATCAGGACGTATATGAGGTTCTTGAGGCCCTTGCCGATGCCGTTGGGGCACCGGGAAATGTCAATGACAACTCATACGACGGATATGTAAAACCGGCACTTCCCCAGGGGGAACTGAACGTTGAGAATGCCGGTATTATTATTTCCGCTTTGCAGCCTGAAAATGCAATCATTATTGACGAAGCCATAACATCTTCAGTCGGCTTTTACTTACAACCCCCGAATCCATCACCCCATACCATTCTATCATTAACAGGAGGATCTCTTGGTGTGGGTATACCCTGTGCTATAGGCGCGGCTCTTGCCTGCCCGGACAGACCGGTAATAGGCTTCCAGGGTGACGGTGCAGCAATGTATACAATCCAGGGATTATGGACCCAGGCTCGGGAGGGACTGAATATAACAACCCTCATCTGTGCTAATCGAAGCTACGATATAATAAAGTGGGAAGTCGCCAGGTCTGGCAACATTGAACCAGGACCTAACGCGCAATCTCTTACAGATATTACAAATCCTGAAGTTAATTATGTAAGTATAAGTAAAGGCCTGGGAGTGCCTGCCGTTTCAGTAAATACTGCTGAAAGCCTGATAGAAGAATTCAACCGTGCCATTAATGAACCCGGCCCCCATCTTATTGAAATGGTGTTATAATATTCCCTGCAGTTTACAACGAAACTGCTTGTAACAAAAAACATTAAAAAAAGCCGGTGGGTCTATGAAGTGCAGAAAATGCCAGAGTAGAAAAATAGTGTCCTCAAAAAAAACAGGCGAGGACAAGGCAAAATGGTATAATCTTTTCCGTAAAGTTTACTATTGCAGCAAGTGTGAAGAGAGATTCTGGATAGTTATAAATCCCGTTGAAAGTAAAAAGTCTAAAATCGTTTTAGCACTTATTGCCCTAGTACTCGCACTATTTTTTATACTCCCCCATACACTCTTTAAAAATATTAATTCGCCGGAATCAAAAAAGAATTCCATAAACAAATTCATTTCAAAACCAATTAAAAAGCCTGAAAAGAAAATGTTTATTGACGAAAAAAAACTGCAATCAAAATCCCCGGATAAGAAAATTGATGAAAAACCAGATGGGAAACCATATGGAAAAACAGGGGGGAAAACAGATGATAAAGCAAAATATTCTGAAACCGCAAAAGCAGAAGAAGTTACAGCAGAATTAAAAAAAACACCAGGCACATCACAAAAGATTACAACAATAAAACCTGGAGAAAAGGCTGATCCGCTCATAGAAAGTCAACCTCTAAAAACAAATTTAAAAAGAGAATCGATTAAGGTTCAGGTGCAAAAGAACACCCCCTATCTGTCTTTAATGAGTATCAATACGAAGAAAATGGGTGATCTTTTAACAATAATAATTTCATGTGATAGTCAAATACCTGAAACTGAATCTTTCTTTCTTGATTCACCACCAAGGTTCGTTGTTGATATAAAAGGGAAATGGAAAAATTCCGGCCCTTCCTACCTGTCAGTAAAAGATAATTTGGTCTCTAAAATAAGAATCGGCACACATAAAGATAGGCTAAGGATTGTGATGGATATCAAAAATAAAGAAAATTTAGCTCCTGAATTAAAAAGATCAAAGAATAAACTTATAATAACCCTGATAAAAAAATAAAATTCAATACTAAACGGCAGAAAATCATAGTACATATTCTGGTAAGGATTTAATATAAAACGATATTTTGCTTTTATTCAGTGCCAAAAGCATCCTAATTACCGGTTTTTATTAATACCAGTTTATACATGGCATTTAGCTGGTATTTTTTTGGTATGCCCTATATGCAAAAATTATAGTATAAATTCCTCAGTCACTCTTTCAATTATACAAATAATCCAGGTTCAATGATATTTTTTAATAATTCCAATTTTTTAATAAATGGAGATTAAATGGCTCGCAAACCAACCTATGAAGAATTGGAACAAAAAGTCAAAGAATTTGAAAGTTCTGGTTATAGGAATAAGAAGGAAGGAGAAGCTCTTAAGGAAAGTGAGTTTCAGTTTGATTCGCTCTTTCAAAATATTCAAACCGCAATTATCATTCACGGATCTAATGGGGAAATAATAAAATGCAATGATGCATCGATGAAACTGCTTGGTTTAACTGAAGATCAAATGCTCGAGAAAAAGCCTTCTGATAAGTATTGGCGGCTTTTTTATGAAGATGGCAGCGCGATACCTCATGAAAACTATCCGGTCAGCCAGGTTGTGGCAACGCGGAATATTGTGGAAGACTTTATTGTAGAAGCATATTGGCATAATAAGGATGATAACGTTATATTATTAGTTAATGCCAGCCCTGTATTTAATCATGATGGCAGTATATCTCAAATCATATTATCCTTCAAGGATATTACCATTCAAAAACAGGCAGAAAGGCGCCTGCAGGAACGTGAAGAACTTATGAACGCCACACAACGACTTACAAAAGTTGGTGGGTGGGAATTTGATGTGGAAAAACAAACAACATTTTGGACTGATGAAGTATATCAAATCCATGATATTCAGATTAGTGAAGATCCGAAACATTTAGAGCAGGCAATAATGTGTTATGACCCTGAGAATCGACAAGAGATTGTGAATGCTTTCTGGCAATGTGTAGAGAAAGGGAAAGCATATGATTTTGAGTTCCCTTTCTCTACTGCAACGGGCCGTAGGATTTGGGTTAAAACCAGTGCCGAGCCTGTACTAAAGGAAGACAGGATCGTAAAAGTTTTAGGCAATATTATGGATATCACGGAACGCAAAAAGAGCGAAGAGCGTTTTAAATCTATTTTCAATAACTCGATGGACGGAATTCTCGTCGCAGATAGCAAAACACAAGCATTTCACGATGCCAACCCTGCAGTGTGTCAGATGCTGGGATACACTCGGGATGAAATCAGGAACCTTCAGGTCAAAGATATTCATCCAGCAGAAGTCCTTCCTGATGTTATTGAAAAATTTGATGGGGGGGTTAAAAACGAGATAAATATTTACGAAGATATCGCCATCAAGAGGAAGGACGGATCAATCTTCTATGGAGACATCCACGCTTCTCCTCTTGTGCTGGGTGAACAATCCTTTCTGGTAGGGTCATTCCGGGACACCACAGAACGTAAAAAGACCAAAGAAACACTTAAACAAGCTCATGATGAACTTAATGAACGAGTTAAAGAGCGAACCCATGAACTGGAAGAACTTAATACCGCTCTTACCGTTTTGCTGAAAAAAAGAAGTGAGGATAAGGAACAACTTGAAAATAATCTCTTATCAAATCTAAGAACACTCATCGAGCCTTATTTATCCAGATTAAAATCCACAAACATGTCCAAGGCACAAAAAACTCTGATAGAAATTCTCGAATCAAATATTAACGAAATTACTGCACCATTCACCAGTAAATTGTCATCCGAATACCTATATTTTTCCCCAACAGAAATCCAGGTTGCAAACCTCGTAAAAAATGGGAAAACAAATAAAGAGGTAGCGGAAGTATTAGGAGTGACCAGGAGAACCATAGAATTTCACAGAGAAAATATAAGAAAAAAACTTGGTCTGAAAAACAAAAAAACTAACCTCAAAACCTTCCTGATGACTCTCAAATAATACCAGCTTAAGCATGTCATTATAACGGTATTTTTTTGGTATACTTTTTTTAATAAAATTATAGTAAACTATATCATTTTCCGTAGATACGACGGGGCTGAAGCCGGTGGAATTAGAATACAAGTTAAATCAACACAATAGAGAATATATACTGCGACAATACAGATCACACATTCGTGTGATAAAATTTGCAGTTTTTGATAAGCAAAAAAACAGGGTGAGATCTTCACATTAACGGGTAAAGTATAATTTAGAGGAAATTAAATGATCAACCGCAAAGGTAATAAGGGCCGGAAAGCAGGACATTATAACGATCAGGGAATAAACGCCTCGAAGAGGAGAAGGTCTAAACCAATGAAAGAGTCAAGCCGGATTGGCGATGACCTTACGCTATCAATAAATAGATTTCTCACGAAATTTCTGGAAAACCAGAAACGCCTGGTTAAAGTCGGAGAGCGGGAAGCAGATGTAGAGGCCCGAAAATTAGAAACAATAGAATCCTTCCTTCCATATGTAAAAAACTTCATGGAAGGCGATACAATTAAGGATTTGATGGTGAATTTCACAGCCAGTATCGGACCATATAAACCAAAACATCTGGATGAAAAGCACAAAAAAGTATGAAAATATCACTGACCACCGGGGAAAAAGGGATACAGACTTTATCAGGCAAAGGCGAATGGCATGCACAGACTATACGCAGGCTTTACAAAAACGAACAAAACAAAGCAAATATTTTATAAGCCACAGACACACACGGATATACACAGGCACCTAACCCTGCCGACATTGCAGAGCTAAAGATGATATCTGTAGTTCAAGAATTTTTACAGTAGCATTGATATATGCAAGATATCTGTTACCCGAACTCATTTTCTCAAAATACAACATCTTGTGTTTTAGTTCCGTTTTGACTCAACCTGATTACCTATAAATTCTACAGACCTGTATCATCTCCGCTTCTGGAAAATGAAGTGGAAGAAAACCTCAATGTCT
>Ga0008651_10002297_pt1 | contig 10644 bp, 7 predicted proteins | sample SaaInlV_200m_DNA_6_FD_59173 | JGI IMG/M metagenome (GOLD analysis project Ga0008651, IMG submission 59173) | Marine microbial communities from expanding oxygen minimum zones in the Saanich Inlet - SI037_S2LV_200m_DNA | ecosystem: Environmental > Aquatic > Marine > Intertidal zone ...
ACGACCACGACGGCCGCGGCTACGACGACGACGGCCGCAGCCACGACCACGACGGCGGCAGCGACCACGACGACCGTAGCGGCGACGACCACTACGATAGCCGCCACGACCACGACAGCGGCAGCGACCACGACGACAGTGGCGGTGACCACGACCACGACGACTACGGCCGCACCTGTGCGTCCGGTGCCGTTCACTGACAACTTTGATGCCTACACGCTCGGCACGCCACTGGACACACAGTCCCCGGCAGGGCAGCCGACTATGAAATGGGCGGCAAGCAATGTGATTCTGACCAACAGCCCGGTGAACAGTACGGCGCTGTCCGCTGCGCTGACGGCCGTGGACTCCTCGGCGGTGCAGACGTTCAACGACGACAAGACCGCGGTCTGGACGGACATGTATGTGCAGCCGGTGTTTGGTGACACCGCCGGCCTGACGAATCCTCCGCTGGAATCGGCGTTTGCCTTCTATGTAGACGCCAGCTCTAACGTAGTGGCATACTCGGGTGGTACGACTCAGACCGTCAGCACGGGTGTGGCGTCGGATCAGATGACACGGTTCACGGTGTACAGTGATCACACGGCGAAGACCTGGGATCTGTACGTAGACGGCACACAGGTGGGCTTTGCTCTTCCGTTCTTCTTTGACGGCGCGAGCAACGACACGTATAACGAACTTGGCATTCTGTACGGTGATTCGGACACGCCGGCGACCGTTGACGACATCAACGTCACGCTGATCACGCCGTTCCCGAGTAGCGGGACGATGTTATTGTTCAAGTAGTAGGGCTGGAAACACCATTGTTACAACGTGACCAAGGAAAAAAGAAAATGATGCAAATGAGCAAACAAAGTGACGTGTGGTCTGGGAGGGCAGGCGCATGGCTGGTCGTGGTGTGCGGGGTCCTTATGCTGTGCGGCGCCGTGCAGGCAGGGCCAACGATATTCTCGGATACGTTCAGTGACGTCAACGGGACCCCGTTGAACGGTCTCCGAGGGTGGGCGACGACAGGGGCCGGATCGGGAACGGTGGTGAGTGGCCGTGCCAGCCTGCAGGATATTACGCTGAGCCATGCGTTCACGCCGGATGAGCATGCTGTGAATATCTCCTTCACTCTGGCGCCGGTCTACGCTGTGTCGCCAAGTTTCCCGGCGGGCAGCCGGTTTAAGTTCTACGTCAATACGAATGGCATCGTGACCGCCTACAACGGCGCGACGGCCACCAACCTCACGCACACCCCTCTGGCCGAGGGGGTCGACGTGACATTCGCGCTACAGGTAGACTACCCACTGGAAAGATGGTCGCTTTCCGTGGCCGGGGTGCCGGTGGCGACAGATCTCGCTCTCTCCGCGGGCGACCCGAACTCCCGTTTCGAGGAGCTGGGATTCAAGGAGATAGGGACCAACACCTACTCCTACGTCGACAACGTCTTGATCCAGCGCGGTCAAACGGAGAGCACCTTTGTGCTTCCCTTCGAGGAGCCGTTCAACACGTTGACCCTCGGAAACTTAAACACTCAACGGGACTGGGTCAGCACGGCTGCCACGGTCCAGGGCAGTGTGACGCGTGGCGGTAAAGCCTGCAGCATCTCGAACAGCAATGGCAAAATTGAGCATACGTTCTATGGCGATCATACCAACGTATGGACCCAGCTGGAGATCCGTCCGCTGCGCGGCAATCCGCCTTCGCCACCTTCCGACGCTACCTTCGCGTATTACGTGGAGACGAACGGTGTGGTGTGGGCTTACGACGGGACGACCCCCACCGCGTTGACGGGGTCGTATGTGCCCCCCGACACATGGGTGCGCTTTATGACCCACAGCGACTATGCCAACACCAACTGGAATCTCTATCTCAACAACCGCCTGATTGGTGAGGATCTTGGTTTCTTCAACTCGGGTGTCAGCAAGTTTACAACCTTTGCTGTCCATGGCGCCGATTCAAGTATCGCGGCCCATATTGACAATATCTACGTGGGCGAGAGCCGCCCGAGCTCCCCGGGAAGCGTGTTCATTCTGCGGTAGTGCGCTAAAGCGTGGACTATGTGCTCAGAGCGTGTAGGATTCTGATCGTACTTCGAAGCGCTCAGGAGCACCCATGCGATTGCGAACGGACCGAAAGAACTATCTGCTTCCGATCACAGTCGCGCTCTACCTCTTGACACTGCTGATGCTGCTCAGCGAGCTGGATCGGCAGTACTTCCAGGTCGAGAAGGAATCGATCATCAAGTACAGCTTCCGGGAGCTGTTCCCTCACAATACCGCACATTTGCAGGAACTCTCGCGCACGATCCTGCTGCAGCACCGCCCGGACCTGCCCGTGGATGCGCCGCTGGAGCAGGCATGGCGGCAGGTGTCCCGAGGGATGCTGGACGGCGACGGGTGCGTGTTTCGCATCCGCATCGTGCCGAAAGACGCGTCCGAGCTGGTCGTCGAGGAGGATGCCGCGAAATTCGACCGGCTGAACGGATTCGCCAATACGCTCTTCTATCGTAACTTCGAGAACGTGGTCTCCTACGAGATCGCCGGCGAGGCCGGGCAGCCGTGGGTAGGGCTGCTCTCCTTCCACTACACCACGCCCGAACACTACGGCCCCATCACGGCGCTGACGAAACGCTACCGGATCTGGGCGTTGTTGATGCTGGTTGCCGTGACGGCCGCCTATGGCTTCATGTGGCGCAGGCTGATCCTGCCGGTACGGCACGTGGTCAGTCGCATCGATGCCGCCGCGGGGATGCCGCCACGGCTGATGACCACCCCCGCCTCCATGCTCGAGAAGGCCTACAACACTTTGGCGCGTGACGCCATCCTGTTGCGCGTGGGGCACTCGCTCCGCGAGGTGATATCCGCGCAGCCGACCTCCGACCGCGCGACGCTGTTGGCCCGAATTCCCGGCCCTGTCAGGGAGTTGATGGACTACCGCGCCGTGCTGCTGCTCGAACTGGCGCCGTCAGAGGACGGTGCATTCACGGTGTCACGCTGCGTGCAGGCGGCGGACGGCAGCGACAGCGTGGACTACGAGGCGGTCTGCCGGATGCACATTCCTTTGCCGAAACATGTGGCGGCCATAGACGGGGGCGCACCGCTGATGGTCGAGGAAGCCGGGGAGTGCGTGGTGTGCGACATCTCCCTGCCCGAGGACCGGCCGCACCTGACCTGCCTGGCGCTGTTTGCGCGGGAGAAGGGCCGGCCGGATGCGGCCCAGCGTGCCTGGCACCTGGAGACCGCGGCGCTGTTGGCGGAGCAGCTGCGCGAGACGGTCGCCGTGTTTGACGTGACCCGGCGTCATGTTCGCGGTGAGCGCAGTCGGGCCAATATCAACCTGGCCCGCAACCTGGGACACGATCTCACGAACATTATCGCGACCTCCAAACTGGATATTCTGACGGTGAGCAAGATTCTGGGTGATGGGGCAAGCGGGGTGGATGTGGATTCGCGCCGCGAACTGCTGGGCGACTCGGTGCAGGGCCTTCTCAATAGTGCGCGCTTGCTGCAGGATGTCGTGAACATCTACCGTTCGTTCAGCTACATCAACCGTCCCTCTTACGAAACCGTTCACATCAATGCGCTTCTCGACGAGATTATCGGGGTGTTCGCGCTCTCACTACCAGCCAAGACGGTCCTGCACAAGCAGTATGCTGAAGCCCTGCCGGCGTGCAGCGTCGAACCGCGCTTGTTGAAACTGGCGGTGTTCAATGTCATGACCAATGCGGCCGATGCCATGAAACGCCACGGCGAGGCGGAGGGGACCATCACGGTCACCACGACGACCGATCCGGCGGGCGAGGGTGTCAGCATCGCCGTGCGCGACACGGGCCCGGGCATCTGCACGGCGGAGGGTCGGGCCGCGAGCCAGGCGGAGATTGACGGCATCTTCCGGTATGGGGTTTCGACGAAGACGGAGGATAGCGGTGAGGGACTCGGGTTGAGCTGGGTCTGGACCATTGTCGAGGAGTTTCACGGGGGTAAGGTGACCGCGCGCAACCATCCCGACGGCGGCGCGGAATTTGTGATGAGGATTGGAGTAACGGATGAGCACAGATCAAACGATGACCATTCTGATTGTTGATGACAACGCACAGTACCGCGACGCCTTCACGCGCGCGCTTCTGCTTGAGGACTACGACGTCCGCGCGGCGGCAGACCTGGATGAGGCCCTGCGAAGTATTCAAGCGCAGCCGCCCGACCTGGTGGTGACGGACCTGCAGATGCGCACGGAGCGTGAGGGTCTGGATCTTATCGAGATTCTCAAGGCGTTCGACCCCTTGCTACCCGTGATCATGATATCCGGTGTGGGGTCGTTTGAGGAAGGCGCACAGGCCACCAAGCTGGGTGCTGCACACGTCATCCACAAGAGCCGCATCGAGGACGAGATGGCAGGCTTCTTTGAGACGATTCGTACCGCGCATGCCGCCTCCCTCAAAAGCCGGGAGCAACTGGCCACGGTGACGCAGGCGCGGGAACAGGAGCAGGGGGCGGATCGAGATGCGTGTATCACGGCCGTCAAGGCGCTGCTGGCGGACCCCGACGTCGACCCGTATGTCAAGGACGAGGCCTATGACTTCGTCACTACGCTCGGGAACCCGGAGTTGATGCGCGAGTCTGAAAACAACATGCAGGCTGCGACCACCTCCTACCGCTACGGGGAACTGAGCAGCGCGGCCCTGGCACGACTGCAGGGCGAACTTCCCGACTATGACGACTTGGCTGAAGAGACCAGGCGGGCGCTGACGACGGCTGAATACCTGTACGGCACGCAGGGCGAGAGCGGCGCACCGGACTTCTCACGGAGTAGCGCCTTCTCGTACTCGCTAGCTGTGGAGTGCGAAGTGCGTGCGCGGCTAAAGGGGCGGATTACGCGACTGGCCAACGATCCGGTCAACCGTCGCCTGTTTGAGGCCTGCTTGGATGTGAAGACCCGGCGGGTGGATATTGCCTTCCAGCAGAGCTTGATGCAGTCCGTGCGTGGCCGGGGTATTCATTTCACGATAGCCAGTGTGAATTACCTCCTCTCGGGGTTGATGTCCCGTAAGGGCAAGTTCAAGGCTGACGGGATCAAGGATGTGGGCCTTGTTCTGCTCTGCTTTGCGCGGGAGTATTCGTTCAGTCGATGGGGACAACAGATCAAGGTGAGCAATCCCCTGCGCCTCAAGGGGCTGCGCAGCCAGGAGGAAGTGATTGCGCTGGCCGGCTTGCTCATTGCGCTGCAGTACGCGCGCAATCCCTATGTCCACCCCGATACGGGCAAACGCGAAAACCTCGCCAGCCTGCGACAGATCGCCTTGGAGTGTCTCAAAACGCTGGGCCAAGTTCGTACCTGAGCCTTAACCTACGACTATCGTAAGTTTGCCGCAGCAATGACCTTGTTCCATCTATAGATCACTCGGCTCCAGCACGACCTTGACGGCGCTGTGCCCCATGTCGACGATGCTTACTGTGGTCCGGCCCTCTGCCGTGCTGGCGGTATGGGGGTGACTGACTGAGACGACGTCGTATCCGGCTGGGCCGACAACGCTGATGTTGGAGAGGTTGGTCAGGCGGCTGAAGACGAGCTGGCCGGTGGCGTTGGTGGCGTATGACTGAGGGTCGATGAATGTGGACGTCAGGGCGTAGCGGTCCAGTTCCTTCGCGACCAGTGCCTCGTTTTTGACGATGAAACGTGGGATTGGGGAGGTCGTGCATGAGGCACTTATTTCCGTCAACTCGACGAGATCGTGTGCGGCGTAGGCGTCGATGGCGGTGTCCTTTGTCGTTGACCTGATCGTGAACGTAGCCCAGGGATAGAGCGTGGTCATGTTGAAGGTCCCGGGCACCTCTGAAAGGGTGTAGATCAGGGCCGCATGCTCGCCTACGACAACGTCGTAAGCGCGCGCCATCGCGGCACGGATCTCATCGCGTGCGGGGGGCTGGCGATAAGGAATGGCGGTCGCCAGATCTACAGCGTTGGTGGTGTCCGTTCCTCCGAGCTCCACACCATGGACATGCTCCACATTCAGATCAAAAACGTTGTCGGCCAGGATGGCTTCAGCTCCAACCGTGCAGCGCACCCCGGTCCCGTTGCCGGCTATGATGTTGCCCGAGATGGTCAGCACAAAGTGGTGTGTGCCCAGAATGCCGTAGCCCGCATGATCGAAAATCACGTTGCCGGAAATGATCGGGTTGGCCTGGGCTGAAACGATTCCGTGGGCCTGCTTGCCGCCGCCAACAAGGATGTTGTTGGAAATCAGGGCGCTGCCAAGGGTCAACTGAACACAGGCGGCCGACATATCCTGGATGATACAGTCGGACACGCCGATGAAGTTGCCGGCGTTGAATACGCCTGTAACCCCGTTCTGGACCGTGAAGCCCATGATAGCGCTGCCCTTACCGCACGTGACCACGGTCTTGGCTCCCGCACCATCAATGATGGTGCTCTCGGCTCCCGCGCCGCAGAGCACGATGCCGTCCTTGATGACAATAGACTCGCTGTAGGTGCCGGCGGGGACGTTAACAACGTCACCCACGGCCGCCACGTTGATGGCGGCCTGGATGGCGGTGAATTCCGTTTCGCCGTGCGCCAGCCCGGCGCACAGGTTCACGGTCAGACAGATGATGGCGGTGAAACGTGTGATGTCCCTCATGACCTTCTCCCTGAGAGTTGAGCCAGCGAAAAAACGCTATGCATTGTATTCGGCCGCGTTTATAGCACCGGGGAGGGGTGATGTAAAGAGAGCTTGAAGCGTATGTGCAAGTCCGGGCTGGGCATTCGGGCATGAAGATTCTACCCTATGTCCATGGCAAAAAGTAAGGATACCGTCGCGCTGGTCTGCAGCATTGCAGAGCTCTCCGCTATTTTCGAGGAGAGCCACAGCCTGGATGAATTCTTGTGCGCCGTGGTGCGCACCGTGGCCACGCATATGCGCGCCGACGTCTGCTCGGTCTACCTCTTTGATGACCGCCACGAGGAGCTGGTGCTGCGCGCCACGCAGGGACTCAATCCGGCGAGCGTGGGCACAGTCACGCTCAAGGTCGGCGAAGGCCTATGCGGAATGGCGATCAAGGAGCTGCGCCCCATCCGCGAGGCGGTCGCATCCAAAAGCCCCTTTTTTAAGCAGGTGCCCGGCAGCTTTGAAGAGCAGTACGAGGCCTTTCTGGTCGTTCCGATCCTGCGCGGACTCAAGCCGGTCGGCGTGCTGGTGGTTCAGGACCACCAGACCGACTACTTTACGCGCGATGATGCCCGCGCGCTGCAGGCCATCGCCTCACAGTTGGCCAGTACGGTGGCCAATGCGAAGTTGCTGCTTAGCCTGCACGAGATCCAGAAGGGCGAGGCGCCGTGTGCCAACTGCGTCCAAGGACTTTTCCGGGGACATGCGGTCTCAAGCGGCGTAGCCCATGGTCCCGCCTCGGTGTGGGATCCGGGCCATCGCGGCGGGCAGCGCCTCGAAATCCCTGCCGATGCCGGGGGCGGAGTGGTGGCCTTCCGTGACGCTTTGCGTCGCTCGGAGCTCCAGTTGGTTGCCCTGCAACGCCAGACCGAGGCGTCGTTGGGGCACGAAGTGGCCATGATCTTTGATGCGCAGCAGCTCCTCCTCAGAGATGAGAAAATCGAGGGCGAGATGCGGCGGCGGATCGAGGCGGGAGAGGACGCCGGGGCGGTCATCGTGGCCGTCTTCAACGACTACATCCAGACCTTTGCCGCCAGCAGCATGGAGATGCTGCGCGAGAAGGTGCATGATCTGAAAGATCTGGGACACCGCATGCTGCAGAATCTCTCGCCCGCCGACGAGGATGCCCGGGCCGATTACAGCGGACATATCGTCATCAGCGCCGGGCTGCTCCCCTCCGATGTCGTCAAGCTCGTCGCGCAGCGTGCCGGTGGACTGGTCATGGTCGGCGGTGGGGTCAACTCGCACGCCTCGATCCTGGCGCGGGCACTCGGCATTCCGCTCGTGATTATTGAGGACGAGGATGTACTGCGCATCGAAGAGGAAACCGTCGTTCTGTTAGACGGTATCGAGGGGCGCCTGCTGGTGAACCCCGACCAGGCCTTTGTCGACTCCTATCGCAGCCTGCTGGATCACGCCGGGGAGGACCCCGCCGCGCCGGCCGCGCCGGGCCTCACCGCTACCCGTGATGGTACCCGCATCACGTTGCAGGCCAACATCAACCTGATGGGCGAGGTGGCCTTGGCTTGGCAGCAGGGCGCTGAAGGCATCGGGCTCTATCGTAGTGAGTTTCCCTTCCTGATTCGCAACGATTTCCCCTCCGAGGAGGAGCAGCTGCGCATCTATCGCAGCATTATCGATCTGGCCGAGGGACGCGAGGTGGTCCTGCGCACGCTCGATATCGGGGCCGACAAGATTCTCTCGTATATGCCGGCTTGGAACGAAGCCAATCCGGCCCTGGGGCTGCGCTCGATCCGGTTCTCGCTCAAGAACCGGCCCATCTTCGCCCAGCAGTTGCGCGCGATGCTTCGCGCAGGGGAGGGGCAGTCCCTCAAGATCATGTTCCCGCTTATATCGTCACTGGAGGAGCTACACGCCGCGCGCGGCTGCGTGGAGAGCGCCATCCAGGCGCTCTGCGATGAGGGCCTGGCCTGCAACCGTAACCCTCAGCTGGGTATCATGATCGAGAGTCCGGCCGCGGTGGAACTCGCTGCCGCACTGGCACGTGAGTGCGATTTCTTCTCGATTGGCACCAACGACCTGGTGCAATATCTCCTGGCCGTGGACCGGACCAATGAGCATGTGGTCGATCTCTATATTGACCACCATCCTGTGGTGCTGCGCAGTATCAAGAAGGTGATCGACGCCGCCGGCGCGGCCGGCATCCCCCTATCCGTCTGCGGCGAAATGGCAGCCAACGAACGTCTGCTGCCGGTGCTGCTGGGGATGGGCCTGCGCTGCCTGAGCATTGAGCCGCGCAGCGTGGCCGCCGTGCAGACCGCCATCATGCAGATCGACCTCGCGCAGGCCGAAACCCAGGCCGCCGCCATCCTGCAGTCCGACGAAATTGGGCGGACCGCGGAGCTGCTGGAACAGTAAACACTGCTTTCTGCGTGACGCCGCGCGGCATGTGGTGCATGGTTCCCGGCTGACAGTGAAGTCATGGAGCCGTTATATGGGGTCTGATTCGATAGTGCGTCCCAATCGCAAGCGCCGCTTGCGCAAGGGCGTGATGTGGGCAACGCTCCTGTTGCTGCTGGTCTTCGTGGTCCTCTCGATTGTGGGCGCCTTCCTGGGGGCACAGCGCGCCGCGGCCTTCTTTGGCTCCACACCGGTCGTCCTCTTCTGGTTCGCCCTGACAATCCTCTTTGGTCTTGGCTTTCTCTCTGTTCCCAACCTGTGGCGCAAGCCCGGACTCCTGCTCTCGCACGCCGGCTGCGTCCTGGTACTGCTTGGCGCGTTGTGGGGATCGCAGACCGCGCATGAGCTGAACACGCGCTATCTCGGGTCCGATCGCATCCACGAAGGCATGCTCCAAATCTTCGAAGGGGAGCAGTCCAGCACGGTGATTTCCCGTGACGGACAGACCATCCTGGGGAGTCTCCCCTTTGCGGTGGCGCTGCGCGACTTCCGGTTGGAGTATTACACGCGCGAGGGCTCTCTGGTCGTTGCTGCTCCGGACGGGCGCGCGACCGCCCTGGATGCCGTGGCAGGGGAGGGGATGGCCTGGGGGGGTGAACGGACGGCCCTCCGTATCCTGCGCGTCTTCCGCAATTTCAAGATCACGATTGGCGAGGGGGAACGCACCGTCACCGATGATGCCGCGGCAGGGAGTAATCCGGCCTTGGAGATCGAGCTGACCGCGGCGGATGGCGCCGTGACGCGCCGCTTCGTTTTTCCGGCCGGGCTGATGGAACATGACGTCTCCTATGGGGGGCTGAAGCTCACCTATGAGCCGGCGGCCGTGACCGGGATCAGCGACTACAAGAGCGACCTCGTGATCATGGACGGCGGGCGCGAGGTCAAGCGCAAGGTGATCGAGGTCAACAAGCCGCTGCACTACGGTGGTTACGATTTTTACCAGAGCAGCTACGACAGTGAGCGGGGCCAGTACACAGTGCTCTCCGTGGTGTCGGATAGCGGTCTGTGGTGCGTCTTCGGCGGCTACGCGCTGCTCTGCCTCGGCATTATGTGGCAGTGCTGGCTACGCCATGTGATCCGTTACATGAGGAGCAAGGCATAGGCATGGCGATCAAGTACTCCATCCAGGGCGCGCTGATCTATCTCGCCATCGCCGTGCTGTTGCTGGCTTTTACGGCCCGCCTGATCCGCCGTCGCCGCTTGGGCGACGCGCTCTATGCGGCCAGCTTTGTGGTCGTCCTGGTGGCCTTCATCTACCGCTGGATCGATGTCCGGCATGTGCCGATGCAGAACCTGTTCGAGGTGTTTGTCTGCCTCGGCATGATCTGGCCGCTCTCCCGCTTCTGCCGGCGCGCCATGCGGATCGGTGGCGATACGGTCGATATGCTGCTGGGGGTGATCGTGCTCTTCCCGGCCGGTTTCGTGTTCAACGCCGAACCGCAACAGCTGCCGCCGGCGCTGCAGTGCTGGCTCTTCGCCCCGCATGTGGCGGTCTATATGGCCAGCTACATCGTCATGGCCAAGGCGGCCGTGCAGGCGATCTACTGCGTGGCGGGCCGGGATCGCCCCGCCGA
>Ga0008651_10002324_pt1 | contig 10542 bp, 6 predicted proteins | sample SaaInlV_200m_DNA_6_FD_59173 | JGI IMG/M metagenome (GOLD analysis project Ga0008651, IMG submission 59173) | Marine microbial communities from expanding oxygen minimum zones in the Saanich Inlet - SI037_S2LV_200m_DNA | ecosystem: Environmental > Aquatic > Marine > Intertidal zone ...
ATCGCAAGATCGCGTCCTGCCTGCCCTACCTGGTGCTGCCTCAAGCCGGTGTCGCCGCCGTCGAGGCGGTCTACGCCGGTGCCATCCTGCAGGAGCCATTGATACCGGCCATCCTGCTGCCTTCCATTGTGATCTTCGAGATCGGCGGCACGCTGATGTCGGGCTTCACGCTCGAGAAGTGGCGTAGCTGGGTCGCCGGTGAAGAAGCCGAGTTGCAGCCCGCCGCCACGTCGAGCAAACGCACAACCGATCCGTCACGTGATTTGTTGCTATCAGGACTGAGACCGGACCACGTGATGCTCGAACTCGAGGCCGACACGAAGAACGGCGTGATTGAGGCCATGGTCGCCCACGCCCACGGTCTGCCGGGCGGCGGGAACATTCATGAGGAAGAGGCGCTCCAACTGATTGCCGAGCGCGAGAAACTCTTCGCCACCGGAATGGGCCACGGCCTGGCCATTCCACACTGTCGCCTGCTGGGTATCGACACGCCGGTAGTGCTCTGGGCCTGTCTCAAGACCGGCGTAGTATTCGGCGGCGTGGATAATGAGCCGTGCCACCTCGTCATCATGATCCTCAGCAGCGTGGGCGATCCTGATTCACACATGAAGCTACTCGGCGCTACCGCCCGTATTCTCGGCAAAGAGGAGACGCGCTATGCGCTACTCGCCGCCAAGGATGTCGATGCATTCATCCAGACGCTCACCGATGCGCCGTGATGCGCCACGGACAGACCCCGCTCTGTTATGACCACCTTGCGGCGACCTAGTCGGTGAGTCCTGTGACTTTGACGGCCTGTCGGACGACCGGTTCGACCTCGAAGTAGTCCATGGGGGCAAAGCTGAAGGCAGAGGCCACCAGTGAGCTGGGGAACATTTCGCGTTTGTTGGCGTAGTCCCGCACGTTGCCATTGAAGAAGCGCCGCGCCGCCTGGATACGATCCTCTGTATTCACCAGCTCTCTCTGAAGCTCGAGGAAATGCTGGTCAGCCTTGAGAGTGGGATAGCGCTCCACGACAACCATCATCTGCTTCATCGCCTCCACCAGTCTGATCTCGTCGGCCGCCTGCTCGGCCGTCGTACCATGGTTGGCCATACACTGCGTGCGCAGGGCTACGACCTTCGTAAGGACCGCCTCTTCGTGCGCCGCATAGCCCTTGACCGTGGCGACCAGATTGGGGATTAGTTCGTAACGGCGCTTGAGCTCGGTATCGATGTTGCTCCACGCCTCCTTGATGTGGTTGCGCAGTGCCACCAGCGTGTTGTAGGTCAATACGAGATAGATCAGCGGGATCAGAGGTACGGCGGCTAAAAGGGCTAACGCAGGCACAGGGCTAGGCTCCTTCGAAGAGGTAGTCCGGCATCAGGGATCTTAAACGGATCAGTCGTCCCAGGTTATGTGCCAGCGCGGATGGGTCCAACCGCTTCGTGAAGGCCATTGCCAATGACGCCCCCTCGACCTCGATGCTGAAACCGTCACTCGTCATCAGGTACTCGATCATCTGCGCATTACAGAAATCGTAGGCGAACTTCTTGTCCTTCGAGCGCACGCAGAACCGCCGCGAGAACTCGTGCGATTCAAAGTCGATATCGTCGTGTCCCAGCGCCTGTGCGATCTTAGAGAAGATGCCCTCCCGCGCAATCGTGAGTTCGGGAAACGCGGCCGGCAGCGTTAGCACAAAGAAGGAGAAGTAGTGGTGGTGCGTCTGGCGACGGCCCTTGGAATCTGTCGAATGGGTCTCGTAGTGATAGTCGAAGACCTCGACCTGGTGCCCCTCATGCGCGCCCTCGATCACGTTGAACGCGTAGCGCTTCGATCCCTTGCGCAGCGCATTCATGAACCCATAGCGCTTCGCCAGGTCGTACTGCTTTTCCGGGTTGAAGCGTAGCCCCAGCTGCGCCGCCACCACCCCTATCCCCTCACGCCGTCGCTTGGCCGACAGCCATGAAAAGTACATGCTGAAACCAATCAGCGCCACAACACCAACTATAAAGAGGATAGGCATATCAGGTGCGATAGCCTGCACTCCCCCCGCCAGAAAGTCAAATCAAGACGGCCGGGCTCCCCGTAACTCACTGGACACCGCCAGCCCTGATGCCTATGCTCATCAAACATGAGGAGCGTTTGCTTGTTCACACAGGTATAGCGGTGGATACCGCGCGAACGGGCTCCTTATCCGCGGGAATCCTGTGGATATACAAGACTCGTTACTAATGGGTTCGCAACGGAATGGGACACGGTCCATGAGAATGCACACACTGGGGAAGACGGGCCTGAGCGTCTCGCCAATCTGTATCGGCGCATGGCAATTGGCGGGCCCGCTTTCGCTCAACGGCAAGCCCGATGGCCATCCGGAGCCGGGCAAACGCGTTGTACTGCGTATGATTCAAGAACTCGGCGATATGGGCGTTAACTTTATCGACACCGCCGAACAGTACGGGAACGGCGAGTCAGAACGCCGTGTGGGCGAGGCCATTCGAGGGCAACGCGACAGATGGATTGTCTCCACCAAGTTTGGCTATCGCGTCGGCCCTGACGGGGAGCGTGACGACAGTTCGAGCCCCCACACGATTGTGCCCAGCCTGGAAGGTTCTCTGAAACGCCTGAGAACGGACTGTGTCGACATCTATCTCTACCACTGCCCACCACTGATCAGCGAACTGGAAGCGGCGAAGACGGTACTGGAGAGGCTGGTCCAAGAGGGTAAATGCCGGTTCTATGGAATATCCACGAACAACAGTGACGTCATCAAAGCCATGCTGGACCTGGATATGCTGGATGTTCTTCAATACCCCTCCAACATGTTGCAGGATGCTACCGCTATTCACGCTCTGGTCAGTCAACACAATGTCGGCACGCAAGTGCGGGGCGTCATGGCACAGGGGCGACTGAGCGGCAAGTACTTCCACCGAGCACCAACCTGGGACGCGGACGACAACAGATCACATGGTGTGCGCGAAGAGGACTATCGACGCTACGCTGTGTTTGAAGCGGCGATTCCGGATGGATACACGATGGCCCAAGTCGCTATCCGCTGGGTATTGGACCATCCCTGCAACCACAGCATATGCCTCGGCGCAAAGAATATCGACGACTACAAGGTTGCGCTGGCAGCCATCGACATGCCCCCCATAAGCCCTGAAGACCGGGAGAGGCTGGCGGCGTGTGCCGCACGCCTGTCCAGCGAGTAGCCTAGTGACGGCCGTTATGGAGATTCACATGTCCGGCTACCTGAGCCTGGGAAACTGCCGGCCATGAAAGAGCTTGTTACGCGATTCGTAAACTCCTTTCAGAAAGCCGTGCGCGTTGAGATGGACGCCATGCGGGAACAGCTGGGTCCCTTCGAGGTGGAGGTGGCCGAGGCCCGCAGGCTGGAGACGCCAGAGGATAGCCCATACGAGGAGTATGCCTTTGTTGGCCTGGCACCGAACGATAAGCTGGTGCTAAACGGTGAATGCACACTTGTTCACGATGGTGGCGAGGCTCTCGTCACGATAGTGGAACTGGATGGCAATGCCATTACGCTGCGCTGCGCCAACACGATCCGCATGGACTCATCAGCCTACGTTCTGGTCATCTATCCATGGTTCCTCTACGAACGCCTCCTACTGGTCCTGGAATCGCTCCCCGACTCTGAAGCGTTTTGTGCCACAAACGCCCTCGCCCTGTTTGGAAAACTCAAGCCTCGACGGCGACGCACCCTGAGTGAGGGTGACGGAGCAGATCTCAACGCGAGTCAGCAGCACGCCATACAGCTCTGCAAAGAGAGCAGCGTTGCGTTCGTGTGGGGTCCACCAGGAACGGGTAAGACAACCACCCTCGGCCATATCGTGACGGGTCTGCTCGAACAGGGACATAGAGTGCTTGTCACCTCCACAACCAATGCCGCCGTTGATCAGGCTCTGGCAAAGCTGGTCGCCCTGCCTGCCGCGCATGACTATCTCTCGAACGGGCAGATCGTTCGTGTCGGCCAGACCGACGCAGACACCTTCGGGGCAAGTCTCAATGATATCGTAAGGAGCCAGAACAAAGACGTGAGAGTCGCGCTCGCCGCTATGACCGCGCGACGAGACAAGGCACGAATCAGGATCTCGAACTGCGACGCCCTATTGACGATGTTGCAGACGGCCGGTCAAATGCATCAGCTCGACATGTTCGCAGAGTCTGACCGCCCGGTCATTGCCCTGGTTGACCTTGAAACCGTCTTCGCTCCCGTGCTCGCGGTCACTATCCTCAGGCTTCCCTCGGAGACACAACAGGCACGCATAGCGGCCCGCAAGCTCAGACTGCAGAAGGTCAAAGACCTCTGCCAGGAGCGCGTCGCACAGAGTGTGCAACGCTCTCACGACAGAGCGGCCACGGTCATAGAAGACGCGCGTGTCATCCTGGCCACTATGACCACGATGTATATCAGCCAGATTCTTCTGAATGAGCGGTTCGATGTCGTGATCATTGAAGAGGCCGGCATGGCGATCTTACCGACACTGTTCTATTGCGCCGGGCTGGGGAGCAAGAAAGCCATCGCGATCGGCGATCCACGCCAACTTCCGCCCATTGTTCGGTCCAGAGACAGCTATGTGCATCAGGCCATGGGCCGAAACATCTTTGAGGTCACGGTGCCCGAACCCCACACGAGCGAGGTCGTGGTGATGCTCGATACGCAGTACCGAATGCACCCGATCATCGGGTCCCTTGTCGCCGACCTGTTTTATGACGGCAGACTGCTCAACGCGGACAGCACCCTCGAGCGCAACAGCATTGCGGGCAAGGCGCCCTACCCCGGACAGCCGCTCACCGTTATCGACACAGGGGGCAGCACGACGTGCACTACCGCTGAGGGCAGCTATTCACGCATGAATGAGCAGACAGCCGCCATCTGTGTATCGCTCGCAGCCGAAGCGATCGATGATGGTATGGAGTCCATTGCCATCGTAACGCCCTACGTGCAGCAATCGCGGCTGATACAGAAACAACTCAGGGCCGCTCACATTTCCGGCGACCGAGTCGAGTGTCGCACGGTCCACAGATTCCAGGGCAATGAACGTGACATGGTGATTTTCGACACAGTGGACACGCATCCCATGAAGCCCGGTGTTCTGCTGGCAGGCAGAAAGGGCCGAACATCAGCGCCAAACCTGATAAATGTCAGCATCTCCCGCGCCAAAGGCAAGCTGGTCATCATCTCGGACGTCTCATACTTTCATCTGAACGCCCCAGGGTCCGCCATAGACAGGTTGCTGACCGCCGCCACCGCGGCCGGGACAGCCTGTTGCGACCGGCACTGAACTCGAGAGCAAGGCGATCTTAGAAGTGAGTCATCCAAGTACACACTTCCGTGAAGAGCCCATTTTCCTTACAGTGGGCGCGTATTTGTTTTACCGATAATCAGCCATCTCAGGGACATCCATGAACGAAAAGCATGTGCTGCAGTCTGCAACTGCATTGAGCATCAACCCCCGCCAGGTAGCGGCTACCGCCGCCCTGCTTGCCGAAGGCGCCACGGTGCCCTTCATTGCCCGCTACCGCAAGGAGCTTACAGGCCAGCTTGACGAGGTACAGATCACGAATATCCGCGACTCCCTTGCACGCATCACAGAACTGGATACGCGCCGCAAAGCGATTCTTAAGTCGCTCGCCAAACAGGATCTGCTCACAGGGGAGCTGGTGGCAGCGGTTGAGGACGCCGACAATCTCGTATCACTTGAAGACATCTACCTGCCTTATCGACCCAAGCGCCGCACGCGCGCCACGATGGCGCGGGAGAAGGGCCTCGAACCGCTGGCCACGGTGCTGTTCAAGCAGACCGCGACGACTGACCCGACCGAGATGGCGGCGGCGTATGTGGATGCGGATAAGGACGTGGCGGATACGGAAGCGGCACTAGCCGGGGCCCGTGACATCATCGCAGAATGGATCAATGAAGACGCGGAGTCCCGCCAGGCCATGCGTCAACTCTTTGAGAACTACGCCACCTGCGAAGCCCGGCTGCGTAAGGGCGCCGAGGAGAAGGGCGCCAAGTTCCGCGACTACTTCGAGTGGGATGAGCCAGCCAAGGCCGCCCCCAGTCATCGCCTGCTGGCCATGTTCCGCGGTGAGAAGGAAGACGTGCTCTCCTTCAAAACCCGCCCATCCGAGGACGCCGCCGTCGCGCTCCTGCAACAGCGCTTTGTCAAGAACGGGTGCGCGGCATCGCAGCAGGTAGCTCTCGCCACCCATGACGCTTACCGGCGCATGATGGCCGTCTCGATGGAGGTTGAGATGCGCGCCATGTTGCGCGACCGCGCAGGCACGGAGGCCATCCGGGTATTTGCCGGCAACATGCGCGAGTTGCTCATGGCACCCGCCCTGGGGCAGAAAGCCGTGCTCGGGATGGACCCCGCTTTCCGCACCGGCTGTAAGACGGTGTGTCTCGACAAGCAGGGCAAACTGCTCTTCAACATCGCCCTGCACCTCACGTCCTCCGCGCGCGCCGCCGAGGAAGCCGGCCGGACGATTGTCAAGCTGTGCGAAACATTCAATATTGAGGCCGTCGCCATCGGCAACGGCACGGCCAGTCGTGAAACCGAAGCCTTCGTGCGCGGACTCAACTTGCCCGGCCATATTCCGGTGATCATGGTCAACGAAAGCGGCGCCTCTGTGTACTCCGCCTCCGAAGCTGCACGCGAGGAGTTCCCTGATCATGACCTCACCGTGCGCGGCGCTGTATCGATCGGACGCCGCCTCATGGACCCACTGGCCGAATTGGTCAAGATTGACCCCAAGGCCATTGGCGTCGGGCAATATCAGCACGATGTGGACCAGGGCAAACTGCAGTCGGCCCTCGACGATGTCGCGATGAGCTGTGTCAACCATGTGGGCGTGGAACTCAATACCGCCAGCCGTCAGCTGCTTTCCTACGTCTCCGGCCTGGGGCCGGCCCTGGCCACCTCCATCGTGCAATACCGCGATGAGCATGGTCCCTTCAAGAGCCGCGCGGCGGTCAAGAAGGTCCCACGCCTGGGCCCCAAAGCCTTTGAGCAGGCGGCGGGCTTCCTGCGGATTCGTGGCGCCAGGAACCCTCTGGATGGAAGCGCAGTCCATCCGGAGCGTTACGGAATTGTCGACACCATGGCCAAAGACCGGGGCTGTACGGTCCGGGATCTCATGGACCAAGACGACCTGCAGGCGCACGTGGACCTACAGAAATATGTGACCGATGAGGTGGGACTGCCGACCTTGAAGGACATCTTGCACGAGCTGGCCAAGCCGGGCCGTGACCCGCGCGAGCGCTTTGAGGCATTCTCCTTCGACGAAGGCGTCAACAAGATCGGCGACCTGACGCCCGGCATGACACTGCCCGGCATCGTGACCAATGTAACGAACTTCGGTGCCTTCGTGGACGTGGGCGTCCACCAGGACGGGCTGGTGCACATCAGCCAGCTGTCGGACCAGTTCGTCGCCAATCCAGCGGATATCGTCAAAGTGCAGCAAAAAGTAGAGGTCACAGTCGTCGAGGTGGACCTTGAACGAAAACGGATTGCACTCTCCATGAAGAAGACAGGCGACGACGCGCCATCCGATCGTCAACGCCGCAGTCGTCCCGAACGTCCCGCCGCTCGGCCAGCACGGCCAGCACAGCCCCAACGCCGTGGCGGCAACAGCCCATTCGCCAACCCCTTCGACACTCTGTAGCACGTGGCGACTCACTATGCCCGGAAACAGCCGCCGGAGTGTCCCACCGACGACGAGTGGTTCCTGATGCGTCCGTGTCATCGGGGACATGGCCCGCGTGCCAGGTGCCTCCTTTTCCTTTGACCATGGGCAATCGATTCACTACGCTCACAGTGGTGTTCGAAGGATGCCTCCTGGTCTGCGGGAAGGGTTGAATCCACCTTCATGAATAAGATAGGTACTAACCTTCTTTTCTGTCCGCGCTTGCAGGCCCCGGATGTTTCGCCATTGGCGAAGAAAGGAAGGCATCATGCCTCGTAGTATCCCCTCACACCCGTCGGTTCGTTTTCTGCAGAAGGAAGCGAAAGACCTCCTCAAGGCCCACAAGAGCGGCGATCCGTCGTGCTGCGCCACGCTGCGGTACCATTTTCGGTTCTCGCGTGCCAGCGATGAGGACATCCTCAAAGCTGAAGTTTCGCTTCAGGAGGTCCAGCATGCGCTGGCTCTCGATTATGGCTTCAAGGACTGGAAAGATCTGAAGGAAGACGTCGAAGCAACGCCCACTGTGGAGATGGTCGACAAGGGCGATCCCGATGCAAGTGAGGTGTTCAGGTCGATCATCCTGGATGCGGTAGCCGAAGGGGCGACCGACCTGCATTTTGAGCCTATGGACCATGGTGTCCGTGTCAGGCGGCGTGTCGATGGGATGCTGCACGAAGCCGACATCCTCGCTGAAGCGTTGGGGCAGGCCGTGATTGCGGAGGGAATGCGCTCTGCATATATGGATCCGAATCAGCGCAGCAAGTCACAAGATGGCCGTGTGGTCATCGAGCTTGACGATGGCCGCATTGATTGCCGGATGAGCAGCGTGCCCAGCAGTAGGGGGACGGTACTTGCCGTTCGTCCGATCGATACGAGAACGCCAATCTTTGCGCTCGATCGCTTCGACTTCGAAGATGACCAGGAGGAGCGCTACCGGGCGCTGATTGGGAGCGCGAGCGGCGTGATCGTTGTCACAGGGCCCACAGGGGCCGGCAAGACAACAACGCTCTACGCCACACTGAGCGAACTCAATGACCCGTCGCGTAAGATCATCACGGTTGAGGACCCCGTCGAGTTCCTACTGGAGGGGATTGACCAACTCCCTGTGAGCAGTGATTTTGGGTTCGACACGGCACTGCGTAGCGTGTTGCGCCAAGCTCCCAATGTGATCATGGTGGGCGAGATACGAGATCTGCCAACAGTCAATATCATCGTTCAGGCGGCGATGACCGGGCATCTGGTTCTCACGACACTCCACGCCGACACGGCGCCTGGGGCCTACTCCCGAATGACCAATATGGGCCTTGAGCCCTTCCTGGTTCGGGATACGGTGCGGGGGGTCCTGGCCCAACGCTTGCTCAGGCGGCTTTGCCCGGAGTGCAAGGAGGCGTATGAACCGGATGCTGAACAGGTTGCGTTCCTCGGTATCGACAAGGCCGACGCTGGCACACTCTGGCGGGCGACCGGGTGTGAGGCCTGCCAGCACAGAGGTTACAGAGGACGTGTCGGCGTCTTCTCGCTCCTGGAGACCAACAAGAGGGTCAAGGAAGCGATCATGACAGAGAGCGCGGCGGCGGTTGAGGAGGCGATTGAGGAGGCGGCCAAATCGACCGGGTGGTTGTCTCTACGCGACGCTGCCATCCGAAAACTGCTGCACGGAGAAACGACGGTGGAAGAGGTCATCAAGTTCACGTAATCTTGAATGGTGGTGTCGGCCCATTCGCCCCGCACCTGCTTCGGGTGGGCCACATGGGACTGCACACAGCATCTTCCTGTCGCACGTACGGGATAGACAGAATGGAGAGAGTGATGAAAATGCGACGAGTGATTTATATGACCATGGTGGGTGTGTTGCTGTGTGCTTCTGTATGTCATGCAGGGGCTGAGAAGGCGTTTATGCGGAAATGGCTACTGTGCGGCCCGTTTCCAAATCCGCCGAACAAGGAGGCGGTGGACGATGAGCCGCATATCTACGATCACACGCCGCCGTGCGTTGGGCTGGACAGCGACTACCTGGTGGCACACGGCGGTGAGACGAAGATCGTGCCGGTGCCCGGCATGGCGCACACGAAAACGGACGGCAGCAAGGTGGAGTGGTTCGAGCACGTCTCACCCGAAAACAAGATCATCTTTCGCAAGGCGATCACGAAGACACCCAACGTTGTGGCGTATGCCTATGCCACTGTTGAGATGGAAGAGGCGGGACCCTACTTGCTGGGACTGGGTAGTGATGAAGGCGTGCGCGTCTGGGTCAACGGTGAGCAGATCCATGACAAGCTGTTGAAGCGCCCCATCCGTGAGGATGACGACCTCGTGCCTGTGATCCTGAGGAAGGGCGAGAACTCGATCCTCGTGAAAGTGGAGCAAGGCCAGGGCGGCTGGGGGTTTGTGCTGCGGGTGGTGCCGAAGCATGAGGTCTTCACCACTGTCGCGACCGACGTCCAGCGACTTAAGGTGACGGTGTCGCTGCGACGGCGGGTCTTGGATAGGCGGCAGGGCGTCGCTCTCTCTTCCGGGGGCAAGGTGGTCGGCAGCGGCGTTCTTGAGGACGCAACAGGCAGTGGCATCGCGAGCGGTTCGATAGAGGTCTCCTTCTCACCGCCGGGTACGGAGCTGGGAACTCTGGCGATCATGGTCGATGGTGAAAACTGTGGCGAGGTCGAGGTCCCGTCGTTGGAGGCCCTGCGCCATCGCACATTCCAGTGGCAGGGGATGCGCGGTTACGCGCACTGCATCTTTGTGGGAACGGAGTTTCCCCGCATGGATTTCGAGCGTCCGCTATGGATTGAACATCTCATCGGCCCCTATACGACGTCGGTAACCTACTTTGATGCCGCGTACAATCAGGTG
>Ga0008651_10002325_pt1 | contig 10539 bp, 6 predicted proteins | sample SaaInlV_200m_DNA_6_FD_59173 | JGI IMG/M metagenome (GOLD analysis project Ga0008651, IMG submission 59173) | Marine microbial communities from expanding oxygen minimum zones in the Saanich Inlet - SI037_S2LV_200m_DNA | ecosystem: Environmental > Aquatic > Marine > Intertidal zone ...
AATTTGTTGTCGGCATCATTGACCACTTTCCAATAGACGAATAAAAAGGAATAAAAATGCGAAAAATTAGTTTTTTGTTTTTTATGATTATGATAACATTGTTAGTGGCTGCACCGGTTCACACAACATATTTGTGGCATTTACAGCAACCGATTTATTGGCCAGATAGAAGTGAGTGGAATTCATTCCAATATCAAACTTGTTGGGAATCGCAATATTTGAAATTTAATAATGGAAATTGGTACAGCGATGGTCAGCAACATCCGCTCAATAATTTGGAAGAAATTTTTGGGAATGATGATAGGAAGGCGGTTTACCAATACAGAGCAAAAGATGCCGTTGCTTCCCTTCTTTCTCACGCGGATGCTGGCGCACAAGTCAATTATTCTGGCTGTCTTATTAAAAATGTGAATAGTTTAGCGGATGCAGGGCAATGGGGATATTATTCTGGTTGGCAAAATAATTTTCAGGAAGCACGCAATTGGCAAACTTCTGGTGGAAATCCACGCATGGACATAGTTTCTTTTACATTTCACCACGCGTTGGCTCCACTGATAGATGAGAATGCCCTTCACAAAGAAATTCAGACACATCGATATATTTATGAACAAACTTTTGGTACAGGATATTCAAAAGGGTTCTGGCCAGCAGAATGTTCTTTTTCGGAACGAATAATTCAAACTTTAGTTGAGGAAGGTCTCGAATGGACAATAATTGCAAATAGCCACTTGGCACGAACTTGTCAGGATTATCCTTTGAATTATGGCACTTCTGGTTGCAATATTGATCCACCAAATGGTGCTGATATTTTGGGTCCTAACGGTGTAAATTGGTGGAATGGTCAAATTGATGGGCGTGGAGGAGCATTTTCTGCTCCGTTTAGTTATCAAGCACATAAAGCAAAATATGTTGATCCAGAAAATGGCGAAGAATTCAAAATAACCGCAGTGCCGATGTGCGATTTATTGAGTTATCAAAACGGATACAGCACGATGGGGACTGGTGAAATTGACGCTCACATTGCACCATTTAATAACCCAAATCATCCGTCAATTGTGTTGTTAGCACACGATGGTGACAATGCTTGGGGAGGGGGATTTGACTACTATATGAATTCGGTTTCTGGTTTTGCAAATGCCGCTGCAAATCAAGGTTATATTCCTTCTACAATTCAGCAATTTTTGGACAATAATCCTGTTCCAGAAAATGATGTGGTGCACATTGAAGATGGAAGTTGGGTGAATGCCGCAAATGATTGGGGACATCCGCAATTCATTAATTGGATTTGGCCGATGTACGATGGAAATCGACAATTTGACCCGAATGGTTGGACGGAAGATGTCCGTAATTGGGCGGTCATAACTGCTGCTGAAAATCGTGTCGAAACTGCTGAAAATTTGGTTGGAAATGTAGATATTGCTGAAATTGTTTATCCTAACTCAAATTCAAATAATGGTGAATTGGCGTGGCATCATTTCCTACCTTCTCTTACGAGTGGATATATGTACTACGGTACCGCGATAGATATGGAAGTAAAGCAAACGGTGGCTTGCAATAATGCTACGGATTTTGCCGATTTGGAGATAAATGCACACCCGGCTGTAGATAATGTGTCGCCATCAATTTTTATCCCGCAGAGATTTCCATACAATCCTGGCGGAAAGGGATTTGGTCCAATTTATGGTTATCAAGAATATAACAATCCAAGCGATTTTTTTGTTTGGACTTTTGCGTATGATGTATCCGAAATTCAAATAATTGAAGTGAAATATCGAGTTGATGTAGATGGAGTTAATCCGCTTTCAAATAATGAAAATGAAACATATTTTGGCGGTGCTGGAGTTGGTGGATGGCAATCGATTTCGATGACCGAAAGAATTTTCCCAATTGATAATATTACGGGAAATCCCGAGATTGATTTCTTTATTTTGCCAAATTATATGGCAAACGAATATTACGCAGAAATTACAGGTTTAACTAACTGCTTGGTAGATTATTATATCGAAGCAACCGATAATTTTGGGAATTTAAAAAAGACACCTATCCAGCATGTTTATGTTGGCGAAGGTGGTGGTGAAATTCCAGAATATGTGGTTTGGGAGCCAGAAACCCCAGCCGTTGGCGATGTGTTTAATGTTTATTATGGTGAAAGCGGTGAATTTTTTAATTCCCCTCAATTGATGCTTCATTTAGGTGTAAATGGCTGGCAAAATGTGAATGATTATGAGATGAATTTTGATGCTGAAAATAATTGTTGGAATTATTCTTTTACGATTGAAAATAATGTTGAAATTGTCGATTTTTGTTTTACCGATGGTAATGATAATTGGGATAATAATAACGGTCAAGATTGGCATATTTCTGTAACGGGTGGCTCATCTTCGCAATTTGTGATGGATGGCGAAATTGATGAATCAGCAGAACAAGTACTTTCAGAGAATGACCTATTTTTGTACTTAGATTACAATGGTAGTGATCTTTATTTTGCCGTTCCGTCTGCTCAAAGTTTACAGAATGATGTTTTTGTTTTTATCTCTGAAAATCCCACCGAAATGATTTCTGCACCTTGGTCAAAAAGTGGGGAAGTAGCCAATTGGGATTTGTATCTCGCAAACGAAAGTACCAATAATTGGTGTGGTTGGTTTGATGTGAATGCTTCTCCTAACTCTGCAACTGGCACAATTTTAGAAGGTTATTTTTCAGTTGAAAGTGAAATTGGTGTAACGGATAGTATTTATCTTGCTATCGGTAAATATGAAACTTTTGACAATGGTGAATTGACTGGGCAAATTCCAGTTGGAAATGGTGAGTTAAACATTGATATTGCAGAATATTATGTTCACCATTTAGATAATTCAATAATTTATGGTGATGCGGATGAAAACGGGGAAGTGCAAGCGTATGACGCTTCTCTCGCATTGCAAAATGTGGTCGGTTTGGCAGATTTCACAGAGACGCAAATTATTGCTACTGATGTAGATGGAAACGGGCAAATTCAGGCTTTTGATGCTTCCTTAATTTTGCAATTTGTGGTTGGCATTATCGATAATTTTCCGGTGGAAGTAAATAGAACGCAGATGAAAAAGAGTGTGTTTAAAAAGTAAAATAACGGTATGAATAGGTGTTAGTATTGGTTAATTCAGTATTAACACCTATATTTTTAAATAAGCTCGGTGATTACGAATTGTCATTTCTTTAATTTTTTTTGCTAAATTTTTGGTTAGTTGTTCTTTTTTTACGCGCCATTCCCAATTATTTTTGGTGGTGCCAGGTGAATTGAAACGAGCGTAATTGTCTAATTCTAAAAAATCTTGTAAAGGTGCGATTGTCATTACAGCTTTGGATTTCCACGCTGTTTCCATCAACTTCCAGCAGATATTTTTGCCATCAAAATTAAGATAATTGTGTAAAAAAGTTTTTGGTTTTTTAGGTAAATTTTTGTACCAACCTTTTGTTGTTTCATTATCGTGAGTACCGGTGTAAACTACAAAATTTTCGGTTGTGTGGTGTGGTAAAAAAGTTCCATTCATACCATCGTAAAAAGCAAATTGAAGCACCTTCATACCGGGAAATTCAAAATCGTCGCGCAATTTTTCGACATCTTTTGTCAATACTCCCAAATCTTCAGCAATGATGGGTAATTTACCCATTTTTTTTTGTAAGGTTTCGAACATTTTTCTGCCAGCTGCTTTTTTCCAATGGCCATTTTGTGCTGTTTTATTGCCAAATGGAATAGCCCAATAATTTTCCAGTCCGATAAAATGGTCAATGCGGACAAGATCATACATTCTTAGCATCATTTCAATACGGTTAATCCACCATTTGAAACCATGATTCTCCAAATATTTCCAATTATAGAGAGGATTTCCCCAAAGTTGTCCATCTTTGCTAAATCCATCTGGTGGTACTCCAGCTACCTCGGTGGGATTCATTTCTTGGTCAAAAAGAAAATTTTGTGGATTAGACCATGCATCAGCACTATCTGCTCCGACATAAATTGGGATATCACCAATTATTTTAATTCCTTTTAGATTTGCATAATTTTTTACTTTTTGCCACTGAAAAAAGAAGATAAATTGCAGATGTTTTTGGTATAAAATTTCATTTTCTAAAAGCTTGGAATATTTTTCAATTGCCTCAATTTTACGAAGTTTAATCGGTTTTGGCCATCTGTTCCAAGCGTGAAAGTTAAAGTGTTTTTTGAGAGCCATAAAGAGCGCAAAATCATCTAACCAAAATGCTTCTGTTTTGCAAAAAATCTGAAAATCTTCGTGCGGAATAAAATTTGTAAATGTCTCTCTTAGAATGTTATCTTTGAATGTTTTTACTTTTTCAAAATCTACTTTTTCAAAATTAAATTTTGGATTAATAGTTTTTGCGAATTTTGTAATATCGATAAAAAGTGGATTTCCAGCAAATGCAGAGTAAGATGAATAGGGCGAATTGCCGTATCCAGCGGGTCCTAGCGGGCAAATTTGCCATAACTTTTGTTTTGCGGCTGCGAGAAAATCAATAAATTCGAAAGCATTTTTGCCAAAATCACCGATGCCGTGTTCGCCCGGAAGAGAAGAAATGTGTAATAAAATGCCGCTCGATCTTTCAAATTGCACTAATTCTCCAAACAATTTCGATAAAATTTTTCCGTGTATTTGCTTAACATCCGTTGCATGTTGAAATTTTGAGTTACATCTTGAATGGAATTTCGCATCATTTTGTTCCATTTTTTACGATTTTCATAATACATTGGCATAATTTGATTTTCGAGAAGGTGATAGATTTGTTCAGCATCTTTTTGGTCGCGGATTTCCGCATTTTCAAAATTTTCACCGGCGGTAATTGCCCAACCGTTTGTTGCTTTGGAGCATTCTGCCCACCAACCGTCGAGAATACTCAAGTTCAAAACACCATTCATGCCAGCTTTCATACCAGAAGTTCCGCTTGCTTCTTTTGGTTTGATGGGGGTATTTAGCCACACATCGACACCTTGAACGAGTAATTTTCCAGAACTCATATCATAATTTTCCAAAAAGATAAACCTATTTTCGAGATTATGTTTTTTGCTAAAATCGGTCAAGGTCTTCAATAATTTTTTGCCATTTTCGTCAGCTGGATGTGCTTTGCCAGCAAACACAAATTGGACTGGATATTTTTTATGATTAAGAAGTTTCAAAAGTAGTTGTTCATCGGATAATATTAAATTTGCGCGTTTGTAGGTCGCAAAACGGCGGGCAAATCCAATTGTCAAAAAGTTTTCATTTAATGTAAAATTATCATTTTGTTGGATAAAATTAAATAACTTTTTTTTGGCCGATTGATGAGCATTTTCAATTTCTTTATCGGAAGATTTGAAAATGTTGTTTTGATAAAGCTTTTGAATTTGGGGAGTTACCCAAGTTTTTGTGTGGACTCCGTTTGTAATTCCAATGATGGGAGTTTTTTCAATGGAAGTATTCTGAAAAAGTGGATTCCACATTTTACGGGAAACTTTGGCGTGTAATTGCGAAACGCCATTGATATATTTGGAGAATCGAATTGCCAACGCACCGAGAGAAAAATTATTTTCGTCATTTGGGACAATCGCATATTTTTTGAATTCGTTAAAATTCATGCCAATTTTCTTTATTTCATCTGCGAGATATTGTTCAACTAATTCCATTTGAAAGCTTTCGTTTCCAGCTGGAACAGGAGTATGGGTTGTAAAAATAGTGTTTTTTCTTATTTTTTGCATTGCTTGCTCAAAACTCATTTTTTCATCATTGATAAGGTGCTGCAATCTGCGGATAATGATAAATGCAGAATGACCTTCATTGAGGTGGTAAATGTCGGGTTTCACATTGAATATTTTCATCAATTCAAATGTTCCAAAAGCAATCACAATTTCCTGCAATAGCCTCATCTCTCGATTAGAAACATATAAATAATCGGTGATTGTTTTTGTCTTTTCTGAATTTTCTGGCAGATTAGTATCGAATAGGTAAAGTGGAACATTGCCGACATCTATTTGCCAAATTTTAACTTTTATTTTTCCGTTAAAAAGGGAGATAATTAAATCATCGCCGTTTTCATCTTCGAGTGGAAAAACCATTTTTGTTTCCCAATCATTTTCCACAAAATATTCTTTTTGTTCACCATTTTCTATCTTTTGCCGGAAATAACCGAAACGATAAAGTAAACCAAACGCTACCAAAGGCAAACCAGCGTCAGAAGAAGCTTTTAAATGGTCTCCAGAAAGAATTCCAAGACCGCCAGAATAGATTGGCAGAGATTCGTGTAGACCGTATTCCATCGAAAGATAAGCGATGATTTTTTGTGGATCAATTTCGGTTGATTTTTTTTCGAGGTAAGCGATAAATCTGTCGTATATTCTTTCGGTTTTTTTTAAAAATTGCTCATTATTTTCCAAATCAGCAAACTTTTCATCTGAAATTTCTTCTAAAAGTTGAATTGGGTTACAATTCAATTTGTCAAAAAGTTTTTCGTCAATTCCCCTGAATAATTTGATTGCTTCAGTATCCCAAGTTGCCCACACATTACCGGCAATTTCAAAAAGTTTTTCCATCTATTTCTCTCTAAATTTTATTTTAAAATCGTACCGGATTTTCCGTTTAATTCAATTTTAAGGGTGTTTCCATTGCTAAGCTGATATTGCTTGCTAGTCATCAAATCCGTTAAGCTGCGTTTGTTTATATCAACATTTATGGTCACAGTTTTAGTCTCATTTTCGTTATTCAAAATCACAAGAATATTGTCATTTTCATAGCTTCGTAAGTAGCTGTAAATCATTCCATCTGTTAGAATTGTTTCAAATTTTCCCCTTCGTAACGCTATTTCATCTTTTCTTATTTGGATTAGTTTACGATAAAAATTTTGTAAATTTACTTTTTCAATATTTTCGGTATATTTCCAATTAAATGGACGGCGACAATCTGGGTCGTGCGCACCTTTCATTCCAATCTCATCGCCGTACCAAATGTGTGGTGTCCCAACATAGGTCATTTGGAATAAAACAGCCATTTTTAACCGTGAAATATCGCCGTCACAACTTTCTAAGTAACGGAAAGTATCGTGGCTATCAATGAGATTCATCATTACCTGGGTTGCTTGAGTTGGATAAGATAGCAGGCCTGGTTTCAAATCACGATCAAAAGCTTTGGCATTACATTTTCGCATATTGAAAAAACGCATTACTGGATCTTTAAAGTAAGCGTAATTCATCACAGAATCAAAATAGTCATCATTTACCCATTCGACGGCATTGCTCCAAAGTTCGCCCACTAAATATGCATCTGGTTTGATAGATTTAACTTTTTCACGGAATAATTTCCAAAACCAAAATGGAACTTCGTTTGGTACATCGAGGCGAAATCCATCGAGGTCCATATCGGCAAGCCAAAACTCTGCTACACCTAAAACATAATTTACCACTTCCCAATTTGGGTTTACCAACTTAATGTCTTTTCCGCTATTTTCAGATGGATTTGGCTGGTTGAGATCGTAATTTAAATTTGGCATTTCACCAAATCCCCACCAACACTCATAATAGTCGGAAGGTTTAAAATTAGATGTTTCAGTCGGATTTGGCATCGGCCATTTTTTCCATTCGTACCAATCGTAATATTCATTTTCGGGACCATTTTTTAACCCTTCTTGAAAAGCCCAAAATGTTTCGCCCGTATGATTGAAAGCGCAATCTAAAATGATGCGAATTCCACGATTGTGTGCTTCGTCAACGAATTGTTTAAATTCTACTTCTGTACCAAAATGTGGGTCAATTTTCATGTAGTCAACTGCGTCATATTTGTGGTTGGACTTTGCTTGGAAAAGTGGGTTAAAGTAGATGATTGTGATTCCTAAGTTTTCCAAATAATCTAATTTTTGTCGAACACCTTCGATATCACCACCATAAAAACTATTGTATTCGGGTTGATAGCCATCTTTATTTGCGGCGTGAAAAGGGCTTTTCGTGAGTCCAGAGACATCATACCAGTCATTTACCAAATGGAAATATTGAGAGTATTTTGGTAGCAATTCTCCTTTTTTGGGTGCAGAATGAATGCCTTCGTAATACCATTCTGAAAAATCTGGATTTATTTTGGGGTTTCCATTGTAAAATCTATCTGTGAAAATTTGATAAATTATGCCATCTTTTACCCAATCTGGTGTGAAAAATGGTTGCACATTTTTTTTTGAATAATGGAAAAACTTTGTTTCATCTTGTAAACTTGAAAATTCCCCATTTAAAAGATAAAAATCTTTTTCACCATCACGATAAACGAAGCAATAAGCAAATTCTTCATCTTCGTTTTCCAAAGTTATAATTTGCTGAAAATAGTCGAAAGAGCCATCTTCGGCAATTTTTGTCATTTCGACAAGCTCGTTATTTTTTAAGAGATAAACACTTTCCACATCACCAGAATGGGCTTTAGTTTTGAACTCAATTTTGGTTGGCGAAAGAGGATTTACAGTTTCTAAATTTTGTGAGGTAGATATGCCATAATCGAGAAAAATCCCATCACTTTTGGCGATCGTCACTTTTTCAAAATCATCGTCTACAATGACGATAGAATTTTTTCCACCAAAACCGTCATCAGTGAAGTTTTCTGCTTTTTCATCAGTTATCCAATTCATTCCATCTTCGAGGAATTTGTAATGATATTCATCTGGTTTTAGCAAAAGTGTAACCGTGAAAATACCTTTTTCGGTTTCGAACATGCGGTCTGCTTTTTGATTCCAATCGTTCATCGAGCCAACGAGATAAGCTTCTTTTATTGTTTTTTCGGGACAATAATTAAATTCCACTTTGCGAAGTGCTGCAATGTCTTTTTTGTTACCCACAAAGATTATTGAGTTTTGTCCACCAAAACCGTCCCCGACAAATTCTTCTGCATTTTCATCGGTTAACCACTGCCCATCAACGATAAATTTGTATGTGTATTTGCCCTTTTTAAGGTAGATGGTTTTTTCATAAAGTCCATCAGTTTCTGTTAGTGGGGTTTCGGTGTCTGACCAATTATTAAAGTCGCCTGCCAAAAATACTTCGTGTTTTCCACCGATAAGTGGTTGATATGAAAATTTTGTTGGAATTTTCCCAGAGATTGTTTCAGTCATTTGTGTTTCTCCATTTGTGTTTATTTCTGTTTGTTCGTCGTTAAAATTACCAAAGCCGAGTGTTGCACAACCGATTAATATTACCAAACTGACTAAAATTAAAATTAAGTTTTTCATCTATTTTCCCTCCTCATCATTATACCAATAATCAAGAATATTTTCACCTTGTTGAACAATGTAAGTTCTGTTTGAACCACCCGAAAACTCAGCATTCTCCCAATCAAAATTAATGCGGAACTTGAATTCTAAATCAAATCCTTCTGTTAATGTTGAAAGTGATGTTTCATAGGTTCCGTCACCATCGTCATCTGTCATTTGATTTTCGTTACTCCAACCATTGTGGTTTCCAGGAACATCCACAGTGTCAGAGTTAGGGTCAAAATTTCCGTTCGCAATTTGAACATTCATATTTACTCTAAAAATTATGGTTGTCGGATTAAGTTGATTATAAAAATCGTTGATGACATTATTTTCATCTTCTACTTTGAAAGTACGATTATTTCCATCTAAAATTTCTAATGTGTCATTGATGGCAAATCTATATTCGTAAGTTCTGCCCAAAACTGCATTCATAAAAGAGACAGTATAGACATTGTTATCATCTTCATCTAACATTTCAACGAAAGTAGAATTAATGAAAAGCGAAATTGTGTCATTTTCAGATAATTCTTCATTAGTCATATCCACTTGAAATAACACATCACGATAGCTATCGATCGGTGTTTCATTCGGTGTTTCGGCACACCCAAAAATAAATAATAAGCTGATAAAAAAAACAAAATATTTCATAAAATCTCTCCTTTTATTTTACGATTAGAACGGAATTTTTGCCACCGTAACCGTCATCTGTTGTTTCGAGTCCATTTGGGTCGGTAAACCACGAATTGCGGTCAATCACAAATTTATATTCATATCTACCAGATGTAAGTGGTTTTACGATCGACCAAATTCCATCGCCAGCAGTGCGGTCACCATTTGTGCCGTCATCATGCATCACGTCTGTTTTTAAGCCATCTTTTAGCCATTGATTATTAGGAAAATCACCGGCGAGATTTACTTGTCTTGCCGACGGTGCTTCATACTGAAATAGAATGCCATCATCAATTTTTTGGGGAGGTGAAAGTCTTTTTTTGATGAAATTCATTGAGCAACTTGTAATGATTAAAATTAGGAATATTCTTAACTTTTTCATTTTTATTTACCTAAAAAGTCACAACTGCACGCAGGGCAATGCATTGTTCATTTTTCAATTGCATTTCTGCATGGCGGATATTTTCGCCCAAACCACCGTAATAAGATTCGATGTGTGTGGAAAGTTCGCTAGCATTATTCAGAAATTCGTCTCTTCCTTTGGAAGAAAATTCGTCTGTAACAGAGCTAATTATTTGTGGATTTACGCCGTAACCGAGAGTGAGCCAAACATTTTCGGAA
>Ga0008651_10002334_pt1 | contig 10520 bp, 7 predicted proteins | sample SaaInlV_200m_DNA_6_FD_59173 | JGI IMG/M metagenome (GOLD analysis project Ga0008651, IMG submission 59173) | Marine microbial communities from expanding oxygen minimum zones in the Saanich Inlet - SI037_S2LV_200m_DNA | ecosystem: Environmental > Aquatic > Marine > Intertidal zone ...
TGACGAATACGTTCTCTCGTTACATTATAAATCCGACCAACTTCTTCCAAAGTACGCGGATGACCATCTTCAATTCCAAATCTCAATTTTAAAATCCGACTTTCTCTTTCTGTTAAATCCACCATGACTTCTTCCAAATCATCTTTTAAAGAATCCCTAACCATAGTTTTTTCCGGAACCTCCCAAGATACATCTTCTACTAAATCACCTATAGAATACCCATCCTCTTCACCTACCGGCGTTTCTAACGATAAAGGAACCTGGGCAATTTTAATCACCTCTTTCACCTTATCTACAGACAGACCTATCCGCTTTGACAGCTCCTGTTCATTAGGTTTCCTAGACAACTCCTGAAACAACTGCCTAGACACTTTTCTTAATCTATTAATAGTCTCTACCATATGCACCGGGATTCTAATAGTACGCGCTTGATCTGCAATCGCTCTTGTTATAGCTTGCCTTATCCACCAGGTCGCATACGTACTAAACTTATATCCTTTAGTATAATCAAATTTTTCTACTGCTCTAATAAGTCCCAAATTACCTTCTTGAATAAGATCTAAAAATAAAATTCCTCTACCAGTATATTTTTTAGCAATACTAACCACTAATCTTAAATTAGAAACAATCAATTTATCCTTACTACCAATATCTCCTTCTTCCACTTTCTGAGACAAACCATATTCATCTTCTTTAGTTAATAATCCAACTTTACCAATTTCTTTCAAATAAACCTTAACCGCATCATCACTATTTAAATTGGAAGACAAAGAACCTCGGCCCACATTTAAAATTTTAGATACAACTACATCAGCAGAAACAACATTATCAGGAACAAAATCTTTTTCCTCAGCATCAACAGAAACTCCAGTTCCTCGATTAATATTCCCTACAAAAACATCGGACTGAATATCGGCCATATTAAACCTCCCGTTTATTTAATCACAAGATTATGTAACTCGCTTAATAACTTTATCCCTCCTGCTTCGTCACCTCGTTCTTCTAATATTTTCAACTCTTCTTTAATTTCTTTGATTCTTTGCTTTTTATCATATCCCCCAAACAAATCCAAACATTGCTGCCAATCTACCGTTTTAACAATCTTATTCTTTAAATCCTGCCCTATCAAAATACCGTTCAATATGTTCTGCAATTTCTCCAACGTAACATTATTTAATAATTCGGTTCCTATCAATTCACTATCTAATATCAATAAAACTAAATCTCTATGCTCTTCACTAATAAGTTCTACGTTTAAAACCTTTTTCACTTCAGCTCTTTTATCTAAGTCATGAACGATTGCGTAAATTAAAAATTCTTCTGCTTGCTGATACTTATTTTTTCTAGAAATTTTAGCGTAATTAAGACGATTTGAAATATTATAACTACTTTTCCTTATTTTCGCTACAATTAATTCTTTTTCTACTTTTAATTTAGTGGATAAATTTTTAATGAAATAATTTTGAATGATAGGGTCCGTCTCACTTCTCAAAAAAGGAATTAGCTTTTCAATCACTTTAGACACATTTTCTATTTTGTCTATATCATATTTTTTTAAACAATTATCTAAAACAAAATCAATCATATTAATCGGGCTATCCACTAACTGCTGAAAAAAATCTTTTCCTTTATTTAATAAAACATCTGCCGGATCCTTTTCCGGAAAACATATCACCTTAACCTCTAAATTCATACTTCTCAAAACTTTATAACTTCTCTCAACTGCTTCTTGACCTGCCGCGTCACTGTCCATAGCCAAAAAAACTTTCGTCGTAAATCTCTTAATCAAACGAGCATGTTCATTGGTCAACGCTGTCCCCATCGTAGCCACACTATTTTTAAAACCATACATATGCGCCATTAAAACATCCATATACCCTTCCATTACCAATACAAACCCATTTTGTTTAATATGTTTTTGGGCCTGATCCAGCGCATAAAAAAGCTTTCTTTTATTAAATAAAATTGTTTCCGGTGAATTTAAATATTTAGCTGTATTTTCTCTAGGGGTCAAAATCCTACCCCCAAAACCCAACGTCCTTCCAAAATGATCCAATACCGGAAATATTACGCGCCCTCGAAACCTCAGGATATACTCTTCGGATTCTGTTTTGTACAACAAACCACTTTTATTTAAAAACTCTTTACTAAATCCTTTTGACAATAAATAAGGCAACAGACTAGACCTTGCGTCCGCATAACCCACATGAAATGTCTTCATTGTTTCTAAAGATAATCCTCTAGCCAACAAATATTCTCTTGCATTTTGATTTTTCTGTAATTCGTTTATCCAAAACTCTCTAGCCAGACACAATACTTCTAAAATACTTTCTTTATCTTTTTCATCACGATTATTACGATAATGCTGAAACTCTGATTTTTGTTCCTCAACAATTTCTACCCCGATTTTTCTAGCCAGCTCTTTCACTGCTTCTGTAAAAGTCAAATTATCTATCTTCATAATAAAGGCAATAAGATCCCCTGAGCTATGGCAACCAAAACAATGCCATATCATTTTTTCAGGACTAACCACAAAAGATGGGGTTTTTTCAGAATGAAAAGGGCACAAACCAACGTAGTTTGTGCCCTTTTTTTTAAGGGTTACATATTCAGATATGATATTAACAATATCTGTATAAGATTTAACCTGTTCTATTGTTTTTTGAGCAAGCATTCAATGTTACGCTAAGGTCTCCTTAATAACAGCTTGTGCCGCAGCCAATCTAGCAATCGGAACTCTATATGGCGAACAAGAAACATAATTAAACCCTACTCTATGACAATACTCTACAGAACTAGGTTCTCCACCATGTTCTCCACAAATACCTATCTTTAAATTAGGTTTAACTTTTCTTGCTTTTTCAAAAGAATACTCAATCAATCTACCAACACCGGTCTGGTCTAACACTTGAAAAGGATCGTCTTTCAAAATACCTTTTTCCACATATTCTGGTAAAAAAGAACCAGAATCATCTCTTGATAAACCAAAACTCATTTGCGTCAAATCATTAGTCCCATATGAAAAGAAATCAGCTTCTTCTGCTATCAAATCTGCCGTTAACGCTGCCCTAGGGATTTCAATCATTGTACCAATCGTATAATTAAGTTTAACGCCTTTTTCTTTAATAACCGCATCAGCAACATCTTTAATTAATTGTCTTAACGTAGACAACTCATTAACTTCACTTACTAAAGGCACCATAATTTCAGGTTCTACAGAAACACCTGCCTGGCTCGCGTCAATAGCCGCTTCAATAATCGCTCTAGTTTGCATTTCGCAAATTTCAGGATATGTAACAGCCAGACGACAACCTCTATGTCCCAACATCGGATTAAATTCGCTTAATTTATCCACTTTAGCTTTAACTTCCGCAACGGTAATACCCATTTCTTTAGCCATTTCCTGTTGAGCTTCTGCTTCATGCGGCACAAATTCATGTAATGGCGGATCCAAAAGTCTAATAGTTACAGGCAACCCTCTCATTACTTGAAACAATTCCAGAAAATCTTTTTTCTGTATTGGCAATAATTTATCCAAAGCTTTTCTTCTATCTGTTTCATTATTTGCCAAAATCATTTCTCTAACAGCTTTAATTCTATCGCCTTCAAAAAACATATGTTCTGTTCTACAAAGTCCAATACCTTCCGCGCCAAATGTTTTAGCAACTTTAGCATCTAAAGGAGTTTCCGCATTTGTTCTAACCTTTAATCTTCTAAACTCATCCGTCCATTGCATTAATTCACCAAATTCTCCGGAAAGCTCAGCTTTAATCAAAGGTACCTGTCCCAAAATAACTTCACCTTTAGAGCCATTTAAAGTGATATAATCACCTTCTTTGATTTCTAAAGATCCCACTTTCAATAACTTCGTATTTTCATTAATATCACAAGCTCCACAACCAGCTACACAACATTTACCCATTCCTCTAGCAACTACCGCAGCATGACTTGTCATTCCGCCTCTTGCCGTCAAAATTCCTTGGGCCACGTGCATACCACCAATATCTTCAGGCGAAGTTTCTTCTCTTACCAAAATAACCTTTTCACCTTTTTCAATCCATTCTTCTGCTTCATGGGCTGTAAACACAACCTTACCCACAGCAGCACCAGGAGAAGCTGGTAACCCTTTTGCAATAACTTTAACCTGAGCTTTAGGATCAATCATCGGATGTAAAAGTTGGTTAATCTGTTCTGGATCAACTCTCATCAAAGCTGTTTTCTTGGAAATCATACCTTCTTTAACCATATCTACAGCTACTTTTACAGCTGCAGGCGCGGTTCTTTTACCATTTCTAGTTTGTAATAAAAACAGTTTTTTGTCTTGAATCGTAAATTCCAAATCTTGCATATCCGTAAAATGATTTTCAAGTTTTAGATAAATATCTTCTAATTCCTGATATGCTGATGGCATTGTATTTTTTAATTCCAAAATTGGTTGTGGAGTTCTGATCCCAGCAACTACGTCTTCGCCTTGAGCATTCATCAAAAATTCACCAAAAAACTTTTTCTCGCCTGTACCAGGATCTCTAGTAAAAGCTACTCCAGTACCTGAAGTTTCGCCCATATTACCAAAAACCATCGCCTGCACATTAACAGCAGTACCCCATTCCGCAGAAATTTTATTAATTTTTCTATATTTAATCGCTCTATCCACATTCCAAGACCTAAAAACCGCGCCAATTGCTAATTTCAATTGTTCTTTAGGATCTTGAGGAAACCCAATTCCTTTATCTTTCAGATAAGCTTTGTATTGAGCCACAATTCCTTTCAAATCTTCTACAGTCAAGTCTGTGTCCTGTGTAACACCTCTGCTGTCTTTTGTCTTTTCCAAAATCTTTTCAAACGCGCCATGTTCCAAATCTAAAACTACATTTGAAAACATTTGAATAAAACGTCGATAACTATCATAAGCAAATCTTGCAGACCCTGATTTTTTAGCTAATCCCTCAACCGAAACATCATTAAGTCCCAAATTCAAAACCGTATCCATCATCCCAGGCATAGAAACTCTTGCCCCAGACCGAACAGAAAACAATAAAGGATCATCTTGACTACCAAACTTCAAGCCCATGGACTGTTCAACTTTTTCTAAATTCTCATCTATTTCTTTCAATAACGCCGCAGACAATTGCTGATTATTCTCATAATAACTATTACATTCATCCGTAGAAATCGTAAAACCAGGAGGAACCGGTATCCCCAAATTAGTCATTTCTGCCAAATTCGCTCCTTTACCTCCTAAATCATTACGCATCGTAGCGTTGCCTTCTGCTTTTTTGTTGCCAAAAAAATACACTTTCTTTTTTTGCATAGTTGTCATTATTTTTTTCCCTTCTTTTTTTATTTGATTTTTTTAATAAGCGTAAGCTTAAAATAAATTATCACAAATACCTTTAGTTGACTAGAGCAAAAATCAATTTATTAGAGGTATGCAGGCCTGAAATAACCAGTCTCCAATTACTGGCCAAAGCGCTTTAGACAAATACCGCAAAAAGTTACCAGATTAAGCACAAAAGGGGTCGCAATTGGCACCTTGAATTAAAAAAATGTTATAATTAAATAAATCTTATTATTACATTGCAACATAAATATTTTTTAAAACGATAATTTTATAAGTACAAGAATTTGAGAAAACGATTATGAATAATAAATATAAAATTGTTGCAAAAAAAACTGAGGTTTTTCCTAGCCAAAACCCCAAACCACAACGCAAAAGAACCGAACACTCTTACATACGTAGCATATATGACTGCGCAAGCACAGGACGTGTAAAAACGCTTACTGAAATTCATGAAGAGATTGGAGCGAAGAAATTCGGAATACTCGTTAATATACGGCCTTTAGGAAAAACTATGAGTGCCTTACATATAGCTTGCGTACAAATCAATCCCGATAGAGCTTACGATACTGCAAAGTTTTTACTTGAACATGGAGCAAACGCGAATGTTAAAAAAACAGATAGCCTTGATACTCCACTATATGCTGCTGTTGCAAAACAATACAGCAAACTGATCTTGTTATTACTTAAATATCAAGCGAATAAGTCTTTTGCTAATAAACGGGGAAAAACGCCCTATATGTTAGCACTACAAAAAAAGGCTTTGTGCACGCAAACCGAAGTATTAAAAGCGCTAGCTTAGTGCCATTATTTGTTCTAAATACGTGACAGCCTCTGAAATTTCGATTTCAACAATTTTTTTTTCTGCTATTAAACGATCCTTATCTTCTCTGATTTCAGCCAACAACTTTTCTGGGGGTGAAGGAGTATATTCTCTATAAGATATGCCTTCACAGCTGATAAAACCTAAAAACATTAAAGTTGAAACAGCATTTTCCAGATATTTGGCAGAATCACTATAAACAGCGTCATCATCTAATACTTCGCTCATGCGATAGCCATTATAAAAATACAAATAAAAAGCATTTAGTAAAGCCTTCATGTCAAAACCCTTTTGATATAAAATTTTAGCTCTATATAGCTTAAATGATATATTTTCTGGGTCTTCTGCTAGTATTGTAACTACTCTAATTTCTCCAATCGGCATTTCAGCACAAGCCACTAAATCACTTAAAGAAAAAGTAGTACCTCTAGGATGATTATGGGTAATAATCATCTCTGTGCAATCTAATAATTCTCCTTGTAAATCTTGTAATTGCAGATTTAAACTAGTACCAATAGCATAGTTTACAATAATATTCTCTTTATCAACCAAAAAACCTAATTCAATTGGGAAAAAACATACGGTCTGTTCAAGTTGCTCTAAAGTAAAGGATTGCCCAACAATGGATCCATTCCACAACCGCCTAAGTATATTGTCATTTACAGAAATATCTATATCTCTAGCCCGTAAATAATTTTTCAGTAATCTCATCAGGGCAGCAGTAGTTATGCTAATTTCATCTTCTCTTCCACAACTACTGACACTACGCTCGCTTTCAAAGGAAGGCCTCCCTACTTCTTGATCTTGTTCCCCTTTGGGATGCAGTGCGATTAGCGGTTTAATGACGCTTCTTTTTTCAGTATATTCAATTACATCTTGAAAAAAGAGAAATCTGCCTACAGAGTTAATCTCTGTTAGATCATATTCATTTTTAATCCAACCACAAAATTTTAACCAAGTAACTAGCTTAGTACTTATTCCTTCTTGTTCAGCCAGAGTTTCCATCAACTCTGCACTAAAAAAATCAGGAAAATCTTCAACCAATCTATAAGTATTCAGGCAAGCAATAATGAATTGAAGTTTATTTTGTTGTTTTTGAGGGTTTAAGCTTCTACTTACAAAACCAGCATCCATAATAGGATTTAGAAATTGTAAATATTCTATAATATCTGCAGAATGATCAGGGAATTTGGGCAACGGTCTTCTTTCCACAAATACCACATTTTGAGGTATCGCAATAACTTTCAAAAAAACCATTTACCCCCTCCAATATTTTTTTACCTGTATATTTACTCATCCTTAAAGCAAATAACAGGAATAAAAAATTATCATATAAAATCTTTTACGTCAATATATGCCGGAAAACAATCTGGTCTCTTTAGCGCAAGACATTTAGGCCTCACCCCCGTCACTTGCGGAATCGATGTTTTCATTCCAGTAAAAGGTAATCGCTACCAGCGATGGTGTTAATGCAAAGGCCTGCGGCCTTTGCATTAACACCCTGACGTAAGTCAGAAAGGAAAAAAAAATTATGGATAAAATCCTAATCATAGACGATAACTCATGCATCCGTGCAATGCTAAAATTTCTTCTAAACGAACACGAAATTCTAGAAGCAAAAGATGGAGAAACAGCTTTAAAAATCCTTAAAAAACAAAAAAATATTAAATTAGTAATTACAGATTACCAGTTACCAGGCATGGATGGTTTAGAAATCATTAAATGGTTAAAAACACACCATCCAGAAATAGCAATCATCCTAATCAGCGCATGTACAAAAATCATTGTTGGTGCAAAAAAACTAGAAATCGAGCATGCTTTCCCCAAACCATTTAAGGATATAGATTATATTTTAGAGCAGATCAAAAAAATTATGGGACGATAAACCTCTCTTAAAGCGTCTATAAATTTGGATATCAGCAAGACAAAAAATATAATCCTCTTTGAAAAAGAGTAAAATTTAGATTTAGACACAGGGAAACAAGAAAATAAAATTCGAGTTTATATTTAATAAATGAGAATTTTAGAGACGAAGTTTACCGCAGTATAAAGCTAAATTATCCTTTTTCAAAGAGGATTGGTGGAGCCAAGCGGGATCGAACCGCTGACCTCTTGAATGCCATTCAAGCGCTCTCCCAACTGAGCTATGGCCCCTTAATAATGAAAAATCACTGCTTTATTCTCTAAAAAATCATCCAGTTTATAATAATCACGTAAATCTTTAATAAAAATATGCACCATAAAAACATTAAAGTCAATAATCAACCAACCACTGTCCGGTTTACCCGAAACATTAGGACTACAATTAATTTCCGAACCCGCATATTTCTCTTGAAATTTCTTAGCTGTCGCCAAAATATCATTCGATATCGCTTTACAATGTATAAAATTATTAGCGCTCAAAATCAGTAAAAAATCCGCCAAAAAATCATCTTTTAATTTATATACTTTAATTTCTTTAGCTTGTTTATCTTCACAAACTTTAATAATGTCTTCTAAAAAAACCTCATTATTTCTTTTCATTTTTCCCCTTATTTTCCATCTTCTTTTTCAATTCAGCCCAATCTTTTCCCAGCACTATCGTAATATCCGTCCCTTTTTGTGGTCTATCGTATACTATAATATTTTCAGGATCAATAAAAAAATAATTAGCTAATCGCAAAACCGCTTCCAAATTCCCTTTCCAATCCACAATCAAAGTTTTTTGATACTTAAAATTACCCGCATTATCAAATCTTTTTACTTTAAACCCTTTCCCTTTAAAAAAACGGGCCCCATGCTGTGCTAGAAAATCCGCCCCATTCCCATTTAAAACTTCTAATACTAAAAGCTTATCTTTTGCCAACAATACTCTGTTTTCTATTATCTTAACTTGCGCTACTTTAACTTCTACTTTTTTAGCTACCTTCTTAATTACTTTTTCTGTCTTTTTCTTTTCTTTTACCGCCACTTTAACTACTTCTTTTTCTTTCTTTTTAGCAACTTCTTCTACCTTCTTCTTTTTCTCTAAAATTACTGGTTTCTTTTCTAAAACAGAAGGCTGTTCCAAACTCAACTTTGCTACAACCTTTTTCTCCAATAATACTTTTTTGCTTTTCTTTTTTATCTCTGGCTTTACAGCTACCTGCTGCCCCGTCAATTCTGGCAAACTCTTCTCTTCCTCAACAAACCCAAACAAAACTTCTTCTACCGCACCATCCATTTTTGCCATATTAGGCCGCCAATAACTCACTCCATTAACCACGGTTACCGCACCAGGAACCGTTTCCGTAAAAACCCGTCCTTCTTTATAAGCCTTACTAAAATAAGTAGCCAGGCTCATAACCTGAGGTACACTCAAATTTGTTTTCACATTCGAGCTAAGCTTAACTATCATATTCGGATATTTCAGCAACTCGGTTACTTGCAAAAACTTGGTCACAAAAGCTTTTACAAAACTTTGTTGCCTCTTAATTCTACCAATATCCCCTTTAATATCATGCCGAAACCTCAAATATTCTAAAGCTGTTTTTCCATCCAATTTCTGTTTACCTTTTTTTAAATTCACATACAAATCACCGGCTTCATCCACATAATACAAATCTTTAGGCACATCTAAAGTCACCCCGCCTATTTCATCTACAATTTTTTCTACACCTTTCAAATCTACTTTGACATAATAATTTATCGGTATACTCAATAATTCAGACACTGTTTTTTGCAATAACGGCACGCCTCCATAAGCATAAGCATGATTAATCTTTGTAAACCCCACCCCAGGAATATTCACTCGCGTATCTCGCGGTATCGACAAAATACCCACTTTGGCTTTTTCCGTATCTAAATGCAAAATCATAATTGTGTCAGATCGTTTAATAATCTTTGTGTTATCCACCCCAATCGCCAAAATATTAACGCCTTGTAAAGTTTTACGAGGCATCACATTTAAAAAAAACTCTAACACCGTAATTTTTCCAAAAAACAACGCGGTATATGGCAAAACAATTAAAATCAAAAGCAATAAAATAGCAGCTAAAAAAACCGTCTTAGCTTCTATAAATTTATTTATATTTCTCACTTATTTATACTTTCTAGATTATATTTCCACAACCGCCATAAATCTCGCGTAATTTTTTCCGTATCTTCCACTAATAATTTATCGTTATAATAATTTTTACATTTCACAGTCGCCGGATGTATTTTTAAATTTCGTTTCGTCAAACTAATTATACTTGAAATAGCCAATGCGAAAACAGCTTTATCTAAATCCTTATTTGCTAAAACTTTAATATATTCCAAATCCGCAAAATCGCGTTTAGGCTCTATATAATCCGCTATATATAAAATCTGGTCTAATTTCGTCATTTTAGCTTTCCCTGT
>Ga0008651_10002337_pt1 | contig 10515 bp, 5 predicted proteins | sample SaaInlV_200m_DNA_6_FD_59173 | JGI IMG/M metagenome (GOLD analysis project Ga0008651, IMG submission 59173) | Marine microbial communities from expanding oxygen minimum zones in the Saanich Inlet - SI037_S2LV_200m_DNA | ecosystem: Environmental > Aquatic > Marine > Intertidal zone ...
CAGCACGCGTTCCGGCGCCCGGTGTATATTCACGAAAATCAAGAGCTTGTGCCGCCGCGATAAATTCAATTCCCAAAATCCCATAAGCATTTTCCAAAATTTGGCGAGTTTTGAGAGCTGTATTCATTCCCATACTAACGAAATCTTCTTGATCCGCAGCAGCTGGGATAGAATGCATTGAAGCTGGCGTAGATAGAATGCGCTGTTCCACAATCATCATGTCTGCGGTATATTGACTGAGCATATGCCCCGAGAACATTCCTGCGCCTTTAGTGAGAAATGCTGGTAATCCAACGCTGAGAGCTGGATTCAAAAGACGATTTAATCTTCTTTCCGAAATAACACAAACCATTGTGATAACCGAGCCTAACATATCCATTGGGACGGCAACTGGTGAACCTTGAAAATTTGCACCAGTCAAAACAATTCCATCTTCAGGAAGAAAAATAGGATTGTCGCCAACACCATTTAATTCAATTTCAACTTGACTACGAGCCCAACGCAATTGGTCGCGAGCAGCACCGATAACTTGCGGAGTGGAACGCATACTGTAAGCATCTTGAACACGAACCTTAACTTTACCTTTGAGAAGATCAGAATCTTCGATAATACGGCGAATATTTCCAGCAGACGTAACTGCACCTTGAAACCCACGCAATTCGTGAAGTCGCTCATCATAAGGTTTGAGGTTTGCCATCAAAGCTTCCAATGTCATTGCCGCAGCAATTTCTGCCTGTTTGAAAAATCGTTCAGTTTCATAAATAATGAGTGCTGACATTGCAGTTAAAAGATTGCTACCATTAATAGTTGCGAGCCCATCGCGAGCTTGTAAACCTGGAATTTCAATTCCTGCTTTTTCGAGTGCTTCTTTTCCAGAATAACGATTTCCTTCAAAAAATGCTTCACCTTCCCCCATCAAGAGAAGAGCGATTTGGCTCATCGGTGCAAGGTCACCACTCGCTCCAACACTACCCTTTTCACAAACAACTGGGGTAACACCCTTGTTCAGCATTTCAATTAAGGTTTGGGTGATTATTGGTCTGCAACCCGAATGCCCATGCGCGTGGACATTGATTCTGCCTAACATCGCACCACGAACATGTTCGACCGGAGCAGGTTTTCCAATTCCAGCTGAATGGTTATAAATCAGATATTTTTGAAATTGTTTAATTTGTTCACCGTCTAATTTTATTTCTGAAAATTCACCGATACCAGTATTCACGCCGTACATAGTTTCGCCTTCTTCTATTTTTGTTTCGATAAAAGTACGGCATTTTACAATTCTCTCTTTTGCTTCTGGATGAAGCTCCACTTTCTCCAAACCGTGTGCTACACGATAGACATCTTCGATTTTAAGATCGTTTCCTGTAATTACCAATGACATTTTTTCTCTCCGTTTTTTATTTTTTGTTTTTAAAATTTATGTTCATAAGAAATCTGAAAACCCTTTCTCTGCCAATCTGGCTTAATTTTCAAATTACTTAAAACTGACTTTTCATTATTTGCATTGCGTGCAGAAATGGCGGAATCCACCATACTGACAAGACGGTTCAAAATTGCTGCGGCAAAAGTAAATTTGGTATAAATTAATAAATTTTGTCGAGTTCGTCGCATATTTTGGTATTTTACCCAATTTCTTTCCGTTCCCCAATCCCACTCTTGATTACCAGAAATCAAATTATTCGCAAGGTAATTTTCATATCCTTCTGGGTCATTTTTGTAAATAAGAAAATAGTTACGAGCCGCTAAAATAATATTTTCATTATACGCGTCACTGCTCTCGTAATCTTGAATTTGTTGATAATATTCATCATCACTATTTATTGGAACTTCGGCATTTGAATTGGCAAATTGCTGAAAAGAATTAGTCGCCCATTCGGTCTCATTTTTTAATCTCAAATAAGCAAAAACAGTAGCCAATTCCACCACAAAAAATGTTGCCGCCTTGTTATATTTTTTGGTGTAAAGCTCCCCCGTACCAGGCAAAACTACAGAAAATGCCATTGCCTTTAGTTTGGAATATTCCTGTGCGAAAAGTCCCGAAAATAATGTTATTAACAAAATTACAAAAAATATTTTTTTCATTTTTGTTCCACCTAATGAATCACCGCAAACGGAATTTTCACCATTTCACTACCAGATTTTACAATCGCGAAATAAACGCCAGATGCAATATTCTGTACATCCCACCGAAAATCTTGATGCAAATTATTTTCTTTTGAAATTTTAACATTTTCCAATAAATTTCCAGCAATATTGAAAATTTTAATCTCAATTTTCTCTGCCGCATTCTCAACTCTGATACGCACTTCACCGTTTCGTGCTGGATTTGGAAAAGCGAAAGCAACAAGTGTTTCGGTTTCTGGTTCGAAAGTGGTAATTTCATTCTCAAAAATCGAGTATTTTCCATTTCGAAAACCATTCCACATTATTGGATTTTCCGTAATATTTCCTAAAAATGCGGAGTATAATTTATGCTCTTTATCAGCATAAATGTAGTAAAGTCGAGAAGTTATTTCGTCCCAATAAAAATGGTCATCTAAATTATTTTTACGCCAATAAAATGAATATTCCATTCTAAAATCGCCATTTTGATCGATGGCAACATAGCCACCATTTTCCTCTTCCAAGAGAGTAATTATATCTTCGCCAAATTTTATGACACGCGGAAATTTTTCCGATTTTATAGATTTGTGTTCTAAATATGTCGGAAAACCACTTTTCAAAGTACCATTTAAGGTAATAGCAAAAACACGATTTTCAGCTCCGAAAGTGAGATAAATCTGCTCATCCATTTTGCACAACGCAAGCTGAGATGGTGCCTTATCCGAATATGGGGCTAAGCTAAAAATCTTTTCCGCTACATCATCTTTAATCTTGAAAATATCGCCATTCGCATTTTGTACAAAAGTTGCATCATTTTGTGAACCGCCAATTTCGTCAAAACTAACCGGCAGAAATTTGGGGTCATAATTCGCAATTTCCACTTCGTAATATGGTGCTCCCTCTAAATCTAAATCTGGAATAAATTGAATCTTATTCTCTGATGCCACAATTAAATGTTCACCATCAAATGTACATTTCGCATTTTGAATATTTAATGCAAAATCACCCACAAAAAGTGAATCTTCGGTTGGAATTACCGTGAGTGGCGAATACCAGTTTTCAATTAAAAGTGGTGCACCTGAAACATTTGAGAAAAATATTTGCATTTCCGAATTTTCGGTATTAACAAAATTTATGCTATTTTCACTAACGAATGTAAATTTATCACGGTCATTTTCGTTATCAAAACAAGTTGCAATCGGAAAATCCACATCGTTCAAATATGCTGTTTCATAAATATTTTGCCAGCTATTGCCAGATTGTGTGAAAAATTTTAGTTCCTCATCTGCGACAACTGGGAAAATTGGATAATTCTCAAATTGACCAACTAAGCCGATTGCTTTAATGGAGTCAAACTCAGCAATTTTATGGGTCTCATCAAATAGATTTGTGCCAAATTTGAAGCTCATATTTCGTTGTTGAAATGGATCTATTGCATAACTACTGATGTCGTAAATAGAAAAGATTGACGGATTTCCGCTATTATCCACAAATGCTGGATTTGAAGTTGCAGAAAGTTCATTGTTGAAAATTTTGCCAATAAATTCTATCTCACCTTCAGGATTTACAATGTAATCATCATCCCAACCAGTGAAAAAACCATCTTCATTTATGAGCGGTTTATATTTGTAAAATGGTTCATAAGCTGTCCCTTTCCAATACATCGAATAGGGATTTCCGATATCGTCAATGTTATCTGCTTCTACAATTTTTACCGCCCGATAATCGTGGTAAATATTGACGGTATTGTTTTCAAAATTATTATTTTGATAGAGAATTTTTTCATCAATATGCCAAATGAGAAGCCCACCACCAATGCTACGATATTGCTCATCTACCCAACCCGGAAGTAGATAGTCATATTCATAATTATTGCTTTCATCGGGGTTTGGAGGAGGATAAGTTGGATGCAGAATAACGCGCCCATCATCGGTTGCCCAAACATAAGTTCCTCCGTCGCCATCTGGGTCAACTTGTCGATTTTCGATGAGATAATATTCGTCGTCATTTATTGGAATTTTAACAAAATGTGTAGAGTTTGCACCAATAAAATTATCCTTTGATTCAGCAGGAAAAATGGTAATTTTCTCACCAAAATATAATTCAGAAATATCTTTTAATATATTGTTTTGGCGAAAAACATCTTCAAAGGGGATAAGCCTTGAAAATACTGATGGTAACGCTGGAAATACACCTTCAAAATAATAAGCAGCATCAGCAGTTCCATCTCCATCTTCATCGAGCCCAAACCCCAAAATAGTGCTTCCACCGCTATCCATTATGTCATAATAACCAACTTGGGGAGTGTGATTTTTGGTGTTATATAAATCTACAAAGCCAATAGAGTGACCAAATTCGTGTACCATTACAGCATTTATAACACCATATCTGCTGTATTGCAGAAAATCGACATCTGATGAATCCACTTCCACATCTTGGGTAATTGTTTCGGGAATATTGCAAGCGTGTGTAATTTCAAAACCACTCTCGGTAACAAAAGGATTTTCGTCCATCTCAATAAAAAAAGATGGAATATCGTGTGGCGTGTCGCCCAAAACATCGTGTTGCCAATCTGAGCCTGCATGAATGAACATATAGTGTCCATAATCGCTAAAATTTAGCGTTGAATCCTGTTCAGCAACGGCAAACGCATCGTAAAAATATTGTTGGAATCTTTCCACCATCAAGTCTGAATCTGACATTCCTGGGTTATAGTAACTCATTGTTTCAGGTAATTTGTAAGCGTGAAAATCACCACTTTCAGAAATAGGGCAAACATCAATATTTAGTGAATATGTTTCATAACTCACAGCAAGATAATATTCCTTTAAGGCTTCTGAAATATCCATAAAATAACCATAATCATGCGGTGGTTTTCCGATGGAAATGGGGTAGTTTGCTGGATCTTGCACAAAACAGCCATTGCCTGTTGTTTCTGAATTATCGATTTCTTCCTCACCTGAAAACTCGAGTAATAAAATGAGTAATTTATCAGAATTTGGCATCCGATTATTATTTTTATTGACGCCACCAAACCGTTTTTCTAATGGATGTGTTTCCTGTTTGTGCGTAATTTCTTTCTGATATTTTTTGGAAACGGCTATCTTTTCTGCATTTAAAAAAAATGCAAAAAATAGCACGAGAACAAACAAAATCTTCTTCATTCTTTAGAAATCTACACCAACTGAAAGAGTTTGGTTGTAATCTTGCAAACCGCCAGCTGGTTGGAATGAATAATCTATTTTTACCAAATATTCATTCAATTCATAATGAAAGCCAGCACCAAAACTTGGACCTTTTATCTCGCCAGCTCTATCTAAAATATAGCCACCACGCAATGATAAAAGATTTAAATAGTCATACTCTGCACCGAGACTCCACACAATTTCACGAATTTCTGTTGAATTAATAAAATTATTAAAAGAATCAAAATCTGCGTAAGTGTTGTCATCTATCCACGCTGTAAAAAAGCGTTTGTAAAGTGGATCACGATTTGCTAAAACCTTATTCATATCTGCATTGATCGTAAGTTTGCTAAGTTGACTATTTACTGGAATAAAAGAAAAACCCATTCTGAAATTCATTGGAAGTGGATCTGCATTTGAATCATCAAGATAAACAATGTCGGGTCCTATATTTTGTAAATTAAAACCAAAAGCTAAATTTGGAACTGTAAAAATATTTTTCTGTTTGTAGCCAATGTCAAATGCATAACTTAATCCCAACCCTTTTGTAGCCTCTGGGTCAAGGTCACTCAGGATAAATTTAAATGTTGTTCCTAAACCTATGTTTGAGGTAATTTGAGATGCGTAGGTGGTCGCAATAGACAAATCATAACTTTCAAATGAATAAATCGTTTCACCATTTTCATCTGTTTTGTCTTGACTACCATAAGTCATATAGGTGAAATTAACACCCAAATTTCCCACGCCATCAATGTATTGGTTCCCGGCAGCATGAAAATAATACATGTCATAAAAAATTTCACCAAACCAATTTGAGTACATACTGGCAAATTGTGTTTTACGGTTGAATGCCATCGCTCCAGGATTCCAATATCCGGCAAAGCCATCGTCAACTTGGGCAACATATGCTTCACCCATTGCACTTGCACGTGCACTCGGTTCTATCAATAGAAAAATCACAGCAGCATTGGTAGTCGCATAAATAAAAATAGGCAGTACGAACGCTAATACTAGCGTCAAAAGAATCGTTTTGTTTTTCATAAATTCCTCCAGAATAAATTGATTAAAAATTGTAACTTATAAACGCACAAATTTACGAAAAAAACCTCCAAAATAATTTGGTGCCGAAGGCCGGAATCGAACCGGCACGAGCATAAGCTCGGAGGATTTTGAATCCACTGCGTATACCAATTTCACCACTTCGGCACGATAAACATCTATGATAAACAAACTTTTTTAATCATATTAAAAGGTCAAGATTTTTTGCAGATAAATAAAAAAACCTTCGAGAAAATCTCGAAGGTTTTTTTTAAAATTGACTACATCATACCGGGCATTCCACCGCCCATTGGTGGCATCATCGGCGCACTTTCCTCTTCAATATCCGCCACAGTACATTCGGTAGTTAAAAATAAACCAGCAATACTCGTCGCATTCTGCAAAGCACTTCTTACCACTTTGGCAGGATCGATAATTCCTATTTTAAATAAATCACCAAATTCAGCATTTACTGCATTGAATCCAAAATGAATATCTTTTTCATCTTTGATTTTTTCCACAACAATAGCACCTTCTTCGCCTGCATTTGAAGCAATGTAAAAAGCTGGGCGAGTAAGTGCATTTTTCAAAATTTCAGCACCCACTTTTTCTTCGTGAAGATCAAGCTTCATTGCGTCAATCGCCTTAGCAGCGTGAATTAAAGTGGCACCACCACCAGTCACAATGCCTTCTTGAACTGCGGCACGAGTAGCGTGCAATGCATCATCGACACGTGCTTTTTTCTCTTTCATTTCCGTTTCCGTAGCCGCACCAATCTTAATTACAGCTACACCACTAGAAAGTTTTGCTAATCTTTCTTGCAATTTTTCTTTATCATAATCGGAAGTAGTCTCTTCGATGTGCATTTTGATTTGTTTTACACGAGCCGCTAAATCAGCTTCGGCACCAGCTCCTTCTCTTATAATTGTGTTATCTTTATCAATAATTATTTTTTTTGCTTTACCTAAATCTGCAATTGTAGCAGAATCAAGTTTGCGACCGAGATCTTCTGAAATTACCGTTCCACCAGTTAAGATCGCAATATCTTCCATTATTGATTTTCTGCGATCACCAAAACCAGGTGCCTTTACTGCGGCTACATTCAGGGTGCCACGAAGCTTGTTGACAACGAGAGTTGCGAGTGCTTCACCTTCGATATCTTCCGCAATAATCAAGAACGGATTTCCATTTTGTGCAACTTCTTGCAAAATAGGCAATAAATCTTTCATAACACTAATTTTTTTGTCGAAAAGAAGAATATATGGATTTTCAAATTCGGTTATCATTTTGTCTGGATTTGTGACAAAATACGGAGAAAGACTGCCGCGATCAAATTGCATTCCCTCTACTTTTTCAAGATACGTCTCGATTGACTTTGCCTCTTCAACATTAATAATTCCCTCATTTCCAACGGAACTCATCGCATCTGCAATCAATTTTCCAATCTCATAATCGTTGTTCGCAGAAATAGAAGCAATTTGAGCAATTTCGTCATTATTTTTGATTTCTTTGCTGAATTCTTTAATTTTTTCCGTTACAATTTTCGCGGCTTTTTCGATACCTCTTTTTAGATACATCGGATTTGCACCAGCTGTTACATGCTTCAAACCTTCATCAATTATAGCTTTAGTTAAAACAGTCGCCGTTGTAGTACCATCACCAGCCGTATCATGGGTTTTCTCTGCAACTTCTTTGATAAGCTGTGCACCCATATTTTCAAACGAATCTTCAAGCTCAATCTCCCTTGCTACCGTTACTCCATCTTTCGTGATAAGCGGGGATCCAAATTTTCTACCCAAAACCACATTTCTGCCTTTTGGTCCCAATGTTACCTTAACTGCGTCCGCCAACTGGTCCACGCCTTTTTTCATTGCCATTCTTGAAGTATGTCCAAAATTAATCTGTTTAGCCATTTAAGCCTCCTAATTTATCTTTATTTTTTTATTTTTTAGCAATCACACATATCGAGTGCTAATCTTTTTTTGTGAATATTTTTGTCAAATAAAAAAATGATTTATTAAGGTTGACACAAATTTTCAAATTATAATTTTGTTTTCGTAAAAATTAATGAAAATTTGGAGAATATAAATGAATAAAAAAGTGACTATTCTCGGTGCGGGATTAGTAGTAAAACCGATGGTGGATTATTTAGCTAAACACGGTTATGAAATTACGGTTGCAGACATTGCTTTCTCAAAAGCAAAAAAACTTACCGATAACCACACAAACGCCACCCCTTTTCAATTCAACATAAACAATGCTGAAGAGCTTGACAATCTGGTGCAAAATAGCGACATTGTGGTTAGTTTATTGCCAGCTATTTTTCATGTAAAAATTGCCAAAAAATGCATCAAGCATAAAAAAAATATGGTTACGGCTTCCTACATTAGTCCCGAAATGCGCCAACTTGATGAAGCGGCAAAAAAAGCTGGCATCATTATTTTGAATGAAATTGGCGTTGATCCTGGTATAGACCACATGAGTGCGATGAAAATTTTTCATCAAGTGGAAGAAAACGGTGGAAAGGTCATCAGCTTTATGAGTTATTGTGGCGGACTTCCGGCTCCAGAAGCAAACACAAACCCACTCGGATATAAATTTTCGTGGGCTCCCAAGGGTGTTCTAAAGGCAGCTGGAAATGGCGCTAAATATATGAAAAATGGTGAAATTATCGAGGTAGAGGGTAAAAATCTTTTTGCTAACTATTGGCTCGTTGATGTAGATGGCATCGGAACCCTAGAAGCATACCCAAACCGTAACTCGCTAGACTACGTTGATTTATACAATTTGAAAGATGTGAAAACAATGTACAGAGGAACCTTCCGAAATATTAGCCATTGCGACACATGGTTTACGTTATCGCAAATGGGGTTCTATAAAGAGGACGAAATTTTTGAGAATTTAACAGGAACCGTGAAGGAATTTATTTTAACTAAAATGTTCAAATTAAACAAAGGTGAATGCCTTAAGACTTTTTTAATAGAAAAATTTAATCTTTCCAAAAATGGCATTATCTTGAAAAAATTTGAGTGGCTTGGTTTTTTCGATGACTCAAAAATTCCAATCAAAAAAGGTGGAGCAATCGATGTTCTCACCGCCATTATGCTCGAAAAAATGTCGTACGAAAAAGGCGAACGAGATTTACTTGTTCTACATCATAAATTTGTCGCTAAATATCCAAATAAAACCCAAAAAATAACATCCACAATGATAGATTATGGAATTCCAAACGGCGACAGTTCGATGGCAAGAACGGTCTCTTTGCCTGCGGCAATTGCTGTTCGCATAATTTTGGAAAACAAAATAAATTTGACTGGCGTTTACATGCCTACTCTCCCAGAAATTTATGAACCCGTTTTGGCTGAACTTGAAAACCTCAACATTAAATTAATCGAAAAATTCTTTTAGGAAGACAGATAAATGAGAAAATTAGGCATAAAAATTGAGACAAAAAATAAATGGGAACGACGCGTTCCACTAAATCCAACAGCGGTCAAAAAGTTGGTTAATGACGGCTTTGAAGTAATAGTACAACCCTCCCAAATTCGGATTTATAAAGATGACGAGTACCTAAATGTGGGTGCTCAAATTTCTGCTGATTTATCGGAATGTGACTTAATTATCGGCGTGAAAGAGATTCCTATTGATGATTTAATTCCTAATAAACCACACTTATTTTTTTCGCACACAATCAAAGGGCAAGATTACAACATGCCACTTCTGCAAAATATTTTAGACCAAAACATTACCCTTTTTGATTATGAAAAAATTGCAGATATTCAAAATCGCAGATTAGTCTTTTTTGGGAAATTTGCCGGCGATGCAGGTATGGTGGACACACTTTGGGGGCTGGGTCAAAGGTTGAAACGACAATTCAAAATAGATACACCTTTTTTGAAAATTAAGCGTTCATTTGAATACGAATCTTTACAGAAAGCGATTGAACACATCGGTGAAATTGGTAAAGAAATAGCAAAAACTGGGTTACCTGACGAGATTGTTCCACTTAATATTTTTCTGATGGGATATGGTCATGTGGCTAGCGGTTGCAAAGAAATTTTGGCAAAATTACCAATAATAGAGATAAAGCCAAACCAATTAGGGGCACATTCAAAAAACCACAAGAACAACAAGATTTATCTTACGGTTTTCAAAGAAAAAGATATGGTAAAACGCGCCGATGGAC
>Ga0008651_10002364_pt1 | contig 10437 bp, 7 predicted proteins | sample SaaInlV_200m_DNA_6_FD_59173 | JGI IMG/M metagenome (GOLD analysis project Ga0008651, IMG submission 59173) | Marine microbial communities from expanding oxygen minimum zones in the Saanich Inlet - SI037_S2LV_200m_DNA | ecosystem: Environmental > Aquatic > Marine > Intertidal zone ...
ACGGTTCTGTCTCAAGGACTTTTGACAGAACCCAAGTATACACAAGGAGATCCAGATGGCACTCGTCGTGAATGGCGAACGAATCGAAGATGCGGCCCTGCAGGCGGAAACCATGCGCCTGGGGCAGGCCCCGCCCCCCCAGCCTGCCCTCCCCGGAGCCGAACCGCCCTCCCCGGAAGAACGCGCAAAGGAGAACCTGATCACGAGGACCCTCCTGCGCCAGGAATCCCGGAAGCGCAATGTCGAACTCACCGATGATGACATCGATGCCGGCTGCCAGCGCATGTTTGACGAAGAAGGCGGGAAAGAAGCCTTCATGGGGCGCCATCGCTTGAGCGAGGAGGATATGCCGAGAATCCGGAAGCATGTGACCGAAAGCATGCGCATCGAGAAGCTGGTTGATGAGGTCTGCGTTGACCTGCCCGATCCCTCCGAGCCGGATGCCGTCCAGCACTACCAGCAAAACCTCGCGGCCTTTGTGCTGCCTCCGCAGATCCGGGTGTCCCATGTGGTGAAGCGCCCCTCCGGACCTGAAGATAAGGAAATCTTCGACAAAATGCTCGAGATCCGACACCAACTCAAAGGCGGGGCGGAATTCGCTGCTGTCGCCGAGGAACACAGTGACTGCTCAGACAACGCCACCGGCGATCTTGGCTACTTCGCCAAAGGGCAAATGGTCCCGGAGTTCGAGGCGGTCGTCTTCTCCTTGGAGCAAGACGAAGTGAGCCCCGTTTTCATGACCCAGTTTGGCTACCATGTGGCGGTCGTCACTGATCGCAAAGAACGACGGCAGCAGGCGTTTGAGGAAGTCAAAGACGCGATCCTTCGACGCCTGGAAGACGAGAGCGAAGGCAAGGCTATCGACGCCTACATGGCCACCAAGAGACAAGCTGCCCGGATCGTCGAAACCGATGGCGAAGCGCCGCCGCCAAGCAAAGCTAAGAAACCGAAGAAACGCAAGAAGAAGTAGACAACACATGCTGCTACGCCCACTGACCGCCCTCGCCTTGGCGGCCGCGACCACCTCAGCTGCTCCCTTTGAGGCCCTGGTTGCCCCCTCCGGCCGCCTGGCCGTCACTCGTGGTCGAGAAACGGTCGCCAATGTGACGCCGGGACTCTACGAATCCGGCTGGCGCGGGGCGCAGGTCGGACTGCCCGCCTCGCTGGATGCCATCACTCCGGAATTGCGGGCCGGTAGAATCAAGTGCCCCGGGGGAGCAATCGTCGGGTGCGCCCTGGTCCCCACGCCGAGCGACGCTGAGCTCAAACTCAGTTACAGCCTGACCCCCAAAACTGCGGTTGGCCTCAACAGCCTGCATGTGGCCCTCGATTTCCCGGTGTCCACGCTGATCGGCGGAAACTACGTCGCCGATGGCCGACAGGCGGCCTTTCCGGCCGAACTCGGGACCAACATCCACCTGCACAGCGCTCAAACCCGTGAGTTGATTCTGAATCTGGCCGACGGCAGTGATCTGCGAGTGCTGCTCGACAAAGCGACGCCCGTCCTGATTCAGGACAACCGCAAGTGGGGACAGAGCTTCGTCGTCCGCATCGGGCCGCAGTTCGATGGGAGCGCCGAATGGCCGGCCGGAAAGCCACTGGACATCGCCTTCACATTGAGCTCAAGCTCCGGGATCAAGACGGTCTTTGACGACCCTGTGACCATGGCTGCCGGACCTGAATGGGTTCCTCTGGACCTCAACCTGGACATCGAACCGGGCTCGGCCCTCGACTTCTCGACGTTCGGACAAATCGATGCCCCGGCCGGGAAACACGGCCACATTATCACGACCGACAACGGCCAACTGGCCTTTGCCGATGCCCCGGCGGAGGCCGTCCGGTTCTACGGCGTTAACTTCTGCTTTACGGCCCACTACATCAGCCATGAGCAGTCCGACAAGCTGGCAGAGCGCCTTCTGCGCCTCGGTTACAACACCGTGCGCTTCCACCACTTCGAGAGCCGACTGGTCACCCGGGCCAATGGCCGTTCCACCGAGCTCAACCCCGAGACTCTCGACCAGCTCGACTACCTGTTCGCGGCCTTCAAGAAGCGGGGCATATACATCACCGCCGACCTCTTCATCTCCCGTCCTGTCTATGCCGGCGAAATCTGGCAGGGGATGAAAGGCAACGTTGACATGAGCGACTTCAAGATGCTCGTCCCGGTTAACGAAACGGCGTTCAGGAACTGGGAGACCTTCTCCCGGAACCTGATGACCCACCGGAACCCGTACACCGGAATGACGTGGGCTGAAGATCCTGCTCTGGGGTGGCTCAGCATGATCAATGAGGGCAACTTCGGCAACAAGATCGGCGGCATCAAAGGCCGGGTGGCTGAGGACTGGCAACGCGCCTGGAACGCCTGGCTCAAGGCGCACTACAAGGACGCGGCTGCCATCGCGACAGCGTGGGGCGAGGACGTCATGGGGGAGCCTTCCGCCAACACCGTTCCGCTGCCGAAAAATGCGACGGATGACAACCGCAGGAGTCGGGACTTCTCCGAATTTCTCGCGGATGTGGAAGCGAAGATGTTTGCCCGCATGAAACGCTTCCTCACCGAGGAACTGGGAACCAAAGCACTGCTCACGAATATGAACGGCTGGACGAACCCCCTGCAGGCACACCTGGCCCGGCAGGAGTACGACTATGTCGACGACCACTTCTACGTGGATCACCCGCAGTTCCTGGAGCAGCGTTGGCGCCTGCCTTCACGATGTCCCAACACAAGCCCGGTAGCGGCCGGAGCCCCCGGCGGACGCGGCTGCGCATTCACGCGCCTGCTGGACAAACCATTCACCATCAGCGAGTACAACTACTCCGGCCCAGGCCGCTTCCGGGGTGTCGGGGGAATCATCACCGGGTGCATGGGGGCGCTTCAGGACTGGTCCGTCATCTGGCGCTTTGCATACAGCCACAGTAACAAGAACCTGTTTGAGCCGGGACCATCGGGCTACTTCGACCTGGTCGCCGACCCCCTCAATCAGGCAGCAGAGCGGGCCAGCCTCTGCCTCTACCTGCGCGGAGACATGAAGCCGGCCTCGCACACCATTGCCATCGCCGCAAGTCGGGATGACCTGGTGGGCAAAGACGGAGCCTCCGGACGTGTATCCCCGCCGTGGAATGCCCTGGCACTCGTCACCAAAGTCGGAATGTCGGTCACCACGGAATCGTCCAAAGCGCCTGGGGATCTCGTCATGCGTGTCGGCTCACCCCGCGACGGCGAACTCCCCCTGGATCCCTATGCCCAGGATACCGGCCGCAAGCTGGTCAGGGAAATGCGCAAGCGGGGATGGCTGAAAGACACGAACAGGACGGACTTGGCCCGGAAGATCCACCAAAGCGAAACCGAAGAGCTGACGGTTGATGCCCCTACGGACACCCTCATCCTGAACACCCCGCGAACGGCCGGCGGATACACACCCGCCGGCAACACCGTCGAGGCCGGCGCGGTCGCAGTCATCGTCCACGAGACCGATGCCACCATCTGGGTCTCAGCGGTCGATGATGCCCCAATCGCGAGTAGTAAGCGATTGCTCATCACACACCTGACCGACCTGCAGAACACCGGTGCGGAGTTCGCAGAACGGGCGCGAAAGACCTTGCTGGCTCGGGGCGAACTCCCACACCTGGTCCGACGGGGCACAGCGACCGTCGAAGTCCACTGTGCAACGCCCCCTAGAGGCGTCCACGCCTGGGCCTTGGCCACCAGTGGCCGGCACATCGGCTCGGTCCCGGCCACGGTGCAAGGCAAGACGATCAAGATCCCGCTGGATACCCTCGGCAATGCCGGGGCTCAGATGCTTTACGAGGTCGTCGTGCAGTATTGAGCGGGGTGCTGAAGGCCGTGAGGAATGATTTGAGGCCCAGGGAAACAGCCATGACCAACAGACACTCCAATCATGAGAACCAAGGCCTCCTGCCTCCCGCCCTGGAGGGCCGATGCCTGCCCAACGTAGCTGCTCGAGCGAAGTTGGGTCCACAGCGGCCGGCATTCGCCTCACTGGCCCTCCTGGCGATCATTGTTCTCGTGGCCGGCCTTACCCACGCTGCGGAGTTCGCAACCGTCAAGGACTGCATCAGGGCGTTCAGCACTACTCCGAAAGGTGAACCGCCTGAAGCCCTCCACTACCGGGCCGTCAATGAGCTGGTGCGCCGCAAGGAAGCATCTGTGCGCCCCCTGAGCAGGGCACTTTCCAGCAAGGACAAACGCGTCCGGCAATACGCGATCCTCGCGCTTGGGCGGATCCGGTCGCAGAGAGCGTTCCGTTCGTTGCTTGAGGCGATGAAAGACTCGGATCGGGATGTCAGGGCAGCTGCAGCGGAAGCCATCGGCTTGCTCGGAGACGTCCGCGCGCTCAAGCCCCTCACCCAATTCCTGGCTTCCGAGGACGAGATCATCGTCCGAGGAGGAATTGTCGGGTTGGGCCGCCTGGGTGACAACCGGGCCGTTCCTTCACTGCTGCCGCTGTTGGCCTCCGAGAACTGGGAGATCAGGTGGCGAACAGCCCTCGCCCTTGGACACATTGGCGAAATGGACACCTGGACCAAGCTCGGCCCTCTGGCCCGAGACGAGGCGGCGGTTGTCCGCGGAGCGGCATGCTGGGCATTGGGCGCCATCGCCGGTCAGCCCGATCTGAGTGAGTTCGGAAAGAACCTGAAGAGCAGGGATGGAGGCATCATCTACGGATCAGCCTGGGCAGTAGGAGTCATTGGCTCAAACGATGCTGCCGAGCTCCTGCAGACGATGGCCAGCGCGGGCAACCCGACAGCACGAGAGGCGTGCACGCTTGTCCTTCGCTGGATGGGACGCGAGCCCGGAACCGTGCCCGAAAGTACCGGTGGGGATGGCAACAACGGCCCCAAGCTGGCGTCACTCGACCTCGAGGAGCGCTGGCTGGACCGCTACAACAAACTCACTGTATCAGCCACGGAATCTTTCGAGCTTGCCCTTCCTGAAGGCATCGTTCCCGCGGCAGCTGCCCCTGTTTGGCTGCTGCCCACCCCGGGGGCAGGCATACTGATGACCATCACCTGCGAGAATGGGGATGTTCACACACTGCGCTCAACCAACCAGGGACGTACCTGGAAGGGGGGACTCCCCGACCTCCCGGGACGGGTCGATGCCGGTGTCGCCACCGGGGAAAACGTGTATGCCTTCGACAAACATGCCTTCCGGCGGGAGGGAATTCGCTACGTCACTCGCCTATGGACATCCGCCGATGGGGGAGCAACGTTCGCCCCAGCTGAACTGGCGGCCATCGAGTGCGGACAGGCTCTGCGGACAGAACGCATGTCGTCCCCTGCCCTGAACAATTTCAAGAAGACATCGGCACGGTGGTCGGAGCGCTTCTTCCACGGGCTGACAGGACGCGTTCTCGATCTCGGAGACGGGCTGTTGCTGACAACCACTCAAGGACGTCTGGAGTTCGACACCGAGCCGCGGACCTTCTCGTTCCGGTCGGAAGACGGTGGAAGAGTGTGGAGCAGGATGGCGACCGTGATGGGCGAGGGCGTTGTGTCACCCTCCCTGGCCCGCTGCCCGGACGGCAATCTGGCCTGCCTGGCCAGGGATGCAGGCACGGGTGACCTGCTTCTCGCCTGGTCCGTCGATCAAGGCAAGTCATGGTGGGAACCCATCCGTACCGGGAGCAAGGGAAAATGCCCGACAATGATCGATCTGAAGGACGGCATCCTGGCCTGCTCCTACGCCGCGGAAGGTGCCCGAATCATGTTCGACGCCACCGGCACCGGCCGTCGCTGGACAGATCGCGTTCATCTCATCACGGACGCTGAGGAAGTCGTCGCAGCTGCGACGCTCTGCGAGATCGGCAACGGTCGTCTCCTGTATGCATACACCGCCACTGAAGCCAACGGAAGTACCGACAAGACCGCCCTGCGAGCTCTCTACGTCACTGTGGCAAAGGTCCAGGAGTAGGTATGTCAACCTATCCTTCCTTCGAGACCGTCGGGCGGATGCTGCACCACTGGGCAGACACGCATCCCGACCGAATGTCCCTCGCCGAAGCTGGCCGCGCGCGTTCAGGCCGCCCGGTTTACTGCGTTGAACTCACTGACCCCGCCTGCCCGGCTGAAGACAAAGAACACGCCCTGATCACCGCGCTTCACTCCGGCGTTGAGCGCAGCGGTACGACCACGGTCTGCGCCATCATTGAGTGGCTCCTCAGCGATGCACCGGATGCCCGTGAAACGCTCCGGAAGCAACACATCGCCTGCATCCCCGTGGCGCACCCGGATGGGTATGTCGACGGCAACCACGGTTCCGTTTACGGCGGTTGGACCCTTGACGGCCCCGCCGATCCCGAAGGCTGCCCCGAAGCTCTTGCCGTCAAATCCGTCATGGACCGGCTGCAGCCCGAGCTCCTTGCAGATGTCCACGGCATGAGCATGGCGTTTAACGGCTACGACATGCTCGAAAACTCAGCCAACTCCTACTCCAACCTGGCCCTGCGCTGTTTCCACCCGGAAGTCGTCCAAGCCATGGATGACGCGGCTCTCGAGAAGGGCTATCCCTCCGACCGCCAGGAGTCGGACGCAGAACGGCTCTTTTGGGGACCAGCACTGGACGTCTGCAAGGAACGTCTGTGGGTCGGCCGACCCAATATCTATGCAGCCATCTATGCCTACTACCACTACCACACGATGCTCTCGACGTCTGAAGTCGGTTGGGAGCGGAGCGGTTTGGTGCGACACAAATGTCTGCTGCAGGTCGGCAATGACCGATGGCCGGGAGAGTTCCACGCGGGCTACCCAAACCGAGTCGTCCGCTCCAACCACTACCACATGATCACCCCTTACGGTCAAACGGCAACAGCCCGACGAGAAAGTCGCGTTGAACTCTGGGGAAAGCAGGAGAGGCTCGCGTTCGGCATGGTGGATCCCCCCATCACCGGCAAAACGCTCGCAGTCTGCGCCACATCTCCAACAGCCCTGGGCTCAAACACCGATCCGACCGTCAGCGAATTCACAGAAGCCCTGCGGAGACGACCCGATGTGAACGTCACTTACCTGGCCGGCCTCCTCAACGACTGGCCGGCCGGCCAGAATCGAGACGTCCCCTACATCTACTGCGCCGGAAAAGCCGCCCAGGACACGACCATAGAACATGGTCTCAGCATCCGACTGCGCGTGTTTTCCGGACATGCGGACATCGACGACGTGAGGCTGAACGGACACCCTCTCAAGCAGTCCGAAACCGACGGTTACATGACCTGGAGTGACCGGAGTATCACCTACGTCCAGATCAACATCCCCCCCGCGGCTTCCCGGAACAACGACCTCTTCATCGCCAGCTGCGAGTACACGCACACTGCTCAGCGAAAACACTGGGACACCTGGCGACAGTTCACCGGGTGATGTCGGGCCACTCATCACTGTCAAGCGACTCACAGGGATCGTAGCTGATCTCAGCAAGTGCTCGTTCCTCTGGCCTTCCGAGCCCCCGCCTGCTATGTTTGGCTCAATATGAGAGATCCGGGAACACTGGCAATGGCCGCGGCAACCGAAAGCGTGGAGAGACTGGTCGAGGACTACAGGGCGCAATGCCTATGGTTCCTCCGTGCCGACTACATGCCAAGATCGACCGAAGAGATTCTCAGAACGCTCTCTCTCATTGAGCGTTATGGGGACCGTGCGGCGTATCGACGCGCCGAGGAAATCAAATCATGGCTGTTACAGCCTTCCAAACCGGAGTCCTAAGACTGCTTGCGGCCCAGCGGCGGGAGCGTGGCGAAAGCTATGTGGCCGGTGGCGTTGCGCTGAACGCACTGCTTGCGGCACCCCGTCGTTCCCGTGATATCGACCTCTTCCACGACACAACCGAAGCGCTTAACGCTACGTGGGTGATGGACCGAAATGTGTTGACCGTGAACGGGTATGAGGTGCGAACCGTACGCGAAGCACGCACCTTTGTCGAAGCCAGCGTCTCGCGTGGGGATGAGGGCACAGCAGTGCAGTGGGTGCGTGACAGCGCCTACCGTTTTTTTCCGCTCATCGAAGATGACCTGATGGGGCTGACGCTGCACCCATTCGACCTGGCAACCAACAAGGTGTTGGCTTTGGTCGGACGCCTTGAGGTCCGCGACTGGGTTGACGTCCTCAACTGCGACAGACGCCTCCAGCCACTCGGCTACCTGGCTTGGGCCGCGTGCGGCAAAGACCCCGGCTACAACCCTCATGCCCTGCTCGCACTGGCCGCTCGACACCATTACAGCCAGCCGGAGGTCGATGCGCTCGATTTCGAGGGCGATGCTCCCGATGCTTCTGCATTCGCAAGAGCCTGGCATAAGGCGCTCGCATCTGCCGCGTCTATCTGCGAACGGCTACCCGTCGAACGCGTGGGAACATGCGTCGTATCAGGCCAGTCAGATCTCTTCAGGGGGGACGCTGCTGAGCTGAAACAAGCCTTGCGGGAGGGGAGCATCACGTTCCACGATGGACGCATCGGCGGCTCCTGGCCAAGCGTCGCGTAGAACGTGACCGAGTTGAGAGCGGAACAGCGGATGTCGGCCACGCCCCACTACTCCCCCGCAGCGCCGAGGGTATCCCACACAGACGACCACTTGGCGTCGTAGTCATAGCCGAGTAGCTCCTCCGGCAAGAGGCCAAGAAGACGGAACTGCAACGAGACGTGCTCGCCCGTAGTGCCGCAGAGAAACGAGACCAGTCGATCGCCCTGCTGGTAGACCGCTCCAGGACGGTCCCGCTGCTCAGAGGTCAGTCGTTCCTTCGGCACTGCCTTCCCGTCCCGAACTGGCTGGGGCTGCGTAGAAAGCTCGTAGGGCCTGAGTTCACGAGCGTATGTCCACCCGAGCCGACGGAGTTCTGCCCCCACGCGGTTGGCGAGCTGGTCAACCGACGCTCGACGGACATGCTCGAAATGGACAGTCCACGTCTCACGAGTCATCAGTGGGTCCGCAAGCATCTGCTCATACGCGTCAACACCGTAGGTAGAAATCCCCCACTGCTGCCAACCGGCAGGGTCTCCGCCGGCACGTGTTCTCAGAGCAGCGGTGCGCACCTCGGCACCAAACCGGCACGTCCCTGGGAGTCTGAGTACTCGATCGTCGGCAGGAAGGAGGGCCCTCCTCCGGCGAGGAATCCGGGGTTGCTTCCCCCCAAGCCTGACCTTCGGCTCCCATTTGCCATCATCAACCACAGGCAGTGGCGCCAGGCACTCCAACGCATCCTGATCAAGAATCGGGATCTCCAGCAAACGCTCATTAACGCGCGGGTCGAGTGGCAACCCTGGAGTCTGTTTGAGCTCGGCCTCACGGATCAGGCGCACAGCCCTCATGAACCGGTACTTGGCCGCCAGAACGAGAGCCGTCTCGCCCTTGTTGTTGCGGATGCTCACATCGGTCTCGGCCTCGAGAAGCGCGCGCACAATCTCAAGCGCGTCCTCGAGATCCCCGCAGCACTCCAGTTCCTCCGTAAACACACACATCAACGGTGTCTCACCGGAGTCCGTGCGCGCGTTAGGGTTGGCACCGACCCCGAGGAGGTAGTGGCACATATCGACGCGGAACTTGCTCCCCACGGTGGAATGGAGCGCTGTCCAGCCGTCCTCCATCGCCGTGTTCACATCCAGGCCATGCTCTATGATGAGTTGGGCGGTCTCCACGTTCCCTGAAGCCGCGGCGTACTGAAGTGCGTTGCCGGCAGTGCCGTCCGGCGCGACGCAAGCCCCGGCGCCGATGAGCTCGGCCGCCACTTCTGTGCGCCCTCTGAGGCAAGCGTACAGCAATGGCGTCTTCCCCCCGCGGTCAGAGCGGGCATCAACTGGAGCTCCAGCTGCCAACAGGAGGCGCACCACGTCAGCCCTGGACCCCCGCGACGACGCCCCGTGGAATGCTACCATGTGAAGAGGAGTCAGCCCCAAAAGAACATTCCTCTTGCTGGGATCAGCTCCAGACCTGAGGAGTAGCGAAACCATGGCCGCATCGCCCTGCTCTGCTGCCAAGATCAGAGGCGTGGCCCCATGCGCTGCCACCGAATTGACGTCAGCCCCCTGCCCGATCAGGTACCGGGCAATCTCCGTTTCCCCTGCGTATGCTGTGCAGTGCAAGGGAGGCCAACCGTCCTCGTAGGCTTCGGTGAAGTCCAATCGACGCCACGGCTTCCCCACGATGGAGCGCACCGCCTGCAGATCGCCGTTCTCAATTGCCGCCGCAAGTCGATACGGCACAGACCGGCAACCGGTCGCTGCAATGACCGTCGCAACCAGGCACACCACCACAAGGACTCGCCAAACCACTCCCGCACTGTCAATCACCCGGCCCAAACAAATCGTCCTCATTTCCCTCTCCTCTTCATCATCAGCATGCTGCGTTCCGCCCACCTCTCCCTATCGCTGGCGGCTACGTCGTCGTCCGTCGCGCGAGCGTCGGCAACGGTGGTGTGAACGTCAGTTGGGGCCTC
>Ga0008651_10002407_pt1 | contig 10366 bp, 7 predicted proteins | sample SaaInlV_200m_DNA_6_FD_59173 | JGI IMG/M metagenome (GOLD analysis project Ga0008651, IMG submission 59173) | Marine microbial communities from expanding oxygen minimum zones in the Saanich Inlet - SI037_S2LV_200m_DNA | ecosystem: Environmental > Aquatic > Marine > Intertidal zone ...
GGTGCCACCCGGCGACTCTTCGGCCAGACACGGGGGGCAGAGAGAGTCAATAGCATTGGGGGACTCCGGCAGTGTGCGCCTGAGGGATGCGATGCCCAAGGCGTTCGTTCACACACCAAGCGCGTCAACCCCGCCGGTTTGCCGTCGTCGCTGACCTTGCCGGGAAATTGCACCGTGGCCTGATCTGAGTAGAGGCCCCACCCCGCATCCGGAAGCACCCCCCTCAGATGAACGTCAGTTCGGTCTCTTTGAGGTAGCGGCTGTCGAGAAGATCGCGGACCTTCTTGACGATGTTGCGGCGGATGTCCAGGTCAACCGGGACATTCGGGTCCTGATGCGCCTCGTTGATGCGCGTTCCAACCAGGAAGTGGATGACATCACTGTTCAGCAGATGGCTCACCATCGCTGTTGCCGGGTTACGGGGCAGATCCTCCGGTTTCCTCCCCTGCTCGAGGAGCTCGGCTACTTTGGCCAGGGTGATCGTCCCCTCAGTCACCAGGTCTATCCCCGGCATGGTCGATCCCGGAGGAATGTCACCTGAGACGTTCGCCAGGTCGAGAGTGACCTCCCGTTTGAGTTCCCTTGAAATGATCCGCGCTGTCGTTCCCCCACAGACGGCTTTGCGCCCCTGGAACCCCTCCAGCGTGCTGGCCATGAGGCTGTCGTTCCGCTTCGAGAACGGCGGGCCGGTGACCACAAGCAGGCGTCGCGGACGTCGGAAGTAGATGACCCCACACGTGGTGTCGTCTTTAGATGCATGCTCATCGTTGGCGACTGCTCTCTCAACCACCCGACGAGCAAGATCCCGCGCCGAAATGTGGGGATTGCGCCCGACCTCCTCGGTCACGAACAGCCCCACCTCATCTGTCCCCCAGCCAAGCGGCATGTTCGGACGCCCCATCCCGGACTGGTTCACCCCGTCGGAGAAGAACACGATCCGGTCCCCGAAGCGACAGCGCAGGTGGGCGGAGGACAGCTGCCGCTCCCCGGGCACCCCTTCCCGGCACCCCAGATCAATCGTCGTCTTCCGGACCTCGGCCAGGCGGCCATTCCGAATCAGCATAAAGGGCGGATTGTCATGCTCGATGATACGCGTGTCGCCTGCGGAATCAATGTCCACGATGGTGAAGGTCGAGTAGCCGATCCGGCGTTCGCTGCACACGGGCAGGATGTCCATCATGATCCCGGCCGTTTTCTCGATGTCGGTGTCCACGGAGACGAACTTGAGGGCCATGCTGCTGGTCAACGTGGCCAGAACACTCGCCTTTATGCCGCTTCCCAGGCCATCCGCCAGCACAGAGATCACCCGATCACGGTCGCCGACCTTCTGGGACAGAAACGCGTCACCACTGACCGGCTCACTGTGTTTGCCGACCTGGTAGTGATCAACCTCGATGAAGCACGATGTGGTCATCGTTCCTTCCCCTGATCATCAATCGACTTCGGCGAGAAGGAATCGATAATCGCGTTGAGGCTGATCTGTGATTCAGCGGCATTTTCCCCCAGCAGGTAGGCGATCTTCTGCACGGTCGTCAAGTGCTTGTGGATGACATCCTGCGCCTCCCGGATCACCTGCTCTTTCTGTACGGCGGGTTCGGTGATGTCCTGGATGATCCCCCCGACGATGCGGTGCCGCTCGATTGTGAAGATAGACATCCGGTAGACCGTGTTCGCATGCTCGACGTCACGATCGAGGACCTCCTCACCACCTTCGAGAACGCGCTCGAAGAAGCCGGCGAAGAACGGGGCCACCTTGGGGAGCAACGCCCCCTCAAGCCCCGGGTTCGCTTCATGGCAGAGCACGGCATCCGGCCCCATAAGTTCAGCAAAACGCTGGTTGCATTCCACAATGCGCAGGTTCCGCTGGACGATCACCACACCGGACGGCATGGTCTGAATCAGAGCATTCGCCTTCTTCTGGGCGAGTTTCTTCATGTAGGAAATGCACATAGTCGGTTCGGCCTTGCCGTCGAGAAGCGCCTCGGCAAACTCACGGCAGTCGGCATAGCCACAGCCACCGCAGTTCAGCTCATCCTCAGCGGTGTACTTGCCCACCATGCGCAGTGCCTCTAGAACATCATCCTCGCCGTGTTCGACCTGATCAACCGGCGTCACGGCCCGGATCAGCGCGACATCCACCACGGGCGTCTCGGCAATAGTGGCAGGGTCATACTCGGTGTAGTCGATCACGCGATGGCGTTTGGCGATCGTCGCGCACTGACCGGCCGCCTGAGGGCCGTTCACGCAACCCCCTTCACAAGCCAGGAGTTCGAGGAAAACAGGTTTGGTCAAAGGAAGAGACTGCATCTCATCCAGGGCCTTGACCACACTGTCCACGCCGGAGAAGGCCATGAAATGGGCGTCGTGCACAGTGCAATCAGCCTGAATTCCTGCGATCATGCCGCCATCAACCGGGTACAGAGCTCCCTCCTTGGCAGGCCCGGGCACAAAGCGGTCTTCCGGCCCTGACGTCATCTGCTGGAGGTCTATGCCGTCCTCCTCCATCCACTCACGCAAGTCTCTAAAGCTGATCGCGATGTCGACCAGATCCCCAAACGAATCCGCCTCGATCTTCTTGGCGATGCAAGGGCCTATGAAGACAACCCGGGCGTCCTCACCCAACTCCTGTTTCAGCAGACGACTGTGAGCCAACAGGGGAGAACACAGGTCGGTGACATCAGCCAGGCGCTCGGGCAGGTACTTCCCGATGAGTTCAACGATCGTCGGACAGGCAGATGAGATGATGACGCGGGGAGTCTGATCTCGGAGTTCATGCCGGAGTGTCGCCGATACCTCTTGAGCACCGAGGGCAGTCTCCGAGACTCCGGCGAAGCCCAGTTTGCGCAACGCGGCGATCAACACGTCTGCAGAGACATCCGTGAAATCGGAGACAAAGGAAGGTGCGAGCGACGCATACACCCGTGCTCCGCTGCGCAGGAGATGGCGAACCCGCCCCAAGTCATCACGAACGCGCTTTGCCCCGACCGGACACACGGCAACACAGGTACCGCAGGCCACGCACCGATCCGGCATCACCATCGCGCTGCCGTTCTCCACGCGGATAGCCTTGACCGGGCACTTTCGGACGCACTTGCAGCAGTCCTGGCACTCCGTCTTCTCGGTGTAAATCGGTTGCTGCTTTTCCATGGGAGAGCTCCGGCACTGTCGCCTCATGGCTGGGTTCAGACGACGCACATCAGGGGGCCGTTGCCCGTTCCACCGTCTGCGGGAAGTGCGCCTGCATGAGGTCCCGACACGAGTTCGGATCGACCCGATCGTACGTGACACCGTCTATCGAAATCATCGGCCCGTCTTTGCACTTGTCCATGCAGAGACAGCCTCGAATGCCGAGGGCCACATGCTCAAGCATACCCACGTCCTCCAGGTAGGCCCGAATCGCCGCCAGATTCTGGCTGTTCCCTCGGGCGAAACAAGAACTGCCCATGCAGATGCAGATCTCGGGCAAGGTCTCTTGCTGTGACATCTTTCGGACTCCAGAACACGTAAACGACCGAGAAGCTTGAAAAACGCAGCCTACAGAGCGCGTGCCCCCGCAGGCTGCCGCAGACGTGGGTAGGAAGCCAAGCGTGTCGGGGCTCCACACCGGATCACGTCCGGCGGATGGCACCGTCAGTCAGGCAATGGGTTGCCCTGCTGCATACGAGCCTTGGCCAGCCGCTGAGAAATCACGGCCAGGCTGGCCGACAGTTGTTCATTCTCAACCACGACATGCTCAGGAACAGACAGAAGCACCGGAGCAAAATTCCAGATCGCTCTGATCCCACCGGAAACCATCGCATCGGCCACGCCCTGCGCCCCTTCCCCCGGCGTCGTGATGATCCCCAGACTGACATGCAGACGCTGAGCCAAGCCCGGCAACCTGTCCAAGGCCAGTACATGGCGCCCGTGGATCTCGGTCCCGACCTTCCGTTCATCCACGTCGAACGCGGCAACGATCGACAGTCCCTTGCTGCTGAAACCATCGTAACCAAGCAGTGCTCGGCCAAGATTGCCGACCCCAACCAAGAAAGCCTCTGATACGTTATCCCAGCCGAGAAAGCGCTCGATCGCCTGAATCAGCCCATCGAGCTGATACCCAACCTTCGGCTTGCCCGCGATCCCGGTGTAGGAAAGGTCCTTCCGGACCTGCGTGGCATCCCGACGAAGGAACTCTGCCAAAACGGTGCACGACACCGATGTACGTTCCTGCGCCTGCAGTTGCCGAAGAAGACGCAAATACGACGGTAGACGCCGTAACGATGGCCGGGGGATCTGAGTCAGTTTTCCAGCATGATCACATTGGGTAGTCATACGTCAACCACTTCCGTAGATGCTTCAATCGCGTGTTTTTTCTCTATTTGGAAGATATCAGCCTCTCTCCCACCCGTCAACACCCATGTCCATTTATTGGCGCTATTTTTCCTTATTCCCACGAAATGGCCCCCTCTGAGCACGTTTTCACGTGGCGGGAGGCCTCTTTTCGGGTTACATTTCGGATGCGGTTCCCGGGCCGGCCAATCCCCTTATTGAGTCCGACGGGTGCGATTCGGAGACACGCTCAACTGTAGCAGCAGACGAAAAGAGACGAATGACAGAACCAGCAGAACGGCAGCTTGTCCGAACGGCCCCCGAGCGCTGTCGCGTGTGTTACACGTGCGTCCGGGAGTGTCCGGCAAAAGCCATCCGGATTGCTGACGGTCAGGCGGAAGTCGTTGCGGAACGTTGCGTCGGCTGTGGGAACTGTGTCCGCGTGTGCAGCCAGGGGGCCAAATGCGTGGAAGACGGTACAGGACCGGTTCGGGCGCTGTTGGACAGCCCTGCCCGGGTGGCCGCGATCGTTGCCCCGAGTTTCCCTGCTGAGTTCGACAGCTGCGAGTATGAGAACGTGGTCGGTATGCTCCGTGCGCTGGGCTTTGACTCCGTCTTTGAGGTAGGTTTCGGAGCTGATCTGGTGGCCAAGGCGTACCGTCGGATGCTCGACGAAGGGGACGGCACGCAGCGGCGTATAGCCGCAACCTGCCCCGCCATCGTGGGTTACGTACAACGCTACCATCCCGCTCTCGCGGAAAATCTCGCCCCCATCGTCTCCCCGATGATCGCGATGGCCCGAGTCGTCAGATCTCTCGACTCCGAGCAAACTCGCATCGTCTTCATTGGTCCCTGCATCGCCAAGAAGGGAGAAGCCCGGGACACGTCGCTGGCCGGCGAAGTCGATGAGGTCCTGACCTTTGCCGAACTCAGACAAATGCTGGACGCGGAGGACATCGCCCCGGATTCCGTGTCCCCTTCGGACTTCGATCCACCCCACGCGGGACAAGGAGCGCTGTTCGCGATCAGCCGAGGCCTCTTCCAGGCGGCGGATATCAAGGAAGATCTCATAGACAACACCGTGGTTGCCACCGATGGATGCACGGCCTTCGTCGAAGCGCTGCGCGAGTTCGAGACCGGGGACCTGGATGCAAAACTCCTTGAAGTGCTCTGCTGCACCGGTTGCATCATGGGAGCAGGAGTCAGTCGGGACACGCCTCTCTTCGGAAGACGAAGTCGGGTCAGCCGATACGTCCGGAACCGGTGCTCGCGATTCGACCAGGACCAATGGAATCGACAACTGAATACGTTTGCCGGGATCGACCTGCGCCGAACCTACATCCGCAACGACCAGCGGATCCCAACCCCAACCGACGCAGACCTGCGTGAGATCCTTGAGCGCCTCGGGAAGTCAACTATCGAGGACGAATTGAACTGCGGGGCCTGCGGCTATGACACCTGCCGCGAGCACGCAATCGCGATCTTCAAAGGGATGGCCGAAACAGAGATGTGTCTGCCGTACACGATAGAAGAGCTGCGCAGCACAGTCGACCAGCTCGCCGACTCCCATCAGGAGCTGGCTGACACCCAGGATGCACTCATGCACTCAGAACGCCTGGCCAGCATGGGGCAGCTGGCGGCGGGCGTAGCCCACGAGGTCAACAACCCGCTGGGAGTCGTGCTGATGTATTCCCACATTCTCCTGGAACAAGCCCAGAAGTATCCCGACCTCCAGGAAGATTTCCAGATGATCGCGGAACAGGCTGACAGGTGCAAGAAGATTGTGGCCAGATTGCTGGATTTCGCCCGGCAGAACAAGGTTGTCCGGGAACCGGCCGATATTCGCGAGCTGGTCGATCGCTGCATCCGGGCAGTCCCGAGCACCGACGGTGTCCAGGTCACGATGGAGCACAGCATCGATGACCCCATCGCCGACGTCGATGTCGATCAGCTTGCTCAAGTCCTGACCAACTTGGTGAGCAATGGCCTGGCCGCGATGCCTGACGGAGGAAAACTGACGATCACGACCAAAGGCGATGACGCGACCGTTACCTTCCTCGTGCATGACACGGGGATAGGGATTGCCGACGAGAACCTCCCCAAGATCTTCGAGCCCTTTTTCACCACCAAGCAGATCGGCAAGGGAACGGGGCTTGGCCTTTCGGTGACCTACGGCATTGTCAAAATGCACCGTGGAGACATCCACGTCTCCTCCAATGCCGATCCGGCCGAAGGCCCAACCTGGACCACCTTCCGCGTGACATTGCCACGACGCGCGTCAGTGGACTGACGGCGGCGCTGGCACAGCGGGGCTGGATCATCTGCGAGAAGGGATCAGGGCACGCTAACGAGGTTGCTTGATCTCGTCGACTTTCCTGGTCTCTTTGCCGCCCGGGCGTACGGTTACGGTAGCTCGGAAGTGCTTCCCGCCGACATAGGAATTCCCCCGATACGTCCACGACCACGTCCAAACCGGCTTCTTCCCCCCAAGTGGCCGACTTGCGCGGTAATCCCACTCCCCATTGAAGGCCCGTTTGTTCACCTTGAAGCCGTTCTGTGGAATCCGCATGCTCAAACTGACCTTCTTCGAGTCATTCGCCATCTCAATATTGGGCAGGCGTTTCGGGTCAAGCTTAACACTGGTCGCCTTGGAGAGACGGATGACCTTAACATTCCCGGGGAACCTGAGCGAACACTTGATGACCTTCGGCGCACGGTGGTCGTAGGTAGCGTTTCCGCCGGAGAAGGCGACCTGGCGAATCGGCGGGTAGGCCAGGAACGGCTTGTCCTTTGCTTTCTTGTCCTCCTCCGGTGCGACGCCATACATCGCGATGACAGGGAACCGGTAGTCATCCCCATAGAACAGCAGGTCATCCACCGTTCCCGTGAAGCTGGCGACTGCAATCTTGTGGGCGCTATTCGCAGCCCCGGTGGCTGACTTTGGGGCCACGTTCTTCGAGATCTCACTTGCCAGACGCCCCAGTTCAGCTCCCGCTTTCTTCCCGCGCACGGCAGCCAGGTCAAAAACGCCGTACTTGCCCTTCTGCTTCAGGTTGACCATGAGAAGTCCGCCGGGGCGCAGAGGAATCTTCAGCTTGAAGCTCTCACCATCACCCTCTTTGGGGGCCACCCGGAGTGTCTGTTTCTCCGGCATCCCTACAAACACCTCGAACCCGCAGATCGACTCCTTGTACAACTCCTGCGTCAGGCGACGCCATCCCAATTTCGCCACGTAATCGATGTCCTCATGGTTCTGAACGACCACCCGCATGGGCTTCTTGCGGACGCTCGAGATCAGAGGACCAATCCCAAACTTAAATCCCAACCCAACAGCCAGCACTCCCATGAGGGCCTGCGTCGCGATGTAGACCTTCTTGTTGCGGGGTTTGGCTTCCACTTCCGCCACGGCCGCTTCGCCGCTCTCCTCGACAGCCTCCGCCTCCTTCTTCTTCTTCCGCCCAAAGGGGAACCCGCGGCGCCCCTTACTCTTCGGCTTGCTCTCGTCAACAGCTTCCGCTACAGGGATCGCTTCAGGAACCTGATGTAGGGGCGCAAGTTCACCGATACAGTCTTCCAGTTCCTTCAGGTCCTGTCCGGCCGCGTCCGCCGCCTTCAACGCCAGCTGGCGCTCCTTCTCTTCATCCAGCAGATCGGAGTCCCCCATGATGTCCTCAAGCGGATGCCAGGTGTTCTCGTGCCAGAAAAGGTCGGTAGAGGACAGCTGCCCCGACGCCAGCATCCCGGCGACATCGGCCCGAACCATCGGGATCCCATCCTCGGACTCCCCCGACTTGTAAATCAGGGCTACTTCGGGATCGGAATCCGCCGGAATCGGGAGCCGTTGCCCGCAGCTATCGCACTGCGCAGTCCCACCTGCATAGCGTTCGTCTACGCCATGGGCAGAACCGCAAGAACACCGAAAAAGGATCATCGCACTCTACTCCCTGCATCTGTGCGCTCAGACATTGCGTGGCATGGCGACCATCCACACGGGCCGTACATGCGACCGCCCGGGCACAGAGCAATCAATACCATAGCCACGGCCGAAATCAAGGAAATCGGCCTGCTTTTATGGGCTCAGACCCCGCCATAAGCCCCCAGGCCGCCATCGACGACCAGGGTCGTACCATGGACAAAGCGCGCACTTTCAGAAAGCAGAAAAAGCGCAGGCCCCACCAGGTCATCCGGAGCTCCGAGTCGCCCCATGGGGGTGTGCTCGACAATGCGCTGTCCCCGCTCGCTGAACCCGCCGGATTCCACGTCCAGTAGCAGGAAGCGGTTCTGGTCCGTCAGGAAGAACCCAGGCACCAATGCATTCACCCGCACCTGCGAGTCATACTCCTGGGACATGTGAACTGCCAGCCACTCGGTGAAATTGACCACGGCCGACTTGGCCGCTGAGTAGGCCACGCTTCGCGTCAACGGGCGCAACGCCCCCATCGACGCGACATTGAGTACGCTCCCTCCGCGCCCGTTCACCATGGCCTCACCAAAGACCTGAGAGGCCAGAAACGTCCCCATGAAGTTCAGATCGAACACCCAACGAATGGCCGCTTCAGGCAACTCAAAGAAGGAGAGTTCGGGACTTGTGGTCGCGTCTTTCCTGGCCCCCCCGGCGCCGTTGATCAGAACGTCAACATGGCCGTACTGGCTCAGGACACGCCCGCAGACCTGTTCTAGTGACGCTCGGTCCAGAACATCCGCCTGTAGCGCCAGAGCGTCACCACCTTCCCCCCCGATCTCCGCGGCCAACTCCTCCGCCTTTTCCATCCGGGAATGCCCGAGAATGACCACCGCCCCGCCCTGCTTCGCCAGTGCCTGGGCGAGCGCCCCGCAAAGCACTCCGCTTCCCCCAGTGATGACGCACACTTTCCCGCTGAGATCGTAGGGGCCACGGTCAGTCATCCTGTTGCTCCTTGTTTCGGGACCAGATTCCCGGAATCCGTACTCCGCAGACCGGGCAGCGCCCGTCGCGCAGGTCGTTCCGCAGCAGACGGAACCCCTGCCGTTCCACCAGCGTGTGTCCGCAGGAGTGGCAGTACGTGCACTCATGCCTGGAACCATCCATCGCCCGGACATTACCTGCATACACATAGCGCACACCGGCCGACCGACCAATCTCCAGCGCCTTGCGTAGCGCATCTGTTGACGTCCGCCGAGGTCCCGCACTCATCCTGTAAGCTGCGTGGTACGCCGAAACGTGCCAGGGAATATCAGGGCTGACCGACACCAGGAACTCAGCCAACGAGCTAAGCTCCTTCTCGCCGTCATTGAAACCGGGCACGATCAACGTAATCACCTCCAGCCACTTCCCTCGCCCTGAGAGCGCACGGATGGTATCGCAGACGGGCTCAAGCCGGCCCCCCAGTTGACGGTATCCCTCATCCGTGAAGCATTTGAGGTCGACGTTCATCGCGTCGAGCCAAGGGTCCAGCCAATCGATTACCTGGGGGGATGCAAACCCGTTGGAGACGTAGCAGGTGAGCATGCCGGCCTCCCGTCCGAGCGCGAAAATATCGCGTCCCCATTCTGACGTGATGAGCGGCTCGTTGTAGGTACTCGCAATGATCTGCGCCCCCTGGCGCCTCCCCCAATCCACAACCATCTCAGGGGTAACTACTTGACGGGTGGCAGTGGCTTCGGGGTCACGCAACACCTGGGAGGTCTCCCAGTTTTGGCAAAATGCGCAACGGAAGTTGCACCCCAGCATGCCGAAGCTCAGCGCCTCGCCTCCCGGAAGCAGGTGAAAGAACGGCTTCTTCTCGACTGGATCACACGCAACTCCCGAGACGTATCCCCACGGTACGCGCAGTATCCCCCCTCGGTTGCTTCGCAGCAGACAGACCCCGGAGCCGCCTTCGGGAATGCGACACTGGTGAGCACAGGCAACGCAGCGGACAACGCCGTCCGCCCCAGGCTCACAGAGTTCCCCGGGGCGCGTGAGCCCCGCCAGTTCATCCGCCAGCGTGCCGTTCCTGGTGGCGGCGGGCCCGAATAACGGGCCCACCCCTTGCTGATGCCTGGATGTGGAAGTGTTTCGGGCACCTTGGTGCGTACA
>Ga0008651_10002410_pt1 | contig 10352 bp, 7 predicted proteins | sample SaaInlV_200m_DNA_6_FD_59173 | JGI IMG/M metagenome (GOLD analysis project Ga0008651, IMG submission 59173) | Marine microbial communities from expanding oxygen minimum zones in the Saanich Inlet - SI037_S2LV_200m_DNA | ecosystem: Environmental > Aquatic > Marine > Intertidal zone ...
TCTCTTGGCTCTCTCCATAGCTACTTCTGCTGCAGCAACTTGATCTTTTGCAGATTCATCAAAATTACTAGCTGCAACTTCTCCTTTTCCTTTGGTTAAAGTCGCAATATGACGACGAATGTCAGTAACTTCTTCTGGTCTTTCACCAACTAGAACAGCCATCAAATGAATTTCTGGATGATTAGCAGCGACTCCTGTAGCAATGTCTTTGAGTAAAGTAGTTTTACCTGCTTTTGGAGGAGAAACAATCAAACTTCTCTGCCCTTTTCCAATAGGAGCAATCATGTCGATCATTCTTAATGATAAAGGCTCTGCCTCTGTCTCTAACTTGATTTGTTCATCTGGATAAACTGGAGTCAAACTCTTGAAATCAGGTCTATCTTCTTTGACAAATTCTTCTGGAGTTTTTCCATTTATAGAATCTACCTGTAACAATCCCCAATAACGTTCATTATCTTTTGGTTTTCTTGCTGGACCAGTTACTACATCACCAGGACGAATCTTAAAGCGACGAACCTGAGAATTTGAGATATATGTATCATGGCTAGCATCAGCAAGAGCACTTCTCAAAATACCATGACCATCTCTAGAGTTATCAAGAACTCCAGAAACATCTTCTATGATTTCTGGTTGTTGTTCTCTTCTAGGTCTTATAGAACCCATTCTTCTAGAAGAATTACGATTATTTCCATTAGATCTTGGAGAATTGACATTTATTCTTGATCTTGAGCGTGAAGTAACATCAGATCTAGAATCAGAGGTTAATCTGATAGAACCAGTAGGCCTAGCAGATCTATTTCTAGTAGTAGCTGCTGTGGTAGGAGAAGGACTAGCTGACTCGGCAGAGGTGCTATTTTCTTCTGATTTAGTTGTTGATTTTGAAGTCTTTGAAGCAGCTACCTTGGTTGTTTTTGAAACAGTAGGAGTTGTGCTTGAATCTGATAAAGTTTTAGAAACCTTCTCAGATGCTTTTTTACTTGTGCCCTTGAGGGTAGTTTCTGTTTTTGCTGTAACTTTTTTTACTTTCGCAGTTACAGGTGTTTTTTCTGTCTCTTTAGTCTCTGTAGGAGGTTTTCCTACTAGATCACCTGCAGAATTAGCAGTTTTTGTGGACATACAATGTATGTTTCCTTTCTTATTTATTAATGACAAACGACAATATTTATAAAATCCATATTTAAAATTTTTTTGGAAAGTTCTTTTTTAGCTTAAACCTAATATCTAATTAAATGTGCGAATAAAGCTAAACAAAAAGAACGTCAATCCGAGAGAATATCTATATTATGTCAAACAAGCACTCTTTTGTCAAAGAAATAAATTTTTATCTACTTTTTTATGTAAACAAATTATTTGATCAGATCTAAAATCTTATCCAAAGCATTTTTTTCATCAACAATGGTCCAATTATTTTCCATCGCTATCTCTACTAGATCATTAGCTTTTCTACCAGACTCTTGCATAACTACTGGCCTACCAGTTGCTCTAAGCATCTCTACATCAGAATATGAATCACCCATAGCTATGGACTCTTCCCAATTTATTTCTTGATCTGGAAAAAGAGATTCTGCCAAACTATTTAATTGAACTAGTTTATGTTTTGCAAGAGAAAGAATAACATCTGTTTCTGCCATATATTTACCAGAATTACTAACCTTCACAGTAGTAGCTCTAAATCTTTCCGGAGAAAAATTATATGTTTCACAAAAATGCTTTACGATTTCTCTAGGGCTAGCACTGATTACTAGGTTTGTATAACCTTTTTCTGTCAACTTATCCAACAGTGGAGAAACAAAAGAAAAAGCATTAGCCTTTGATTGCTCCCAAACATGTTCTGCAGCAGAGAGATGATGTTCTGGATCTTTTCCAGCCATCTCTTGTAGATATGTAGCCAACCATTTTTCTGACATCGCTTCTCTACTTATTTTTTCCAAAGCATAGTCTTTCTCTAGATCACGAAGTGATTGATAAACTTGGCTACTGAATAGCTTTCTTTGGACAAGTTCTTGTAAAAAAGCCAGAGACAATACTCCAGAACTAAGAGTTCCATCTACATCGAAAACAGCTAGTTTTATATTTGATTTTGTATTTTTATCTGACATTTTTTATTTCTTTTTTAGAATCTAACTTCCCCTTTTAAAGACAATCTTTTAAATTTGTTAAATGAGAAGACTTGATATTATACACCGTTTACTTACTTTAAAAGTAAAAAACATTACAAAAATATTTATCTGATATCTGAAATATAGAGTTAAAAAATTAGCTAAGCTTTATTTTGAAAGCACCCCTAGAGCACTCTCTTCACTAATTTCTACAAGTTTTGCATAGCGAAAAATACGAACTGGTGAGTCAAGATGTTTACAGGTATAAAGAATTAAATCTGCTTGATAATCATTTATCTGAGAACCCTCTTCACCGGCATAAACCTCATAAACCCATTTTCTGTGATCAGCAATAACTTCAATACGATCACCTGGTTCTAAATCTGGTAATAAATAGAAAGAATGATATTTCCAATAATCATCTTCCCACCACCAATCAAACCCGTAACGGTGACCTGCTAGAATCATTGGCTTTGAACGATCTCCAGGCTTACCAAAGTCTGGAGCCCACCAAATTCCTGTAGAAAGAGCATCTTCATAGTTCTCTGTTTGTTGAAGCTGAGAACGAACTCCTATTCTAGGAATAATCAGCCAATCGCCATCTGGAAGATCTGGATTATATGGAGGTTTATAGCTTTTTTTGGAAGGTAAAATCTTACGATGAGTAACTTCTTCGTCAAGTAAATTAAGATTAAGGGAAAAATCTCCCTGTAACTCTTCTGCCTGAGCAGTTTTTACAGAGTTAGTGAGTTCTTGAGAAGAAATAGTTCCAAGATTGGGAAAAATAGTAAAAAGTAACTTGGGACCCTGCCAAAACAATAATCCCCCAAAACTAATAGCTATTACTAGATTTAGAACTCCTTTAAAAAAGTTTCTAAATAAAGGATTTTTATTTTGTAATGACCTTCTAGAGCTTTGTTTTTTAGGTTTATTTTTGAAGTTTTTCTTACTTTTTTTATGAGTAGTTTTTGTTTTTTGAGGTTTTTCACCTAATCTGTCTGGGTTGTTTTCCTCAAGACGAAGCAACAACATCCCCAAAAAAGCTAAGCGAATAGCTGGGAAACGTTGAACGACTGGAATAATGACATCAAAAGTATTCATAATGATATTAAGTATGGCTTTATTATAGCTTGTTTTGAGTGAAAAGTCAATATTATAGGATATAAAAGAATTCGTTAACATGAAAAAAATAGATAAGAATCACTCCCACTTAAAAAAGACTTTAAACTATTTATAATTTTGTGAAAAATCAATAAAAAAAGCGCTAAGCTGAAGTTCGGTAGCCTGCCCAACCGACCGAACTTCAGCCCAACGCTCTTAGCGAATATTACCCGTATTGTATACTAAGACTGATTATTACTATATAGAAAAAAACAGTAATGATCACTAATATCTAGTTTACCACACCCGATGAAAATGCTATGTTCAGTTCATCTCTCACACACTCCTCGGAGATAGTGAGAATAACTTGCAATATTATTTGTGGTATTCCAGCGGTAATGTTGCGCCCTTATCCACCGTGTTTGTAGTTCGCCTGCCATGTTCTGGAATCTACAAATTACGGTGGATTTCAAATTTAGACCCATATTCCATTGATTACTCCCCATTCCAAGATAAGAAATAAATTCCTCCCTTAGAATAAAGATCATCTAGATCTTAATTTAATATTCCATTTTTAATAAACCTGTAGCCATACAGGGCTATTTTATTGTCTTTCAAAGTTATTAGGAGTATTCCACCCTATTTTTTTATTTCAGTCTTCACTTAATTACTCAAGTAAAAACTATTTACTAAAAAGGTTCTCCTTTTTACTTAGTTTTGACTTCTCTACTATAACTCTTTTTTGCCTTTTTTGTCAACTTTTTGCATCTCATAGTAATAAATACTCTATTTTTAGGATATCTTATATAAATATATTTAAAGAAAAACCAGGTTTAGTGAAATACTTTTACACACTATAAAATCTAATGAGGAAAACTAGTGTAAAACATTAAAATACGATACAATACAGAATATTATATGGAAAAAGAAACAATAAAATTGGCTACCAGAGATGACATTGAAATACACCTCTATAAAGAACCAGATGGAAAACTAATGTTGGATATTCCTCAGGCAAGAAAAGGAACCAATCTTCCTATGGAGCCTTTGCCAGTGGGAACAGATCTGGGGATAGCTATAGAATTATTTGAACAAGCAGTTAAATTTTCAGAGGCGTTCTTTGTACCAATGTTTCTCTATGAGATGGTGAAAAATCTCGTTTTCAAAGAAATTTTTGGCATTTCACAACCGATAGTCGCTAGAGAATCTAGTTTAATTAAAGCTATTTCTCCAGGAGAGTAAATCTTCCCTCACCCCTCAAGCAAAATATCTGTATATAATGAAGGTATCGCTATGACACCACATACTATTTTAGAAATCAAAACAGGCAGAGATTCAGAGCACACGCCAGAGACAGCTGTCCAGCTCTACTCTACTCTTCCCAAGCTATACAACAATATTTTTTACAAAATAATAGGTAAAGAAGAGCACTTTAGTTTGGAGATAATTGTCCGTGATCAAATTATCCGTTTTCTTATGTACGTTCCTCAACGGCTAACTGAGTATGTTAGAGGAACAATTATTGCTAGTTATCCAGAATCAATAATTACAGAATCTCTTGAGGATCCACTTCTTGATTTCTTTGATGAAAATCAAAAACTAATTACTCCTTCTTTTGTCAAAACAGGAAACTTATCCCTCTCCAATGCAGAGTATTTACCTCTGAAAACATATTTAGATTTCAAAGATATTGATCCTTTGGCCTCTCTTCTAGCATCACTCTCAAAAAGCCAACCCCACGATGTTATTCATCTTCAATATGTTATATCCCAAGACAGAGATTTGTGGAAACAAAAAGGTTGGAGAGAGATCCAAGATAGAACTGCAGATGATAGTGCCACTGGATATCATCGCCAAAAAGCTCTAATCGAAGAAAAGCTACAAAAAGAATCATTAAAAGTAGGAATCAAAGTTGCTATCAGGACAGAATCTGCCCAAAGAAGCGACTTGATCCTAGAAACCTTGGCTGCTACATATAATGCTATCTCAAAAAGTGAAGGTAATTTATTAATCCTGAAAAGAAATTACCTCTTTAAAACTCATTTCTTGAAAATGATGCAACAAAGATCTTTCCTGCGCTCACCAAAAATGCATCTTGCCCTAGATGAACTTGCTACCCTCTATCACCTACCCAATAAAGATCTAGAAGTTATTCCAAATATAGCATGGGGTAAAAATCTACTGGGAGAGCCACCAGAAAATGTGCCTATTATTACTAGAGATACTGATCCAGAACTCAAAAGAGATACTAATGTTTTTGCAGAGACTACTTATAAGAATCGTTCTGTAAAATATGGCCTAAAAAGAGCAGATCGCCGCAGACATATGTATGTTATTGGAAAAACAGGTACTGGTAAGTCTACTCTCTTGGCTAACATGGCTATCAATGATCTCAAAAATGATGAGGGTATGTGTATTATTGACCCACATGGTGATCTAGTAGAAGACCTTTTGGACTATATTCCTGCTCGTAGAATTAATGATGTTATTTACTTTGACCCTAGTGATCCAGATAGAACTGTTCAAATAAATCTTTTCGAAGGTAAAAATGTTGTTCACAGAGAACTCATTGCCTCTGGAATAATCTCTATTTTCCAGAAACTTTACGGATATTCTTGGGGTCCTAGACTAGAATATATTCTTCGTAATGCTTTACTGACACTACTTACTAGTGAAAACGCTCGTCTTTCAGATATTTTGGAGTTACTTACCAATAGAAAATTCAGAGACAAGTATGTCGAAAAACTCGAGGATCCTATCCTCAAAAGCTACTGGGTAGATGAGTTTAATAAGATGCAAGACAGACAAAGAACTGAAGCAATTGCTTCTATCTTGAATAAAGTTGGTCAATTTGTCTCTTCTCCACTGATTCGTAATGTTGTTAATGCTCACAAAAGCTCATTTGATGTTGAAGATATTATGGCTCAAGGAAAAATCCTCTTGGTTAATCTTTCCCAAGGAAAACTTGGTGAAGACAATGCTACCCTACTGGGAGCTATGATGATTACTAAAATTCAGCTAGCTGCTATGGGTAGAGTCTATACTGCAGAAGAAGATAGAAAAGACTTCTATCTTTATGTTGATGAGTTCCAAAACTTTGCTACAGAGTCATTTATCAAGATTTTATCCGAGGCTCGTAAATACAGACTTAACCTTACTCTAGCAAATCAGTATATCGCTCAAATACCAGAAGAAGTACAAAAAGCTATCTTTGGTAACTGTGGAAACATAGCCAGTTTTATCATGGGTTCTGAAGATGCCCAAGTCTTTAGTAAAGAGTATGGTGAGCACTACACTCCAGAAGACCTTGTCTCTCTAGAAAAACACCAGATTATTAATAGAATCTCTGTAGATAATGTCATTAGCCAACCTTTCCCAGCCAGAACTTTGGCTCTGGCAAAGAGCAGTAATCAAAATAGATCTAAAGTTGTTAAAGTAAGTAAAGAAAGATACTCAAAGAAAAGAGATTCAGTGCTTTCTGTATCTGGTACTGATAAAAATTATAAAGCCCCTACCCCACCAAAGAAGACTCCTCCTAAAGCTGAAGCTCCAAAAACAAATAACAATAAAAAAATAGAAAATAATATATCCCCAAAAAACAAAGACGTTAAGAAGCCTCCTGAGAACAAGAAACCAGTTAGTAAAAATAAGTAACTTAGTCCAATATTGGAGAATGGAGAGTTTTTTCTTTATATTTAGATTCTAAATAACCGTGTCTGTAACTTTAAAGTAACCCCAAGTCTTGCAAAACCTCTTTTACAGTTCCATGAGTTTCCTTGGAAAAAATCTTACTGAAGCCTAATCTTTTAGCTTCCTTCTTTCTTTTCTCCAAAAAGCTGACTTTTCTTATCTCCCCCAAAAGACCAACCTCTCCAATAAAAATAATTTTCCGAGGTATTTTTTTGTTCTTTAAAGAACTAGCGATTGCTACAGCCAATCCCAAATCTACAGCTGGTTCTTTAATCTTGAATCCACCGGCTGCATTCAGAAAAACATCATTAGAGTCCAAAGGTAGCTTCGCATGCTTTTGTAAAACTGCAGCTAAAACCTGAATTCTAGAAAGTTCTATCCCTCGCCCTACTCTTCTAGGCATAGCTAGTTGAGAGTAATTAACCAAAGCCTGTACTTCTATCAATAAAGGCCTTGTCCCTTCCATTACACAAACAGTTGCACTACCAGGAACATCCTGGGCTGCTTGCTCTAAAAATAGCTCACTAGGATTCTTTACTTCTGCAAGACCATAGTCATCATGCTGAAAAACACCCACTTCATCAGTAGCTCCGAAGCGATTTTTCAAAGCTCTAACTAATCTCAATTGGCCGGATCTTTCACCACTAATCTCTATAACTGCATCAACAATATGTTCTAGAACCTTTGGCCCAGCAATAGCTCCATCTTTAGTTACATGCCCCACAAAGAAAACCGGGATATGTAAAGCTTTGGCTATTTGAGTTATTTTTTCTGTTGATTGTCTTATCTGACCTACACTTCCACTAGCTCCAGTGAGCTCTGCTGTCCTCATAGTCTGGATACTATCGATAACCACTAAGCTAGGTTTTCTTTTAGTCATGACACTAACAACTTCTTCAACGTTTGTAGATGTGACAAAAACTAAGTTTTTGAGTTTCTTCTTCGGGTCAGACTTAATGACTTTACCTGAACTGTTTTTTTGTTCTTTTTCTAGATATCGATTGACTCTTATTGATATCTGAGATGGGCTTTCCTCCCCAGATACATAAAGAACCTCTCCTGATAAGTGCTTTTTTTGTTCGGGTGCAGTAAGAAGCCCCACAACTACTTGTGTGAGTAATGTTGATTTTCCAATTCCTGGTTCTCCACCAACCAAAGTTACCATTCCAGGAACTAAACCACCGCCCAAAACACGATCTAGCTCTTCCATCGTAGTAGAAAACCTGTTTTTAGTCGTTTCTACAAGCTTCACCTCTGGAAAAGTAGTCACTATTTCATCTATGCCACGAATATTTGCAATATTTGCTTCACTTTTGGATAAAACTGCTTCTTCAACCAAAGTATTCCAAGCTTTACAGTCATTACATTGACCCTGCCATTTTGGAAAACTAGCTTCACATTGCTGACAAACGAATTGAGAATGTTTTTTTGGCACGCTTGCTATTCTACTCTATGCTACCGACAAATAAGGTATCACCACTATATTGCCCAGTTACAGTAACGGTCTTTCCGACATATTCTGACAACTCTACAGCATAACTTTCTATTTCTTTTGGTGTTTGACCTGCCTCTGTTAAATAAAATCTACCACTAATAGTAGTAATTTTTCCTGTTTTTGTAGTATCACCTACTTTCTGGATTGAATTTTGACTAGCTCCCTGTTGAGTAGCTGGCTGTTGAACAGCGTTTTTTTGTTTTGTACATCCAGCAAAGATAAATCCTGATAATCCAACTACTGCTATAAAAATATATTTTTTCATAGTTTCCTTTTTTAAATTTAATAAAGCATCAGAAACATTAAATCATGAGATTAAAGCTTAAGACTATAAATTATTATAAAGAGAAACAAGTATTTATGAAATATTAGATTTTTGTAAAGACTTTGTTGTAGAAAAATCTGGATTATGATTTCTAACAACTCTCACTTCACCTCCTATTTTTTTAAGAATTTTTCTTTTTCTAGCTAGATGAGATGTATGTTCAGAAACAGCTAATATATCTGGATTAACTTTTTTTATTAAGGATAGATGATCTTTAATAGAACCGAATTTACTGGGTAAAATAAATATCTCATCTGCAATATGCCATTTTTCCAAGTTTTTTTTCCTTTTATCTTGAGTAAAAACAGGACGTTGAACTCCTTTAATTTTCTTTACTCTGAAGTCTGACTCCAAACCAATAACTAAGTAATCTCCTGCTCTTTTTGCTGCCTGCAGAAATTTTTTATGCTCTTGATGTAAAACATCAAAAACTCCAGTTACAAGCACTTTAGTTTCCTTCTGTTTCTTTAATTTTTTGCTAATCACCTCTGACTGATTACCCAAAGCCTGTTTATAAATTTCTTTCCATTTATCTAAAATCATGGTTTTAGTTTTGGCTGAATGGAAAAAAGCACTATTCTTGGTAACACTCTGTTTACCATGTTTTTTCTCTCTATAAGAAACTTGAATAAAAAAGGAAAGATCCTCTAATGCTTCAAGAATTTTCTCTCCGACATCTGCTATAAAAGATAGTTTCATCTCTGATAACTTATCTTTTTTACCGTTCATCTTTGATGATTTAGTTTCTATCTTTAGTAGTTTTGAAAATAAAAAATAATCATCTACCCATTTATTTTTCCTAAAGAAATATTCTTTAGTGTTTTCTTTATCTAAAATCCACCTTGTTTGTAATAACTCATAGGCTTCATAGATTCCCTGTTTTTTTCTTGGAAGAACTAGACTAGTCTCATCTAGCCAAAAATTAAAATCCCAACTGTGACTAATATCCCCACCTGGTAAATGAGGTCTTCTACCTTTAAGAAATGAAATAACCAAAAAAAGCAATCTAGTTAACCAAAGCCTATTTTTTTTAGTAATAACCAAAAAATCTAGATCATCTTTATCGACCACAACTCCTGCGGCATAAGACCCCGTCAAAACTACACCTAATACCCAAGGAATTTTTTCTGAAATTAAAGCTAACTCTTTAATTATTTTTTCTTTATATTCTTTTGTTATTTCATTTTTTCGACCATCTCCACTCATCAAAAAAGCATCTTTGGTAAATGGCAATGTATATAAAGATCCTTTTTTAAAAATTTTTTTCTTTTTTACTAAAGAGGTAATTGCCTTTGAAAAATCATTTCTAGAAAAATTAGCCAAATCTTTTTTATCACTTTTCTGTTTTGTCTTTGTTTTTTGAGAAGTAAATTCAGAGTCATCATCTCCTAAAAAATCCAAGAATCTTGGCTGAAGTAATCGTTCTATTATTTCTATTTCTGTCAAAGGATGAGAAAACTGAGCACTATAAGTGACCGCAGCTAAAACAAGCTTTTCCTGAGTAGAGGTATTCATACATAAGTTATTTTACTAGACTTATCCTGAAATGATAGATTTCGTTATTTTTATATCTAATATTTGGATAGGTTCTTGCCCAGATAAACTGATAAAATGCTAGAATAAAAGCATGAAACTCCAGATA
>Ga0008651_10002411_pt1 | contig 10348 bp, 4 predicted proteins | sample SaaInlV_200m_DNA_6_FD_59173 | JGI IMG/M metagenome (GOLD analysis project Ga0008651, IMG submission 59173) | Marine microbial communities from expanding oxygen minimum zones in the Saanich Inlet - SI037_S2LV_200m_DNA | ecosystem: Environmental > Aquatic > Marine > Intertidal zone ...
ATCCGGCCGATGTGGTCTTGCGGCGGTCGGAGGCACTCCTGAGGGATCTTCAGGGGCGCAACGTACAGGGGCTTGAGGCGGCCGCTGTTGAGCTGACCGTGCTGCGATCGGCGAATGGACGACTACCGGTGACGGCACGGGAGGCACGATTTGTTCTTTACGCCGCAGTCTGCCGGGTCCGGCGTCAGATTGCCTTCTCGAACCCCTTACTGGATTTCAGTGAACTGCTTGTTCTGAAGCGCCACCGGTCACGGTTCCAGCATATGTGCGACCAGTACTACGGGGCCTTCGCCGTTCCCGGAGGCGGTCTGTACGCAATCTCCGACCCGTTCGGCCCTGAACCGGAGGCCCGGAATGTGTTGGCCAATTCCACCGTCGCGCGTGGGCGACTCAAAGGGAAGGCGCTGACAGCCGGTTCCTACCTGTCTCCGGACCTCTCCTTCGACGGTCGACAGGTTGCCTTTGCCTACACGGAGTGTGAGGGCAGCACAGTACACGAGTATCACGTGGATCACTCCCGTGGGCACTGGGACCGGGGGCGCTGCTACCACATCTTCAAGGCGAATGTGGATGGGAGCGGGTTGCTGCAATTGACTGATGGTACGTGGAACGATTTCGACCCGTGCTGGATGCCCAGCGGGCGCCTTGCGTTCGTCAGCGAGCGCCGTGGCGGATATCTGCGCTGTGGACGCTCCTGTCCGACCTACACGTTGTTCGACATGGCTGCCGATGGCGCCGGCCTTCGCTGCTTGAGTCCACATGAGACGAACGAGTGGCACCCGAGTGTGACCCACGATGGTCGCATCATCTGGACCCGTTGGGATTACGTGGACCGCCATGGATGCGTGGCCCATACGCCCTGGATCACGACGGCAGACGGCTCTGACCCACGTCCGCTGCACGGGAACTACGCTCCGAGGCACGGCCGTCCCGATATGGAGCTCGACGTACGGGCTGTCCCGAGCTCGCACAAGTACCTTGCCACCGCCGCTCCGCACCATGGGCAGGCCTTTGGCTCGCTCATCCTGATCGATCCACGGGTCCCAGACGATGATGGCATGGGGCCGGTCAAGCGAGTGACACCCGAGGTCCGTTTCCCGGAGACCCAGGGCGGACGAGAGGTGTATGGTTCGCCCTGGCCGTTGAGCGACGACTACTACCTGTGTGCATATGATGCGGACATGACCCGCGCGACGCGGGGAGGGCGGGGCAACTATGGCATCTATCTGGTCGACAGCTTCGGCAACCGCGAGCTGATCTACCGGGATCCTGAGATTGCGTCCCACAACCCTATTCCACTGCGCCCGCGGTTGCTTCCCCCTGCGGTTCCCGTCGCATCTGCTCGTCCTGCGGAGGGTGATGACTTGACTGCGACGGTCGGTGTGATGGATGTCTACAACAGCAGTCGGGTGTGGCCTGAGGGAACGCAGATCAAGGCTCTGCGTGTGTACCAGATTCTGCCGCTCTCGGTGGCGTCCGCGAAGACGCCGCACAACACGGGTGTGCAGGTTCCTCAGGGCAGCGACTCGATCAATCTGGCCCGGATGGTTCTGGGGACCGTGCCGGTTGAACCGGATGGCAGCGCGCATTTCACCGTTCCAGCCGGCAAGGAACTCTATTTCCAGGCGTTGGACGAACACGGTCTCGCCGTGACCAGCATGCGCTCTGCCACGCATTTCCAGCCGGGCGAACGGGCCATCTGCCATGGCTGCCACGAGCCGCGTCCGGGGGCTCCGGCGTCTGTTCGTCGACTCACGCTGGCCACGCAGCGGCCCCCTTCACGACCCAAGCCTGATGTCGACGGCACGAACCCGTTCAGTTACCCGCGCCTGGTGCAGCCTGTGTTGGACCGTCACTGCGTGGGTTGCCATGCCAAGAACGTGGGCAAAGCGCCTGCGTTGGGACGCACGTTGAGTCATTACCCGCCAACCGGACGCGGGATGAACAAGCGGACAACCTACTACACATCGTACGTGAGCCTCGCGCCGAAGTACGGCTTCTACGACTACGGGGGACGCGGCTGGAGTGATCCGAAGTGGTATCGCACCACTCCCGGGGAGTTTGGTGCCCGTGCTTCCAAGCTCTATCATCTGCTTGTGAAAGGCCACCATGGGGTCAAGCTCCCGCCGGAAGACCTGCACCGGATCACGGTCTGGCTGGACTCGTGCTCGTTGTTCTACGGCGTATATGAGAAAGAAGGCGGACTCGCGCAGTTGAAGGGGAAGATCGCTCGACCGACGCTGGAGTAGAGAGGCACGCACGCAGGATGGATGACGGATGGATGGACAGAACACCCAGAGCTTGCCGCGACGTGATTTTCTGAAGCGTCTGTCGGTGACGGCAGCGGCATCACTGGCGCTGCCTGATCTTCTTGCGCAGACGCCCCGCAAGGGACCGCTGCCGAACATCGTCTGGATCCTCTCGGATGACCAGGGCTGGGGCGATTACAGCTTCATGGGCCATTCTCATATCGCGACGCCGCACATCGATAAGTTGTCTCGTGAAGGCGTGACCTTTACGCGTGGCTATGTCGCCGCCCCACTGTGCTGTCCCTCCCTGGCAGCGATGATCACAGGGTTCCACCCCCATCAGAACAAGCGGACGTCGAATGACCCGCCCCGGCTGGGCAAGGCGAGATGGACAGCGGAGCGGCTGGCCCTGCGGGAGCAGATGATCACTCACGTCGGGGAAGCCCGAACGCTGCCGCGTCTGCTGGCCCCGCTTGGGTATGTCTCGATGCAGACGGGGAAGTGGTGGGAGGGGCATCACAACCGAGGCGGGTTCACGCACGGGATGACACACGGTGACCCCAAGAAGGGAGGTCGGCACGGCGACGTTGGGCTTACCATCGGACGCCAGACCATGCAGCCCGTGTACGACTTCATCGACGGGGCCGTTGGCGCCAAGAAGCCCTTCTTCCTGTGGTATGCCCCCATGATGCCGCATTCGCCCCACAACCCGCCGGATCGGCTCTTCAGGAAGTACCAGCCGAAGACACCTTCTCCTCATATCGCCCGTTACTGGGCCATGTGCGAGTGGTTTGATGAGACCTGTGGGCGATTGCTCGATTACCTCGACAACAAGGCGCTGCGTGAGAACACGGTGGTCATCTATATCTGTGACAACGGATGGATTCAGCGCGAGAACTCACCCCGCCATGCCGGGCGCTCGAAGTTGACCAGTTACGAGGGGGGCATACGCACTCCCGTCATGGTCCGCTGGCCGGGGCACGTGACGCCGCGTCGCGACGATGCAACGCTGGTCAGTGCCGTCGACATGATGCCGACGAGCCTTGCCGCATGCGGCCTCAAGCCGGGGCCGGACATGCAGGGGGCTGACCTTCTGGACAGCCGAGCTCTGGCTTCCCGGAAGGCTGTCTTCGGGGCGGGCTATGGACACGATGCGGTGGATGTCAACGACCCGGCCGCGAACCTGTATGTGCGCTGGGTGCTTGAAGGGCGCTGGAAGCTGCTTTCCCCGTTCCGTCGGAATCGGCCGCGGGACATTGTCGAGCTCTTCGACGTGCTGGCGGATCCGCACGAGGAGCGGAACGTCGCGCTCGAGCACCGTGACATCGTCGACCGGCTGGCACAGCGGATCAATGTGTGGTGGCCACTTGAGGATTCTCTGCCGCCGAAGTTCGAGTCCAGACCGCCGGAGACGATCGCGTTCGAGTTTGCCGTGGACCCGGCCGGCTGGTCACAGGCTCGGGATATCTCGGCATTGAGAGCAGAGAAGGATGGGCTTGCGATCACTGCGCGCGGCGATGACCCGATCATCGTCATCTCGCCCTGCAATATTGATCCGGAGCCGACCAAGCGCGTCCGGGTGCGCCTGTCGGCGACAGCGGGAAAGATGGTGGAGTTCCGCTGGGGGACGGAGGAGTTTGGGCGCATCGATCCGGGGAAGCTGGTGAGTGTACCGCTTCAGGCCGACGGCAAGCCTCACGAGTATGTCTTCGAAGTCGGACGGCATCCTGACTGGCGAGGCGAACGCATCAAGCGTCTGCGCTTCGATCCCGGGGACGCAAAGGGGACGTTCAAGGTCTACTGGATGCGCGGGGAGCCGTGAACTCGGCAGCAAGAGGAGGGTGGGCGCTCGTTAAGCTATCTCTTTGGGAAGTACTTGACTCCGGGAATGTCCCTGAAGTCGGCATCTTGCGTCCAGAATGTGGCTTCGCACGCTCTTGCAGTCGCGAGGACAATGCTGTCTGCCATAGGGAGAGAGTACTTCAGGCTGAGAGATGCCGCGGAAACCGCAAGTGTAGCCGTGAGATCAGTCACGTTGCTCGCTGCATCGCTGCTGCTCCTTGGAGGGCAGCGTTTTCTCCTCATTCACGGAGAAGGACCTTGAACACCTCGTAGATCGAGACGGCGGGAACGATCAGCTGGTCCGCATCTCGCAGTGCCGCAGCAAAGTGCGACGCGTTAGGCCCGTCTGCGAAGTACTCCAGCCAGCCGCGGGAATCGACCACATCCATACTCTATCGGCCTCTCGCACAAGACTCGTGTTGATTCCCTTGACGAAGCCGCGAAGCTCAGAGATGTCACGCTCGGGAATGAACTCCACCCGCTCGTTGTATTCCATCACCTGCATCTTCTGCCCCGGAACAAGGCCCAAGTGGTCTCGAACAGGACGTGGAATCACGACCTGAAATTTGGGTGACAATGTAACTGAAGGCATAACCAAATCTCCATCGATGAGTGTTTGGTTTTTTGCTAAAGTGCAATCGATCAGTCTTACTAATCCCGGAGTGCCAATACACCAACCGGGATGATGCCTTCCGGCAAGTGGTCGTCTTTGGCCCAGACCAGGGGGCCGAGTTGGCGGTCGTGACGGCGGATGTTGAGTTCGAGCTTTGTGGTGTTGCCTGCATCCAATGCCTCGAGTTCGAAGCTTGCTTCCAGAAACCACGCGCTATCGGTGATTCGCGAAGCCGACTGGCTGGGCAGGAGACGGGCTTCGACGCTGTTTCCCTGGAAGATGCGTGTTGTGGCCAGGTCGGCTGAGTTGGCAACGTGTCTGAGCCACATGCCGTTTTGCGGATTTCGCAGGATGATCTCGATGGTATCGTCGGTCGCTTCCCAGGCACCATCCGGGGTTGTGGAGGCAACCAGGGGCTTCCGGTCCCGGATCGTGCTCTCGACCAGGAAGTACAGAGTCGTCCCCGTCCGTACGATCCGTGCCGTAACCGGCTGCAGCGGTGGAATGGCGAGTGTGGCATCCTGCAGTTCCAGGACGGGAGCGGTTGTCCAGCAGGGATCGCCCGTGTGGGCATCGACTCCCGGAGGGACGGGGGCCTGGGTGGACAACGTTCTGCCGGTCTTGGTGCGTTTGAACCGGGCTGGGGCGAGGGTCAACCCACGAACGGCCAGATGCGTGGCAATCGGGGGGCGACGCATGAGTAGAGTCAGTCTGCCTACGTCGGCAAGTGACACAGTCTTCCCGAGCACGGAGGCGGGAGCGTAGACATGGCTTGTGCGGCCGGCTGGTAAGGGGAGGTACTGGGCCCAGAAGGGCGTGCCCCGTGAGTCTCGCACCGTTACCCCGATCTCAGATTCGACTGGCAAGTAGTTGTGGACCTCCAACACGAGCCAGCCGGCCCCGGACCAATCTTGCGGGATCTCAAGCCGTTCCCCGTCCAGAACGATGCTCGGCCATTGCGGGGCGTCGTCGGCATATTCAGCGAAACGGAGGTGCAGCCACTGGGCCCCGTCGGGTCCCGGAGCCAGTTTCGTGGTGAGGACATCCTTGTTGATTGTGAAGGTGGTGTCTGCCGGGATGTGGTCGAAGCTCAGGACGGGCGACAGTGCGTCGAGATCAGGCATCGCGTTGGCGCGGACGGGGTATTCCGGCGATGACTGATCCAGGACGATCTGGCCGGCTGCCAAGTCAACGGCGATTTGCGTCACTTCAGCGCGGAGGTCCGGCAAATCGCGCAACGCTTCAGCTCCCTCCACCATACGCCAGGAGTAGGCCATGAGGGCAGCGGCCCCGAAGTGGGCAAAGTCGGCGACCTGTTTGCGGACCTGGAGGGGCTTGGGCGTGGGCTTCCAGTTGGGGGCGGTGAAGGCTTGATAGATGCCCATGAAGGGAGTGTCCGGGCTCCGCCGGCGCATGGTCGCGAGCATTTCCTTCAACTGCTCTCCCGCCATGGTCGTGTGGTAGGCATTGCGGTGTCCCGGGTAGATGTAGATCCCGGCCATGTCGCACGTGTTCGCGTCAAAGTTGGTCAGGGCGTCAGGGGTCGACATGCCGGCCACGACGACGTGTGGCGCCGGCGTTCCCTCGTCATCCACATCCGTTTCTTTGACAATCCGATACACATGTCGCAGGGCATCGCGCTGGTTGCCCCGTTTGTCGTCCATGGTCCAGTACCCCCACAGGTTGGGGGAGTCCTTGATCTTCAGGACCGCTTTCTTCAGTGGTTCCTCATGGACCACGTGCAGACGCTTCGGGTGTGGGCTTGCGGTCGTGCCGTTCCAACCACGTTGGCAGCCTTCGAGTCTGCCCTCCTTGCAGGATTCGAACCGGATGGCTTCAGCGCCGATCCAGAACGTCCCGGGACCTTTGCGGGGGGCGCGTCGATTGAGTTGAATGGTGGTCGCATCGGCAGAGATATTTTCGGCCAGGAACGTCCCTCCTGCTCCAAAGCAGAGGTTCGCCATCACCTTCGCCTTGTGTTCGAGGATTAGACGTCCCATCTCGGTGTTGGGGGCCAGCAATTGGTTGCTCGCATCGCGTCTGTAGCAGAAGACCAGATTGATGCCCGAGTCCAGAGCCTGGCGCAGCTCATCGATCTCCCACGTGTAGGCGAACGATCCGAAGACGGGGTTACCATCGATGGTGAAGCGCGGAGATGGGGGGGTGGCGAGGAGCTGGATCGACGAGCACAGGATGAGGCTGATCAGGGATCGTGTCGGTGTTGCCATGGTAGCCCCCGGGGCCTGGATTCACACGGTGAGGCCAATGGAGGAACGTACAGGGCAGCGGGCGAGCTTGCCAAGCCCCATGCCCTGCTCGCCGTCAGCGCCGACGCAGGACGTCGAACAGCACGCCTTTGAGCACATCTTCAGTCTTGCGCTCTTTGACGCGGTAGGCTGCGTCTTTCCCCGGGGTCCAGGCAGCGCTTCCGGCTTCGCTCATGGGGTAGCTGTAGTAGGCTCGGACATACACGCTGTCAGTTGGCTTCTTCCGGGTCGTGTAGTGCGTGACCAGCGCGTCTTCGAGCGTTGCCTCTACATTGCGCATCGAGGCATCGGCAGACAGCTCGATGACAACCGTCATTCGTGTGGCCGCGTCATAGCCGCTCTTGACGACTTTGAACGGGAGCACGGACGTCTTGCCAAACCGGCGCTTGATGATGTGAGCCCGCTTCTCCATCGCGGCGGCTCGGGCGTTGGCTGTGGCCGCAACGTGGCTTTTCGGGAAGTCGACGGCGACCTGTCGGTAAGCTGCAAGTGCTTCCGGGCCGTCGCCTTTGAGTTTGGCTACGACGGCCGCCTCACCCAGCCGCGCCTCCGGAAGACGGGCGCTGCTCGGGTACTGCCGTGCGAGCAGTTGGAAGCATGCCCGTGCTTCGTTCGGCTGGTTGAGGGCGGTCAGCTGGATTTCTCCGGCGGCGAGCAACGCTTGGTCCGCAAGTCGTGCGCGTGGCCATTTCTCATGAATGCCGAGATAGACTGGAACAGCTTCAGCTTCACGTTTTCGTCTCGACAGGTCCGTTGCCTTCAGGAAAGCCAGAAGCGGCTTGCCCTGAAAGTCCGAGTTGGTCCTTATGAACTCCAGCAATGTCCCGGCCTCGGCAGCGGCTCCCGATTTCGGGTGCCTCTTCGCGACCTGCTCAAGGGCTTTTCGGGCACCGGGAACATCACCGACATAGGTTAGATAGATCGAGGCGATAGCGAGTAGGGAATCGGGGGCTTTAGGATGCTGTGGGTACAGGTAGACCAGCCGTTTGAACTCAAGCAGTGCGAAGGCCTGATCGCCGTCCTTTAGCAGGCTTTGGGCAAATCCGAATTGCGAATCGGCGTTGGGCGTAGCAGCCCATGTCGTCGCCATCAGCAAGGGCAGCAACGCGCATCGTGTCAGTGATCTCATAGGGCGTTCCTCCTCAGTCTTCTCATTCCACCACCGGCGGAATTTCTGTTACCCGCCACTCGAAGCAGTGATTTTGCCTGCAGGTTATCTTTCTATCTTGACCCTCGACGTTCGGCCCGGTTCCGAGTAACGTGCCTGTCTCTGCGACGTTTGCCAACGCGTTCGCGTGCTCTGCCCGGCGGGGGGATGGTCTTCCTGGAGGGCGTGTCGTCCCTTCTGTTCAGCAGGGCAAGCCTCGACCGCCGACTTTCCGACTAAGATAAGCAGGAAGGAACGGCACTCCGCTATTCTCCGTGCCTTACTACGAACGCCGCCCTGATGGTGACGAAACGCGTTCGCCTGGTGAGAACACCGGACTTCTCAGCCTTTGTTCTGGTGGCAGTCGAGTCCAGCCCAATCCCCCCATGTTTGTCAACCGAATCAGGGCACGGTACGTTTGCTTTGAGTCTGAACTGGGGATGATCTGCGGGGCATTCAAGGAATTGTGGCTATGCTAAAACACCGCGCGTTGGCCAGCATTTGCGTGTCCGGGTTGATGAGCAGCGCCCTTTTTGGTCAAGGGGACGGCGGAGAATTTGCTCTGATCCGAAACGGCACGGCCGTAGCGCGGATCGTGCTGTCGGCGACTCCGCATGCGATGGAGCGGCAAGCGGCGGATGAGCTCAATCTGTACGTGCACAAGAGCACGGGAGTAACGTTGCCGGTCAGTTCAGATGCCCAGGGGGGCGTCCCGGCAATCCTGATCGGCGCTCATGCCGAGAAGCTGCGCACGACATTGCAGCTCGAATCCCTGGCTTTCGGCGGGTTCGTTATTGACAGCTCCGCAAGACGCCTGGTTCTGGCCGGGAACGTCCCGGAAGGCACGCTCAATGCTGTGTACGCGTTTCTGGAAGATGTGGTTGGCGTGCGCTGGTACGTGCCGACTGAACTCGGTGAGAACGTGCCAAAGCAACCGACGCTTGCGATCCCCGCGGGTCAGCGCCGGGTTGAGCCGCGTTTCGTGAACCGGAAGAACCACGGCATTGACCTTTCCATCCGTGGTGATGGAGCGACGTGGCGCCGACGAAACCGGATCACGAGTCACAGCCTGGATGTACCTTTCAACCGGTACTCACACTGGCTGTACAAGGTCTTCCCCGCATCCAAGTATGGCAAGACCCACCCCGAGTACTTCCCTATCTTGAAGGGGAAGCGTTTCGTGCCCGAGAAGGATCACGAGCAGGGGTGGCAGCCCTGCACGACCGAGCCTGATGTCGTACGCCTGACCATTGAAGCGGCTCGCCGCTGGTTCGATGAGCATCCGCGTTCGAATTTCTTCTCGGTCGGGATGAATGACAGCGGCGCGTTCTGCGAGTGCAAACGGTGTCTAGCCATGGATCTCCCCGGGGCGGAATTTCGTGGGAGGAAGATGGTCTCGGACCGCTATTTCACCTTCGTCAAACAGGTTGCAGACGCCATCGCGGTGAGTCACCCCGACAAGTACATCTCATGCATTGCCTACTCGGTAGTCGAAGAACTGCCCCGGCAGGTTGAGATCCCCAAGAACGTGATGGTTGTTATCACACAGGATGTGGCCCAGTGGTTTGACCCGGCCTACAAGGCGACTGACGTGGAATTCGCGACCGCGTGGTCCAAAGCTGCGGGTGTCTTCGGGACGTATGACTACACCGGTCTGACCTGGATCATGCCGAGAGTCTACCCGCATCTCATGGCGGAATCGTTGCGTTTCTATGATCGAGTCGGGGCCGTGGCGGCGACTAACGAGGCTTTCCCCAGTTGGTGGTATGCCGGACCGTTGATGTATCTGCGGGGGAAGCTGATGTGGGATCCGAAACAGGATCCGGATGTCGTGCTGAGTGAGTTCTATACAGGCTTCTTCGGGCCGGGAGCGGAAGCCATGCGGGCATTCTACGATGTACTCGAACGATGCACGACTAAGCCCCGCGAAGGACGTTGGTTCGAGGGATTGGGGTGCGCCTTGCAGCAGATGGCTCTGTGGGAAGAGGCCGATCTGGACGACTGTCGGAGGGCCCTGGACAAGGGGCGTGCGGCCGTTCCCGGGCCGGGGCTCTATGCTGATCGGTTTGCGTTCGTTGAGCGCGGTTTCCGGTTCATGGAGGCGCTGCTGGAGGAGTATTGGCAGGCACGACAGATAAGCCAGTTGGCCGTGTCACCCGATACGCCGCCGGAGGAACTGCTTTCCGGGTTGCGCGAACTGCTTCGCTTGACTCAGGTCCGGGAGAGCGTC